>Ga0182015_10006198_pt1 | contig 12109 bp, 11 predicted proteins | sample 712P3MmetaG_FD_120478 | JGI IMG/M metagenome (GOLD analysis project Ga0182015, IMG submission 120478) | Permafrost microbial communities from Stordalen Mire, Sweden - 712P3M metaG | ecosystem: Environmental > Terrestrial > Soil > Wetlands > Permafrost | place: Sweden: Stordalen | collected...
GAGAGAATCTATAATGATCATGTTCGGCTCCTTTCTCCCGAGCCTGTTGGTTGGCTTTCGCACCACCAACTTTACTCGGACGTCGGAGCCGACATTGTCATGGAATCAATTACACTCATTGACCCCGATGTTCAGCCTGTTTTGGCTAAAAAAGGAGCGAGCAGAAATTTCCAGTAATCTCTGGAAAACTGAGTCACATCGCAAGTCCGTCTCCGAGTGAAAGTTTCAATCTTGTGACTCCCCGCCAGGCACGCAGTCACATGCGAACCCCATCAAGCTACCTGGCGCTCGCAAAGTGACCACTCTTTGCCACAGAATCGCCCGGCATTCGCCTCTTAGGTTCGAATGGACGGCGAATCGAAACCGGACTGATTGCAAAGCTCGGAAGTCGGATTTTAGTGTGAAATTCTCTGGTAAGCTTTTGCTATCTGCAACTTACGGACACGTCGAGGCTTAGCGCGGCAAAACCGTACCGAGGGTTCGAATCCCTCTCCCTCCGCCACGCAGTCTGGACTGCAGAGAAATTCAGCTCGCTCAGCGCCGAAATACGCGAATAATGCCCGTATTTCGCGATTGTTGGCAGACAAACCGGACTGCAGAGAACGGACTGCTCGGCAGCAAAGGGGCTACGGTCCTGGCTTTTCTCTGGAGGGCACACGCGCAGTCCGGTTTCCAGTAGGGCGTTAGGCGAATGCAATGCGATCAGAAGCTGGGGGATTCGGCCATAGCGAGTTGACTTTGTCGGCATCTGAGGATCCGATTTCGGCGCTTCCCATAAGCCCGTCATCCCAACGGGTCTTCATCTTCGGCCAATGTTTGAGGGATGAAGCCGTAATTCGCGGGGTAGCGAACGGCCGAATAGAGAAGGCGGTCCATTCGTATCAAGCCGGTCTTCTTGTCCAACTCATACTTGACACTGGAGCCGAGTGGAATCTCTACAACTGACTTGAATTCCCTAGGCAGGTCCTGTCCTGCTGTAACGTCATGCCACGGATGCGACATGTTCTTGTCCTTCCTGCGCCGCTCCTTAGCCAATTCGATAGAGAACGAGAATGAGGATCAGAAAACCCAGGACGTACCCGACATAAGCATTCAGGCGCCCATGGTGCATTCCTGCTAGCAGTCTCGCGACGGAATTCACGATCGCTCCTATGGGACGAAAGAAGAGGCGGTCCACCAAGTGCGTCTCATCCCGGCGTCGCCGGATTGCTGTCCGGAAATGCACTGCTACGGTTTCACGAGTGTCTTCGACGATATTCGGGCGGAAGATTGCCTGGAAGACCACGCGCACCGGGTTGGAAAATCCCGTTGCCGTATAGGTCATTTCGGGCAGCAGATTCGGAATGCCCCCGGCCCAGACTTCGCTCTTGACGACTGAGCGCTGGCGAGTGAGGCGGCTGGTAACAAACCACGCGATAAGCAGCAGGATAACGAGCGCCACGACGCTATATGAAGGAGACATGGCAAAGACTACCGGATTCTGCTCTGAGCCTCGCAGTAGGATCACGAGACCGCGACCGGGCACCCATCGGGCTCCGGTTTGTGCTCCCAGGTTATGAAAGTCCGCGAGGAAGGCAGGTGGAAGCTGTTGGTTCGCTTGCGTCGCTGTAAAGAACGGTGGAACGAGCGAAGCGGTTGCACTCGCTCCCGCCAGCGGTTCCACGGCGCGGTTCAAGGCCGGAATGACATAAGTCGGCAGAACCCCAAGAAGAACGCAAGCCATCGCGAGAAGCGTCAGCGAAAAACGTGGCCTGCGCGCGAATTCGGCTCCATTTGATTTCCAATCGCTTCTCGGCATTCCCAGAAAGCTCATGGCGTACGTCTTCACGAAACAAGTGACGGCCAATGCGGCCGTCAGCGCCAGGATGGCACCGGAAAGGGCGAAGACAATCTTGACTGCAGCCGATGGAAGCAGAGCGCTGCGCAGGAAGGTCTGCAAGGTTAACCATTCACTCACAAAACCGTTGAAGGGGGGAACCGCCGAGATGGCGAGGCACCCAGCCAGGAATACGATCGACAGGGCTGGCAAAGAGCGGATCAGGCCTCCCAGCCGATCCATGTCTCTTGTGCCAGTCGCGGCTTCAATGTGGCCGGCGCCTTGGTAGAGCAGCGCCTTGTATGTGGAATGATTGAGCATGTGATAAAGCGCAGCAGTCAGCGCAAGAGCAGCCGGGACCGCGTTCCCGGAATTGCGGAATACCAGAAACGCTCCAATCCCCGCCACGATGATCCCGGCGTTCTCGATGGAACTGTGAGCCAACATGGTCTTCAGGTCGTTTTCGGTGGTGGCGTAGAGAATACCCACTAACGCAGTGATGGCTCCGATTACGAGAGCCACAAGGCCTGGTCCAATGCCATGGCCGGGAACCAAGTCGGCGTTGAGACGCAGGATTCCGTAGAAACCGAGATTCAATGTCACGCCCGCGAACACAGGGATGAAAATGGGCGGCGCGGCCGTGTACGACCTCGGCAACCAGAAGTTCAGCGGCACCAGGCCCGCCTTGACGCCAAATCCGAAGAATCCGAGAACAAACACATCCCACATCGCCGCGCCCGACAAATGAGCAGCCGCCATCCGCAGTGCCCCAAACGAATATCCCCCGGCAGCGTTTCCAGCGATAAGAAACGCGATCACGACCGCCAGGAATCCCGCCTCGCTCATGGCGAGCATGATGTAGCCGGCGGTGAAATCGCCTTCAGGCTCTTGCTCGTAGTTGACGAGCAGGTAGCACAAGATCGACATGCACTCCCAACTGATCAGGAAGGTGAGAACATCGCCCGCAGTGAGGATCAAAACTACGGAAGCCATCAGAGCGAAGTGCAGCACGCCGTAGCGGCCAGCTGGGTGCCCATCTCGGGAGAGGTAGTCAGGAGCAAAAAAACAGCATGAGAGATAGACCAATCCAACCGCGAAAAGGAAGACCGCCGATAGTGCGTCGAGGTGAAGAGATAGCGTTCCGAAACCGTTGAGCGTCCAAAGATTCAAATGGAAATCCGTTCCGGCCGCGAGACGCAGACCGGCCGCGGCCATCAGGACAATGGAGCAGAGTGTCCCGAACCATGGGATGACAAGCGAAGCGTCCTTGCCGCGAAATACCCACGACAGGATCAGCCCGGTCGCGCAAAGAGCGTAAAACAGGAGAAGAGCAGCGCCGGCATACGCAGCCATATCAGGCCTCCTCTCGTGACTGCGTGGAAAGAGGTAGTGGCATCTTTCGGCCCGCGACGACGAGCAGACCGTGCAAGACTGCAAGGGGCGGAGGTGGATCACCGGGTACTTCCACATCTACGGGAAGGACCATGCCCACGCCACCGGCAGACATGAAGCTCTTTCCGAAAACACCTCCTGTGATGGCGCAGCTTCCAACAGCCAGAACACGCTTCGGATCCGGCATCGCTTCATAGGTCTTCAGCAGCGGCCCCCGCATGTTCTCACTCACTGGCCCGACTACGAGCAAGACATCAGCGGTCCGCGGAGTAGCCGTCAAAAAGATGCCCAGTCGGTGCATGTTGTACAGCGGATTGTTCAATTGCTTAACCTCATGCAGGCAGGCTCCGCAATCTCCTGCGTCCACGACCATGACGTGGAGCGACTGACTAAAGGCCGTCTCCAACCGGTCGTAGTCCTTTCTTATGGCAGGTGTCTGCGCCCATTCATAACTCGCGTCCCAGCTGAGCAGATTCGAACTGCCAAAGTGGCAGCGCTGGCACCACACACAAGTCCTGAGATCTACGGTCGCAATATTCTCGCTGGCCGTGATCGCACGTACGGGACAGTTTGACGCAGCTTGGGATGCTTGCTCTTCGGAAGCAAAGGTTGTTGGTAAGGGCCGTCCCGGTGAAACGCCCGCGGCTGTTTCGGGCGCTTCAGGATACCGCGTCGTCTGAATGCCTCTTCGTATTCCGTACCAGAACCACGAGCTCATCGATTCTGCTCCTAACGATCACACTCCGTCGCAGACAAACCAAAGGTCGCCAAAATGATGGGGAAATCCTGAAACGCAAAGTCCTCCACCGCCACGTGAAGGCCCAGCCAATTTCGGAAAGACGGAGACAAGATCCGGTAGCGCTCCACCCTGTGTTCGCGGTCCAGTCTTATCCAATGCACCGCGGCGCCGATTGGTGCCTCAACCCATCCCGATGCCATGCCTGCATCAGCCTGCGCGACTGGCGCGCGAGTCTCGCCGGGTTCCAACGACTCGACTACTTGGCGAATCAGGCCGGCGGATTGTTGAGCCTCGGAGAAGAGCACGCGTAATCGGGCAAGTCCATCGCCTTCTGTTTCGCAAGGCACCTCGAAACGGTAGCGTTCGTAACCGGAATAGGGACAAGCGCGGCGCAAGTCATGAGCGAGACCGGATGCGCGCCCCAGAGGGCCGACTAGATCCAGGTCGCGAGCGCTGTCCGGGCTGATTATGCCGACATCTTCGAGGCGGTCGAGGAAACTGCTGCTGTATCGGAGGCGCTCCTCCAGTTTCCGCAGTTGGCTCGAAGCGTTGTCGACGGCCCCTAAGAGTGTGCGGCAGTTCTGCGCATCGAAATCGCGTCGCAGTCCTCCAGGGGTGTTCAATCCGAACAGATACCGATGCCCGGCAAATGCGCACGAGGCGCGCAAGAGGTGTTCCTCGACGATGCCGGCGTGAGCCTCGGAGACATTGAGGGCTGTAGACTGGCAAATGGCAGCGATCGCTCCCGCGTGATGCCGCAGGCGCTCTAGCTCAGCCAGTGCCACTCGCAAGCCACGGGCGCGTTCCGGAACCTGCTGCTGGAAGATCTTCTCCACTGCTTGGCAGTAGGCGAGCGAATGGGCGAACGCGGACTTTGCCGAGAAGCGTTCGGATAGCAACAACGCATCGAGAACCGATTTTCCCTCCGCGATCTTCTCGACAGCCCGGTAGTTATAAAACAGCCGCGGTACAGCCCGGATCACGTCTTCGCCTACGGTCTCCAGCAGGAAATGAACGGACTCTCCGATGCCTCCCTCGTAGACGGGTCCGACTGGCATGGCGAAAGCACCTGGATCCTGAACCACCAGCACCGGATGCCAGTCTTCTTTGGGCCGCTTCTTGAGATGAGTCTGTCCGGCATCGAATGCCTTGCGCATGGGAGCCAGTCCTTCTTGCCAGACTTGATCATGGAGGATGAAGTCTCCTAGCCGGGGATGCTCTTCAAACTCCAGGCCGAACAGATCCTCGGCCTCACGCTCGTACCAGTCGGCAGCGTGAATCTGCGCGCTGATACTCGGTACGGTTTTCGTCGCCAGTGGTAGACGCAGAATGAAATGAATCCAGCTCTCGCCGTGAATCAGGAAAACGTAACGCAGTATCCATTCTTCGCGCTCCTCGACAATCAGCCCTCCGAAAGAACAACCGGCGTCCCCAAACAGAAATTGCGCTAACGAGGGCAACGCTTCGGGCTGAGTCAGAATGAATGCAAGGTCAAATCGGCTCTCTTCATTCGCCGAAGGTGAGACCGCCGAGGAAAAATGTTTCTCGATTGCAGCCGCCAGGCTCTTGGCGTCATAGCTTTGCGGGTTGATGTTCTCGGCGTTCGCGGTCGAGGAGTCAGCGAGTCTCATTCATCGGCCCCCTAATTGTTGTGCCGCGAGTTGCAGCAAATTGTGAATCGGCGCAGGAACGTACACCCCCAGCAACACCACTGGCACAGCAGCAGCCCACACCGTGAAGCGGCAGCTTGCGGGCAGTACTCCAGTCGAAACGTGCGCCGCGGGTTTGCCCATCACCATACGGTTGACGTGCGACAGAATGGCCACGAAGGCGATGACGATCAGAACACCGAGCACGGCAACCACAACTTTGTGCCCAGCTTGAACTCCGGCGGAGAGGATGGAAAGCTCGCTCAAGAAAATCGGAAATGGAGGAGCGCCAGCGATGGCCAGTGAAGAGAGCAACAAGGCCCCGCCGGAGAAAGGCGAGACTCGGAAGAGGCCACGCACTGATGCGATCTCGCGGGTGCTCAGGATCAGCAGCATGGCTCCAGCGACATAGAAGCAAAGCGACTTGGTGATGGCATGATTGAGGATTTGAGAGACCGCTCCAAAGTCCGCCGCTTGGGTCGCCATGCCCGCCGCAGTCAGGATGATGCCCATATGTTCGACGGTCGAGAAGGCGAACATACGCTTGTAATCGCGGACCTGGATCAAAAGAAACGCTGCGATTCCGACGGAGACTAGACCCAGTACGATCATCCAGTTGCCCACACGTGCCGCTGGAGAAGCCAACACAACGGACAGGAACCGCAGAACTACGTAGAGCGGGACCGTTGTCTTCACACCGGAAAGAACGGCGCAGACCGGAGTGGGAGCTTGGCTATGAGCGTCCGGCAACCAGGTGTGCATCGGCGCAAGTCCTGATTTGGCCCCAAACCCCACGAAGACAAGCAAAAAGGAAAGTTTCAGAAGACTGGGGTCCATGGAAGCCGCTGCCATGCGCAGGCCTTCCCAAGTCTCCCACGCTCCGCCGGTGGTGGATCGGTACGTCCAAAACAGTAGAAAAAATCCTAGCAATGCGATGGGCGCGCCCATAATCGTGAGAACCGCGAACTTCCAGGCCGCTTCCAATGCATTCGAGGTGTTATCGAAGCCAACCAACAGGACGCTGAAGAGTGTAATGAGTTCAACTGCGACCCACACAAGATTCGGTTCTGCCAGCGACGGAACAGCCAGCAACGCGAAGGCCAGCAAGTTATAGTTTCCGTAAAACCACCATAAGCGCCCCGCTTCGTGGCCATGCTGCATGTAACCATGAGCGAAGACTGATGCCAGCGCAAGAACGAAGCTCACCAGTACCAACATGAGAGCACTCAGGCCATCTGCTTCAAACCAGCCCGGAAGCGCAACGACCCGCGAGTGCTCGATCACTTGAGCGGAAACATACACTGCAAGGGCAAGGCAGGCCGACGTAGACACAATCGTGATGGCCGAAGCATAGAGGCGGAGAGGCCGTATAGAACTGAGGAGCGCCGCCAGGAGAGGAAGCGCGAGGATTGCGATCAGCGTCATGCAGTCGCTTCCTCTTTGAGTTCGTCCAACCCCGCAGCCTCAGTAGTCCCGACGGTTTCTCGAATGTTGCGGGTGAGCAATCCGACTACGACTGCGATAAGAACGACATCCATAGCTACAGCAAGTTCGGCAATGATCGGAAGCTCAGGCGCAATGGCGACGCCCGCGAAAAAAGCTCCATTTTCCATCGCCAGAATTCCGATGAGTTGCGGAATCGCCTCCCGGCGCGCCACCAGCGAATACGCGCCAATGAGAATACCCGCCAGGCCGATCGGCAGGTTCACGCGGATCACTGGATCATGCGTCGTGGCCACAATCGGGCCCATGAGAAACTCAGCAACTATTGTGAGCACGAGTGCCAGCAACAGCGAGGTTGGGATGTTGACCGCCTGGGCGATTTCCCGCCTCTCATAAAATTCGGCGGGCAGAAGACGCCGCAGGACCCAGGGGATCGCCAGCACCTTGGCAACAATCGTAATCGCTCCAAGTGCCCAGAGATGCACTGACGCGCGGCTGTACGCCAGCAAAAAGGAAGAAGCGGCCAGGAGCACAGACTGCGCCACAAAGAACCGCAGAACTCCCTGAACCTGCCGGGTTGCCACCATGGCGAACGCAGAAATGAGGATCAACCCTGCGCTTAGCGTGTTTAGGGCGTCCGGTATGGACGTCGACATCTGTTAGCCTCCCGGAAAAATACTTGTCACCATGGCTGCGACCGAAATGATGAATGCCGCTCCTAGAAATTCGCTGATCCGGAACAGCCGCAGCTTGGCGAGAGATGTTTCAATCACTACCAACACCAGCGAGAACAAGAGAATCTTGAAAAGGATTTGTGGAACTGCTGTAAGAACATTAGTAACGGCGTGGCCGTGAGCCAGGCCCCACGGAGCAACCAGTACGTTCAGGAAGATGCACGTCAGCACGAGGAATTTCATCTCACCGCCCCATTTCATCAGTGCCGCGCCCCGGCCCGAAAACTCCAAACCTTTCGACTCATCGATCATTGCCAGTTCGAAGTGGCCCGAGGGATTGTCCACGGGAATTCGTCCTCCCTCGGCCAAAATCAGCATAAGAAAAGCAATCAGCAACAGTACATGCGCCGGGGAGAAAAAGGCGGCAGCGTTCGCCACCCATTTTTGTTGCACGATGTAAGGAATCGTCGATTGCGAGACGAATGAAACTGTGAAGAACACGATCATGAATACCGGCTCGGCTAAGAAACCGACCATGCGCGTCCGGCTGGCTCCCATCGGTCCGTAAGGATTTCCTGTGTCCACCGCGGCAAGCGCGGCGAAAAATCCAGCGAGCCCCAGGAAGAAACCTCCGGCTAGCATGTCCCCCATAAACGCGAATACCAGCGGGTAGTCCGTCAGCACCGGAATCAGAATGGTGACAAAGATCGGCATCACGAACACCAAATAGGGAGTGACGCGAAAGATCCACGTCGTCTGATCCGATACGATTTGGTCTTTGTGAAAGAGCTTCCAAATATCCCGGTAGGGTTGCACGACAGAAGGGCCGCGCTTGCTTTGTACCATTTCCTTCAGGCGTACAAGGACGCCCGCATACAAAGGCGCGAAAAGCAGTACGAAGAGGACCTGAAGTAAGTTATACCCGATGGCCTCGATCATGAGCATGGCCCCTGGCAATCTTCAGAGGCTGAAATAGATGTCGCTGGGAGACGCATTCTCGCGGCCACCCAATCGGGTAGGGGCTGGTTTGCAGTGAATGCTTGAATCCCTCGGACTTGGTGAGAAACTCCTCCCATCGTAGGTTCCTTACGAACCGAACTGCGGTCCAGGATTTGAGAGGAGTCATCAGCCGCCAGGAGCGCGGCAGTTTACCCTGGTAACACCAGGGCGGCAAACTCCATTGCCGCCATCATTCAAACACAAATGAATCGAAGACGGCAAGTGTCGTGCTTGAAACGTTCCATTCGTCGGGCTGAAAAGTTTGTCATTCTTGAGATCGCTACCGGTGGTGCACCGGGCATGCTGCGGCTATAAACGCCCCTGAGTTTGCAATGTGGAAAATTTACTGAGCTGGCATGGATCGGTAGTGGGCGACTTTGAGAGTCGCCCACTACCCATGGATCAATCCCGTTGACTTAGCTCGCCGTCTTTGCTGTACTAAACTGTTACCAACGGTGAAGGAGTTCACCGAAACCGCTGTCCCATCTTGTTAGCCGGGCACAGCTGATGACTCCTGACAAGCGGATGAATCCTTGTCGCGGAGTCACGTCCCGGCAACGATTCCGCAAAAATGAGCGATCTCATGGAGTTACGGCCTCAATCTTGACCGGCCTGATTCCAATCGCTACCTAAATTGCGGGTACGCCCCTTGAAACAGAGTAAAGACGTCGAAAAGCAGCCTGGCGCAGGACAGGGCCTGTGGTTTACGCGCAACACCTTCGCCAAAGCGTTTGCGCTGGGTGGTTGCGCGATCTGCAACGCGGTGCATGCTGCTGAGCGGAAGGGGATCTACTCCTTCCTGCATGAAGGCATGATGTTTCCTTCGGTGCGGAAAAAGTTTCTAGATGGAGGCGGGTTCTGTCTCCACCACTTCTGGATGGCCAAGGCCATCGAAGAATACGCCTGGCAAACTGGCGGTTTCGGAATCGCGATTCTTTGTGACGATCTCGCGCGATTGGCTGGTTCAGGGCTAGCCAACGCCAACGGAACCGAGCCAAATCCGCGAGCCTCGCTACTCGGACGCCGTGAGAAGCCCCTATTTGTGCCGGGACACGACTGCATGTTCTGCCGAGACAACCAAGAAAAGGAGCAGTTCCTTGCGCAGGTTCTCGAAGAACTTGTCGACGAGGAGGAGTTTCACCAGCCTTTGGCCAAACATGGGCTTTGCGTACGGCACGGCGAACTGTCCCTCCAGACATGGAAGGACTCTCGCAAGCGGAATGAGTTGTTTTCCCAACTTGAGGCACAACTCAGGGATTTGGCGGGCGACTTGCGAGAGTTCATTCGTAAGCGTGATTACCAATATCGCGAGGAACCTCCGGGGCGCGAGCAGGATTCTGTGCTGCGAGCCATGCAGTTCTTTGTTGGTCCAGATCCCTGCGGTTCTCGAACCAAGAAAGAAACGCCATGAAGATCGCGATCATCTCTGACCTGCACGGAAACTACGAAGCGTTGCGGTCACTGCCAGATGGGTACGACGAGCTTGGGTGCTGGGGGACCTGGTGAACTACGGACCGGAACCCGGAGAGGTGGTTGATTTTGTCAATGCAAACAGCTCGGTTATCGTGCTCGGCAATCACGATCATTCAATTGGATACGATGTGGATCCCCGTTGCACTGCTCGCTACCAGAAGATGGCCGATGTCACGCGCAGGTACAGCGCTTCTGTATTGAAAGAGGACCAAAAGGAATTCCTACGCCAGTTGCCCCTCAAGCTGGAATTGAAATGGCAAGACACCAGCTTCTATCTGTGCCATGCCAAGCCGTCGGATCCTTTATATGGTTACTGCCCGGAAGAGTCTGAAGAGTGGGTGAAGGAATAGGGTCAAGTGAAGGACGATGTCCTACTTGTCGGCCATACGCACACTCCGTTTGTCCGCCGGATCGGGGATCGTGTCGTAATAAATCCTGGAAGTCTAGGGCAACCAAAAACGGGAAAGTCTGATGCGTGTTACGCACTATGGGAGGACGGCTCATTTTCACTGAAGTCATTCCCATTCGCAGTGGATGAGACCATCGGGCGGATTAGAGCTTTAGGCTTCCCGCAGGAAGTGGAAAAGGACTTGATTACTGTACTTCAAACTGGATCGGTCTAACGAACTCATAGCAAGGAGAACTCATGTCAAAAATAAAAAGTGTCGATGCGATGGAAATTCTGGATTCGCGAGGAAATCCAACAATCCACGTCAGTGTGGTATTAGAGAGTGGCGCCATAGGTGTCGCCAAGATCCCTTCAGGAGCTTCAACCGGGAAACATGAGGCGGTCGAACTTCGGGATGGAGACAAGGCGCGCTACAACGGCAAAGGAGTGTTGAAGGCAGTTCATAACGTAACCAAACTCATCCAGGGAACGGTCAAGGGAATGGACCCCAGCCACCAGAAAACCCTGGATGAAGAACTTATCGCGCTCGATGGAACACCCAACAAGTCCCGGCTGGGAGCCAACGCAATTCTTGGCGTGTCGATTGCAGCCGCGAAGGCCGCTGCGGCAGAAAAGACAATTCCTCTCTATCGGCAATTCGCCGCACGCGACGAATACGTTTTGCCAGTGCCGCAACTGAATGTACTCAACGGGGGCAGGCACGCAGACAACAACGTGGACTTTCAGGAGTTCATGATTGTCCCCGTCGGCGCACCGAGCTTCAGCGAGGCATTGCGCGCTGCAGCGGAGACGTTTCACACACTCAAACAGGTACTGCACGAGAAGGGCTACGAAACCAGTGTAGGAGATGAAGGCGGCTTTGCTCCTCGACTGCGGTCCAATGAAGAACCAATGGAACTGATCTTGTCCGCTATCCAGAAGGCAGGATACGAACCGGGGAAGGATATTGGCGTCAACCTGGACCCGGCCGCTAGCGAGTTCTACGAGAACGGCCAGTACGTTTTTCACAAGTCCGACAAGATGCGAAAGAGTTCCGACGAAATGATTGCGATCTGGGCGGACTGGCTAAAGAAGTACCCGATCTTTTCCCTTGAAGATGGGCTCGCAGAGGACGACTGGGCGGGATGGAAAAAAGCTCACATCGCAACTGGGGAAGAAGGCGCAACTCGTGGGAGACGACATCTTCGTGACCAATCCTCAGATCTTCGAGAAAGGAATCAAAGAAGGGGTCGCCAATTCCATCCTGATCAAGCTCAATCAAATCGGTACTGTGACCGAGACTTTGCGCTGCATCGAGATGGCGCAGAAGAGTAACTACACGTGCGTAGTCTCGCATCGTTCGGCGAGACGGACGACACGACGATTGCCGATTTCACCGTCGTAACTGGTGTGGGGCAATTGAAAACAGGTTCAGCCTGCCGCGGTGAGCGCATCGCGAAGTACAACCGATTGTTGGAAATCGAAAAAGAGTTGGGACCCAATGCGAAGTACGCGGGCCGCTCGATTTACGCCCGA
>Ga0182015_10006200_pt1 | contig 12106 bp, 10 predicted proteins | sample 712P3MmetaG_FD_120478 | JGI IMG/M metagenome (GOLD analysis project Ga0182015, IMG submission 120478) | Permafrost microbial communities from Stordalen Mire, Sweden - 712P3M metaG | ecosystem: Environmental > Terrestrial > Soil > Wetlands > Permafrost | place: Sweden: Stordalen | collected...
ACTTCGAATCCAGGCTCAACGCCATCGAGAAGTCCAATGACGTTGCCGCGCTCGGCACGCCCGAGGAGCAGCGCACCTGGGCTCGCCTGAAGCGCATCGAGGACTTCCTCGCCATGCACCCCGATGACCCTGAGCTTGCCGAGATGCGCGAGAAGCTGCGTCTCGAGAAAGGGGTCATGTACTGGCGGCTGTCGGAGAGCTTCAAGGCGAGGCTCTGGAACGAGCGCCGCTCGGTCAAGGAGCTGGAGGGCTCGCTTCTCGAGACCCAAAAGCGCGCGGTCCTGGTCAAGCAGGCACGCAGCGGTACGCCTGCAAATACCGGTGCATTCGCCACCCGGGTCGGGGCCATGCGCGCCCGCATGGACCGGCTCCAGGGCCGGCTGGATGCGCTCACCGACAAGCAGAGCCATTACCTACAGGACATTGCGATCGAGGAGTTGGGCCGTCAAAAGCAGCGCATCGAGACCTACGAAGTTCAGGCGCGCTTCGAGCTGGCGGCGATCTACGACAAGACGGCCAACCCCAACGAGAGGCCGGGCGCCGGCAAGTCTCCCAACGATCCGTCGAAGGCCCATCCATGAGCCCCGCGCGTCTTTGGGCTGCGATCGGGGTGGGCGTGTTGTTGTGCGCTGCGGCCGTGCCGGCAGCTCATGCCGACTCGAAGAAAAAGCCACAGACCATCAAGGATCTCGACGCTCAGCAGGTCGAGATCAGCCCCGCCCCGCCCAGCGGGGTGGACAATTCGAAGACCATGGAGAGCTACAAGCGCTTTCTGGATTTGAACGCGGGCGACTCGGCGCTTCGCGAGGAGGCGATGCGCCGCTTGGGCGATCTGAATCTGGAGAGCTCGGAGTCCGAGCGAATCGAGCATGAGCTCGCGACCAACGAGGGGCTCAGGGCGACGGAGGCGATACATCTCTATTCGGCGCTGCTGAAGACCTATCCCAAGTACGAGCGCAACGACTCGGTGCTGTATCAGCTCGCCAGAGCCTACGAGCTCAACGCGCAACCCGACAAGGCTCTCGCGACGCTTGACAAGCTCGTCGCGAGCTATCCGAAGAGCCATTACATCGACGAGGCGCAGTTCCGCCGCGGCGAGCTGTTATTCGCCAACAAGTCGTATCCCACGGCCCAGGCGGCTTACGAAGCGGTCATCAAGTTCGGCGCCGCATCGAGCTTCTACAACCAAAGCCTGTACAAGCACGGCTGGTCGCTGTTCAAACAGGGGGATAGCGAGGGCAGCCTCGAGTCCTTCTCCGGCGTTCTCGATTCGGTGCTGGTATCGAAAAGCGACCCGAAGGCGTTGGTCGAAATCGACAATCTCAGTAAACCGAACCGGGAACTGGTCGAGGATACTTTCCGCGTCATGTCCATCACCTTCTCCTACCTCGACGGACCGAAGTCCATCGACGAGTTCGTGAAGCACAAGAAGCCGCGGCCCTACTATTACCTTTTGTACGCGCGCCTCGGCGACCTCTACATCGACAAGGAGCGCTATACGGATGCCGCGGACAGCTATCGCGCGTTCGTTTCGCAGGACCGCAACAACGAGAAAGCCCCGCTTCTCGAGATGCAGGCCATCGAAGCGTATTCCAAAGGCGGGTTCCCCGCGCTCGTCCTGCAGGGAAAGAAGGAGTTCGTCGAGAACTACAGCTACGGGACGCCGTTTTGGCAGGGCAGAACGCCGAAGGGTGAGCCAAAGGTGGTGGCTGAGCTCAAGACCAATCTGAAGGACGTGGCGCAGTACTACCATGCTGAGGCACAGCGCACCAAAAACGTGGCGGATTATCAGGAGGCGGCGAAGTGGTATCGCAGCTACTTGACCTCGTTCCCGGACGACCCCGATGCCGCGGTGACCAATTTTCTGCTTGCCGACACGCTCTACGAGAGCAAGCAGTATCTCGACGCCGCACAGCAATACGAGAACACCGCCTATTCCTATGGCACCAACGACAAGGCGCCGGAAGCGGGCTATGCCGCGCTGGTCGCCTACGGTAAGGAGGAAGAAACCGCCTCGGGCGACGCCAAGGCGAAGATCCACGCCAAGGAAATCGAAAGCTCGTTGAAATTCGCCCAGACCTTCCCGACGCACGTGGAAGTGCCGCAGGTATTGACGCGCGCCGCGTTGGACCTCTATGCAGCGAAGGACTACGCGCGCGCCACCGCTGCGGCTGAGACGCTGCTGGCGCGTCAGCCGCCCGTGGACGCTGCCAAGCAACGCATCGGCTATACCGTGATCGCCAACTCGAATTTCGAGCAAGGCCATTTCGACAAGGCCGAAGCGGGCTATGCGAGCGCGCAGGCGCTGATGGCGGCGAACGATCCCGAACGGCCGGCCATCGTCGAGCGGCTCGCCGCCTCGATCTATAAACAAGGCGAGCAGAAGAATCAGGCGGGCGACAGCGCCGGCGCCGTAGACGACTTCCTCCGGGTCTCGAAAATGGCGCCCACCTCCAAGGTTCGAGCCAACGCGGATTTCGACGCCGGAGCGCTCCTCATCACCCAGAAGCAATGGGACCGGGCCATCACCGTGCTCGAGGATTTCCGCCGCAACTTCCCGCAAAGCCCGCTGCAGGCGGACGTGACGCGCAAGCTCGCCGTCGCCTATTCGGAATCGAACCATCCGGGGCAGGCCGCCGTCGAATTCGAGATGATCGCCCAGTCGCCGACCGAGACGGCGGCGGTTCAACGGGAAGCGACTTTGCAGGCCGCCGACCTGTACGACAAAGCCGGCAACACCGCGAAATCGCGCGCCATGCTCGAGGCTTTTGTGAAGCACTTCCCGCAGCCCTTGAACCCCGCCATGGAGGCACGCAACAAATTGAGCGTGATCGCCCAGAAGTCGGGCGACTACGCGGGCCGCGACTACTGGCTTCGGGAAATCATTAATGCCGACCGTGCGGCGGGCGCGGCGCGAACGGATCGCAGCAAGGCGCTGGCGGCCAAGGCGACGCTCACGCTGGCGCAGCCGGTCCGCGATGAGTTCATGCGAGTCAAGCTGGTGGCACCCCTCAAGAAGTCGCTGGCGGAGAAGCGCAAGGCCATGGAGGCGGCGCTCAAGGCCTATACCCAGGCAGCCGACTATCAGGTGGCGGAGGTGACGACGGCCGCCACCTTCGAGAGCGCAGAGCTCTACCGCCAATTGGGCAAGGATCTGATGAGCTCAGAGCGTCCGAAAGGACTGTCGAAGGATGAATTGGAGCAATACAACGTGTTGCTCGAGGAGCAGGCCTTTCCCTTCGAGGAGAAGGCGATTCAATTGCACGAGGTCAATACGGCGCGCGCCAAGGACGGTACCTACGACGAGTGGGTCCAGAAGAGCTTCGCGGCGTTGGCACAACTCAATCCGGGGCGGTATGCCAAGGTGGAAATCGGTGAGCAGCAAGTCGATTCGATTCGTTAGCGCGGCGGCCGCGCTCGCACTGATCGCCGGCTGCCACAGCGCGCCGCGGCGACCTGCGCCCGAGTCGACCCCCGCACCGTCCGGCTCGGCGGCTACCGGCGCGAGCGCGCCTGCGACGGGCGCAGTCAAGGGCGGGACCGGACCCACAGGCGGCGCCGGCAATGGCGCGCCGGCCAGCCAGGGAACCAAGGCGGCGCCGAATGCAGCGCCGGTACCGGACCGTGCGGCGCAGCAATATGCGCAGGCGCTCAACTTGATGAAGGCGGGCCGCGCCAACGATGCGGAGCTGGAATTCAAGCAGCTCGCGCTGGCCTATCCCGACTATGCGGGCCCCGAGGTGAATTTGGGTCTCCTGTATGAGCGCGCCTCGCGATTTGGGGATGCGGAAGCGGCTCTCAATGCGGCGCTGAAGCGCAATCCGGACAGCGTCATTGCAAATGACGAGCTCGGCATCGTGGAGCGCAAGCTTGGAAAATTCGCGGAAGCCGAGGCCGCCTACCAGCGTACCATTGCTCTCGAGCCCAACTACGCTGCGGCCTATTTCAACCTGGGCGTGCTGTACGACTTATATCTCAACGAGCCCAAAAAGGCGCTCGAGCAATTCGAGCACTACCTCACACTCGCGGGCGACAACAAGCAGGTCGCCGGCTGGGTGATCGAACTGCGAAAGCGCGCCGGCACCCCGGCGCCCGCTGCCAAGAAGGAGCCCGCATGAACATAGCGCCCCCCAGCATGAACCGCCTCACGGCACTGGCTGTTATCGGCATTTTCGGATTCGGCGCACCGCGCGGGTCCGAGGCCCAGACGCCGCCTCCCGCCGCCGTTCCTGACACACCCTCGTCACATTCGAATGCACAATCCGAGGCGGGTGAGCCGCGTGCGACGACCTCCCCGGACGCCCAGCCGGCTCCGGAGCACGCCCCGGGCGCCGCCCCGGCCACCGCCCCGCGAGCGGAGGATGCCTCCCGGAGCGGGCGGCGATCGGCGGCCAAGGCGGACGAAGTCCGTGGCAAGGCTCAGGGGAGCGGAAAATCGGCGGCGACCGACAAGTTGCAGCTGCAGACGGCTACTGTGACCGGGGACCAGGAACAGCCCAAGGTGATGTACATCGTGCCCTGGAAGAGATCGGACATCGGCGACCTGTCGGGAAAGCCCATGAACAGCCTCCTGGATGAGGCCCTGGCACCCGTCGATCGCGACGAATTCAAGCGTGAAGTGGTGTATTACCAGGCCGTGCGGGCGGACGCGTCTCACAATGGTGCGGCGGGCGGAGCGGCGAACGCGCCTACGCCCCCGCGGTGACGAGGGTGAGAAGTAAGTCATAGCCGATTTTACGGAATCTGGTTGAATCTCAAGGTTGCAGCGGGTCGGTTTTTTTAGGAGCGCAGAATGAATTTCATGAGTTCGGTCGTCAACTTCTTCAAGGATGGCGGGGTGTTCCTGTACCCGTTGGCCTTGATATTCGTGGTCGGCGTGTCGATCGCCATCGAGCGATTCGTATACCTGACCCGCGAAACCATCCGCAATCGAACGCTTTGGGACAACCTCGTTCCTGCGTTGAGCGCCGGTAATTTCAAACAAGTGGTGTCGCTCACCCAGAACTCGAAGGCGTCCATCGCCACGATTCTGAACTACGGTGTGGCCCGGGTGGCGAGCGCGCGGCGCCGCGATGACATTGAGAAAGCGATGGACGAGAGTCTGCTGGAGGTTATTCCGCGCATCGAGAAGCGCACGCACTTCCTGGCATCGCTCGCCAACATCGGCCTGTTGATCGGCTTGCTCGGCACGATCACCGGCCTGATCGGCGCATTCAGCGCCGTCGCGACGGCGAATCCTGCGGAGAAGGCGAGCTTGCTCGCTGCCGCGATCTCGGTCGCGATGAACAACACCGCGTCGGGTTTGGGCGTCGCCATCACGCTCTTGCTCTCGCACATGTTCCTCGAGTCGAAAACGACCTCGCTGATCGACAGCCTGGAAATCGCGTCGGTGAAGTTCCTGAACTCGATCACCGAGCGCCAGCACGACGCCCCGGGTGTTCCCCAGGCCCCGGCCGCGCCGGGACGCGCGCCCGCCGCCGCCCGCGGCAGCATCTAGACATCGACACGGCGGCCGGTCGAACGGTGCAGAGCTCATGAAGTCAAAATCCGCCAGCATGGTCCGGCGCAATCACGCCCGCTATCACCGCGGCCGCGATGATTTGAACATCGTCCCGATGATCGACATGATGGTCATCCTGGTGTTCTTCCTGATTTTCACCGCGGTCTTCTCGAAGACCAATATCCTGCAGCTCAATCTACCGGCGAATTCGAGCGCTCCTCTCGATTTGCCGAAGGGGCTGAAGCTCGAAGTGATCATCCGTCCGAACGATCTGGTGGTGAACGACCGCAATTCCGGGCCGCTGAAGATGCTGGAGAATACCGCGACCGGATATGATCTCGACGGCCTGTCGGAGTTCATGCGCAGGGTGAAGCAGCAATACCCGCAGATGACCGATGCCACCATCTTGCCGAGCCCGAACGTCCCGTACGACACGCTGGTCCAGGTGATGGACGCGGTGCGCGTGTACCAGATTCCGCAGCCGCCGTTTCCCAAGGCCGAGCTGTTTCCCGACATTTCCATCGCGGACGCGCCGACATGACGCCCTACCGGATTCGAAGGCATCGGCAGCGGCGGCATGGCGCGAGCCATTTCGCGCTGATTCCCTTCATCGACATGATGACCATCCTGGTGGTGTTCCTGCTCGCTCATACGGCGGACGTGGACATACTGCCGAACTCCAAGAACATCCAGATTCCGCAATCGCTTTCCGACCGCAAGCCGAGCGCCGCCGTGGTAGTGATGGTCACCAAGGATTCGGTGTTCGTCGACGGCAGGCTCGTGGGCTCGGTGGCGGATGTCGTCGCGAGCCCCGCTCCGGTGTTCGCTCCCTTGAAGGCCGCGCTGATGGCGCAAAACGACAAGATCCTGAGCGGCGAGCGGCAGGCCGACATTTCCAAGCGCGAAGTCACCATCATGGGCGACAAGAGCCTGCCTTACAGCGTCCTCAAACGAATCATGCTGACCTGCAGCGACGCCGAGTACGGCAAGGTGTCGTTCGCGGTCGTCGAGCGTGAAAAGGCCGCCGGCTGATGGCCGCCGCGGCAAATCCCGCGAGGGCGCCCTCGGCGCCGGGTCTCGCCCCGTATTTCCGCCGCTATGAGCTGCCTTGGTCGCCCGCGGAGGAGATGGAGCGGCGTTTTCGCGTCATCCTGCGCAATCTCGTCATCGCGTTTGCGATCATCGCCATCCTCATCCCGTTCCTGCCAAGGCGCGAGCACGTGGTCAATACCGAGTCGCTGCCGGAGCGCGTAGTCCAGCTGGTGATGGAACCGCCTCCGCCTCCGCCCCCGCCGCCTCCGCCGAAGCCGGAGAAGCCGCTCGAGAAGGTGCCGGTCACCGCCAAACCCGTGCCTCCGGTGGATGCTCGGGTCAAGGCGGCGAAGAGCGGGCTTCTCGCCAGCATGGACGATCTGGCGGCGTTGCGAGACATCAATCTGGACAAGCTCGCGAAGAACCAACCGAAGACCACCGATCCCGGCGACGTGAGCGAGGTCACCCGATCGCTGATCACCTCCAAGGCGGGCGGGACCAGCGGCGGCATCAGCGCGCCCACCAGCTCAGGACTGGCCGCCGGCGGGGGCTCCCTGAACGGTATCCGCACGGCCGAGATCAAGGGTCCGACGCTCGCCACCGGCAACCAGGGCACGACCCACGCGGGCGGGAGCGGCAAGGCCTCGCGCAGCGCCGACGAGATCGCGCTGGTATTCACCCGCAACAAGGGCGCGATCGACGCGATGTACGCACGCGCTTTGCGCGACAAACCGGCGCTGCAAGGCAAGGTGGTCATCGAGTTGACCATCACGCCGTCCGGGGACATCACGGCGGCCAAGATTGTCTCGAGCGATCTGAACGACCCCGAGTTCGAATCGAAGCTCCTCGCACGCATCCGGCTGTTCAAGTTCGAAGCCAAGGATGTGGCGACGTTGACGGCCACCAAACCCATCGACTTCTTCCCCGCCGGATGAACATTCAATCCGAAATCGAGTTTTTCAGCGATCTTGGCCTGATCGACAAGGCGCGGTTCATCGTTCGCCTGATCGGCGAGGTGGCGGAGGAGGCGAAGGTGGGGACGGGCGACGGGCAGGATCTCGCCCGGCTCAAATTCTCCAACGAAATCATGCAGCGGCTGGCGCGTTTCAGTTATCAGCTGCTCGGCGAAGACCCCGCCCGGCCCGCGGACGATGTGGTGATCCGGATGCTTTTGGGCCACCGCGCGGAGAAGAACGCGGAGCGCATCATGCAAAACGCCTACCGGCGCGTGCTCACGAGCTTCGAAAGCTTCGATACCACGGTTCTCCTCAATTCCCACTAGAATAGGGCCTCTCGGTGGGCGTGTTGCCCCGCCGATCGACGGACCTCTGATGATGTATCGCGAAGGTATTCAATTCCCGCCCAAAGACGCAGGGCTCCGAGAGGACGTGCATGCGCTCGGTGACCTCATCGGCGAGATCCTGCGCGACCAGGGGGGCGAGGCCCTCTTCGATCTGGTCGAAGGAGACCGTCGCGCGGCCCTAGCGCGGCGCGCGGGAGCGCCCGGAGGCGAGGCCTTGGAGAGACGCACCGCGGGCCGGGAGCCGGTGCTCGCGACCGATCTGACGCGGGCGTTCTCCACCTGGTTCCAGGCGGTCAATACGGCCGAGAAAGTGCACCGAGTTCGGCGCCGGCGCGAATACTTGAGCGATTTCACCCTCAACCAGCCCGGGGGCATTGCCGAGTGCATTGCGCGGCTGCAGCGCGATGGCTACACGCTGGACCAGACGGTGGCCCTGATCGGCTCGATGAGCATCGAGCCCGTGTTCGCCGCGCATCCCACGGAGTCGACCCGGCGCACCATTCTGCGCAAGCAGCAGCACATTGCCCAAGGTCTCCTCGACCGGCTGAATCCCGCATTGATGCGCGTCGAGCTCGACACGCTCTGGTCGCGCGTGCGGCTGGAGATCGCAAGCATCTGGCAGACCGAGGAGCATCCGCGCGAAGGCCTCACGGTGTCGGACGAGCGCGAACACGTGCTCTTTTACCTGATCGAGATTCTCTATCGCGTGGTGCCGCTGTTCTACGAGGAGATCGAGGGCGCGCTGGCAAGAGCCTACGATGTCACCGTCGAGTCGCTGAACGTACGGGGTATTCTGAAGTTCGGCTCGTGGGTGGGCGGAGACATGGACGGCAACGCCGACGTGCACGCCAAGACCATCCGCGAGACGCTGCACCGGCATCAGCAGCTGATCGTGTCCACGTATTTCAACGAGTGCGGACAATTGGCGGAAGCGTTGAGCCAGAGCGCGCGCCGCGTCGAGATCTCGGGTGCGCTCGCGGAGCGCATCGACGTCTATACCTCGCTCTTGCCGGGATCCCAAGCCCTCGCGCCCGCGCGTCACGACCGCATGCCGTATCGCATCTTCTTCGGCCAGATCGGCGAGCGGCTCAAGGCGACCTACGAAGGGCGCCCCAACGCCTATCAGAACTGCGACGAGCTGCTCGCTGACGTGAAACTCGCCGCCGACAGCCTGACGGCCAATCGCGGCCGGCACGCGGGATACTTTCTCGTGCGGCGTTTCATCCGCCGCGTGCGAACCTTTGGATTCCACATCGCGACCATGGACGTGACCCAATCCGCGAACGTTCACCACGAAGTGATCGCGCAGGGTCTCGGCATGCCGGAATGGACCCAGTTGCCGCGCGCCGAGCGCCTGGCGCGCCTGCGCGATATCCTGGCGCGCGATCTCGGACCGACGACGCCGCTCGATGCGACCGGACGGCGCCTGCTATGGGTCTTCGATACCGTTGCGCACGCCCGCCACAAGTTCGGCGATCGCGCCATCGGGAGCTACATCGTCTCAGGCGCCGAAGGACCCGACGACCTGCTCGCGGTGCTGCTCCTCGCACGGTGGGCGGACACCACCGACAAGCGTACCGGCGAGTGCCGGCTCGATGTCGCGCCGCTCTTGGAATCGGTCGAGGCGCTGGAGGGGGCCGGCGATTTGTTGCGCGGGTTGCACAAGGAGTCCGCGTATCGCCGCCATCTGGCGGTGCGCGGCAATCGCCAGACGGTCGTCATCGGATATTCGGACAGCAACAAGCAGGCCGGCATTTCCGCATCGCGTTGGGCGCTGCAAGTCGCGCAGCATCGGCTGCTGGAGGCCGCGCGCGACACGGCGATCGCCCTGACCATTTTTCACGCCCGTGGCGGAACACCGGCGCGCGGGGGCGGGAGAACCGAAAGCTTGGTCGAGGCGGCGCCGATCGGCGCCATTCGCGGCGTGCTGCGGCTCACCGAGCAGGGCGAGGTGGTGAACCAAAACTACGGCCTGCGGCCCATCGCGATGCGCACGCTCGAGCGGACGTTCGCCGCCGTGGCGCTCGCGACGGCGCACGCAGCCTCGCGCACGCCGGCTGCGCCGTCGTTCCTCGCGGCGATGCGCACGATCGCCGCGACTAGTCTCGCGGCCTATCGCGGATTGATATTCGACAGCCCGCGGTTCACGGAATTCTTCCGAGCGGTCACGCCGCTCGACGTGATAGAGCGCATGCACATCGGATCGCGGCCCGCCGTGCGCGCGAAGGGCGACGGGATTGCAGCGCTTCGGGCCATACCCTGGGTATTCGCCTGGACGCAGAGCCGGCACATGCTGCCGGGATGGTTCGGGTTCGGCAGCGGCGTATCGGCGGCGGTCGCGCAGCACGGCGAGGGTGTCGTCGGCGAGATGTTGACGCAGTGGCCTTTTTTCGCGCATCTGCTCGATGATGTGGAGTCCATGCTGGCGCGCACGGATCTCACCCTCGCCACGCATTACGAGGCGCTGGCGGAGGAGGGTCTCAGGGTGCATGCCGATCCCATCCGCCGCGAATACGAGCTGACCGTCGGGCACGTTCTCAAGCTTCGCGGATCGGACCGGCTGCTCGACAGCGATCCGACCCTGCAGCGCGCCATCACCCTGCGCAATCCCTACATCGATCCCATGCATCTCATGCAGGTGGATCTATTGAAGCGTTGGCGCGCAACCGACCGCAAGGACGCGGCGCTCTTCGGTGCGCTGCGCGCGACCATCAGCGGCATTGCGTCGGGCCTGCAAGCGACCGGCTGATCGGCCTAGCCCAATTTGGGCTAGCACTCCGGCACGTTGACGGCGAGTCCGCCTTGCGAGGTTTCCTTGTAGATGGTGGACATGTCGATGCCCGTTTGCCGCATGGTGGCGATGACCTGGTCGAGCGTGACCTTGTGCGAGCCGTCGCCCCGCAGCGCGAGGCGTGCCGCATTGATGGCCTTTACCGAACCCATGGCGTTGCGCTCGATGCAGGGGATCTGCACCAATCCCGCGACCGGATCGCAAGTGAGACCGAGATTGTGCTCCATGCCGATCTCGGCCGCATTCTCGACCTGTTCGTTGGTCCCGTTCATCGCCGAGACGAGCCCGGCCGCGGCCATGGAGCATGCCACGCCCACCTCGCCCTGGCATCCCATCTCGGCCCCGGAAATCGAGGCATTCTGCTTGTAAAGCATGCCCATCGCGGCGGCGCTCAGCAAGAAACGTATCACGCCGGCATCGTCCGCCCCTGACTCGAAGCGCCGGTAATAATGCAGCACCGCCGGGACGATGCCCGCCGCCCCGTTGGTGGGCGCGGTGACCACTTGGCCACCCGCGGCATTCTCCTCGTTCACGGCCAATGCATACACATTGACCCAATCGAGGGCGTGCATGGGGCTCGAAGGGTCGCCGGTCATCAATTGGCGGTAAAGCTTCGGAGCGCGCCGCCGGACTCCGAGAACGCCGGGCAAGAGGCCCTGCGCCTCGAAGCCTCGCTGCACGCAGTCCTGCATGACCTGCCAAATGCGCATGAGCCGCGCCCGGATGTCCGCATCGCCGTGCCAGGCGCGCTCGCGGGCCAGCATGAGCTCGTGAATCTCGAGGCCCTCCTGCCTGCACAGCTCGAGGAGCCGCGCTCCGGACTCGAACTCGTAGGGCGGCGGCGCACGCTTCTCGCCGCCCGCCGCCGACGCACCGGCCTGCACGACGAAGCCGCCGCCGATGCTGTAGTACTCCTCGCGCGCGAGCACTTCCAAGCCTGAGTCGTGCGCCGTGAAGCGCATGCCATTGGAGTGGCCCGGCAGCACCTGATCGATGTGAAACAACAAGTTCAAGGGCTCATCGAAGGCAATCTCGTGCCGGCCGAGCAGACGTATGCGGCCCGCCGTGCGGATGCGATGCAGAGTCGGCTCGACCACGGCAGCATCGATCGTATCCGGACTCATCCCGGACAGCCCCAGCAAAATGGCGCGATCGGTGCAATGCCCGCGCCCGGTGAGCGCGAGCGAGCCGTAGAGCTGTGCCGAGACCTGCGAGGTCCGCTCGAGCAGGCCACGCGCCGCGAGCAGCTCCACGAAGCTTCTGGCGGCATTCATGGGTCCCATGGTGTGGGAGCTCGAGGGGCCGATGCCGATCTTGAAGATGTCGAAAACGCTGAGACTCATGGTGGAATTCTACGCGGCTGTGGGGCTTGATGCAGGTGATAGAATTGAAGCCAAATCATTCACGCTCAAGGGAGAGAGTCATGCTTCGCCACACATTCGGCCCCTCGGTATTGGTGTTCGGCCTCATCCTGGCAGCG
>Ga0182015_10006201_pt1 | contig 12099 bp, 12 predicted proteins | sample 712P3MmetaG_FD_120478 | JGI IMG/M metagenome (GOLD analysis project Ga0182015, IMG submission 120478) | Permafrost microbial communities from Stordalen Mire, Sweden - 712P3M metaG | ecosystem: Environmental > Terrestrial > Soil > Wetlands > Permafrost | place: Sweden: Stordalen | collected...
CACTGCGCTGCGCTTCGGTCGGGATGACAAATCTGAGGGGCGGTGATTCAGGCAAGAGTCGTTTGGGGGAAGGGCGCACCGCAGGTCCCTCCGCTGCGCTGCGCTTCGGTCGGGATGACAAATCTGAGACAACACCAGCAAGACCGGCTTATACTCCTGGTGCGCCGGTGAAAGCCGCCGAGGGGAAGCCGTAAGAGGATGGGATGACGCAAGGAAGTGGCGGGAATCACGAACGCGCGAAGACACTTCCTTTCCTGAGGCAGTTCACTCGCAAAGGCCCCCCGACCGAACGCTGTGAGCTTTGCAGCGCCGCGCTTGGACCCGTTCATCAGCATCTGCTGGAGGCAAAGAAACGCGAGATCCTGTGCTCATGCGATGGCTGTGCCGTTCTGTTCTGCGGGCAGCAAGGTGCACGCTATCTCCGCGTTCCCCGACGTATTCGCTCTCTCATCGACTTCCAGATGCCCGACCTGCAGTGGGAATCGCTGATGATCCCTATCAATCTTGCCTTCTTCTATCGCGACAGCGCAGCGGGCAAGGTGATGGCTATGTATCCCAGCCCGGCGGGGGCCATCGAATCGCTGCTCACGCTTGAATCGTGGTCGGAGATTGCCGCGGAACATCCGGCTTTGCTGAAAATGGAGCCGGATGTCGAGACCTTTCTGGTCAATCGCGTTGGCACGGCGGCGCAGTATTACATTGTTCCGATCGATGAATGCTATCGGCTGGTGGGCTTGATCCGCATGCACTGGCGCGGGCTCTCCGGCGGCGCGGAAGTGTGGAAAGAAATCCATCAGTTTTTCCTTGATCTCCAAACCCGAAGCACGGAAGTGAGAGAGCCTGCCCATGCCTAAGCTGATTTTCCAGATCGAAAGTGCTGAGGCCGTGCCGCATGCGGCTGCTCCTCTCATTGCCTTGAAACTGCGGATTACGAATTTGCCCTCATCCGAGGCGATCCACACGCTCACCTTGCGATGCCAGGTTCAGATTGAACCATCCAAACGGCGCTATGTTCCCCAGGAGCAAGAGAAGCTGCTTGATCTTTTTGGCACGCCCGAACGATGGAGCCGAACGGTGAGGCCGCTGCTGTGGATGAATACGACGGTGGCTGTGCCGGGCTTTACCGATAGCGTCGTGGTCGACCTGCAGTTGCCTTGCACCTTCGACTTCAATGTGGCCGCGACCAAATACTTTCACGCGCTGGATACGGGGGAAATTCCCATCTGTGTGATGTTCAGCGGCACGGTTTTCTACCAGGGTGAGGAGGAGTCGTTGCAGGTGGCCCAGGTGCCATGGGACCGCGAGGCCAACTTCCGCCTGCCCGTCTCCGTTTGGAAAGAGATGATGGAAATGCACTTTCCGAATACGGCCTGGCTTTGCCTGCGACGGGACGTGTTTGAGCAGCTTTACCAATACAAAGTGCGTCATGGTATCCCAACCTGGGAACAGGCGATCAGCCGAGCGTTGGCGTCCGAGATCGCGGACGAGGTTAAGGCATGAACTTTGATAGCGTGGAGAAGATAGCGGCCGCGATCCTGTATGAGGGGTACATCCTCTATCCGTATCGGCCGACCGCAATCAAGAACCGCCAGCGCTGGAACTTTGGCACGCTGTACCCGCGTGTGTATGCAGAGGCACAGCGACCCGAGGAGCCGTTTCGCCTGGTTGCCGAGTGTTTGGTCGCAGCGGATGCCGGAGCCACACTTGACTTGAAAGTCAGCTTTCTGCAACTTATCCGGCAACGGCAGAGTGTTTCGATGGCGGATGCGGAAGCTCTCAAGCTGCTTACCGACCCTTCTCTGGCGTGGGACGAAGGAGTAGAACGCACGTCGGAGCATTCCAGACTGCAACTTAGCGACCTTGTCGCTTCGCCGCTGTCGCTAACGCTGGAGATGGAAGGAACCGGCTTGCCGGAAGAACGGAGTGGCGAGTTCGCCCCCATCGTGCAAATCGGGCTGACCATAACGGCCCAGAGCCTTCAGAACGGAGCATGCAAGCTAAGGATCGAAATGCAGAACACCAGCCCGCTGCCGAGCGGTGCTGAGGCGACAAGGGATGAGGCGCTTCCCTTGTCGTTGGTCTCTGCCCACCTGCTGCTGGGTATCACGAGAGGAGAATTTATCTCACTGCTCGATCCCGCGCCTTCTTTTCAAGAAGCGGCTGCGATGTGCAGCAATCTCGGTGTTTTTCCGGTGTTAGTGGGTGAAGAGCCGGACCGCAGCATGCTGTTTTGCTCGCCGATCATCTTGTATGACTATCCAAAGATCGCGCCTGAGAGTGAAGGCGACTTTTTTGATGGGACGGAAATGGACGAGATGCTAACCCTGCGTGTGCTTACCCTCACGGATGCCGAGAAGCAGGAAATGCGGAACGGCGACCCCCGCGCACGAAAAATTCTGGAACGCACAGAAGCACTCACATCGGACAGCATGCTCAAGGCGCACGGCGTTATTCGTGGACTACGAGAAATTCGAGGGAATGCTCCATGAAGGAGAACTGGAACGGAAACTGGAACCCTTTCGAAGAAACGAAAACGCCACCGGAGAGCATTCGCATCTTCGGCATCGAACTACGTGTAGGTGACCGAATTCGTATTTGCCCGAAAAAGAACGCTGACATTATGGACATCGCCCTTAGGGGTAAGGTAGCGGTCATCGAAGCTATCGAGCAGGACTTCGATGACCAGATTCAGCTTGCCGTGGTCCTGGACGATGACCCGGGCCGCGATTTCGGCATGATGCGGCAACCAGGCCACCGCTTCTTCTTCTCTACCGAAGAAGTCGAGCCAGTCTTAAAGGGAGAGCCGGCAGCAGAGATCGAAGGAGAGATCGAAAGGGGCCGCGCATGAAGGCCAGGATCCTGATTGCAGGGGTTGGCAATATCTTTCTGGGGGATGACGGGTTCGGGGTCGAGGTGGCGCAATCGCTCAGCAGGCGGCAATTACCTGAGAGCCTGGCTGTGAAAGATTTCGGAATTCGGGGTTTCGACCTGGCGTATACCTTGCTTGATCCCTGGGAGGCAGTCATCATAGTGGATGCGCTGCCGCGCGGCGAGGCCGCCGGCACTGTCTATGTTGTAGAACCGGATCTTGCTCAGCTATCCGCTGCCTCCTCCGCGGACACTGCGATCAATCCGCATGGCATGGATCCCGTGCGGGTGTTGAATCTTGCCGCTTCGCTGGGCACCATTGCCGCTCGGGTGCTGGTTGTGGGCTGCGAGCCGCTTGATTTTGGCGATGAGATAGAAGGGCGGATGGGTTTATCCGCGCCGGTACAAGCTGCGGTGGAAGATGCGGCGACCACGATTATGGATCTGGCCGCTCGTATCCTCAGCATCAAAGATGCGCCAGCGAACGAACTTAACTCAGTGCAACTAGAGACATTGGAGAGGTGATTACAGATGACCGGAAAAATTGTGTTAGGCGCACTCGGTTTGGTTTTGGTCGGACTGGCGTTCACGATTGCTCCCGACCTACGCCGCTACCTGAGAATCCGAGCGATGTAACGGGTTCTTCTCGCGGCCAGAGCCGAAGGGGGAGAAGCATGCACGAACTCTCGATCGCGATGAGCATGATCGACCAGATCATCGAAGAGTCGGCGAGCCGTGGTGGGCTTGAAGTCGAGGCGGTGCATCTGAAGCTGGGGATCTTTTCCGGCGTGGATAAAGAGGCACTAGCATTTTCGTTTGAACTGGCCTGCGAGGGCTCCGTGCTTGAGGGATCGCGGCTGGTCATCGAGAGCATCCCGCTGGTTATTTATTGCGCAGCGTGCGAGAAAGAACGGACACCGCCTTCGATCTATGAGCTCAGCTGCCCGGACTGCGGCAGCCCGGGGCAGAAAATTGTCTCGGGCCGTGAGATTGAAGTTGCATTCCTGGAGATTGCGGCATGAGCACACGGATGGTGGAAGTCAGGGCGAAGGTCCTGAAGCAAAATGACCTGCTCGCTCGTGATTTGCGCGAACGGTTTCGGAGAGAGGGAACCTGCGTGGTCGGGCTGGTCTCGAGTCCGGGCTCGGGAAAGACAGCCTTTTTGGAAAAGCTGCTCAGCGGCCTGGCGCGTGATACCCGCGTAGCAGCCCTGGTTGGGGATTTGGCCACAGAGAACGATGCAGCGCGGCTGAGGCGCGCCACCCCGAATGTTCGCCAGATCAACACCGGAACGGTCTGCCACCTGGATGCCCTGATGGTGGAGAAGGCGCTCGCTGAGTGGCAATTGGACCGGATTGACTTTCTATTCATCGAGAACGTCGGCAACCTGGTGTGCCCATCGAGCTACGACCTGGGGGAGGAGCTCCGGTTTGTACTGCTCTCTGCAACCGAGGGCGAAGACAAGCCGTTGAAGTATCCCACCATCTTCAATAGCTCCGACGTCGCCATCATCACCAAGATGGACCTTGCCGAAGCGGCAGAATTTGATCTGGCTGCAGCCCGCCGCAACATCGAGAGTGTACGTCCCGGTATGCAGGTGTTTGAGGTGTCATCCAAGACGGGACTCGGGATGCAATCTGTACTCGATTTGCTGCACGCTCGACTGGCGCGGGCGCGCCAGCCCCAGGCTGCGGCAACCTGGTGAATGCAGCGTATTGTTGATGGCTCGGATTGACGGTACAACGTTCATCGGATAACTTACCCACATGTACGGCAGATCTTTTCGTTGTCGCTGGCTCCTGAGTCCCTCGCGTTGAATGAGCGACTGTACAGACACGAAAAGAAGCGGTTAAGGCTTTCAAGGATTTCTCCCCGTGTCCTCCTGTCGTGCACTACCCGCCATCGGTAATCCCAAGCCCAAGGAGCCATGACCGTGAGTACTGTTCTCAAGGACGTTTTGGAAGCGAATCAGCGGTACAGTGGTTCGTTTGGGGAGAAGGGCAAACTTGCGCTTCCTCCCGCGCGCCGATTCGCAATCCTCACCTGCATGGATGCGCGGATCGATCCCGCCAAACTTGCCGGACTCGCCGAAGGGGATGCGCACGTGATCCGCAATGCAGGTGGCCGCGCCAGCGATGATGCGATACGGTCTTTGGTGATCAGCTATAAACTGCTGGGCACGCGTGAGTTTTTCGTGATTCACCACACCAACTGCGGCATGGAGTTCTTCACCAACGATGTCATCCGCGGCCTGTTGGATCACAGCCTCGAAACCGCGGACCTGACCCCCAGCGGATTTCGCGACGTCGGTAAGGGGCCCGGATCTCGCGCAGGTGAGTTCATCGAATGGCTTACTATTGCCGACCCGAAACAAGCGGTGGTGGATGACGTGAACCGGCTGCGCAATCATCCGCTGATTCCGAAATCGATTCCGATCTACGGCTACGTGTACGACGTAACGACTGGTCAGTTGATGGAAGTCGAAGGCGCCAAGAAGCCGGGCGCAGCGCAGTAGGCCAACCAGCAATCGGTGGAGGAACCAGCGCGCCTGGTAGTGGTTCTGCAATCTGCGGAAAAACTCGGTTTTGGGAGTCTGAGGTATTGCTTCCTGTCCAGTACGGAGTTTTTCCGCATCCCATTCTAGCGGTATGCCGGGCCGCCTGCGATTCGAAAGACTGCTCGCGTAATAAACTCAGGCTATGACTCCGGATCCGAACCAAAAGCTTCAAACCGCCAGCATCCACTCCGGCAGGCACGTGGACCCGGCCACCGGCGCGGTCACCACACCTCTCTACACCTCCACCACATTTGAACGCGATCCCGATGGAGCGTTCTCCCGGCATTACTTCTACAGCCGCATCGACAATCCCAATCGCCATTCGCTCGAAGCATGCCTGGCCGATCTGGAGGGCGGCGTGGAGGCGGTTGCCTTCAGCACGGGCATGGCGGCCAGTCTGGCAGTATTCCAGGCGCTCGCGCCCGGAGACCATGTGGTACTTCACCGGGACTTGTATTTCGGCGTTCGTGAACTGGTTACCGGAGTGTTCGCGCGGTGGGGCCTGAAGCACTCGTTTGTCGACATGCGGGATATCGAAGAACTTCGCTATGCGTGCCGCCCGGAGACAAAATTGTTCTGGCTGGAAACCCCGACCAATCCTCTGATTGAGGTAGTCGACATAGCCCCAGTAGCCGAGTGCGCACGCAGCCTGCAGGTGCCGCTTGCCTGTGAAAATACGTTTGCTACGCCAGTTCTGCAGCGCCCGTTGGAGCTGGGCGCCGATCTCGTGGTTCATGCGTTGACCAAGTATATTTCCGGACACTCCGATGCCCTGGGCGGGGCGGTGATTTTTGCCAAGAAATCGGACCTCGCGACGCGCATCAAGGATTTTCAGCGGGTTGGCGGGGCGGTTCTTTCTCCCTTTGACTGCTGGCTGATTCTGCGCGGCGTCCAGACACTGGTGCCGCGTATGCGTTTGCACTGTGAGAATGCGCGCCGGGTCGCGGAATTCCTTTCTACCCACCCAGCCGTATCGTTGGTGCACTATCCTGGCTTGGCCAGCGATCCCGGCCATGCCATTGCCAGCAGGCAGATGCGCGACTTCGGCGGCATGCTCTCGTTCGAGGTTCGCGGTGCGCGCGACGAGGCGTTCGCCTTCACATCGCGGCTGAAGTTGATCGTGCGCGCTACCAGCCTGGGCGGGACCCATTCGCTGATCGAACATCGCGCTTCCATCGAGGGGGTGTTCACTCGCTCGCCAGAGTCCCTGCTGCGGCTTTCGGTCGGCCTGGAAGGCGCGGAAGATCTTATCGCCGACCTTGACCAGGCGCTCCGGGGCGCATGAGCGCTGACAACGCCAGGGGCTTAGCCCGTACAAGATTTTAGGAACTCTCCCTGCCACGAATTTGGGTGCCCCATATCTCGCTCGTTTTTCGCGAGATGTGGGATTCCGCAACCCTTAACCTCAAGCCTATCGGGCTAACCCAGATTCTGGGAGATAGAGCTGCGGAATCCCACAGCTCGCGAAAAACGAGCGAGATATGGGGCACCCGAGTTCGTAGCAGGGAGAATTCCTGAAACCTTGTTCTCATGCACACTCTAAAGGCCCGACCCTGTTTAGTCCCTTTACGGCACGACTAAAGTCGCGCCCGGCTACAAAGCAAAGCACGCGGCTTGGGCCAAAACCTGATTCAGACAAGTCTGATCTCTTCTCCCCTTTCTCACATCTGGCACGTTGGCTAAGCGCTTATCCTGAAGTAGGATGGAAGGCGAGTCAAGACAGGGGATGGATTATGACGCGCAGGCTGACCATGGCACAAGCCATCATTCAGTTTCTTAAAGCCCAATATGTTGCACGCGATGGCAAAGAGCAAACATTCTTTGGCGGCTGCGTAGGCATATTTGGACACGGCAATGTTGCCGGCATCGGACAGGCACTGCAGCAGAATCCTGACTTCCCTTACTACCTTTTTCGCAATGAACAGGGGATGGTTCACACGGCGACAGCTTTCGCCAAAATGAGCAATCGCTTACGCACCCTGGTCTGTACTTCGTCGATCGGGCCCGGGGCGACCAACATGATTACCGGCGCTGCGCTGGCCACCATCAACCGGATTCCGGTGCTGCTGCTGCCGGGGGATATCTTCGCCCGGCGTAACGTAGCGCCGGTGCTGCAGCAACTGGAGTCGACGGCCAGCCAGGATGTCTCGGTCAATGACTGCTTTCGTCCCGTGTCTCGCTATTGGGACCGCATGCAGCGACCGGAGCAGATTCTCACTGCCCTGCCGGAAGCGATGCGGGTACTGACTTCGCCTGCGGAAACCGGCGCCGTCACCCTGGCGCTTCCACAGGACGTGCAAGCCGAGGCTTACGATTTTCCCGCAGAGTTTTTCGAGCGCCGGGTCTGGACGATCGCCCGGGCGCGCGCCGACAGTTCTCTGCTCAGTCAAGCCGCGGCGTGGATTCGCTCATCGCAACGCTCACTCATCATCGCCGGCGGTGGCGTTATTTATTCCGAAGCGACGGAGGAACTCTCGAGCTTCGCGAGCCGAACAGGCATCCCGGTTGCTGAAACGCATGCGGGTAAGGGATCTCTCCATGCCGATCATCCGCAATTAGCGGGTGCTATGGGAGTCACCGGCACCTCGGCCGCGAATCGTCTGGCCAAGGATGCGGATTTGATTATCAACATCGGGACGCGGCTCAGCGATTTCACCACGGCTTCCAAAACCGCCTTCCAAAACCCCGCCGTGCGCTTCGTGAATATCAATGTGAGCGAGTTCGACGCGTTCAAGCATGCGGCGTTACCGCTGACTGCGGACGCCCTCGAGACGCTTGCAGAGTTGGGCCGAGCACTGGGTTCGTGGAAGATCCCTGAGAGCTACCAATGCGAGATCGCCCGTCTCCGCTCCGCGTGGAATCAGGAAGTGGATAGAATTTACGCGCGACGGCACGGACCGCCGCTTAGCCAGGGCGAGGTGGTTGGGCTACTCAACCAGACGTTAGAGCCACGCGACATTATTGTGAACGCTGCCGGAAGTCTTCCGGGCGATCTGCACAAACTATGGCGGACGCGCGACCCCAAGGGATATCACATGGACTATGGATACTCCTGCATGGGTTACGAAATTGCGGGCGGACTGGGCGTCAAAATGGCGGATCCCACCCGCGAGGTGTACGTGCTGGTTGGGGACGGCTCGTACCTGATGATGGCGCAGGAGATTGTGACCAGCTTGCAGGAAAAGATCAAACTGAACATTGTGCTGTTTGATAACCATGGGTTCTCAAGCATCGGTGGTTTGAGCCGGGCTTGCGGTAGCGGCGGGTTTGGCACGGAGTATCGGTACCGCGAAGAGGGGCTTACCGGGCCGGTGATCCCGATTGATTTCGTAGCGAACGCGGCAAGCCTGGGCGCTTACGCGGTGACCGCGCGCACATACGAACAACTGGGTGCCGCGCTGGCAGAGGCGAAGAAGCAGCCTCGGACTTCTGTCGTCGTGATTGAGACAGATTATAACGATCGGGTGGCGGGTTATGACTCGTGGTGGGATGTTCCGATCGCCGAGGTATCCGAGAACGCGGCGGTGCAGGAGGCGCACGCGGTTTATGTGGAGGCGTTGAAGAAGGAACGGTATTTCTGGCCGGCCACGGATTGAAATGTGGGAGGGTGGCCCATTCAAGCTCTGCTTGAGTGGGGTACATCTTGGGGCTGGAAATGTACCCCACTCAAGCCAAAAAACGGCTTGAATGGGCCACCCTCGGGGATTGTTTTATGCCACCATTCTGAAAACAATGGTGGGGCTCCGCCCCTACTTGTTCGGCCCACGTACGCGGGTGCGAACGTGGGGCACCCGTCCAGGGAGGAACGTTGATTATTTCAGTGCAGATGATCTAGAAAATCGAACTTTGGAGCGAACTGTTGTGGTATCCCACATCTCGCGAAAAACGAGCGAGATACCCCGATTTCCTGCACGCGGCGCTAGCCAGTGCCACGTGTGCGGCTTTGATTGAGGAAAGCCGCATGAAGCGAGTTGACTCATCCCAGATTCACAGGAAATCCGGGGGTGTGGGGCACCCGGCGCTCGGTCGGGATGACAAATCTGAGGGCGGCGCTTTCAGGCGGAATTTGTCAGTGGATGAGGGAACTGCGGGTCTCTCCAATCCGCTTTGGTCGCTTCTCAATGGATGTTTAGATAGTGATCCAGTTCCCACTGGCTGACGCTGTTGTGATAGCTTTCCCATTCCTCTGACTTCACCTGAATGTAGTAGTCCGCGTATTCCGCACCCAAGGCGTTGCGCACTACCTCGTCCTGCGATAGGGCTTCCACTGCGGCCTGCAGGTTGGACGGAAGATGCCCTATGCCGCGCGCATGCAATTCCTCCCAGGGCACCTCATATAGATTGTCATGGCTAGGCGCTCCGGGATCCATTCGGTTGTCGATACCGTCGAGGCCGGCAGCCAGCATGGCCGCACAGGCGAGATAGGGATTTGCGGCTGCATCCACCATACGATTTTCTATGCGCCCCGGACCGGGCACGCGGATCATCTGCGTTCGATTGGCACTGCCGTACGTAATATAAACAGGAGCCCAGGTGGAACCGGAACGCGGCCGTCCGCGCACCAGGCGCTTGTAGCTATTTACCGTTGGCGCCAGAATCGCGCTCAGCGCAGACGCATGCTTCAGGATGCCGCCCATAAACCAGCGGCCATCGGGCGATAAGCCGAGAGGATCCTTGGCGCTGTGGAAAAGATTCTTTCGGTTTTTGGCGTCGGCGAGGCTGAGATGGCAGTGCGAACCGTTTCCTGTGAGGTTGGCGAATGGTTTGGGCATAAAGGTGGCGTGGAGTCCCTGCTCTTCCGCGAGAATCTTGACCATCCACTTGAAGAAGATTTGCCGATCGCAGGTGGTGAGTGCATCCGCGAACTTCCAGTTGATTTCGAACTGGCAGTTCGCATCTTCATGATCTGCCGCGTACGGTTCCCATCCGAGCTCCTGCATATAGCCGACCAGCCTGGTGAGAAGATCGAGGTTGCGGTGGAGCGCGCGCATATCGTAACAGGGCTTCTCCGCACTATCCATGGCATCCCAGGGTACGCAGGCGCCATCCTGACCGCGCTTGAGCAACATGAATTCGGGCTCGACTCCCACCATTAATTCGTAACCGCGCTTGCGCGCCATATCCAGTTGATGGGCAAGAATTCGGCGGGGACAGAATTTTGAAGGCTGCTCCTCGACCTGGAGCATGCCCGGAACCCAGGCGATACTCTTTCGCCACGGTAGCTGGATCATGGCTTGCATATCCGGGACACACACCAGGTCGGGATCGGCTGGCCCCTGGCCCACGTTGCCTGCTGCGAAGCCGGCAAACCCTGCGCCGTCGCTTACCATATCGTCGAGCGCGCTGGCGGGAACGAGCTTGGCCTTGGGAATCCCACTCATTTCGACGAACGAGCATAGAAAATACTCGATGCCTTTTTCCTGGACGAGCGCCTTCAGATCTTTCTTCAATTTCGTGCCTCCGTTGCTGGCTTTCTCAACAGACCCTCCGCTACTGCGAGACCGAAGCCGCAGCCTCTTCACCCAACAGCTTGCCGGTCGAAAACCGAGTGGGCGCGAATGGCTCCATCAGGGTTGCAGCTTTGCCGGTTGCAATTGTTTCCGCCAGACATTTGCCGGCGATCGGCCCAGCCTTGAATCCCCACGTGCCCCAGCCTACATCCATGAAGAAGTTGTCCAGCTCGCCGGCCGCACCCATAATAGGCGCGTAATCCGGCGTCATGTCACACACCCCGGCCCACTGGCGAAGAATCTTGATGCCATGCAGTTGGGGAAACAACTCCAGAGTATAAGTGGCCATCTGCTCCAGCGTCGAGAGCGTGGATCGCGTGCAATAGGTCTGGTAGGGATCGACCTCCGATCCGATCACCAGCTCACCCTTGGCGGTCTGGCTCACATACACATGAAGGTTCGAAGAAACGATCACGTAATTCAGGAAAGGCTCGATCAACTCAGTCACACAAGCCTGCAGGGGCTGGCTCACAATGGGGAGCGGTACGCCCGCCATGTCAGAGATGGTCGTTGCCCAACCAGCCGTGGCGTTCAGGACCGCGCCCGCGGACACGTCGCCCCGCGTCGTTCGTATATTGACGACCTTGCGGCCTACCACTTCAAGACCGGTCACGGCCGTGAACTGATGTACTTCGATGCCCATGGCATCGCACGCATGGCCGTATCCTTGCACTACTTCGTCATGACCGATGGTCCCGCCTGGCGGGTGGTAGAGGGCTGCGAGCACGGGCAACCGGGGCCGGTCGGACATATCCATCGTAGGCACCATGCGCCGAAGCTCGTCTGGGCCGACCATCCGGCTGTCCACACCCATCAACCGATTGTTCTCTGCCCGTATGCGCAGACCGGTGATGGAGGAGTCCGAGTGCGCCAGCGTGAAGTGCCCGCTCTGATTGAAATCAAGTTCCCAGTCCAGATCGGCCGCGAGGCCCTCGTACAGACGCAACGAGGCGTCGTAGAATGCGATACCAGGATAGGTGCGATAGTTAGAGCGCAAGATGGCCGTGTTACGGGTACTGTTGCCACATCCGATATAGCCCTTCTCCAGCAGGGCTACTTTACGAATGCCATGGATTTTTCCCAGGTAGTAGGCCGCGGCGAGCCCATGAACGCCTGCGCCGATGATGGCCACATCGTAGGTGGGCTTGAGGGTCTGGCGGCCCC
>Ga0182015_10006203_pt1 | contig 12095 bp, 9 predicted proteins | sample 712P3MmetaG_FD_120478 | JGI IMG/M metagenome (GOLD analysis project Ga0182015, IMG submission 120478) | Permafrost microbial communities from Stordalen Mire, Sweden - 712P3M metaG | ecosystem: Environmental > Terrestrial > Soil > Wetlands > Permafrost | place: Sweden: Stordalen | collected...
ATGCTCGTGTCGGACACGACAACGCTGACTTCATTCGCTGGTGCATTCGAGCGCACCAGGAGCAGCACGGCAACCGCCGCCGCCGCAGCCAGCACGACTCCAAGAAGCAAGAAGATCCGGCTGTTCGGTTTGTTCGCCTGGATGGCCACCTGTTCTCCTCGGTTGTCTCAGTTGGTGTCGGTCACGCAGTTGCGGCGACGATGCATCCAGCGCAGCGATTTGCTGGCTTGGATGACGGCCGCACCCGAGTGTGGATCGAATCCACCCTGCCGTTCATCGCCTTTCGGTAACAAACGCATCGCACAGCGGACGAGCAAGGCAACGCAATGTGTGACCGCCGGTTGTTCATGAACTGTTTATTCGTCGAAGCGGCCGTTGGCCTGGGCGCGCATCAACATCGCGAGAATGTCATCTCGATACGGTGCGATGGTCACGATCTTGCGGTAGAGCTTCAACGCGCCCTTGTCGTCGTTGCGCAATCTGCGCAGCCGGGTCACGCGTTCCAGGTATGAGACCGCAAGGTCGATGTCGTGATCGTCGATGCAGATGTCGGCGAGTCGCAGCAACGGTGTCTCGTGGACGGGATCCGCGCGCGAGGCAGCGAGATAGCAGCTGAGCGCCGCATTGCCCTTGCCGAGCGCTCGGCAGCGATCGCCCGCATCGAGTGCCAGCTCCGCCAGTGCCCGTCCACCCACGTCATTCGCGAGGCGCTGAAGCAGTGCTGCAGCCTCATCGCAGCGCCGGCGGCGCAGCCGGTCGTTGATCTCGAGACGGGCCTCGACGACCTCGGGGTCGGTTTCGAATCGATTGTCGTCGGAGTCGGTCTCCGACGTCAGGTCGTGTGCATCCGTCTCGTCGTCGCGAAGGCGCCAGCCTCTCGCCGCGGCGCCACTGGCGGCTTCGCGCACCGCCTGCGCGGGGATCGTTTCCTCAGCGGGTTCGGGCTCGGCGATCTCCTGGGCCGGCTCCGGTTGGACGGCATCCAGGCGTTCGAGAAAGGCGGCGGGATCGGACCCGCGCTCGGGACCTTGCTTGGTCTCTTGCTTGGACTCTTGGGGCGCCTCGGGCGTGGCGGCCGAACGCTGGACCACGGCGAAATCCGCGAGATCGCTGAGATGAAAGCCACTCTTCGGCTTCACGAACGACTCGGCGTCCTCGCCGCTTTCGTCGGCGTGGGCTGCGCCGGACCCGTTGGTTGCAGCGGGCTCGGCGGCTGCTTCCGCGGTGCCATTTGCCTGCGTCGACTTCTCTGCCTTGGACGCGCTCCCGTTTCGTCGGAAGAGCGTGAAGGCGGGCCGTGTCGACGGCTCCACTGCAGGATCCGATGCATCGGGAGCGGCGCTCTCGAGGTCGGACTCGGCCGCAACCACGGGGGCTTCGTCGGAGGGTTCCTCGGGTGACAGCTGGGCATCGAGCTCGGCGAGACCGGCCTCGACGCGATCAGCTGCAGCCGTAGAAGCGGCCGTCTCCGGCAGCGGCTCGGGGACGACTTCGGGCACGACCTCGTGCAACGCCTCGGGGCCGGGCTCCGCCTCGGCTTCCGCTGCCGGTGCGGCTTTGGCGGCTTCCGCCACGGTCTTGATATGGCCGTTACGGCCCAGCGCCGCGACTTCCTCGGCTCCGATGAGCGCCGTGTCGGGGGCGGGATGGCCGTTGGAGGCGTCGCGACGCGGGGGCGGTTCGGGGAGGGCGTCGAGCGAGAGCAGATACTCGTAAACGGCCCGTTGCAGGCGACGCGTGAGGAAGTAGAGCTCCTCCGCCGGCAGCGAGTCCGCCGCGGTCGAGGTCACCTCCGTCACGACCCGCAGCAGCGACTGCTCGTCAAGGCGTTCGTCAATGACGGCAGCTTCGAGACCGTGCTCGAGGAATTCAGGCAGTGCGTCGAGTCCGGGCGCCAGGGCGGAGGCGGCATCGAGCCAGCCCTGGCGCAGGATCTCCACGTTGGTTGTAGTCATGGTCATGCGCTGCGGCAATTGTGGTCGGCACCGACCCTGGTCTCTGGCACCATGGCGCAACGACTCTGTGACCGCTCGTCATACAGGGGAGACACTTTCGGTGACAGCCATCGTCGTTGACGGTTTGCGCAAGTCCTACGGCGCCGTCGAGGCAGTGCGTGGGATTTCCTTCAATGTGGAGGAGGGGGAGGTGTTCGGACTCCTCGGGCCGAACGGCGCAGGTAAGACCACCACGATCGAGATCCTCGAGGGCTACCGCACGCGCGATGCCGGAAACGTGACCGTTCTCGGGATCGACCCGCACACCGGAGGCAGGAAGCTTCGCGAGCGGGTGGGCCTCGTGCTCCAGGAGGCGGCCGTCCCACCGATGCTGTCCGTGACCGAGCTTGTCGAGCTCTACAGGGGCTACTACCCCGCGCCGCGCCCGGCCGCCGAGATCATCGAGCTGGTGGGGCTCACCGAGAAGGCCGGAGAGCGTGTCCGGAAGCTGTCCGGCGGCCAGCAGCGCCGTCTCGATGTCGCGCTCGGCCTGGTGGGTGACCCGGAGCTGATCTTTCTCGACGAGCCGACCACGGGCTTCGACCCGTCCGCGCGCCGGGCTGCCTGGGAGGTCGTCCGCAACATGCGGACTCTCGGCAAGACGATCGTGCTCACAACCCATTACATGGACGAGGCGCAGTACCTCGCCGACCGCATCTGCGTGATCGCCTCGGGGCAGGTGGTTGCCCAGGGCACGCCGGAAACGCTTCGGGCGGGAACCGAGCAGTTGACGCACATCCGCTTCGAGCTACCGGGCAGCATCGACGCGGGGGCACTGCCGCTGGCGGTACGGCTCACTGACGGGATCGCGATCATCGAGACCGCGACGCCGACGCGCACGCTCAACGATCTGACCACCTGGGCGGTGGCCCACGGACTCGAGTTGCCGAACCTCGAAGTCACCCGTCCGTCGCTGGAAGATGTTTACCTGGAGCTGACCAAGCATGAGTAGCAGCGGCATCGCGGTCCGTCAGGTCGGGTTCGAGCAGAAGTCGTTCTGGCGCAACCCCGCAAGCGCCTTCTTCGCGTTTCTGTTTCCGATCATCTTCCTCGTGGTCTTCGCGACTCTGTTCAAGGGTCAGATGGTGCAGATCGGTACCGTCAGCACCACGTACGACAACTACTACATCCCCGCGCTGGTGGCATTCGGGGTCATGGGTGCCTGCTTCACCAACATCTCGATCACGCTGTCCTTGCGACGAGACAACGGAATCCTCAAGAGACTGCGCGGGACTCCACTGCCGCCCTGGGCGTTCATCGCCGGTGTCGTCGGGTCGTCGATCATCGTCAGCATCATCCTGGCCGTGCTCACCACGGGATTCGGCATCCTCGTCTACGGCGTGCACGTCCCCGAGCATTTCGCCGCCGCCGCCGCGACGATCGCAGTCGGCGCCCTGTCCTTCTGCGCGCTCGGCATGGCGATGACGATCGCGATTCCCAACGCGGAAGCGGCACCCGCGATCGTCAACGGCGTGTTCCTCCCGATCGTCTTCATCTCAGGGACGTTCTTCCCCGTTGCGTCGTCGAACGTGCTCGCCAAGATCGCCGAGTGGTTTCCCGTGCGTCATTTCATCGACGCGATGTTCATGGCATTCGATCCCGGGCACCAATCCTCGAACGGCTTCAACGGCACCGACCTGCTGGTGATGGCGGCTTGGGGCGCTGGAGCCGTGATCCTCGCCGTCCTGCGTTTTCGCTGGGAACCACGCAAGAGCTGAGGCGGCCCCAGCGGAACCCGGCGCCGGCTCCAGTTGAAGTCCGGCTGAAGTTGAGCGGAGGACGGAGAAGGCCCCGGCGGAGGCTGAATAGTCCGGTTTGAAGCCGGAGCCGGGGTCTCCTCCGTCCGTGTGCGGCAGCGGCCGATTCGGACTCAGCCGGGGCCGGATTCGTTCTGCGTTTGCAGGCCGGCGAGGACGAGCGCGTCATCGAGGCGCGTCCCGCCGTAGCGGCCGCGCGCGACCATCAGGTTCACCAGGTTGCCGACGCGCCAGACGACAGTTACCTCGACCGCCGCGATGCCCGACGCAGTGTTCTTGACCACGTTGATCGCGTGTGCCTGGTCCCCGAGTGGACCCGTCGAGGTGGGCACCGCTCCCTGGATCGCATCGAGGTATCGCACCGTGACGCTGTATGCGCTCGATGCTCCGCTCACACTGCCGAAACGCTCAACTGTGGCAACAACATCGATCGGTCCGTTGCTCGTGCTGAAGTCGACGTCACGTTGATATTCGACGCTCGCGGCGGATTGCAGGCCGTTCCAGGAAAGGGCTTGCGCGAGCGTGTCGTCGCCGTTTGCGATGCTTGTGGCGCTGACGTGCGCGGCTGCGGTGGAGACCGTGAAATCGGGAGCCACCAGCTGATCGATCGTGATCAGGTAGTGGAGCGGATCCGCGGTTGACAACGCGGAGGCGTCGCTGCCACATGCGCCGAGGACCAGCACTGCCAGGAGGACAGGCAGGATGCGACCGCTGACCCCGCCGACGGGTCGCATCGCGGTTACTCGTGTCGCAGCGCGCTGAGCACTGAGGTTCGTACCGCTCTGCGAGCTGGACCGATGGTGGCAACGACCGCCGCGAGGACGACGACGAGGACGAGCACGATCACCGTCTCGAGGGGAAACACGAAGCCGGGGACGAAGGTGGGCGTGCTGCTCGCCTGGAGCATCGGCTCCGCGATCAGGCAGCCTGCCGCGATCCCGATCAGCGTTGCCGCCCCTGCGAGGAGGCCCGCTTCGGTGAGCACCCGGCGCATCGCCTGACGGCTGCCGAGCCCGACCGCGCGCAGCAACGCGAGCTCCCGGGTTCCCTGACGGACGTTGACGAGCAGCGTGTTGATCACTGCGAGCATCGCGATGATCACCGAGATGACCGCAACCGCGAGCACGAGTCCGATCGAATGCTGCAGCGCATCACGCGCGTCGCTCGCGATCACACTCACCGGAACCGCCCGCATCCCGTAGCTCGCGGCCGTGGCATCGATGGTCGCCTGTGAACCGCGCGTCACCACCACGAGGTCATCGAACCCGTCCGCCGTCGCGCCGAAGTACGTCCGTGCCAGGTCGTCGGCCATCACGAGGCTCTCGCCGCCGTCGCCTGCGGGAAAGGAGTGGCTGACGACGCCGGCGATCGTGAAGTACACGGTCCCTTTCTGGGTCTGGACCGGGAGTTGCGAGCCCACGGTCCAGCCGGTGGCGGCCGCGAGCCCGGCGGGTACGAGGAAGCTGGGCCCATCCTCGAGGGCGCTCAGCGCCGCCTTGCGGTCACCGGAGACGACATCGAAGCCGCCGAGCGAGGCATAGGTGGCCGGATCGATGGCGGTAACCCCCTCGGAGGCGCCCGCGACCATCTCCGAGAGGAAGCGGAGGGGCGTCGCCTGGGCGACCCCCGCACTCCCGGCAACGGCTCCTTCCACCTGGTCGTCCTGGGTGACCGGGCTGGTGACCAGGGTGTTGCCGGCAAAGAGTCCGGACACCCAGCTGTCGCTGGCGGTCAATGCTCCGGCGCTGAGCGCGCTCGCACCGACCGCGGTGGCGATGGCGATGGACAGACCCGCGGCGGTCATCGCCGTCCGATTGCGCGCCCGGATGAGGTGAGCGGCCCCGGGTTCAGCGCCGCTGACGAAGGGGGAGATGGCCGTGGCCAAGAGCCTGATGACCAGGGGAGCGATGAGCGGCAGGGCGACCACCAGCCCGAGCAGCAGCGCGATCACGCCGAGCGCAACCACGCCACTCGCGTTGCTCAGGAAGCAGATCGCCGCGACGACGAGCAGCACCGGGCTGGCCGTCCGGAAGAGCAATCCGGCGCGCTGATGCTCGCCGATCGGATGGGGCCGGAGCGCATCGAGGATGGGAAGGCGGGCCGCCGCAAAGAGGGGGAGGAGTCCCCCGATCACCGCGGCGCCGAGCCCGGCGGCGATCGCCGCCACGATCTGCCCGACCTGGGGTGCCAGGCTTGGGGCGGCGAGATCTGCGGGCGAGAGGCTGCTGTTGAAGATCGCGCCGAGCACCAGCCCGGCGACGACGCCGACCGGGACACCGGCGAGGGCGACCGTTGCCACTTCCATGGCGAACAGGCGGAAAACTTGACGCGATGATGCCCCGGCCGCGCGGAGCAGCCCGATCTCGCGCCGGCGTTCGTAGGCGGCAAGGGCCGCGCTGTTGGCGGTCACCCCGGCACCCACGATCAGGCTCAGGAGGGTGGCGAGCACCAGCAGCGGTTGGAGGTCGGCCAGCGGCTCCGTGGCGCCCGCCCGCGGGTCGTAGGTGGTCACAGACGCGCCGAACTTGGCATGGACCTCCTGCGAGACGGCCGCCACCGTCGCCCCCGGCCCGAAGCGCAGCGCGACCAGTGGGGTCCGCAGGCCGAGCGCAAAAGGTCCGAACATCGCCGCGTCATCGACGAAGACGGCGTCGTGGGTGAAGGACGGGCCGCCGCTCGTGCCCGACGTGAAACCGACCACCGTGAACAGGTCCGGACCAGTGCTCGTGACCAGCTGGATCTTCTGACCGAGCTTGATCGGGTTACCGAAGCCGCCGGTGATCGAACTGCTCAAGCCCTGGTCCATCGCCACCTCCGAGGTGCTTCCCGGGAGTGGGAGCCGCCCGGAGACGACCGAGACGCTGCGCAGCGCGGCACTCGAGTCCTGAAGACCGACCAGCGTGACGGTGGCACCCTCGAGGCTGCTTCCTGCAGGTCCGGCGGTCACTTCCTTCTCATAGAGGGGGACGGCCTGGACGACCCCTGGGAGGTCGGACAGCGTGGTGATCTGCGAGGGGGCAAGCCCCGACGCACTGTCGACCCGGACGTCGAGTGATGAGGCGCCCGCCTGCTGCAACTGGGCTTCTCCCGCCTGGACGGTGAGCCCCTGGATCGCGATCTGGACTGCCAGCACGACCGCGATGCCGAGCGCGACGGCGCTTGCCGTGAGGGTGCTTCGGAGCGGGCGTGCCCGGATGGCGCGAGTTGCCAGGAGCAGGAAGTCGCTCACAGGTCCAGCTTGGCGAGCCTCGCCACCAGGACGGTCGCGTCCGGGATCGCATCCGGCGCCTGCCCGGCGTGGCTCAGGGCGACATCGTCGACCACCTCGCCGTCGCGCATGATCAGCACCCGGTCCGCGTAGGCCGCGACCCGGGCGTCGTGGGTCACCAGCACCGCGGTCTGATGCTCCTCGCGGCACAGGCGGCTGAGGAGCGCCATCACCTCGTGACCGCTCGTCCAGTCGAGGTTGCCGGTGGGCTCGTCGGCGAGCAGCAGTGAGGGGGAGGCGGCGAGAGCTCGGGCGAGCGCGACTCGCTGCTGCTCTCCACCCGAGATCTCCTCGGGACCGTGACCCTGGAGACCGTGGAGGTTGAGTTGCTCCATGACCGCGTCGACGCGGTCATGGATCGTCTGCCGGGAGAGCTTCTGACGGTGCCGGCTCGGCGCCTCGTTGCGAAGCCGGAGCGGCAGCCCGACATTTTCGGCGGCCGTCAGGGTGGGAAGCAGGTTGAAGAACTGGAAGACCACGCCGATGTGGTCGCGGCGGAAGGCCGAGCGCTCCTCGTCGGCGAGGCTGTACACGTCGATCCCCTGGATCGTGACGGTGCCCTGATCAGGCGGCTCGAGGCCGCCCAGCATGTGCAGCAGCGTGCTCTTGCCGCATCCGCTCGGCCCCATGATCGCGATGAACTCGCCCGCCGCGACGGTGAGCGAGACGTCACGGATCGCCTCACGCGGTGGCCGGCTGATTCGGTAGATCTTGCGAAGACCGGTGGCCACGACGATGTTGCCATCGAGGTCGCCCGCGGTCACGTCGAGGGTGCTGAGCTGAGTCAGGGTGGTGGCCCTTTCGAGGTTAGAAGTTGAGGAATGCTTCGAGGACGGATTCGATCGTGTTGGGGAACAGGCCTTCGTACTGGTCCACCGGCGGTGCGGGAAGGTTCTGCGGGAGGCTTCCCGTCGGGATCACGAGGGGCGTGGCAGTCGGAACTGACCCGGTGGTCACGGGAGCAACACTGGGGGGTTTTGGCGCCGGCGAATTCCGCGAGCCCGACCCGGGCGAAGGGGTCTTGCGCGGCGGTGGAGAGGACGAGCCCACCTGGGCGAACTCCTCGCTGAACATCCAGACGTTCTGTTCGCTTCCCACGCCAGTCCAGGTCACGCCGGGGGCACTTTCGTCGGATCCGACACCCATCTCCGTGTAGCTGCTGTCGAGGATGTTGGAACGATGGTCAGGGCTGTTCATGAAGGCGCTGTTGAGGTAGCTGGCGGGACTCGAAGCCCCGGACTCCCACCCGATGTTCTCTCCGGCCGACCTGTAGTGAATGCCGTACGCCTGCATCATCGAGAACACCAGCTGGCCGCAGTCCAGGATCGGGTGCGCGAAGTAGTTGCGCTGGATCATGTCGTCGGAGCGGCCGTGGACCTCGATGCCATCGCAGTCGTAGGAAGCGCCCTCACCGATGTCCTCGAGGGTGCTGCTGAACACCAGCGAGTCCACACCGTTGCTCCCGCGGTCGCTGTTGGTCAGTGAGAACATCTGCGAATCCTCGCCACTGTTGGCACTGGCGACGCTGCCGGTCGCGGCGACGTGGAGCACGGCGAGCCCGGCGGCGGTCAGAATTGCCACGCTCATCGCGATCGGACGGATGGCTCGCCGGAGGCTCCGGCCCTCGGCAGGCACTGCGGTCTCGAGCGCACGAGTCGTCCGCACCGCGGAGGCGGTGCGCACCAGTTCGTCCCACGCCGAGGGCAGCGGCCGACGTTCCATACGGAGATCCTTCACGTGAATGGGCACTTGAATACGACCGATCCGTTCCGGCCGGTGCCTATCAAACCTCCCTCAGAGCCCCTGGGACGCTGCTTCGACAGGATCGTTGCACCGTTGGTCGTACATCCCGGGGATGCTTGATCCAGCCTTCGGGCAGGTATCCATACGCGATCACATGAGGTGGTTTGAGCTCAGATGTCTTTGCTCGACCGAGTGCAGCGAAAGGCGGAGGGGACCACTCCTGCGTCCTCCCCAAGCGCGCCATCGTCCCCGGCACCCACGCCGTCGCCGGATAGTGGATCTGACGACGGCGCGGAACGATTCCCTCCGGCCGGCTGGCAGAACCGCCCCGGCGGTGTGTCCCCGGCCCCGGCCCCGGCCCCGGCCCCGGCAACCCCTGCCGCGCCAGCGCCTGCGCCTGCGCCGCGCCCATTCGAGATCGAGCGGAATACGCCCACCCCTGAGCCGCAGCGTGCTCCGACGCTCCTGAACCGCACCGGCGCGATGGCGCGGCCAGGGCTGACCAAGATGGGTGGCCACGCCAACACTCACGTCGCCCTTCGCGGCAAGGTGCATCAGCGCCTCGTCGACGAGCTCGCCCAGGGGACCGACTCCGTGCCGCCCGAGGTGGTTCGCCAGCGCATCAGTGAGCTGCTCAACGATGTGATCACCGAGCAGAACATCACGATGAGCCGGCCCGATCGCCTCCGGCTCGTCGAGATTCTCACCAACGATGTCCTTGGTCTCGGGCCGCTCGAGGAACTGCTCTCCAGCGATGACATCACCGAAATCATGATCAACAGCTACAAGCAGATCTACGTCGAGCAGCATGGCAAGCTCACCTTGAGCCCGGTCACGTTCGAAAGTGATCAGCAGTTGATGCAGGTTATCGATCGAATCGTGAGCAGCATCGGCCGGCGCGTCGACGAATCGTCGCCGATGGTCGATGCGCGTCTCAAGGACGGATCCCGAGTGAACGTGATCATTCCGCCGCTGGCGCTGCGCGGGCCGACGATGACCATCCGAAAGTTCGCCAAGGAAGCGCTCACCATCGAAGACCTGGTCAAGTACGGCTCGGTCACCGAGGACATGGTTCGGTTTCTGCGCGCATGCGTTCGCGGAAAGATGAACGTGGTGGTGAGCGGCGGTACCGGCTCCGGAAAGACGACCACGCTCAACATCCTCAGCAGCTTCATCCCCTCCGACGAACGCATCGTCACCATCGAGGATGCGGCCGAACTCCAGCTGCGACAGGATCATGTCGTCACGCTCGAGACGCGGCCCGCCAACGTCGAAGGTCGTGGACGTGTCTCGATTCGCGACCTGGTCATCAACTCGTTGCGCATGCGGCCGGATCGCATCGTCGTCGGTGAGTGCCGTGGTGGCGAGGCGCTGGACATGCTCCAGGCCATGAACACCGGCCACGATGGATCCTTGACAACCCTCCATGCGAACAACGCGCACGACTGCATCAGCCGCCTCGAAACACTGGTGCTGATGGCCGGCGCCGAATTGCCGTCGCGCGCAATCCGCGAGCAGATCGGCTCGGCGGTCAACGTCGTCGTGCAGCAGTCGCGCCTGCGCGACGGCACGCGCAAGATCGTGAGCATCACCGAGGTCCTCGGTTGCGAGAACAACGAGGTGAAACTGCAGGACATCTTCGTGTACAAGCAGGTCGGCGTCGATGAGGACGGCAAGGTCGTCGGCTCGTACATGCCGACCGGTGTCCTCCCCACCTTCCTCGAACACCTGACCACCTCCGGCGAGCAGCTGTCCGAGGAAGTCTTCCAGCCGATCCACGTGATGGACGGGGTCGGCTCCGCCTGATTCCCGGCCCGGGTTGCGTTGCGCCCCATGCGTCTTAGGTGCGCAGGCGTACAGATGTTTTCCCGTTATGCGCGCAGGGTTGTCCCATGCCTGCTGCCGAACACCGGCTGATACGGTGCCCCAGCTGTGAAGGGTCCGGAGACCAGAACCGCAAGGTGGAGTTTCGCCAGGGCACCGTCGGCGCCTGGGCGTCGAGAGCCCGTGCGGGCGACGAGTGCGACCGCTGCCGCGGCGAAGGACTGATCTACGAGCCGGTCAACCTTCCGCCATCGATGCTCTGACCTTCGGGTCCCTATGGCGTCGACGACATACGGCGGTACGTGTACACGAACACGACCGGCGGTGCTGCTGCCACACGACGCGAGCGACGGGAGCGCCAGGACGGCGACTCCCGCGACGGCGTTCCGCGATGTCGCTATGCGACTCCGCTGAGGTGACCGTTCTTCTGGGGCGCGATACCAACCTCGCGACGGTCAGGGAAGATCTGCGCGAGGCGCGGGGGAAGCGGGATGCCCATGTCGAACAGCCTGTCGATGATCCGCGGCCGGATGCCCGTCGGCTCGAAGTCGCCGATGATCTTTCCGGTCGAGGGGTCGGCGCCGCGCGACTCGAACTTGAAGATCTCCTGCACGGTGATCATCTCGCCCTCCATCCCGATGACCTCGGTGACGGAGACGACCTTGCGCGAGCCGTCCTTGAGGCGGTTCAGCTGGATGATCAGGTTGATCGCGCCGGCGATCTGCTGACGGATTGCCTTGAGCGGCAGGTCCAACCCGGCCATGAGGACCAGCGTCTCGAGCCTCGACAGAGTCTCGCGCGGGCTGTTCGCATGGATCGTGGTGAGCGAGCCGTCGTGGCCGGTGTTCATGGCCTGGAGCATGTCGAGTGCTTCACCACCACGGCACTCTCCGACGACGATGCGATCCGGTCGCATACGGAGGGAGTTGATGACCAGTTCGCGAATCGCGATCCGGCCCTCGCCGTTGACGTCCGCAGGGCGGGCCTCGAGGCGGCAGACGTGCTCCTGGTGGAGCTGCAGCTCAGCTGCATCCTCGATGGTGACGATGCGTTCGTCGATGGGGATGAATCCCGAGCACACGTTGAGGAGGGTCGTCTTACCGGTACCGGTACCGCCGGACACCAGGATGTTGGCGCGCGCGAGCACGCAGGCCTGGATGAACGCGGCGGACTCCTGGGTCAGCGTCCCGAATCCGATCAGGTCGGAGACCTGGTATGGGTCCTTGCTGAATTTACGAATCGTGAGAATCGGTCCGTCGAGCGCGACGGGCGGAATCGCTGCATTCACGCGGGATCCGTCAAGGAGGCGTGCATCCATGAGCGGTGTCCGCGAGTCGATACGGCGGCCGACCGCTGCGCCGATCGTGTCGATCACGCGCATCAGATGCGCCTCGTCGTCGAAGCGAATGTCGGTAAGAAGGATCTTCCCCTTGCGTTCCACATAGACCATCTCTGGTCCGTTGACCATGATTTCAGTCAGGCTGTCGTCATCGACAAGTGGACGCAGTG
>Ga0182015_10006204_pt1 | contig 12094 bp, 9 predicted proteins | sample 712P3MmetaG_FD_120478 | JGI IMG/M metagenome (GOLD analysis project Ga0182015, IMG submission 120478) | Permafrost microbial communities from Stordalen Mire, Sweden - 712P3M metaG | ecosystem: Environmental > Terrestrial > Soil > Wetlands > Permafrost | place: Sweden: Stordalen | collected...
CGAGCTGAAGCGCGAAGGCAAGGTGCGCTGGATTGGAGTCTCCAATTTCAATGTCCAGCAACTGCACCGCGCCCAGATTATAGCACCCGTAACCTCGCTGCAACCGCGGTATTCGCTGGTGCACCGCGAGGTCGAAGACGAGATCCTTCCCTACTGCCTGAGTGACGGCATTGGGGTCATCGTTTATTCCCCCATGGCTTCCGGTCTGTTGACCGGCGCTATGACTCGGGAGCGCGCCGCCAAGCTACCCGCGGACGACTGGCGTGGGCGGAGTCCGGACTTTACAGAACCAAATCTCTCTCAGAATCTGGCGCTGGTCGAGCGCTTGCGAGCGGTCGCCAATCGACACAACCGTTCTGTCGGCGAAGTTGCAATTGCCTGGACGCTGGGCAATCCCGCCGTGACCGGGGCCATCGTCGGAGCCCGCAATGCGCGGCAGGCAGAGGGAGTCATGCGCGCAGGCGAGTTTCATCTCACCGAAGATGAAGTCAACGAGATTGAAGCTTTCGCCGAAGCCGCGGCGTGAAACGAACGGCGATCATTTCCAAACAGTTTCAGTCCGGAGCGGGAAGTTTGATCCCGACCCGCTACTTGAACAGGATCTTAGCCATCATGCCCTTGTCCTCGTGATTCAGCAGATGACAATGGAATACCGACATGCCTTTGATGACCGGGCCGGTGAAGTCCAGAATGACATCAACGGAGCCGCGATATGGAACATTCACGGTATCAAGCCACGCAGTATCCGAGAGCGGAATGCCATTTTGCGCGTAGGCCAGGAAGTGGACCTGGTGAATGTGGAAGGGATGAAGTTCATCTGTTTCATTGACAATACGCCAATGCTGATAAGTCCCTACCAGAGCGCTTGTCATCGGACTTGCATCCGGCTCGAACTTGCGGCCATTGATGTAGAAGCCGTTCTTGTCTTCCGTGAAGTTGACAGTGAAGTCCGGCGCGCTCGTCTTCCATCGTTCAAGGTCGAGCGGCTTATAGACAGGCGGACGATAGTTGATAGCGTGTATTCGCTGAGGCGGTGCATTTGAGCCGGGCCGATCCGAACGAGGCTGCACCAGATCTGCCAGCACCATCCCCGGATTAGGATCTCCGTCGGGACCGGTATCCACGCAAAGCGTGCGTAGCGCACGAGGTGATCCAGGCGGTGAGCCAGTGACGATCGCTTCGAGGCGTCCCGCAGGCGCCAGCAGCAAGTGATCGGCGGTGCGCATCGGTTCATTCGGCACGTGGTACGCGAGCGGCATCCCGTCCAGTGCCACGATTTCGAAAGTCTGTCCATCCAGCTGCAGGTCCAAATAGCGGTCCGGGGAGGCGTTCACGATGCGCCAGAACTGTCGCTCTTTAGGTGCGATCTCGATTCGCGGTCGAACTGCCCCATTCACAGTAAAGATTTCTGTGGCCGACCCCGCTCCCCCGCATTCCCTGGCTGGGATATCCACTTGATGCCTTAATTCTGCCGCATTCGGGTCATTCTCAATGGAACGGCCCCGCACAACGATCACACGCTCACGGAGCCGCCCTACTTCGGAGACATAGCGTTCCATTCCCTCGATGACAATCGCTCCTGACATTCCATCCAACACTTGCCGGTGACTCTCGCCATGAGGATGAGTGTGGTACCAAAACAGACCGGGGACATGATCGCGTGGAATCTTTACCGAGTAGTGCAAGACCTGGCCAGGCAAGGCGAGCATTCCGAGCACATCATCCTGCGGGGCGTCCGGCGAAACGGCGAGCCCATGAAAATGCAAGTTCGTCATGTTCATGCGCGGATTCACCGAACAAGATTCGCCCGACTTGGGAGGAAGATCATTGATGTAATTGATTTTGAGAACGTCCCCTGGGGAAGCACGGATCACGGGGGCTACGGTAGCACCGTCGAAAGCGAACGCATCCCGGCCGTATTCGTTCACCGCATGCAGCGTCAGGGATACGACGTGCCTGGTCGCTCGCACCTCCGAAGGCTCAGGTAGCGAGACAGTCTGCGCGCAGCTCAGAGTTGGAAGAAATATCTGCGCGCCGGCGAAAAACAGGATGCGCAAACGCTTCATTGAATTGGTTACTAGCAATTTCATCGACGAGGCCCAACCGTCGTTCCAAAGTCGTTCCGTGTCAGCCAAGCCACTGCGGGTTGGCGAAGGTGCCATCAAAGTGGTGAGTTGTTTTGTAGAGTTCGAACTGGCCTGCCTCCGCCGCCTTTGCCGTCTTGGCGAGAAGGGCTGCTACCTGGGAAGAGTCCATGGGCTGAAACGTCCGGGCGGCCCCAAGGGCTTGCTGAAGGATGGGAAGCGAATCGCAGCCCGTGATGACAACACTGGTGGGCAGATTCATGGAGTAGTGCAGACACTCTACGGCTGTAACGGTCTTGCTCCCGAGAATGAAATGGTCACCCATTGGTTTCATGCCAAGAACTCCGATACCGTCCTTGGTCAAGACTGGCAACACTTTCTTTTCGAAACTGTTGAAGTGGGCATCCATTACGTTAAGAGGCATTTGGACGGCATCGAACATGAAGCCATGCTGCGAGGCTGTAGCTAGCATCTTTAAATGAATGTCTGGACTCTTATGGCCTGTGAAACCGATAAAGCGGACCTTGCCCGCTTTCCTGGCTTCAAGAACGACCTCCATCGCTCCGCCTTCGGCGAAAATGCGACCCGGATCGGAATCGCGAATCACTTCATGGAACTGAAGTAAGTCAATTCGATCCGTTTGCAACCGGCGCAACGATTCATCGAGCTGGGCTTCGGCAGCGGCCTTATTCCGGCCATCGATCTTTGTCATCAAGAAAGCTTTTTGGCGATAACCATCGCGCAGCGCTCTGCCCATTCGAATTTCGCTCTCTCCTCCGTTATAGTCCCAGCAGTTATCGAGGAAATTGATCCCTTCATCGATCCCGGTCCGAATAATCCGAACGCTCTCTTCCGGATCGCTCTGTCGAGCCAGGTGATACCCGCCGAGCCCGATGAGCGAAACCTTTTCGCCGGTGCGCCCCAGAGTTCGATGGGGAATTCCGTTCTTGTTATCCGGCTTTGCGGCCGCGCTGAGCCTTCCGGCCACTAATAAGGAAGCAGCAGTGATTCCGAGAAACTCTCTCCTGTTCACGCCGACTTCCTGGTTCGAGACTACTCCGTCGGTCGCCGCCGACTGTTCGGAAGAATCGACCTGGGAGTAATTCGAGTGGCTATCGTTCGGAGTCATGGCAAGTCTTCTCGTATGCCTCACTTCTGGCAACTGTCCTCACTCACGGAGATTCTACTCAGCCTCTATTTTCTACGTTGAAGAGGCGGGCCGTCCATAGATTACTCTGACGGGCGCCAACCGGAACTGCGCGCTTTTATGCCCGGCGCAATAGTCGTCGTGCTAGGCCCGAGGTCTTTCTCATAAACAATGTCATGCCGGGTGACTACGAAAGTCTTGACCCCAGACGACCTGTACTCCACAGGATAAGCGACCAAATTCAAGCTACCCTTCTTATGGTCGCGGCCGGAAGCTTGGGTATTCACGATCCGAAAGTAGTATCCGTGGAAAGGAGAAAAGCTATCGCTGTTGGCATTGGTTGTATCAGCAGCTACGAGCCTCTCAGTAAATTGTGTGATCGGGTCGTAGCTAGCCGGCTTCATGTCTTGCTCATTCTTTGAGATCGCAAACTCCTCGCAGACTTGAATCGCTGCGGACTCATTCTCTCCAATTCTTCGAAGCCGAATCTCCTGCGCACCGGTCTTGGAATCGAAGTACCAAGCACCATTTTCTGACACTAGCGGGATCGGGAAGGGCCAGTTTTCAGCGCCGATGTACAGCACCGTACTTCCGTCGGGCTCTCGGACGAGACGGTGCATTTCCTGGTATTTTTGGCTGAACTGCTCGCGTTCGAGTTTGTCCTCGACCTCATCGTTCGACGAAGTGATCTCCCTTCCTCCGAGGATAGCCTCCAGGGCCGGCTCATCTTGCTTTTGCGTGGCCTCAAAAAGAGCTTTAACGGCTTCACCGGGAGACGAGAACATTTTTCGTTGTGAATCCTGGGCAAAACTCGCTCCAGCGTAGCCCACGACAAGCAGAAGAAGGGCAACTAGAAGCAACAATAGGACGCTGGATGCGAAGCCCCAGGCAAACCTTTCTGCGAACGTTTGGATCTTCATGTTATTCGTATGCATAAGTTCTGTCTCCATCATCAATCTGTTTTATATAGTTAAACCGGATTAGCGACGACCGCCTCCGCCACCGTGGAAACCTCCACCTCCGAAACCTCCACCGTGGAATCCTCCACCGAAGCTCGACCGCCCGCGATAAGAGAAGCCTCTTGCGACTCCCCCATGATTGAAGCCGCTGAATGCGCCGGAATGAGTGCCACCGAATCCATGCTGCAACCCGCCGAAACCTCGCCCGCCGGAGAAATCGCCACCATGAAATCCGCCGGCGCGATTGAAGTTGTTGCGGTTGACGAAAACGCTACTGTGGGAGACGTAGGCGCCGTGGTTGAAAGTGATCCCGTGATTATGCCAATCGTAGCCCCAGTGGCCCCATCCCCAGCCAAAACCTCGAAAGAAACCGACCCCAAAGCCGAAGCCAAACGCAATTCCCGGACCGTCAAAGAACAAGCCTGGATACCAATACCAGCCCGGCCAGATCCCGATAGGGTCTCCGTACACAAGCCATGGGTCGTATTCAGGAACGTAAACGACCTCAGGGTCGGCCGGTTCGATCACGATGTTTTGCCCCTGATTGCTCACCTTTTCCTGCGATGTGCTCTTTAAGTTGCCGGCCTTCTGCGCACGGTCGCGCATTACCTGCACGGCTTTCATCACATCCTGCGTCTGGTTGACGTAAGCATCGCCAAGCGATGAGGTCCACGAGAGATTCTTGTCCATGTTCGTGAGTACGGAAGGAAACTCCACGAGGGACTTCACGCTGGGATCCCAGGGCTGCTTATCGACTTCTTTGCCAAGTTTTTCGTCCTTGAGATCGGTATGTTTCTGCAGCCACCGGTCGGCTTCAACAACTTGGTCGGGATATGTAGCCGCGGCGAGGATCTGCGCCACCAGCGCATCCGGATACAATGCGATCGGTGCTACCAATTGTTGCAACTGTTCTGGCGTTTGCTGCGCGGCCTGAACCGGCGGTTGCCCGGCGGATTGGTCAGCCTGCGCGACCGATACTCCCGGCGTGCTGGCAAACACCAGACAACAAGAAAGAAAAAGCGATAAACCCTCTTTTAAAACCTTCACAATTCAATCCTCCTGCAGCGGGGTCGCCAGATTATGGTTTATGGCGCCGCTAGATCTCCGATTATTAGCTGGCGAAGTCAGCGACACTTCCAGCCGTGAATTGCCGAATCGTTAGTGGACAGGCTGGATGGTCGCATTGACATGCGATTTCAACGTCTTCCCTTCCCGCGTCACGGCAAGTTTCGCCGCAGTATTCTTCTCCGCTCGGTACATCGCAAAGACACGGTATATGCGCGCACTTTTTCGTTTCTTGATTCGCCATTGCAATTCCGTCCTTTCGAGTTCAGAAATCCACCTGCTCCGATTACTGCAGCTCTGCGGCTCTTGACGTAGCGCCGTTCTCTATACCGACCGAGGCTGTTTCGAGGGAATCCTCAAGTCGGTCAGTTTTTCGGCGCCTACGTCATCTCGAACAACTGCATGCCGCTCTCCAAACGTCGCGATGCCGCTAAGTCCGTGCGATCCAAGGTTGTTCGGCTGGCAACGTGAAAAAACCAGATGTCCCAAGTGTCAACAGGCTGATAGTGCTGTCGGCATTTGGACGGATCTCAATGCGCGTACTGAGCTTGGGTCCAGGCGCGCTTGTACGATGTCTGGCGAGCTCCGGTCACAACGTACGAATTCCTGTTTCCGAAACCTGCTCCCCCAACTCTGGAACTCGCTGCCTGACTCTTCTTGGGGATTGAGGACACTGCGTTATCATGTTCTCCCGTGCAGGATTTGGATAAGAACGTGCTCGACGAGGATGAGGCCCGGCTGTGATCCAGCACACATGGCGAGGAGCTGTTCACTTTCTTGCCGAGGCAATCGCTCTCGCATTGCTCACCAAGATCGAGGCGACTAAATGACGCCAGCAGCCTCCGCAACGGTTTTTGTCGTCGATGACGATGACTTGGTACGTGCCTCCATCCAAGGCATGCTGAAGTCGGTTGGCTTGCGGTCCGAGACTTTCGGCACGGCGCAAGAGTTTCTGCGCAGCAAACGGCCCGACGGGCCCAGTTGCCTTGTCCTGGACGTGAGACTTCCTGGAGTCAACGGTCTGGATTTTCAGCGCCAGCTGTCTGACGCCGGAATCCGGATCCCCATCATCTTTATCACCGGCCATGGAGACATTCCGATGACGGTGAGGGCCATGAAATCCGGGGCGGTGGAATTCCTAACCAAGCCGTTTCGGGACCAGGATTTGCTGGATGCGATTCATCAGGCTTTGGATCGCGATCGGGCGGCGCGTCAACAGCAGAGCGAACTCGGCGAGTTGCGAAAGCACTACGAATCGCTCACCTCCCGCGAACGCGAGGTCATGGCTTTCGTAGTCTCAGGCATGCTCAATAAGCAAATAGCGTTTGAGCTCGGAACCAGCGAAATCACCGTGAAGATCCATCGCGGGCACGTGATGCGGAAGATGCAGGCTGAATCACTGGCAGACTTGGTCAGAATGGCGGCGAAACTTGAACCGGCGGGCCCTCGCGAGTGAACATGGGGTCGTGGCGGCTTCCGGCCGAGGTCATTCCCGCGCCTCTGCGCTGGGAAGTGTGAAGTTAAAAGTTGCGCCGCGCCCAGAGTTGGATGTGGCCCACAAGCGGCCACCGTGGGACTCAATAATTGACCGACTGATTGAGAGTCCCATGCCGGTACCTTGGGCCTTGGTGCTGAAGAATGCATTAAAGATCTGATCAGCCTGGTCCGGGGGGAGCCCCTTCCCCGTGTCACTAACCGAAATCAGCGATTGACCACCCTCGCCCCTCAGAGATCTGATTGTTAGTTGGCCTCCGCTCTTCGTGTCCTGCATCGCTTCGATTCCGTTGAGCATGAGATTCATCAAAACTTGCTGCAATTGCACTCTGTCGGCCACAACCCGCGGTAAGTCCACCGACAATTCGGTAAGAATTAGAACCGAGTGCCTGGATGCTTCACTGCGCAACAAGACAACCATCTCTTGGATGACCTCGCGCACATCGACCAAACTGGTTTGTGGCGCGCCCTTCTTGAATAACTGTCGAAGCCGGCTGATAATATCAGCCGCCCGCGTTACGGCGTTGACCATCCGCTCCGCGGATTCACGAGCCTCTCCTATATCCGGTTGCTCCCGCGCCAACCACCGCAAGCAAGTTCTGGCATCGGTCGCCGCCGCCGCAATCGGCTGGTTGATCTCATGGGCCAGCGATGCGGTCAATTCCCCCATCGTCGTCGCTCGGTTTATGTGCGCCAGATCGGCCTGTACCTGGCGTAATCTTTCCCGCTCCTTCTCCGCCTGCCTTCGTTCGGTCATGTCAATGCCCGTACCCACAAATTCGACCAATTCGCCGGTAGCGCTGAAAACCGGGTGACCGACTGAGCGGCTGTACTTAGTCGAGCCGTCCGGGAGAACAATGCGGAAGTCAACCTCGAAGTCTGATCGCTCACGAATCGCTCGTTCGACCGCTTTGTTGAAAGTAGCTTGGTCCTCGGGATGAATACGCTGAAAGGCCTTTTCGAAGGACGGAGAATTGCTTTCTGGGTCGAGCCCAAACAGCCGATACTGTTCCTGCGACCAGTGGACATTCTCTCTGCGCGCTACGTTCCAGGCCCAACTGCCTGTGTGAGTCAGCCTTTGCGCTTCCTCTAAATAAGCCTCCGTCTGACGAAGCGTTGCCTCCGCGCGTTTGCGTTCGGTAATGTCGGTGATCGCTCCGACGAATTCGGCTTTGCCCCTTTGATCTGTCTCCAGAAGATGCCCCACAACGTGGACATGCTTGACGGATCCATCAGGCATGAGCAGCCGGTGTTCTATATCAAAATCCTTAGCGTTTTGAGATGCGTGATCGATTAGCTGTTGAACGCGGACTCTGTCCTCAGGATGGGTTCGTTCTAGGACCACCTCAAGGCCAGGTCTTACATCCCGGCCGCATTCAAGAATACGAAACGTTTCTTCCGACCAGTAGATTTCCCCACCGAAGATATTCCAGCCGAAACTGCCCGTCTTGCTCAGTCTCTGCGCTTCCTCTAAATAAGCTTCGCTACGACGCAATTCTTTTGTCCGTTCCATGACCTTGATCTCGAGTAGATCACGGGCCTGGCGCAGTTCTAGCTCCCGCTCCCTCAGTTCCTGCTCCGCCCGCTTCCGATCGGTGATGTCAGTGCACGTTCCGAACCATTTCACGATCCTTCCTTCGGTATCCCGAATGGGTGTTCCGCGCGTCTTAAACCAACCGTACGTCCCATCGCTCGTGCGAATCCTGTATTCCACGTCATAAGGCTGGCGCCCGGCTACACATTCTGTCCAAAATTGCCGGGTAGGCTCGCGATCGTCCGGATGCAACGCATCCATCCACGCCCAGCCCAGCAATCCGCTCTCCGATATACCGGTGTAGGTCGTCCACTGCGTGCTGAAGTAGTCGCAAGCGCCATCCGGCCCAGCACCCCACACCAACTGCGGCAGCGCTTCGGTAAGGTTCCGCCATCGCTGCTCGCTCTCCCGCAGAGCTTCCTCTGCCCTCCGTCGCGAGGCGCTGAGCCAGCAAACCGTCAACGCCAAACATGCGAAGAATGTCAGGGACAAGACCCGATAGGGCACACGAATCCCGGCGAGCTCGACGTAAGGGGCGAGCGGCTGGAAAAAATAGCCCAGGCTCGCTACGGATAGGACTAAGGCAGTAAGACCCGGGGCCATCCCACCAAACCAGGCCGTTAGAGCAACAGCAGTAAGGAAGAGTGCGCCGCGAACATCGAAACCTCTCCCAAAGAACAAGGCGATCGCCAGCGCGACCCCAACGGAGCCGACGGCGAGCCCGTAGCGCCAAACTACTTGTCGAAGCATGGGAGGCGAAATCTTCCAGACCGTCATGGTCTTATCGGTTCGCTGCGCTCAGCACAACGGAACAGGAAGACATTGTATTTAAATTGAGCTGCGGCGGCGAACATTGTCAATTTCTCACGGACCAAACCGGCCCTATACCAAAGTATGATTCTGCCGCCACTTAAGGATAATTGCGCAGTCGTTGACCGCAAGCTAAGGTTACGTCATGGTCGTCCGAAAGAAGGGGAAAATGGTAGCGATTGTTGATGACGATGATTTGATGCGCAGCGCGTTGCAGGGACTGATGAAATCAGTCGGCTTGCCGGCGCAAGCGTTTGCGTCAGCGGAGGAATTCCTGAAGTCTGGCCAACAGAACGAGGTTGGATGTCTGGTCGCGGACATCCGCATGCCAGGAATGTCCGGTCTGGAATTGCAGGCCAGGCTCAACGCAGATCAGTACAGGATTCCGACCATCTTCATCACGGCACATGGCGACGAAAAAATGCGGATGCAGGCCTTGAGAGCAGGCGCCGTAGAGTTCATGGCAAAACCATTCGACGATGAGGTCCTGCTCGAAAGTGTCCGAGCGGCTCTGGAGAGTTAAGCCAATAAGTCGAGCCCGATAAGACGGCGTGCACGCGGCACAAGGGGGTTCTCTGTGGCAGCTACTGGGACATGGCAAACGAGTGATCAGGATTCTTACGACCGCAGATTCCAGCAGGTCATCGGCAATAGTCCTGCGCTGGAAGCCGTGCTCGAACAAGTCGAACGCGTCGCGCCGACAGGTTCCACCGTGTTGATTCGAGGAGAAACCGGAACCGGTAAGGAACTCATCGCACATGCGATCCACAACATCAGCTCAAGGTGCGGGCGGCCTTTCGTACGGCTGAATTGCGCTGCCATTCCGCTGGATCTGCTGGAGAGTGAGCTTTTTGGCCACGAAAAGGGCGCATTCACCGGCGCCATTGCGCAAAAGATTGGCCGTTTCGAGCTCGCCGACAAAGGCACACTTTTCCTGGACGAGATAGGAGATATTCCGCCGGCACTGCAGCCCAAACTGCTGCGCGTATTGCAGGAACAGGAATTCGAGCGCCTGGGCAGCAATCGAACTCACAAAGTTGACGTGCGGCTGGTTGCCGCCACCCACCGTGATCTGACCGAAATGGTGAATCGAGGGGAATTTCGCAGCGACCTCTACTATCGTCTGAATGTCTTCCCCGTCCTGCTGCCACCATTGCGGGATCGCCGCGAAGACATTCCAGCTCTGGTGACGCATTTTGTCGAGATCTTAGGCCGCCGGATGGGGAGGGAAATCGAGCACATTCCTGCACAAACGATGTCTGCCCTGATTTCGTACCAGTGGCCGGGAAACATCCGGGAACTGCAGAACCTGATCGAACGCGCCGTAATCCTTTCAAACGATGGTGTGCTTCCCAATCCTTTGCCCACCGCAGAAAATGAGCGGCGCTCTGCTATCTCTTCCGGTGCAACCACGCTACGCGACTCCGAACGGACTCTGATTCAGCAGACGCTGGAAACAGTCGGCTGGATAATCGGCGGCCCGAAAGGCGCAGCAGTCAAACTCGGCTTAAAACGCACTACGCTGATCCACAAGATGCAGAAGCTGGGGATCGCCCGGCCAGCTCTCCAAAGTACCGAGAACATCATGGACCCAGCACCGCAGGGACCGGGCTCTTTTCCAAGGCATCTGTCGTCTAACTAGACGAGGTGTGGGCGGACGTTTGCTGCCCTTGTGTCCTGTGTCGCTGACTGAGCGAAAATGCTCCGCCAAGGACGCCGACCACCAACGCAGCGACGCCGCAGAATATGCCACTGAGGTCACTTCCGAGCAGCGCATCAAGTGAAAAAGAGCCTGGGCCGGTGAACGCTAAACTTAACGCTGCGGTACCAAGTACAAGGGCGTACTCGTACCCACCGTTCTGAGCGAAGAAGCCCTGTTTGATGTGTACGGCAATAGCCACGAGCATCACGCTGCAAATGACCGCGGCCCCAATCGGCGTGAGTAACCCGAGCGCGAGAAGGATCCCCCCGCCGGTCTCTGCTAGGCCGGCCATCAGCGCCTGGCGCCGCCCTGGCAGGAACCCGATCGTCTCGAACAGCTGAGCGGTGGCGTCTAGCCCCGGCCCACCGGACCAGCCAAATAATTTCTGTGCGCCATGTGCGGCGAGTGTCAGTCCTGCGGTCAGTCGTAGAAGTAAAAGCCCGATTTCCATATGGAACCATCCTTGTCAACATCAGATGCTTAAGAATCGTGTGTTCTAATGATTCTCAGCCGGACCACCCGGTCCGGCGGAGATCTTTCCAGGTACCGCCCTCCGCGTAACGCTCGGGATGCAGGATTTTGGAACGGGGGTCTTCCGCGGTGTCGAGTTGAAGGACCATCCACTTCGGATACGGAACGCCCGGATCAGACGCCGCTTCCAAGAGTCGAACGTCGTCCTCCGAGAGCTGAAGGTCTACGGCGCCGATATTATCCTCCAGTTGCTCGGGCTTGCGAGCAGCTATGATCACACTGCTGACCGCCGTCCTACCGAGCAGCCACGCAAGCGCCACACGGGCCGGACTTGCGCCATGCCTTGCGGCCACTTCCTTCAGCACGTCCACGACGCGATATCCCATCTCCTTATCGAAGGGCACGAAATTGCCCGCTTCGGCGAAGCGTGTACCGGCAGGCGCAGGGCTGGTGCGGCTGTACTTGCCTGAAAGGAAGCCGCCGGCAAGCGGGCTCCAGACCAGGATGCCGATGTTGTGATACTCGGCAAAGGACTGGAACTCGTATTCAAGAGTTCGACCGACGAGACTGTAGTACATCTGCGCCGTTACGTATCTCTCCAAACCAAGCTGCTTCTGCAGCATTACTGCAGTAGCCGCCTGCCATGACATGAGGTTGGACAGCCCGATATAGCGAACCTTCCCCTGGCGCACAAGATCGTCGAGCGTCCGCAGCGTCTCCTCGAGCGGCGTGTTGCTATCCCATCCATGCACCTGGTACAGATCGATGTAATCAGTCTGCAGACGTCGGAGACTGCCCTCGACTTCGCGCATGATGTTTACGCGGGTC
>Ga0182015_10006206_pt1 | contig 12093 bp, 9 predicted proteins | sample 712P3MmetaG_FD_120478 | JGI IMG/M metagenome (GOLD analysis project Ga0182015, IMG submission 120478) | Permafrost microbial communities from Stordalen Mire, Sweden - 712P3M metaG | ecosystem: Environmental > Terrestrial > Soil > Wetlands > Permafrost | place: Sweden: Stordalen | collected...
AATATAAAGCATCGTCCATCCAACCTCGTACGGCAATCTCCGCAGCCTTTACAGCAAGAGAGTAAAGTCTTAAGCGACTGAGCAGTTCTTCACGCTTAGGCAGCCGTGATCTTGTTCGCATCATGTCAGCCAATCCTTCCACACTCGAACGCGATGTCGTCTGCGGCATGAACGTAAGCCCCACCTCTGCCAAGCACGTCCACGAGCACGCCGGGAAGAAATATTATTTCTGCTGCGCAGCTTGCGCCGAAAAGTTCAAAGCAGATCCTGCCAAATATTTGGCCGCTCCTGGACCAACAAAGCATGCAAGCCTCGTGATACCTGGCGCCGCCAAACCTTCTGCGACCACCGCTGCTCCAGGAAGTGCGGCGCCCAAAACTCCGGCTACTGCGGGTACTTCCTACGTCTGCCCCATGTGCCCAGAAGTCGGCGAAAACAAGCCGGGACCCTGCCCATTTTGCGGGATGGCCCTTGAACCCGAAGTGCCCGTTGCTTCGACGCGCACCGAGTTCACCTGCCCGATGCATCCGGAAATCGTCCGCACCGAGCCTGGCTCCTGCCCGATCTGCGGCATGGCGCTGGAGCCTCGCACCGCGTCAGCCTCCAGTACCGAAGACAATCCAGAACTCCGCAACATGACGCGCCGATTCTGGTACAGCCTCGCGCTCACCGCTCCGTTGATGGCAATCGCCATGATCGGCATGCTTTCACCGGAACCGATGCGCAAGTTTCTGTCAGGTGCCTCTTTGCCATGGCTCGAACTCGCATTTGCCACGCCCGTCGTGCTCTGGGGCGGATGGCCATTCTTTCAGCGCTTCTGGACTTCGCTTCTCAATCGCAGTCCAAACATGTTCACCCTGATCGGCATGGGTACTGGCGTCGCCTACGGCTACAGCCTCGTGGTTACCATCGCGCCACAAATCGTCCCCGAATCTCTGCGTGGTATGTCGGGTTACCCGGACGTGTACTTCGAAGCTGCTGCTGCCATCACCACTCTTGTCCTCCTCGGACAAGTCATGGAATTGCGCGCCCGGAGCCGCACCAGTCTTGCCATTCGTGCGCTTCTTGACTTAAGTTCCAAGACCGCACGCCTGATCCTCTCCGACGGCTCCGAGAAAGACATTCCGCTTCAGCAAGTAAAGCCCGGTGATCGCCTCCGGGTGCGCCCTGGCGACAAAATCCCGGTTGACGGAGTGCTTCTTGAAGGTCACAGCGCGGTCGACGAATCCATGATTACCGGCGAGTCCATGCCGGTTGAAAAGACACCCGAGAATAAGGTTATCGGCGCGACCATCAACGGCACTGGTTCCTTCATCATGCGAGCTGAACGGGTGGGCAGCGAAACTCTGTTGTCGCGAATTGTCCAGATGGTTGGGCAGGCACAGCGAAGTCGCGCCCCCATTCAACGCCTCGCTGATCGCGTGGCCAAGTGGTTTGTTCCTGTCGTGATTGGAATCGCTGTTATCACATTCTTTGCATGGTGGATCTTCGGGCCCGAGCCACGTTTTGCCCATGCCCTCGTGAATGCGGTTGCAGTCCTGATTATTGCGTGTCCCTGCGCACTTGGTCTCGCTACTCCCATGGCGATCATGGTCGGTGTGGGGCGCGGCGCTCGCGCTGGAGTTCTCATCAAGAATGCGGAAGCGCTGGAAACGCTGGAGAAGATCGATACGCTGGTGATTGACAAAACCGGCACACTGACCGAAGGCAGACCGAAGCTCGTAAGCGTTTCGAAAGCGTTGGAAGAAGATAGTGAACTGTTTAGGCTCGCGGCGAGCTTGGAGCGCGCAAGCGAACATCCGCTTGGCGCTGCCCTCGTCGAAGCCGCGGATCAGCGTGGATTAAAGCTTTCACAACCCCAGGAATTCAAGTCGAGTACTGGAAAAGGCGTCGTTGGCATGGTGGATGGAAGGCATGTTGCGGTTGGCAATGCTCTTCTGATGGTCGACGTTGGGGCTCTGCAAAAAGCGGAAGTTCCGGCCACGACAGCGGCCGAGAGAACAACTCTTTATGTAGCCATCGATGGAATATACGTTGGTAACTTCGGCGTGGCAGATCGATTGAAGCGCTCTACGTCAGAGGCGGTGAAAGAACTAAAGAAAACTGGCATTCAGATCGTGATGCTCACAGGCGATAATAAAAGTGTCGCAGCCCAGATTGCCGGAGAACTCGGCATTGATGAATTCGAAGCCGAAGTCTTACCGGAGAGAAAACTCGATGTCGTCCGCAAACTCCAGGCCCAGGGGAGAATCGTGGCCATGGCCGGCGACGGCATCAACGATGCTCCCGCTCTCGCTCAAGCGAGCGTTGGTATCTCGATGGGCACCGGCACGGACGTTGCCATGGAAAGTGGGGGCGTCACCCTTATCAAAGGCGATCTGATCGGGATTCTGAAAGCGCGCAATCTCAGCCACGCCACCATGCGCAATATACGGCAGAACCTGTTCTTCGCCTTCGTCTATAACGCCGTTGGCGTACCGGTCGCGGCAGGAATCCTTTATCCTTTCTTCGGCTTGCTCCTTAGCCCTATTATCGCCGCCACCGCCATGAGTTTGAGTTCCGTATCCGTAATCACGAATGCGCTGCGCCTGCGAACAGTGAAACTGTAAGTGGTCTAAAGGAAGCTCTGATTAAGTGAGTTTTGAAAGGGCACGCCTTTTCAGCCGTGCCGTCAAACCCGCTAAAACATGCGGCTTTAGCCGCCGGGGCCGTGCCCTTCAGAGCATCCTGTCTCGCCCACGAAGAGTTCCCCTAAGCTAGTCCCCGGAAGGCTGAAGCATTTCCTCCTGCGGCATCTCGGGAAACTGCTCTAAGGCAAACTTGGACGAAGCTTTGGAAACTATTGTTGATGGGTTCGATGGTTTTGCGCCCGCGGAAAACTGTTCAGCCTCGGTCGACCCTTCCAGCGCCGTGGTTGACGCCAGGCCGCTGCTGATCACCTGCTGCACTTGATCGAAATATCCCGTGCCGACGAATCTCTGATGCTTCACCGCCTGGTAACCATGGTCGCGCTCACTGGCGAATTCCTTCTGTTGCAAAGCCGAGTAAGCTGCCATGCCATTCGTTTTATATTGGCGCGCCAACTCGAACATGCTGAGATTTAGGGCGTGGAACCCTGCGAGGGTTACGAATTGAAACTTGTATCCCATGCGGGCCAGTTCGGATTGGAAACGCGCGATGGTTTCATCGTCGAGCTTCTTTCTCCAGTTAAAACTAGGAGAACAATTGTAAGCCAGCATTTTCCCGGGATATTGCGCGTGGATTGCGTCAGCGAACTTCTCGGCCTCCTCCAGATTTGGTTCGGAGGTTTCGCACCACAGCAGATCGGCGTAAGGCGCATAGGCCAAACCGCGTGCGATGGCGGAACCGATGCCGCCGCGAATTCGGAAGAATCCCTCTGGAGTGCGCTCTCCGGTGCAGAACTCACGATCGCGGGCATCGATGTCACTGGTGAGAAGGTGCGCACTATTAGCATCGGTTCGAGCCATCACCAGCGTGGGAACGCCCATGACGTCGGCAGCGAGCCGCGCCGCGACTAATTTCTGAATTGCTTCCGTTGTTGATACCAGTACTTTGCCGCCGAGATGGCCGCACTTTTTAGCCGAAGAAAGCTGGTCTTCGTAGTGAACGCAGGCTGCGCCGCCTTCAATCATTCCCTTCATCAATTCGAAGGCATTCAGCGTTCCGCCGAATCCGGCTTCGGCATCCGCGATCAGCGGAGCAAACCAGGTCTGCGACGGAGCAACCTTGCCCTCCGCATGATGTACCTGATCGGCGCGTTGTAGCGCACTATTGATGCGTCGGCAAAGATTGGGAACGCTGTCCGCTGGATAAAGGCTCTGATCCGGATACATCTGTCCTGCGCTGTTGGCGTCGGCGGCAACTTGCCACCCGCTGACGTAGACGGCCTTCAGTCCGGCTTGCACTTGCTGCACAGCCTGGTTGCCGGTCATCGCTCCCAAGGCATGTACATAGGATTCACTTTGCAATAGATCCCAAAGTCGTTCCGCGCCCAGCCGGGCGAGAGTATGTTCAATGTGAATCGATCCCCGCAAACGCAGCACGTCAGCAGCTGTGTATGGCCGCTCCACCCCCGTCCAGCGCGGGTTCGTCGCCCACTCGTGAGCCATGCACTCCTGCGCCAAAGCAAGTTGAGCGGTTCTTTCGTCTTCGCTCATGGTAGAAGTGCTGGAGCGCTGCTGCGACACGTTCGTGGTTTCATTCTCTCGGCTGGACATCTTGATATCTCCTCGTCAATTTGCTTCTGAATTCTGTACTTTCGTTCTTTCCGAACCCGTCGTTTAGACCGGATTAATCTCATCGTTCAGGATCATGCCTTCGCTCAACTGGCGCGCTCGCTGCAGCCGCTGTTTGTCCTCGGAACTTGCGGTAGCCGGGAGTTCAGCGAGCAAACGATCAAGCTCTTCATCGAACAGTCGGGTAATGAGCACAGGCGTGTGTTTCGCGTCCATCCCATTCTCATCCGCCACGGACGAGTAGTCGCGATGACGCATGCGCTGCGCGATCATCAGGCGGTAAATCCGGTCGGTGGCCAGGTCTTCCATATACCCATCCAGCAGGCTGGCGCCATTTCCACGTAAGACGCCGTCGCGGTATCGAATCACGGTTCGCACGGCTGCCCGTGTACCTTTTAAGGCTCTTTGGCCGATGCCCAATGGCGCGGGACGCAAATCAGGGTAGCGGCTTGCATTCTTGGGCCGGGAGTGGAGTTGGTTGGGGTAGGGAAATTGCCCTACCGCGATGGCATTCTGATCCGGATGACCGGTCCAGGCTCCGTCCATGAGGCAATCGGCCTCATTTTTCTTGTCCTGTTCAAGAGCGGCCAAGGCCCGAGCATTCAACTCGGCGTCCTCGCGGCTGGGATAGAGGGCGGTCATTCCGCCGATTGCCAGAATGCCGCAGTGATGGCAGATCTCCGGCATAAGCTCGCGAAAGTTCTGGAAAAACGGCACGTTGTAGGGGATGGTGTTGCGATCCGGCAGCACCCAGTCCGGATCATCGAGATTAAAGTGAATCAGGCTCGCCATGTAATCCCAGCGACCCAGATTCAATCCCAACAAATGGTCGCGTAAGTTATAGGCGAATTCTTCCATCTGGAAGGCCATCGGATGGGATTCCACCAATGCCATGCATTTGATCCAATCCTGCGGCAGTCCCCGGCCCTTCGCGAGAGTTTGAAACAGATCGCGCCACCACAGCGCCTCTTCCGCCGACTCCGATTTCGGAATGTAGAAGCAGAGGGGATGCTTCAATTTTGCCGGATCGATTCCGAAAAATACGCGCGCGACATCGAACAACGAGGCAGAAACCGGTTCGTTGTCGATTAGGCCAGCCTGGCTCAAATGCAATCCGCGCGGTCGGGTGAAGATCACGGTGCTGCTCGGATTAATTCCAACCGTGCGTTGGCGTTTCCTGTCGGTATAGGTCAGCTCGCCGTGCAGGGCAGCCACGATGTTTGAGACGCCGGTCTCGTGGTGCGACCACTCGTTTACACAAGAGTCTTCCAGATCGAGCATTACTCCGGGCGCACCTGAATTCAGCATCTTCACGCAGAGATCCGCGTCGTCCGCGGGGCCCGTCATTTGATTGCGCTGGTCCTGGCACCATTCTGGAAGATTGATTTTCCACCCGTTACGAACCGTGTCGGAAGGGAATCGATGCGTCGGCTTCTGGCCCTCGAGTGCGGCCTCCAGCACTTCTTTTCGTTTTGAGGCGAGTGCCTGCTGGCGAGGTGTAAACACCTTGTGCAGAGGCAAAAAGACTTCCCAAAATCCGGCCGGAAGGTCGGAGGCTGGGTTGAAGCCAGAGGGCGCGCTATTCATCGGGTTCAGCAAACGGTCGGTCTGAGGGGAGTCGCTCACGACGGGCATATAGCCTTCCTGAAAGTTCTCTTTGTGTTCAGTATAGTGAACACTAATTCAGCATACCGTCGCAGCGTAGGTCATGCCACGAGTACGGTCAAGCGTGTTGTTCAGCATCATGAACATACATTCATTTTGTTGTACAGCTACAGTTTTGCTACCATGAAGTTACATGTCTGTTTCCACCGATTCGCCCTCCGCTGCCGTCGAACGCGCCCTTGCCATGCTGGAAATGGTGGCGCAAGAGTCGGGCGGCCTAAGTAACGCTGAGATCAGCCGTAAGCTCAAGATTCCAAAGAGTTCCGCCAGTTACATCCTGCGGACATTGGAGACCCGGAATTATCTGATTCGGGACCTCGAGTCTGGAAAGTACAAGGTGGGACTGAAGATTCTGAGCTTGAGCCGCGGGGCTCTGAGCGACCTGGACGTACGTGGAGTGGCATTACCGATCATGCGCCATTTAAGTCAGCAGACCGGGCTTACATGCCATTTGGCGATTTTGGACGGACCCGACGCCGTATATGTGGAAAAGGTGGAACCGGAAGGCTTCATTCGAATGGATACGTGGGTCGGCCGTCGAATGCGTGTACACCCCACCAGCGTAGGCAAAGCTTTAGCGGCGCATATTCCGCAAGATCGGCTGGAAATCATCTTAGCCAAGGCCGGTATGGAGAAGCGAACCCCGAAAACTATAACGACGCTTCCTCGTCTGCTGAAAGAACTGGAGAAGGTGCGGGCGCAGGGGTATGCGGTGGACGACGAAGAAAACAACCTGGGCGCACGCTGCCTTGGTGCTCCGGTCTTTAATGAGCGTGGATTGATCGAAGCCGCTCTGGGTTTAAGCGGCACGACTCAACAGGTGAGCCCGCAAACGATGCCGCGAATCGTGGAAGCATTGAAGGATGCCGCCCGGCATATCTCTATGGGTATGGGATACCGTCCGCCTCGCCGCGCCAGCGGATCATAGCCTACAGGCTCCTATAGAATCTCAGTGAATCATTGCGCCCGTGACGGCAATTACCATTCCCAGCAAGCTCAGAACGATTCCCAAATGCCAAAACACGCGCCTGCCGGAAAGCAACGTGATGGAGGTAATTACCAGGCCAATCTCCAGGAAAACTTCCGCCAGATCGTATCGGTCTGCGCGTTTTCGTTCCATCCCAACTTCACTTTCCAGCTTCCTTGCCTCATCCTGAATTCCGGATTTTTCTTGCTTATAACGCTCGGCTTCCTGGATTGATTTTTCCCGGAAATTGTCCAATTTTGCGGCATCTTTACTGGCCACGGCCCCACTGAGATCGCCGAACAGTTCGTCTTCATGCTGACGAATATTCTTTGCCTGGTAGTAGCTCCACTGATCGGAAGCTTTGGCCTGCAGCACAACCTCCTCGGTATGCGCCCGATGTCCCAACAACGAAACCACCGCCACAAAGACAGCCAGCGCCGCCATCGTCAGCGACACCGGAGCCATGCTGGGATTATTGTGCGCGTGCTCGGCATGTTCCTCTAACTCCTGAAGTTCGTCGGCGCTCATCGATCCTCTATCCTCCAAGCGCAGCCCCTTTTGATAGGGGACATCCGCAGCCCTCGATATTACGGATTCATCGCCCATGCGGCAAGCAATTCTGTTGTTTGCTCGAACGAAGATGGAGCGCTGCTTCCGCTACTCACCCATCACCTTCACGATCACGCGCTTGTCGCGTTGGCCATCGAATTCCGCGTAAAAGATCCTCTGCCAGGTTCCAAGGTCCAGCTTGCCGCCGGTAATCGGCACGATTACCTCATGATGGATCAACAATGCCTTTAGATGCGAATCCCCGTTGTCCTCGCCTGTTTCATGGTGCTTGTAGTCTTTTCGAAATGGCGCCAGATGCTCCAGCCATTGGTCAATATCCTGAATGAGTCCGCTCTCGTTGTCGTTCACATAGATGCCCGCCGTAATGTGCATTGCCGAAACCAGCACCATGCCTTCCTTCACTCCGCTCTTGTGAACGATCTCTTCCACCTGAGGCGTAATGTGTACATAGGCTCGGTGAGTCTTAGTGTGAAACTTCAAATACTCTGTAAGAACTCTCATCGTTGTCCTCTGTGTTTTGTCAACGGTCGTTTACAAAACGATACTTCCGGAACGCATCCAGGATAAGTGTGGAGAATCTAAATCGGTAGTGACGGTTTGAATGATCGAATGATCGATCAAAGGAGCCGCTGTAGAATAGTACCCGCAGAATTTCCTTGTTCTTGTTGGCCAAATTAATCGGCAGATCCAGGAAAGGGAAAAGCGTCTGAGCGACTCCAGCATAAAACACTCTTCCAGGAAATCACTTGCCTGAAGAGTCCTGGGATTTCTTAGGGCCACATGGATGGTTGGCGAATTGGCTTGTCAGGTTTGCGTGTGCCTCCGACAATCGCTTCAGCGCCGACACGGGAACTCGAAATTCGCTCTTGCAAGACGTACAGCTTGCGATGGCTGGGACATTCCCGATCCATTGGAGCACCCTTAGTTGAGGTTTCGGCATGGATACAGCTTGAACGGACGCTGCTCGAACAAAAAAATCCGGCAGCCCCCAACTACCGCATGGTTTCTTCGATTTCGGAAATCCAGTCCGGTCGCTTTAACACTTCGCGCGGTTTTGGACCGTCGGCCGCACCCACAATCCCGTCCTGCTCCATCAAGTCGATGAGATGGGCGGCACGTCCATAGCCGATGCGCAATCGCCTTTGCAGCAGCGAGGTGGACGCCTTGCCAAATTCAATCACCAGCTTTACAGCGTCCTGAAACAGGGGATCGTCCCCGCTACTTTCTTCCGATCCGTCACCGGCGCCAACCGCTGCCTTTTCGCGTTCCTCTCGTGGAGCTTCCAGGAATTGCTGCTGGTACTCGGCGGAGCCCTGGCTTTTCCAGAATTCCACCACGGCCGCGATCTCTTTTTCCGTGACGAGCGGCGCATGCAAGCGATGAACTCGCGCAGAGCCGGATGGAAGATAAAGCATGTCGCCCTTGCCGAGCAAAGCTTCCGCTCCGTTCGAGTCGAGAATCGTTCGCGAATCCACTTTGGTCGCTACGCGGAAGGAAATTCGTGCCGGGAAATTGGCCTTGATCAATCCCGTGATTACATCCACTGACGGCCGCTGCGTTGCCAGAACAAGATGAATACCCACGGCGCGGGCCATCTGCGCCAGGCGAGTAATCGATTCTTCCACGTTGCTGGAATCGAGCATCATCAGATCCGCCAATTCATCGATGATGATTACGATGTAGGGAATTGGCTTATCGTCGGAAGCCTCTTCGAAGAGGCTTGGAGTGCCGCCATTGTCAAACAGCCGGTTGTACTGGTCGATATTCCTGACGCCCTTCGCGGCCAGAAGCTTCAAACGGCGTTCCATCTCGCGAACCGCGTTGCGGAGCGCGTTCGCAGCCAGTTTCGGCTCCGTGATGATGGGAGTATACAAATGCGGCACGCCTTCGTAATTCCCCAGTTCAAGCCGCTTGGGATCTACCAGGATCAATCGCACTTGATCCGGCGTGGCCTTGTACAAAATCGACATGATGAAGGCGTTGATGGCGACGCTCTTGCCGGCTCCAGTCGATCCGGCGATCAATAAGTGCGGCATGCCGGCGAGGTCGGCCACGACGATCCGGCCATTAATATCTTTGCCCAGGGCCAACGTGAGCTTCGACTTGTGGCCCAAAAATTCCTGGGATTCAATGTTTTCTCGCAGCCAGATGATCTCGCGCTCGCGGTTCGGCACCTGAATTCCCACGGTCGATTTTCCAGCCATGCGCTCAATCAGAATGCTTTCCGCTTTCAAGGCCAAACAAAGATCATCCGTAAGGTTGGTGATGCGGCTGTATTTGATTCCCGCATCCGGCTTGAACTCGAACGTAGTGACCACCGGGCCGGGATTGATCTGCGTGATCTGCCCGTGCACCTCAAACTCGGCATACTTCTCGGTAAGCACCTGTGCCAGAACCTTGAGTTCGTCGGCATCGACCGCCTGCTGCTCGTCCGGGCGCTGGAGCAAACTGCTCGATGGCAACTTATATCCCCCCGCGATCTTTGGAAGAGTGGTCTTTGCCTTGTGATCACTGTCGGCACGTTGTGTGACTTCCGGATCCGCAGCCGACTCACCCTGCGGAAAAGATTCCGGCATGATTCCGCCACTCGCCGTCGGCAACTTTTGTTCCGCCGGTTCCGCTTCAAGCATGCGCTCAATGCCCGTGCGGCGTGACTCTGGCGCAACTCGGGACTGAACGGTTGGCTCGGCTGAAGCTTGCCGTGCCGGAATGATCTGCGTCTTGATTTGGGGCTTTGCAACTCGCCGTTTGTCGAGATCCTTTTGTTGGCGTTTCTTGGCTCGTTCCTCCTGCCAATCCTGGAAGCGATTCCACAATGCAGTCACGAAGGCAAACCGGGTCGGGAGCCACAGCTGGATCGATGAGAACGAAAAAGCCGTCGAAAGGTAAAGGGCCACGGCCAGCACGCTGGCGCAAACGATGTAGGCCCCGGCGATGTTCAGGTAATGGATCAGGGCGTCGCCCACGACACGGCCGACCAAACCTTCGATGGGCATCACGCCCATCCAGCGCAAATTGCCCGGCAGCAGCGCCAGCAACGCGGGAAGGAAAACCACCAGCCAGATTCCACCGAGAGTTTTCGCAACCGGAGACTGAACCTTCCGTGAGACAAACCAGCGAACGCCGAGCACAGCCGGGAACACGGGCAGGAGAAAAGCTCCTACGCCGAAGAGCTGCAATGCCAGGTCGGAAATAAGTGCGCCGACCACGCCAACCCAATTGCGGGCAGCGTGCGTTCCAGTAAGAACGGAGGCGCTATTGAGCGATGGATCGAGCGGTGAATACGATGCTAACGCGAGGAAGAGGAGGAGCGCAGAGATGCACAGCAGGAATCCGATCAGCTCATTCAGCCGCCGGTTGCCCGTGGGGACAAAGATGCTTGCCAGAAAACGCATGTGGGCCGTTTTTCCCACGGGACAAAATCGTCCTGTGGCGCAAATCGGCCAGAGCCTCATCATTATGCCAAGAAGCGAACAACGGGGCAATGGAGGAATGGCAAGGGGGTGTACAGTTGGATGCGCTGGGACAAAACCAGGAACGTTGGTAGCCTTCTTGGTCGAATGTACCAATAGTGGTACAATGTGTGAAGACAAGCTTAAAGCGACTGCCAGCACGATTCTACCGTTCCGACAATGGACGTGAGCCGGTGCGGGAGTGGCTCAAAGGCCTGGTTGCTGAAGATCGTAGAATCGTCGGCGAGGACATTAAAGACGTTGAATTCTCATGGCCCATCGGGATGCCGCTCGTGCGTCCTCTTGGCCGGGACTTGTGGGAGGTTCGGAGCAGTTTGCCTCATGGACGGATCGCTCGTGTGCTTTTCTGCGTTGAACAAGACTGTATGGTGCTATTGCACGGGTTTATGAAGAAAACGCAGAGGACACCAAAGCAGGAGATCGATCTGGCACTCCGCCGGAAGAATGGGAATCAATCATGAAGAAAAAAAACATCGGCTCAACCCTCGATAGCTGGCTTCGTGAGGAAGGCCTCTATGAAAAAGTCAGCTCGATGGCCATCAAACGCGTGATCGCGCGCCAGGTTCAGGCCGCGATGGAAAAGAAAGGCCTGACCAAGGTCGAAATGGCTCGACGGATGTGCACCAGCCGTTCCGCTCTTGACCGTCTCCTCGATCCCGGTAACGACGCTATTACCTTGACCACACTTCAGAAAGCGGCGGCTGTTGTGGGACGTCAGGTTCGACTGGAGCTTGTCTGATGGTCATTGAGTTTGTACGTCGCTATATACGCGAAAGGCGGCCAGGCTCATGCCGGGCCAAGGATCTTGAACAAATCAATGCCGCTGCCGACGAAATGAATCCCGAAGTTGAGGATGTGCTGAGATATCAATCGCTGGACGATCTCGCAGCGAACGAATAGGCTTATCCCGCCGGCCTGGCCGCAAACACGAATCCCGGCAACCCTCGTTCCCTCTTAACTATTGCAGATGCCACATGTACGCCAGAGCGATCACAACCACCCCGAAGACGATCCGGTAAACGATGAAAACCTTCAGACTATTTGACTGCAAGTAGCGAATGAGCCATGCAATCGTCGCATAACCAACGAGCGCGGACACAATAATTCCCACCAGAAAAGGCGCATGCATCCCGGCAGGCAAGCCCTCTTTATGAAGCTCGTG
>Ga0182015_10006207_pt1 | contig 12092 bp, 12 predicted proteins | sample 712P3MmetaG_FD_120478 | JGI IMG/M metagenome (GOLD analysis project Ga0182015, IMG submission 120478) | Permafrost microbial communities from Stordalen Mire, Sweden - 712P3M metaG | ecosystem: Environmental > Terrestrial > Soil > Wetlands > Permafrost | place: Sweden: Stordalen | collected...
CGACCAGGCCGTCACCGGTGCACAGGTGCCGCTGCAGGTGCCGATGCACGCCGGCTGCCCCACCTGTCACGGAACCGGCGCCAAGCCCGGCACCGCGCCGAAGGTGTGCCCGCGCTGTGAGGGCCGCGGCATCGAGACTCAGGGCCAGGGCATGTTCTCGATCTCGCAGCCGTGCTCGCTGTGCGGCGGCGCCGGCACCGTCATCGAGGACCCCTGCCCGACCTGCAAGGGCGCCGGTGCGGTGCGCACCGTCAAGCGCCTGCGCGTCAACATCCCCGCAGGCGTGCGCGACGGCAGCCGCATCCGCCTCGCCGGCAAGGGCGAGCCCGGGCGCAGCGGCGGCCCCCCCGGCGACCTCTATCTGATCACCCACGTCGAGCCCTCGCCGCTGTTCACCCGCAAGGGCGAGCACCTCGAGGTCGAGGTGCCGCTGAGCATCCCCGAGGCGCTGCAGGGCGCCGAGGTGCAGGTGCCGACGCTGAACGGCACCAAGACGCTGCGCGTGCGGCCCGGCACCGCCCACGGCACCGTCCAGCGGCTGCGCGGCGAGGGCCCGCCGAAGCTCGGCGGGGGGCAGGCGGGTGGGACTCAAGACAAAGGCGACATCCACTACCGCTTCGTGATCGACGTGCCCCAGAGCCTCAGCAAGGAGCAGCAGAGCGCCGTCGACCAGCTCTCGAAGACGCTCGGCGGCGATCCGCGCGCGGGCCTGTTCTCGAAGAACGGCTCCTCGGCGGGTGAGAGCACGGCGAAGGCTGACGGCGAGACCGCGGGCAAGGGAGCCGGCGATGCCTCCTAGGCGGACCACGATCACCGTCGAGACCAACCGCGGCGTGTTCATGATCTCCGTCGCCGCGCAGCTCGCCAACATGCACCCGCAGACGCTGCGCAAGTACGAGACGCGCGGCATGATCGAGCCGCAGCGCTCGCCTAAGGGCACGCGCCTGTACTCGCAGGAGGACGTCGAGAAGCTCCGCCGCATCCAGGAGATGACGGCGGAGCTCGGCCTCAACCTCGCCGGCGTCGAGCGCGTGCTGCGCCTGGAGGAAGAGATCGACAGCATGCAGCAGCGCATCGAGGAGATCGAGCTGGAAGCGCTGCAGGCGCAGGTGCGCCTCGCCAACGAGCTCGAGGACGTGCGCCGCTCGTTCCGTGCCGAGCTCACCGTGCCATACCGCGGCGGGCTCGAGCTCGTGCGCGCCGCCGACGCGCGCTCACCGTTTCGAACACCCCCCAAGAGGACCTAGAGATGCAACCCGATCGCTTCACGATCAAGTCCCAGGAAGCGCTCGCCGCCGCCGCGCGGCTCGCGCAGCAGCGCGCCAACCCGCAGGCCGTCCCCGTGCACCTGCTGAGCGCGCTGCTCGACGGCGACGGCGACGGCTCGAGCGCCGGCGCGGCCGTCGGGGCGGGCGGCGCCGGCGCGCGCGGCGGCGACACGGCCGCGAGCGCCCCCGGCGGCGTCGTGCTGCCGGTGCTCACCAAGCTCGGCGTCGAGCTGCCCGCGCTGCGTGCCGAGGCCGCGCGGGCGCTCGACGAGCTGCCGCGCCTGTCCGCGAGCTCCTCGCCGCCCGCGACCGTGCCCTCCAGCGAGCTCACCGCCGTCATCCAGGCGGCCGAGGGCGAGGCGCAGGCGCTGTCCGACCAGTACGTCTCCACCGAGCACCTGCTGCTTGCGCTGTCGGCCGACAAAGGCCGCGCCGGCGCCGCGTTGCGCGCCGTCGGCGCCAGCCGCGAACGCCTGCTGCAGGCGCTCGCCGAGGTCCGCGGCTCGCACCGCGTCACCGATCAGAGCCCCGAGGAGAAGCTCGAAGCGCTCGAGCGCTTCGGCCAGGATTTGACCAAGGCGGCCGAGCAGGGCAAGCTCGACCCCGTGATCGGGCGCGACGAGGAGATCCGCCGCGTGATCCAGGTCCTCTCGCGGCGCACCAAGAACAACCCCGTGCTGATCGGCGAGCCCGGCGTCGGCAAGACCGCGATCGTCGAGGGCCTCGCCCAGCGGATCGTCTCCGGAGACATCCCCGACTCGCTGCGCGAACGGCGCGTGATCGCGCTCGACATGGGCTCGCTGATCGCCGGCGCCAAGTACCGCGGCGACTTCGAGGATCGCCTCAAGGCGGTGCTGAACGAGGTCTCCGAGGCGCAGGGCAACGTGATCCTGTTCCTCGACGAGCTGCACACGATCGTCGGCGCGGGCGCCGCCGAAGGCGCCGTCGACGCCGCCAACCTGCTCAAGCCGATGCTCGCGCGCGGCGAACTGCGCGCCGTCGGTGCGACCACGCTCGACGAGTACCGCAAGTACATCGAGAAGGACGCCGCGCTCGAGCGCCGCTTCCAGCCGGTGATGGTCGGCGAGCCGTCCGTCGCCGACGCGATCGCGATCCTGCGCGGCCTCAAGGAGCGCTACGAGGTACACCACGGCGTGCGCATCCAGGACAGCGCGTTGATCGCCGCCGCGACGCTCTCGGACCGCTACATCGCCGACCGCTTCCTGCCCGACAAGGCGATCGACCTGATCGACGAGGCCGCATCTGGGCTGCGCATCGAGATCGACTCGCTGCCAACCGAGATCGACGAGGTCGACCGCCGCGTGATGCAGCTCGAGATCGAGCTCACGTCCCTGAGCAAGGAGACCGACGAGGCCTCCGCCGAGCGCCGCGAGGCGATCGAGCGCGAGCTCGCCGAGCTGCGCGAGCAGTCCGCTGGCATGAAGGCGCAGTGGCAGAGCGAGAAGCAGGCGATCCAGGGCATCTCCGAGCTCAAGGAGCGGCTCGAGCAGGCGCGCACCGACGCCGAGCGCGCCCAACGAGAAGCCGACCTCGAGCGCGCCTCCAAGCTGCTCTACCAGGACATCCCCGAGCTCGAACGCCAGCTCTCAGAGCGCGAATCCAGCGAGGACGCCGCCGCCCAGGCAGGGACGGACGGTTCCGGAGCGCCACAGTTTTTGAAGGAGGAGGTCGACGCCGACGATGTCGCCGAGGTCGTCGCGCGCTGGACCGGCATCCCCGTCAGCCGCCTGCTCGAGGGCGAGACCGAGAAGCTGATTCACATGGAGGACCGCCTGCACGAACGCGTCGTCGGCCAGGACGAGGCGATCGAGGCCGTCGCCACCGCGCTGCGCCGCTCGCGCGCCGGCCTGCAGGACCCCGACCGCCCGATCGGCACGTTCCTGTTCCTCGGCCCCACCGGCGTCGGCAAGACCGAGCTCGCCCGCGCGCTCGCCGAGTTCATGTTCGACTCCCAGGACGCGATGATCCGCATCGACATGTCCGAGTACATGGAGAAACACTCCGTGTCGCGGCTCGTCGGCGCGCCACCCGGCTACGTCGGCTACGAAGAGGGCGGCCAGCTCACCGAGGCCGTGCGCCGGCGCCCCTACGCCGTCGTGCTGCTCGACGAGATCGAGAAGGCGCACCCCGACGTGTTCAACGCGCTGCTGCAGGTGATGGACGACGGGCGGCTGACCGACGGGCAGGGGCGCACGGTCGACTTCAAGAACACCGTGTTGATCATGACCTCCAACCTGAGGGTGGGGGACGGGAGCGAATCAGCGGGAATAGATGACACAGCCTTGCGCATGGCCCTCATCGAGCACTTCAAGCCCGAGTTCATCAACCGTCTCGACGATGTCATCCGCTTCGAAGCGCTCAGCCGCGAGCAGATCTCCGAGATCGTCGAGCTGCAGGTCGCGCGCGTCGTCCAGCGCGTGAGCGAGCGCGGCGTGCAGGTGACGCTCACCGACGGGGCGCGCGAGCTGCTCGGCAACATGGGCTACGACCCCACATACGGCGCGCGGCCGCTGCGGCGAGTGATCCAGAAGCAGCTCACCGATCGCCTCGCGCTGGCGCTGCTGGCGGGCGAGATCCGCGCCGGCGACGCCGTGACCGTCGACGCCGTCGAAGGCGAGCTCGCGCTCGAGAAGGCTGGTGACGCATCCGCGGTCGCCGCGACGTAAGGTGAATCCTCGCCATCGGGGCGCAGCCGTCGACGAGGAGAAGGACACAATGCACTCACCCGCTCTCACCGCCCGCCGAGCCGGGCAGCTCGCATGTGTGCTCACGGCACTCGCGCTCGTCGCACTCGTCGTCGCATCCAGCGCGGGAGCGTCCACGCTCTATGCCTGTGTCAACAAGCGTACCGGCGCCGCCCGCCTGTTTGCCTACAAGCCCAAATGCAAGCGGGGTCAGGCGCGGCTTTCGTGGAACACGCAGGGGCCCGCCGGCAGGAACGGGAGCAACGGCAAAACCGGGAGCAACGGCAAAACCGGCCCGACTGGCAAAACCGGCAACCCCGGGACCAGCGGCACGAACGGGGCGGTCAAAGGGTACTCGGAAAGCAAGGTCGGATATACGGAATTCACGGGGGCCAAAGAAGCGACGATCATCACAAAGGCGCTTCCCGCCGGCAACTACGTCGTGTCCGCCAAGACCGTCCTCTCGTCCGCCGCGACAGCCGGCATCAAAGCGGCGGCGGTCTGCCAACTGCTCGACGGCGGCCCGGGATCGTTCGTCGACACCTCGGGGTGGGACACAGTGCTCGCGGAAGAACTGGCCGGCAGCTTCGTCGGCGAAGCCACACTCTCTTTTCAGGCAGCCGTGAGCCTCAGCGCGACCGCATCCGTCTCGCTCGTATGCACCGATCGCTCGCCTGACAAAGAAGGCCAGAAAATAGGCGCGGCCTCCTCGCAGATCGTGGCAGTGCAGACGACGCAGAACGCATAGCGCCGACGGATGCACCAGCCGCGGCGATGAGCGGCTGGTGCCCGTCCCCACGATCAGGTACAACCGCATACGGCGGATGTCCGCCCGAGCACGCGACGCCAACCCCTGGAGGAAACCCCCATGCCCACCTACATCATGCTCTCGACCCTCACCCCGGAGGGTGTGCAGACGGTCAAGAACAATCCGCAGCGCATCATCGAGGTCAACAAGGAGGTCGAACAGCTCGGCGCCACCGTCAAGGCGCAGTGGGCGACGCTCGGCCATACCGACTTCATCTCCGTCGTCGAGGCGCCCGACGAGGGTGCGATGGCGCGCATCTCGCTCGAGCTCGGCTCGCGCGGCACCGCCCGCTACGAGACGCTCGCCGCGATCCCGATCGACGACTTCATCGCGTCCCTCTAGGGTGGCTCGCATGGATGGCGAGCACTCAGACGAGCCCTCCGCCCACGAGGGCCGACCCGCGGGCGCCCCCGGCATCTCGCTCGTGCCGGAGCCGATGCAGGAGGCCGAAGTGCAGGCGCAGCTCGACGACATCGACGTCGACGCGCCGCGCGTCGGCATCGTGATGGGTTCCAAGAGCGACATGGAGACGATGGAAAAGGCCGCGAAGGAGCTCGAAGAGCGCGGCATCCTGCACGAGATGCGCGTCATGTCCGCACACCGCGAGCCCGACGTGGTGGCCGAATACTCCAAGAACGCGCGCATGCGCGGACTGCGTGTGATCATCGCCGGCGCCGGCATCTCCGCCGCGCTGCCCGGCGCCGTCGCCGCCCACACCGACCTGCCCGTGGTCGGCGTCCCGCTATCTGGGCGCCTCACGGCGGCCGGCGGCCTCGATGCGATCCTCTCGATCGTGCAGATGCCCCCAGGTGTGCCCGTCGCTTGCGTCGGCCTGGACAACCCGCGCAACGCCGCGATCCTCGCCGCGCAGATCCTCGGCGCATGAGCACGCCGCCGTCGCCGGCGTGCGGCGATAATCAAACGACGTGATCTCCCGCTACACCCGCCCGGAGCTCGGCCGCCTGTGGAGCGACGAGGCGCGCATGGACACGTGGCGCCAGGTCGAGCTCGCCGCGTGCGAGGAGCTGCCGGCGCTACTCGGCGTGGGCGGCCCCAGCGACGCCGAGCTGCAGGCGATCCGCGGCGCGACGTTCACGGTCGACGAGGTCAATGAGCGCGAGCGCGTCACCGAGCACGACGTCGCTGCGTTCGTGGACGTGCTCGCCGCGTCCGTCGGCGAGGCCGGGCGCTGGATTCACTTCGGGCTGACGTCCTCGGACGTGCTCGACACGGCGCTCGCGCTGCAGCTGCGCGGTGCCGGCGAGGTGATCGTCGCGGGCGCGCGCGAGCTGACGGCGGCGTTCGCAGCGCGCGCGCGCGAGCACGTGGGGACGCTGTCCGTGGGCAGGACCCACGGCGTGCACGCCGAGCCGACGAGCTTTGGCCTCAAGCTCGCGGGCTTCGCCTTCGAGGCCCACCGCAACGCCGAGCGCCTGCAGCGCGCGTTTGCGCAGGTCGGCGTCGGGGCGCTGTCGGGCGCGGTCGGCACCTACGCGGCCACCAGCCCCGAGTTCGAGGCGCGCGTGCTCGCCCGCCTCGGGCTCGCGCGCGAGGATGTCTCCACGCAGGTCGTTCCCCGCGACCGCCACGCCGAGCTGCTGAGCGCGATCGCGCTCGCGGGTGCCGGCCTCGAGCGCTTCGCCACCGAGCTGCGCCATCTGCAGCGCACCGAGGTGCGCGAGGCCCAGGAGCCGTTTCGCGCCGGCCAAAAGGGCTCGTCGTCGATGCCGCACAAGCGCAACCCGATCAAGAGCGAGCAGATCTCCGGTCTCGCGCGCGTGCTGCGCGGCAACGCCCAGGCGGCGCTCGAGAACGTCGCCCTGTGGCACGAGCGCGACATCTCCCACTCCTCCGTCGAGCGCGTGATCCTGCCGGACTCGACGATCCTGATCGACTATCTGCAGCACCGCACGATCGCGCTCGTGCAGGGCATGACCGTCGACGAGCAGCGCATGCGCGCCAACCTCGAGCTGACCCACGGCGCGCTGTTTTCCCAACGGGTGCTGCATGCGCTCGTCGAGGCGGGCTCCTCGCGCGACGACGCCTACCGCGTTGTGCAGGAGCTGGCGCAGCGCGCCTGGGATCAAGGCATCCCGCTGCGCGAGCTGCTCGCGGCGGACGAGCGCGCGAGCGGCCTCGACCTGGACGCGATCTTCGATTACACGTACTACATCCGCCACGCGCCGGAGATCCTCGCGCGGCTGGACGCGATCGCCTGAGCGTTCGGTAGCATCGCGCCACGTGACCGATTCTCTCGCCGAGCTGCCCCTCATCGCCCGCGGCAAGGTCCGCGAGATGTACGACCTGGAGGGCGTCGACGGCACGCCCGCGCTGCTGATGGTCGCGAGCGACCGCATCTCGACGTACGACGCCGTGCACCCGACGCCGATCCCCGACAAGGGCAAGGTGCTGACGGGGCTGTCGGTGTTCTGGTTCGAACGGACCGCCGGGATCGTCCCCAACCACCTGATCTCGACCGTCGACGGCGTGCCCGACGAGGTGCGCGGGCGCGCGCTCGTCGTGCGCAAGCTCGAGATGCTGCCCGTCGAGTGTGTCGTGCGCGGCTACATCACCGGGTCCGGCTGGAAGGACTACCAGGCCACCGGGTCGGTGTCCGGGATCGAGCTGCCCCCGGGGCTGCGCGAGTCAGAGCGGCTGCCCGAGCCGATCTTCACGCCGAGCACGAAGGCCGACGTCGGCCACGACGAGGCGATCGACTTCGAGGGCGCGGTCGAGATCGTGGGCGACCGCGCGCTGATGGAGCGCGTCAGGGACGCGTCGATCGAGCTGTACTCGTTTGCCGCCGAGCACGCGCGCGCCCACGGCGTGATCCTCGCCGACACCAAGTTCGAGCTCGGCCTCGATCGCAGCGATCCGGACGCGGCCGAGCCGACGCTGGTCCTCGGCGACGAGGTCCTCACCCCGGACTCCTCGCGCTACTGGCCCGCCGAGGGCTACGAGGTCGGTCGCGGCCAGCCGAGTTTCGACAAGCAGTACGTGCGCGATTGGGCCTCGGCGAGCGGCTGGGACAAGAAGCCGCCCGCGCCGGCGATCCCCGAGGATGTCGTCGCCGGCACACGCGCGCGCTACGTGGAGGCATACGAGCTGATCACCGGCGAGCCGTTCCAAGCTTGGCTCGATCGCACCGGCGCTGAACCAACGTGAGGGCGCGCGTCTTGATCCGCCCGAAGGCCGGCATCCTCGATCCTCAGGGCGTGGCCGTCGAGCGCGCGCTGCCGGCGCTCGGCTTCGCGGGCGTGGCGAATATCCACATCGGGCGCCTGATCGAGCTCGACGTCGAGGATCCCACCCAGCTCGAGGCGATGTGCGAGAAGCTCCTTGCCAATCCGCTCATCGAGGATTACGAGATCGTCGGCGGATGAAACCACCAGCACATGTGCATGTACACATGTGCTAGCGTGGACGTGTGACATCCTCGCCGCTGACCCACAGGACGCAGCTTCTGCTCGACGACGACCTTCACCGGCGCCTGCGCGAGAGCGCCGAACTGCGAGGCATCTCCATGGGGGCGCTAATCCGCGAGGCGCTCGCAGAGAATCTCGCGCGAGCGCAGGACGACCGCTCCGAGGCATTCGCGAGGCTGCTCGCCGCCGAGCCGATGCCGGTCGATGACTGGTCAGTGATGAAGCAAGAGGTCCTCGACAGCCATTACGCCAAAGTCTCGAAGCTGTACGACGAGGATCACTAGCGTCCTTGCGCCGCTTCCTGTTCGACACGGGTGTCTTCATCTATGCGCTCGGAGGTGAGCACCCGTATCGCGATCCCTGCCGGGCGATCATGGACAAAGGCGTGGAAGGGCTACTCGCGGGGGAGGCGAGCATCGAGCTGATACACGAGTTCGCGTATGTGCGGGCCAGGCGGGGCGTCGACCGAGATGCTGCCATGGCGGACGCCCGCGACATCGCCGAGACGTCCCGATTGCACCCGGTCGATCGCGTCGACATCGAGCGCGCGCTGGAGTTGTGGAGCGAGCACGAGAAGCTCGACATGCGCGACGCGATCTTCGCCGCGCAGGCGCTCAACCGCGACATCGACGCTATTCTCAGCCCGGACCGCGGCTTCGACGGCATCGACGGTCTACAGCGCATCGACCCCGCCGACGTCGAAGCCGTCGCCTCGCTGATCGACGCATGAAGTTCGGGATCCTGCGCTTCCCCGGCTCCTGCGACGAGGTCGACGCGCTGAATGCCGCGAGTCGCGTCGCCGACGCCGAGCTGATCTGGCACGGAGACCGAGATCTGAAAGGCGCCGACGCGATCGTCGTGCCGGGCGGCTTCTCATACGGCGACTACCTGCGCGCGGGGGCGATCGCGCGCTTCTCGCCGGCGATGGAGTCGGTGATCGCGTTCGCGAACGACGGCGGGCTCGTGCTGGGGATCTGCAACGGCTTCCAGGTCCTGTGCGAGGCGCGGCTGCTGCCCGGGGCACTGCTGAGGAGCGTGAGCCTTCGCTTCACGTTCAGGCAGGTCGAGCTCGAGGTGCTCCAGAGCGGCGGCTCTTTCACGCGCGCGTGTGCGCTCGGCGAGCACCTCAGCATCCCCGCGAAGCACTCGTGGGGCCGTTACTACGCCGACGCCGACACGCTCGCCGCGATGGACAGCTCGGGTCAGCTCGTGCTGCGCTACGCGCCCGGCCACAACTTCAACGGCTCGCTGCACGACATCGCCGGCGTCTGCAACGAGGCGGGCAACGTGTTCGGGATGATGCCCCACCCCGAGCACGCCGTCGACGAGCTCACCGGCGGCTCCGCCGACGGGCTGAGGATCTTCGAGTCGATGCGCCTGACCGTCGAGGGGGCTGCTGTGGCCGCCGTATGAGTGATTCGTTGGGGTTCGTATAGCGATGGTAATACCGTCTTCGAAAGACGACACACACACCGACGCCTCCGCGTCGCCGACCGTCGAGGACGCGCTCGCGCTCGGGCTCACGCGCACGGAGTACGAGCTCGTGTGCCAAAAGCAAACCCGCCCGCCCAACCAGGTGGAGCTCGCGATGTACTCGCTGCTGTGGAGCGAGCACTGTGCCTACAAGCACTCCAAGAAGCTGCTGCGCACGCTGCCGACCGAGGGCGAGCACGTCGTCATGGGCCCCGGCGAGAACGCCGGCGCGGTCGACGTCGGCGGCGGGCTCGTGTGCGCGTTCAAGGTCGAGTCCCACAACCACCCCTCCGCCGTCGAGCCGTTCCAGGGCGCGGCCACCGGCGTCGGCGGCATCCTGCGCGACATCTTCGCGATCGGCGCGCGCCCGATCGCGGTGCTCGACTCGCTGCGCTTCGGCGAGCCCGGCGGCGCGCCCGCAGCCGACTCGACCGCGGGCGCCGCCGCCCCCACCGGGACCCGCTCGCGCTACCTGCTCGACGGCGCCGTCTCGGGCATCGGCCACTATGGCAACTCGATCGGCGTGCCGACGGTCGGCGGCGAGGTGTACTTCGAGGCGCCCTACGAGCACAACTGCCTCGTCAACGCGATGGCGCTCGGCCTCGCACCGCGCGAGCGGCTCGTGCGCAGCGCGGCTGCGGGCCCCGGCAACCTGCTGATCCTGTTCGGCGCGTCGACCGGGCGCGACGGCATCGGCGGCGCCTCGGTGCTCGCCTCGGCGGAGCTCGGCGCAGACGGCGACCGGGACGTGGACAAGCGCCCGACGGTGCAGGTCGGCGACCCGTTCGAGGAGAAGAAGCTGCTCGAGTGCTCGCTGGAGCTGCTCGAGCGGGGCCTGCTCGTCTCGCTGCAGGACCTCGGCGCGGCCGGTCTCACCTCCTCCGCCTCGGAGATGGCGTCGAAGGGCGGCGTCGGCATCGACCTGGACGTCGCCGGCGTGCCGCTGCGCGAGCCCGACCTCGAGCCGTTCGAGGTGATGGTCTCAGAGTCCCAGGAGCGGATGCTGTGCGTGGTCGAGCCGGCCGACGAGCAGGCGGTGCTGGAGCTGTGCGCGAAGTGGGAGGTGAACGGCTCGGTGATCGGCACGGTCACCGACACGGGACGCATGCGCGTCCTGCGCGACGGCGAGCTCGTCGGCGACATGCCCGTCGCGGCGCTCGTCGACGACTGCCCGCTGTATGACCTGCAGCCGCAAAAGCCCAGCGCGCCGATCTACGCCGCGCCGCGCGCCACGGCCGGCCTCACGCTCGCATCGACGCCGCGGGAGATCCTGCTCGCGATCCTCTCCTCTGCAAACATCTCCTCGCGCCGGCCGCTGTTCGAGCAGTACGACTCGATCGTGCAGTCGCGCACCGTGCGGCGTCCCGAGCAGGCCGACGCCGCCGTGCTCGCGCTCCCCGACGGCAGCGCGCTGGCGGTGAGCATCGACTGCAACGGCCGGCGTGTCGCCGCGGACCCCTACACCGGCACCGTCGAGGCTGTGCTCGAGTGCGCCGCCAACCTCGCGTGCGTCGGCGCCGCGCCACTCGGCACGACCAACAACCTCAACTTCGGCAACCCCGAGAAGCCCCACATCGCCTGGCAGCTGAGCGAATCGGTGCGGGGGCTCGGCGACGCGTGCCGGGCGCTCGAGGCGCCGATCGTCGGCGGCAACGTGTCGCTCTACAACGAGGGCGCCACCGGCCCGATCTACCCGACGCCCGTGATCGGCATGGTCGGGCGCCTGCCCGCTGCGCGCCGCGCCGGGCGGCTCGGCTTCGCGCGCCCGGGAGATGAGATCGCGCTCGTCGGCGCGCCGCGCCCGTCGCTGGCAGCGAGCGAGCTCGCCAAGCTGCTCGGGCAGCCGCTCCCCGATGGGCTGCCCGCAATCGATGTCGCCGCCGCCCTCGCCACGCACGCCGCCGTGCGCGATGCGGTCCGCGCGGGCACGCTGTCCAGCGCTCACGACATCGCCGAGGGCGGCCTCGCGGTCGCGCTCGCGGAGTGCTGTCTCGCCGGCGCGATCGGCGCTCAGGTCGAGCTGAGCGAGGCTCTGTGGGAGGCATTCGCGCCGGGCGAGCCGTCCGCGCCCGGCGAGCCGTCGGCGATCGGCACGGCGCTCGCGCCGCCGGCGACCACGGCGCTGGCCACCGCCCTGTTCGGCGAGGCCCCGGGCGGCTTCGTCGTCAGCGGCGAGACGGGTGCGGTGCGCGCGCTCGGCGAGCACGTCCCGCTCGTCCCGCTCGGCAGGGTCGGCGATGACGTTCTGAGCATCGTTGAGGCGGGCGCGACCGCCGGCACGATGCTCACGCTCACGCTCGATGAGCTCGCCGCGGCGCACGCGAGCCTTGCTCAGCTATTCGTCTAGACCGCGAAAAGCCGCAATTAAGCTTGCGAGAGCGCTTTAAGCGCTGAGCTGAGCCATTTGCCGTAA
>Ga0182015_10006208_pt1 | contig 12089 bp, 13 predicted proteins | sample 712P3MmetaG_FD_120478 | JGI IMG/M metagenome (GOLD analysis project Ga0182015, IMG submission 120478) | Permafrost microbial communities from Stordalen Mire, Sweden - 712P3M metaG | ecosystem: Environmental > Terrestrial > Soil > Wetlands > Permafrost | place: Sweden: Stordalen | collected...
CTTGCCGCAGGCAAGTCAGCCACTCCTAATGAACAAAAAATAAAGCCAACAGAATCAATATCGATTTCGCGTTCATTTCACGCTTAACTTGCCGCAGGCAAGTCGTTTCCTCGGGATGACAAATCGTTTGCAAGAAAGCAGGGTCTTTCTTCGAGGCAATTGCAGGGATGATGGCCTGTCTGTCCACCGAGTTGTTAAGTGCCACTCCGGTCAGTTACCGATTTGTTACAGGGTCAGATACTTCACCATAGCCTTCGCCAGTGCGTGCCAGGTCGCCGTATGTCCGACGACGAACTTATACCGGTCCACCAGCAGGATCAGAGGCACTGCGACCATCGCCACCCGATGCACCCTTCGCAGACTGACCAGGTCATAGACCACCGGTAGCAACACGTACCCAACGAAGACCCACGTAGCCCATGCTTGATTCACACCCCACGCCTGCCACGGCCAGCGATCGATGCCCGCGTTCATCATGGAGATCACCGCATACAGAGCCAGCCGCTTATGTGCGTCAGGCTTGCGCCGCACGACATAAGACCAACCCATCATCACGCCAAACACGGCTATCCCCAACACTGAAATGGTTGAGAAGGTCAGCGTATCCACGCCGGGAAGGAACTCGACACCTGACACCAGCTCACGCCGCATCTCATCGGCAGCTGCGAACACTCCTAACGGCACCATCAGTGCCGAAAGCCCATACACCCACAACCCCAGCGCCATATGCCACTTAACCCGGCGCGCCGCCACGAAAGCCACCTGCACCAAGAGCAAAACGAGGAAAACTGTGTACACAGCACCGTGCACTTCGATCACGGGGCTATGCGTTGCCTCCGGCTTCGGACCGAGCGGAAAGTACGTCGCCCTGAACCCCAGCAGGATCGTCCCGATCATCAGCAGCGTCATGCCGCCGAAAAACACACGCTCCCGTGCTCGCTTGGCTAGCCGCGGTATCGGCCGTTCCAGGGTTGCCATTTGAACTCCCGAGGTGGTCGTTGGGGCAAGTCTACCCGTTCCTGCGCCGAAACCACGTAGGCAGGGGATGACCAGAACAAGTTTCGGCGCCAAGTTTCGTGGCCCAGACGGGACTGGTACTTTATCGGCGGTTGTAGGATGGCCGCAATTCTCTTGTGCGGTTAGAGCCTACAGACCGAAGGCGCCGCGATCCGAATTACCCATGAATCACTAAACCCACGGTTCGCCATTGCCGAATGACCAATCCGAGCGATCAACGAAGACCATGTTGATCATGACGTCATCCGGGCGGACGGATAGCTTTCTCTTCAATTCGTCGGCGATATATCGAAAGAAGGCAAGCTTTGAATCTTTATTGTTTCCGACAGTGCTGGTCACCTGAATCAAGATGAAGTCAGGCGATCGATCCCAACCGAGGAAGTGGGGGTCGTAAATTAAATTATCGGGTGAATGCTCGCCGATGACTATGAAGCGGTCGCCGTCCGGCGCCTTGAGGACATCGACAATCCCCTTGTACACGACATCGGCAACAGCGGCGCGATACTCGGCGGTTTTTCCTTTAAGTAGATCGATACGTGCAAAGGGCATGATTATCTCCTAGTTCAGTACAGATTTCGGTTGGAAGGATGCCGCTAGCGCGAGGACTTCCTTAGCTTTGTGCCACTTGGGGAAACCCGGGGAGGACGGGACGATCCCCACGCGCCGGACTATTCAGTGCGAGGGCTTCCAGGGCTGCGCGTGATAAGTCCGGCTGTTGGTCCTGGATTACGCGCGCGACATCGTCCGGAATTTGCAGTTGCACGTCCATATGAAGCAATTATCTCATTATGCGGGGGAAAGCCGATGACAGCGGTCACCGTATTTAGGCCTCTGTTTTCTCAAAGTACCAGTCTCGCCTGATGACTAAATTCCTGATACAAAGCATGAGAGTCGCGGCCTTTAAAAGAGTCGCGCAGTTTCGCAGATTAGCTTTACTCCCCAATCATCGGTTACGGTCCTCTAGTGCTTCGCGTGGACAACATGAAGACCAGCCTGTCCGGGCGCGAGCCCTTGAACGGCGCAGCCGAACCTGGACCGGATCTCCTGGAAATTGATGTCTTCGATGTCACAAAATCCGTGCGAGCGAAGAAGCGCTGCGATGCCAGCCGGCTCGAAACGGCTGGCCCAAGGTTCCTCCATTTTCTCAAGCTGTTCGGTCCGCTTCATTACTAATTCCCGCATCTCTTCTGAGAATGCCTGGGGCGGTTCCATGTAGTCGAACACCACCTCCGAGTTCTGGATGGACGCCATGTAGTCCAGAGTGCTGCCGATAGCTTCCTGAGTCAGATAGGGCACAACGCCGAGCCAACTGAAGAACGCGGGCGAGGTCTGCTGAAAGCCTGCGGCGACGAGCTTCTCTCCCACATCGTCCCGCTCGAAATCGACTGGCACGAGAGTAAGCCATGACGGAAGTGCGAGTTGAGCTTGCGCCAGGCGCTCGAGTTTCCATGCCTGCGTGGCTGGGTGGTCCACCTCATAGATACAGATCTGTCGTGCGCCATGGGGACTGCGGAGAGCGAAGGTGTCGAGTCCGGCGCCAAGGATGACGATTTGCCGAACCCCTTTTTCGACAGCTCCTGACAAAGCATCTTCCGCAATCCGACTCCGTGCGGTGGTGAATAGACGTCCGATGCTGGCCAGGGGGTGTGCGTTGGCAAATTGCAGTACGTCCTTTTCGTCTTCGCGCAGAATCTTCATGGCAAATGGGTCATTGAGGATTGAGCCATGATCAAGCACCTGATGAGCAGCTCGTTGCCGGGCGGGTATCAGGGCTGTGCGGCTGGGCTCATTTAGCTTCATGTTGGAGGTCTCCATTCTCTTCCATTACTCATCGCACGAGTGTCGTGTGCGACTTGCGCCGGGCACACCGATATCTTCCATTCGATATTTCTCGTTCAATCGGCTCGGACCAGAGGGAGAAAAATCCGATCAACGATCTCTTCTATGTCCTGCGCCGACAATGGCTGTTGCAGTAACACGAGCTGATGGCGCACGAGGTCGAAAGGCAGAGCAGCCAGGCGAGGCGTAAGTTTTTCAGCAGCGATTTCGCCGCGTCCCACCCCGCGGTTTAGAATTTCCATCATTATTTTGGCGTTGCGTTCATGCACTTCAGCAAAGAGCGATGCATCGCTCTCGTGGAGAAGCTCCGCAATCAGGCCAAAGATTACTTCTGGACTTAATTCGTCCACCATTTCTGAAATGCGGCGCAGGATGAGCATGATATCGCCGCGGACGGTTCCGGTGTCCGGTGTCTCGAATGAAAGGGCAGGCCGGTTTGCTCTCAATGCGGCGTATACAAGCCGGGCGCGCGTGGGCCAGCGCCGGTAGATCACCGGCTTGCTGGTGCCGGCGCGGGCTGCGACTCTCTCGATCGAGAAGTTGACGTATCCCGCTTCAGCAAGCTCTTGGAACACGACCTCGAAAATCGCCGCCTCCAAGACCTTACCCCGTCTACGGCTCCCCATTGCCTTTGCCTCGCTGCTCAACCCGTCTTCGATTGCGAACTCACCAATATTAGACACGTTGCGTATCCTATGTCAATAGGATACGGTCGGTATCTTATTGTAGATCACCAAAATACGGCGCATAGCGGTGCTGTTCTTGGTGTAGAGGAGCAGAGCTATGAGAGCGATGGATTGAACAGCATTTCGGTTGGGGGTTGAGCTATCTGTCCCCGAAACTAGTCAGTTCCGTCTGGTCCACGAAGCCTTATGGTTTCCATCTGAGTCCATTTCTGGAAGGTGAAGGAGTGAATCCTGATCCACAACGTTCGACAGATTCGACGGTTCGTGCGGCCCTTCCAACACCCCCTCAGGATCGAGGCGATAGCGCTTCAGTACGACCCACAGCAACAGCAGTCCCAGTCCGATCCCGATCGACCGTTCGATTGGTTTGGTGCTGTTAACCACTCCCTGCTCTCGCCCGTCCGGCCCAATTAACGTGGCGCGGATCAAATCCCCAGAAACTCCGCGATAACGAACCCTGAGGCGCTGGCCGGGCCGCCATGCATTGCTTCTATCGGAGGCGTGCACACTCACCTCTCCACCGTGACCGTCTGCAATCAGTAATTGAGCGTTATAGCGCTGGCTACTGCTATCTTTTATCTGCACCGAACGGATGACTCCGTTCCATTCGTAAACAGGTAAGAGCGCGTCGTACAGGGTCCACAAGAGGGGGGTCACCAGCAGCCACGAAATGAAGGCCAGCGCTGCAATCAGGCGCGCCCGGCCCTTTCGTCGTCCGGCGCCGGCGGTCGCGGCGATGTACCCATAGATCGCTACGACGACGCCCGAGATACATAGCAGGGACCAAGCAAGATCACGAACGACGGAGATCACGAGCGAAGTATAAAACACGGTAACTTGCTTCCATAGCCATATTGAGTTAGTAAACGAGGTAACTCCCACCCGAACGGCCCCAGTGTGACGCGAAAGGATGGTGGTTACTTTGTCTGTCCCGGTTCTCTTGAGTGTCCCGAAACTCCAACTTCGAAACTCCCGTCCGATTTCGCCTGCCGCAGATTTGCGCAAGGGGGGTTATTTCGTCCCGAAACTTTGGATTGGTGCAAACGGGAAAGCAACCGAATTCTCGAACACTGCTTCACTTGAACTCGTTTCACCTGATTCATGGCAGAATCTCTCTGAGGCTACTCGTGAGGCTCTGGTTTGCGCCTAGCAGCGAAGTCCCCATTTACCGGCAGCTTGTGACCCAGGTTGTGCTGGCGATCCTGAGCGGCGACGTGCGTCCGGGGGAGCGGCTGCCGAGCACGCGCGAACTGGCGCGTCGTTTTGCAATCAATCCCAACACGGTCAGCGCAGGTTATAGGCAATTGGAACGTGAAGGCTGGACCGAACGGCGCCATGGGAGCGGTATCTATGTTCGCGTCAACGCGGACCCGCCCACCACGCCGGAACAGATTCTGGATCAGCATATCGCTGGCTTCTTTCGCGGTCTTCGCGAGCTCCGCTTGCCAGCGGCAGTGGTTCGCGCACGTTTGGCCGACTGGCTTGTCGCTCCACCGCCAGATCACCTACTACTTATCGAGTCGGATCCCGAGTTCCGGGAGATATTGCTCACAGAAATTCGAGGAATCGCAACTTGCCCGGTCGCGGGTGTTTCGTTGGCGGATTGCCTCCGCCCCGGGATCCTGACTGCTGCAATCCCACTATGCCGCCCCAGTAAGGTGAAGGTTACGCGATCTGCTTTGCCGGCGGGTGTCGAATTGGTTACACTTGGGATCCGTTCTGCGAATGCCTGGATTGGTCCATGGCTGCCGAGTCTCAGCGGAAAGCTCATCGGAGTTGCTTCAGCGTGGCCGGAATTCGTCACTACGGCTCGAACCATGCTGACCGCTTTGGGTGTGGACCCGGAGACGACCATCTATCGGGATGTCCGCAAGCCCGGCTGGAGCCGCGGACTGGAGATGGCGAACGCCATCATTTGCGACGTTCACACCGCTGCGCTCCCCGCCTTCCCCAGGCAGCCAAAAGCCATTGTCTTTCCCATGCTTGCGGACTCCACGCGCGAGGAACTGAGACGCTACCCAGATGCCCCCTCCTCACTATGACACTCACGAAACTGTATTAGTCGTCCACCCTGTGATCTGAATCACCCATATGCTCACTCTCCTATACTTCTTCAGTACGAGGAATTTGAGACATGCTCAGAACACAACTCTGGGAAAACCAACACGAAACAACCGACCAACATAAGAGTTTGAGTTACCACGGCATGTCGAATCAGCTTCCTTCTCGAACCCGGATCTCCATTGCTTATGATTCCGATCGAGACGCCATCTATGCATTGCGGCACGAGGTCTATGCTGAGGAGCTGCACCAGCACCCGACGACAGACAGCCGCATACTGAGCGATCCGCTGGACGCATTTAACGAGTACATTGTGGGGAAGATTGACGGTCAGTTGGTGGGCTTTGTCAGCATCACTCCTCCGGGCTTCGGGAGGTACTCGATTGACAAGTATCTGGCGCGAGAGAACGTAGACCTTTCGTTTGACGAGGGTTTGTACGAAATTCGAATCCTCACCGTCGCGCGGGCGCACCGTGGCACCAGGCTGGCTGCAGCCTTGATGTATGCGGCAGGGCGATGGACAGAAGAGAGAAACGGCACCCATCTCGTCGCGCTGGGGCGGGTCGAAGTGCTGAGCATCTATTTGAAGCAAGGGTTCGAACCTTTGGGCCATCAGGTCAAGGCGGCGGCTGTGACCTTTGAGCTCCTGAGCGCTTCCATACAACAACTGCGTGCCACTGTTGAGCGCCGCCACTCCTTCTACCAGAAACTGGAGAAGGACTTAGAATGGGGCCTTCCGTTTCCTTTCTTCAAGCCGCCTTGCTGCTTTCATGGCGGTGCGTTCTTCGATGCCATTGGCACAGACTTTGAGACATTGGAGCGCCGAGACTCGATCGTGAACGCCGATGTACTCGATGCATGGTTTCCGCCCTCTCCAACTGCGGTGAATGCGCTGCGTGAGCACTTGCCATGGCTGATGAGAACATCCCCTCCGACTCAATGCGAAGGGTTGAGGACGGCCATCGCGCGGCATCGGGGCGTGAGCGAGCAGAACATACTGCCCGGAGCCGGCTCATCCGATCTGATGTACCTGGCCTTCCGACAATGGCTGAACCGGAACTCCCGAGTGCTTGTGCTGGACCCTATGTACGGAGAATATGTCCATATTTTTGAAAAGGTGATTGGCTGCCAGGTCGACAGAATGGTCCTGCCGCGGCGAGACAGGTATGTCGTAGACCTTGAAGAGCTCCGGGCGCGGGCCGCGCTTGGCTATGACCTGCTCGTCCTCGTCAATCCGAACAACCCCACCGGACAACACATCGACGGCCACAAGCTGAAAGTGGTCCTTTCCGGCGTCCCCGCAAGCACCAAGGTCTGGGTGGATGAGGCATACATAGAATATGTAGGGCCAGACGAGTCCCTCGAGCGCTTTGCTGCAGCAAGTGAGAATACGATCGTCTGCAAATCGATGTCGAAGGTCTATGCTTTGAGCGGCATGCGGGTGGCTTATCTCTGTGGGTCTCTGCGGCAACTCTCCGGCCTGGTTCCGATTACTCCGCCGTGGGCAGTAAGTCTTCCTGCGCAGGTTGCCGCGGTCAAAGCGCTTGGCGACAGCGCATATTATCAGGACCGCTACCGGGAAACACGCAAACTCCGTCAGCAGTTGATCGAAGGGCTTCGAGGCATCGGTATCCACGAGATAGTGGCTGGGCAAGCTAATTTTGTGATGTTTCACCTTGAGCCGGATCAACCATCTGCGGCTGCGGTGCTGAGCGAAGCGAGGAGGCGAGGCGTATTCCTCCGCGACGCATCTCCGATGGGATGCGAAGTCGGGCTGCGAGCGCTCAGGCTTACCGTTAAAGACGAAGAAGCAAACAAACGCATTCTCGCAACGCTTGAAAGTGCGCTCTCAGGAAGGAGTTCGCAGCTTACTGATTGACAAAACTGTCCCCTTATCTCCCCTGACATCGCTTATGCCCGATGATCGCTACCTGACGGTTCTGGGTGTAGTGGCGGATACCCGTTCGGAGCGGTTCGGCCGTCTCGACGGGCCGCGTCTCTACACGCTTCGCGGTCCATCCGCCGTCGGCGGAAGCCTCTACGTGCGCTTCGCGGGAAGCGCGAAACCTCTGGAGAACGCCATACGACAAGCGGTGACGAGCCTGGATCCGTTGCAGACGATTGCGCCACAGACCATCTGGGAGTCGCTCGAGGAGCAGGCTGAGCGTATGACGACGATGGCGCAGATCATTCTGGTTGTGGCCTCGACTCGCATTGTTGATGGCCGCCACGGGTTTCTACTGTGTACTGTCGTTTGCGGTGCATCAACGGACGCGTGAGTTTGGGATCAAGATGGTGCTGGGCGCGAGTCGAGCGGAGATTTTCCGATTGGTGCTTTTGCGGGCCATCAAGAGTACCGCGATCGGATTGATCAGCGGAATTGCGTTGGCCGAACCGGCCATGTTGCTGCTTAACCGATTGCTGGCCAGGCCGCTTATGGCCTGTGGTAAACAGTTGAGCATTGGGGCATCAGCGTTGCTCGAGATGGGCCGGAAGTCAACCGATCGAATCAGAATCGGTACTAGTCGATTTCTGCTCCACGCGCAACAAGATCAATGGGTCGGCTCTTAATGCGCGTTGCCCGGAATCCACGTCACCGCTGGCTCGCATTGCAGGGGATCAGATCCCGGCCCAAAATCTCGAGCGATGTCGAACCGCGCGGCTCGCGATGCATCTGCCTCGTCTGCATCAGAGAATGAATGCGCCCGCTGCCTCGCTTCCTCCCAGCGTTTTATTCCGTTCGCAGAGCCTGCATCGGGTCAATGCTCGCGGCTCTTCGTGCCGGGAAATAGCACGCTGCACATGCGACAAGAAAGAGAAGAACGGCCACACAAACATAGGTAACTGGATCAGTTGTCTTCACGCCAAAAAGTAGACTAGCCAACAAGCGCATTGAGAGCAAGGCGGCGATTGTGCCGGTCGCTACTCCCATAAGCGCGAGTTTTGTTCCTTGTCCCACAACCAGCCGCAGCACATCTTGCCGGCGGGCGCCGAGCGCCATGCGAATGCCAATCTCACGAGTGCGCGTGCGTACCGCGAAGGCAAGAATGCTGTAGAGTCCCATAGCGCTCAGGCATAGCGCGAGTAAACTGCAAAAGGACGTAACTCTCTGCGCCAACAGAATCGGCATGTATTCAAGATCCACCTGTTCTGACATAGGCATGTCTTCGCCTATGGGCACGTTCGGATCCAGTGATTGAACGATGTGGCGAATTGCGGCTCGAGCACGCGCAGGCTCTCCGGCAACGCGAATGGCTAGTCGGATATCGCCTTCACGCGTCGCGTTGGATTGCCAGTAGGAGAGATACAGATGGGGTTCTGGCGCATAGACTGAATTCTGCGGCTGGATATCGGCGGAGACACCAATAACCTGGAATAGTTCTCTATTGATGAGTACCGTGCGCCCTACCGCAGAACCAACAGACCACAGGCTCCGCGCCAGAGTCTCGTTCACTATGGCAACGCGAGGCGATCCTGGACGGTCCCGTTCACCAAATTCACGTCCTTGGAGCAAGGGCACACTCAACGTCCGAAAGAAATTCTGAGACACATCTTGTTTGCGAACCAACAGCCCAAACCCTGGGGCTTGAGCTTGTCCTGGAAGACTGACTTGGGCATCCCGGCCGCTCCGCCATTCCCAAACAAGGCCTTCACCGCCCTCCATAAATGCCACAGACTGAATGCTGGGAGTCAGGCTCAGGCGTTCGTTCACTCGGCGGACAAGTGAATCGATTTGTGCCTGTGTGTATTTTGCAAGCTCGGGCCGGAGACGAAGCACGATCATGTGTTGAGGATCGAAATTCGTGCCCCGCCGAACCTCCAAGCTACTGCGGATGAGGAGCCCGGCAGCGATCACCAAAACCATAGAGAGACATACCTGTCCGATGACCAACACGTGGCGCAGCCAACCTCTTGCGTGTTGCTCGGATGGTCCGCCTCCCTTGAGTTCAGCCACTAAGTTTTGACGAGACGCTCGAATGGCGGGAACAAGGCCGAAGGTTATGCTCGTGATGAGTGCTAGAGACATCGAATAAACAAGGACGCGCCAGTCGAAGCCCAAATCATAAAGATGGTGGAAGCCTTCGCTGTCAGTTGCGTAGGATTTCGAGAGCATTTGCTCCGCCCCAAGGGAAAACCCCAAGCCGGCTGCACCGCCTAACGATCCAAGAAGCAGGCTCTCTGTCAGCAGCTGTCGCATGACACGGGAACGTTTGGCACCGATGGACAGGCGAACGGCGAGTTCTCTTCTGCGCGTAACGCCTCGCGCAAAAAGCAGGCCAGCCAAGTTCGCGCACGCAATGAGCAATAACGAAGCCGTTACCGACAGAAGCAAACGCATTTGTGCAGTATCATCGGCTTGATCATCCGGTGATTCTCCACTTGCTGATGTGAGAACAATCTGTCTACGACTCGGTGTTTCCGGCCAGTTGCTCGCAGACCAGACTATGGCGGTCTTGGCTTCGGCTTGCGCCCCGGCACCTGATTGGCCGGGAGAAAGCCTCCCGATCATTGCATCAAAGAGCGAGCAATTGTAAGACGCGTCATCGCATCCATAGCCCGCAGCTCCAAACATCATCGCCGGGATCCAGACTTCTACCGGCAATCCAGTCAGATCGCCATAGAATCCGGGCGGCGCAATACCGATCACTCTAAAAGAAATGCCGTTGATATGGATCTCCCTGCCCAGCGTTGCAGGGTCTCTGTTGAAACCCGCTCTCCATAGTTGGTCGCTGATCACGACGACAGCGTCACGGCCTGGCGCCGCATCTTCCTCAGGCAAAAACGCCCTTCCGAGTCGCGGCTGGATTCCGAGTAGACTGAAATAGTTTCCAGAGACGAACTCACCACGGACTTCCTGGGAATCGTCGCCAGTCACCAAGTGCAATTGCGGTCTCTCCGTCTCCACTGACAATGCAGCAAATGAAGAATTGTGATCGCGTAGTTGCTTGAATTCCGGATAGGAAAAGCCAGCGCCGTAATGTCCCGACGGCCCTTTAGCGTAGACGCGCATGAGTTGTTCCGGATTTGAGACAGCCAGAGGCTTCAGGAACAATGCATCAACGAAGTTGAAGATGGCCGTGTTCGCGCCAATGCCAAGCGCCAGGGTTAGAACGGCAACAACTGTAAAACCGGGAGATTTGCGCAACATGCGCAGACCAAAACGCACATCTTGAGCCAGGGTTTCAACGAACGCAACACCCCGCGCTTCTCTGCAGTCCTCTTTGACCTGCTCGAGGCCGCCGAATTCGAGACGAGTGCGCCGCCTGGCTTCCGCTCGCGTCAGACCCGACTGCATGTATTTCTCAACCTGGTGCTCCATATGAAACCGCAACTCCGCATCGAGCTCATTCTCAACGGCACCATGGCGGAGTAGGGAGCGGAGACGAATGAAAAGATCGCTGAACATAAGTCGCCTCCTAAACCGTTCCCAATACCTGGGCCACCGCCGCCGTCAGTTTGTCCCAGGCATCCTTCTCCACTTCCAACTGCCGATGTCCGTTCTTTGTCAGGTCGTAGTATTTCGCACGCCGGTTATTCTCCGATATTCCCCAGCGCGCTTTGACCCAGCCCCTGCGCTCCAGCCGATGCAGTGCAGGATACAGTGATCCTTGCTGTATCTGAAGAACGTCGCTGGACATTTGTTGGACTCGCTCGGATACGGCCCACCCATGTTGAGGCCCCAGCGCAAGCGTTCGGAAGATAAGAAGGTCGAGGGTACCTTGTGGAAGGTCAATTCGTTGCACCGGCATGCGTTCCCCTTTCACTTCTACACGGAACAATACATCTCTTCTTGTCGAAGTGCAAGGGGGGGTCAAGTTCATTCTCTCAATGAGCGCTATCTTCCGAATGGCGTATCACACGGCCAGGCATCCAAACCGATCGTTCACAGGTTCTTCCAGGTTCTGCTTGCAACCGAGGTACCGCTCGGTGGTCAGGACCAGTGTCCTTAGACCTTGCGAAGCAGTTCGGAGTGCCGGTTAAGGTAGCGGCGAGTCCAAATGAGCGTGTCGCCGGAATGCATTATGATTCGGTATTCGCCATGAGACCATTTCTGCAATTCACGGATGAAATCAATGCGAATCAATGAGGAACGATTGATTCGTAGGAACTGTTCCGAATCGAGTTTCTTTTCTATACCTTCGATCGTTCCGCGCACGGTATAGGTGGAATCTCCGATATGCAGCTTAAGGTAGTTGCGATCCGCTTCTGCCCAGTCGATCAAATTCAGAGCAATTAATATTCCACGGCCATTCTCTTCTACAAGCAATCGTGGATTGCGTGGCGATTGGACCTCCTGCAGCAGTTGTTGCAAGCTGACCTGTAATCCACTTTGCCGCCCCTTCTCAGCGTCACGCCTGGCATCGGCCAGGACTTTAGAGAAGCGCGCGTGATCGAAGGGCTTCAATAGATAGTCGAAGGCATGAATCTCAAGGGCTCGAAGCGCGTATTCGTCGTGTGCGGTGACGAAGATGATGCTCGGAACAA
>Ga0182015_10006209_pt1 | contig 12089 bp, 16 predicted proteins | sample 712P3MmetaG_FD_120478 | JGI IMG/M metagenome (GOLD analysis project Ga0182015, IMG submission 120478) | Permafrost microbial communities from Stordalen Mire, Sweden - 712P3M metaG | ecosystem: Environmental > Terrestrial > Soil > Wetlands > Permafrost | place: Sweden: Stordalen | collected...
ATGTCGGTGCCCGTCGGTGAAGCCATGATCGGCCGCGTGGTGAATGCGCTAGGCGTGCCCATCGACGGCAAGGGAGCGATTCACGCCGCCGGCTCTAACCCCATCGAGCGGCTCGCGCCCGGCGTGGTCGATCGCCGGCCCGTGAAGGAGCCTTTGCAGACCGGCATCAAAGCCATCGACGCCATGATTCCGATCGGCCGCGGCCAGCGCGAACTGATCATCGGCGACCGGCAGACCGGAAAGACCGCCATTGCGCTCGATACCATCATTAATCAGAAGGGCGGCGACGTCACCTGCATTTATGTGGCAATCGGCCAGAAGCGCTCCACCGTGGCGCAGGTGGTCAAGACGCTCGCAGATGCCGGCGCCATGGAATACACCATCGTGGTGCTGGCTTCGGCTTCCGATCCGGCGCCCATGCAGTACATTGCGCCCTACGCCGGCTGCGCCATCGGCGAATATTTCCGCGATACCAAGCGGCACGCGCTCTGCATCTACGACGACCTTTCCAAGCACGCCGCGGCCTATCGCGAAATCTCGCTGCTGCTACGCCGTCCGCCCGGCCGCGAAGCTTTTCCGGGTGATGTTTTCTATCTTCATAGCCGCCTGCTGGAGCGCGCCGCCAAGCTCAACGACGAGAACGGCGGCGGTTCGCTGACCGCGCTGCCATTCATCGAAACACAAGCGGGCGACGTTTCGGCGTATATTCCGACCAACGTCATCTCGATCACCGACGGCCAGATCTACCTGTTGAGCGATCTGTTCAATTCCAACATCCGGCCGGCCATCGACGTTGGGATATCGGTCAGCCGCGTGGGAGGCAGCGCGCAGATCAAGGCCATGCGGCAGGTGGCAGGTACGCTGCGCCTGGATATGGCGCAGTTCCGCGATCTGGCCGCTTTTGCGCAGTTCGGTTCCGATCTGGATAAGGCCTCGCTCGCGCAGCTCAATCGCGGCAAGCATCTGGTGGAAATTCTCAAGCAGGGCCAGTTCCAGCCGCTGCCCGTGGAAAAGCAGATCCTGATCGTCTTCGCCGGCACGCAAGGCTATCTGGACGATCTTCCGGTGGAACAGGTGCGCAAATTCGAAGAGGAGCTGTATCGCTTCGTGGATAACGCGCATCGTGCGCTGCTGGCCAAGATCGTCGAAAAGAAGGTTCTGGACGACGCTCTCCGCGCCGAGATCGGGGCGGTGATCAAGGAATTCAAGGACCGCTTCGTCGCCGAGCAGCCCGCGGCCGCCAAGCATGCCTAGCCTGATCGATATTCGCCGGCGCATTCGCTCGGTGCGCAACACGCAACAGATCACCAAGGCCATGAAGATGGTCTCGGCTGCCAAACTGCGCCGCGCGCAGGATCGGGTGATCGCCTCGCGCCCCTACGGCGCCGCGCTGCGCGGTCTGCTGGCCGATGTGGCCGCCGCCGCCGGATCGGATGAACGGGTCGCCGCGCAACCGCTGCTGGCGCGCCGTCCCGAGAAGCGCGTGCAGCTGGTGTTGATTACCTCGGACAAGGGATTGGCCGGCGCCTTCAACTCGAACCTGACCAAAGCCGCGCTGCGCTTCGCCGAGGAGCACCAGCCCGCCGCGACCGATTTCCTGCTGATCGGCCGCAAAGGCCGCGATTTTTTCCGCAAGCGCGGCGTCCCTATCACGGGCGAGCATCTGGGCATGGCCAAAGTGCAGTACGGAGACGCGGCGGCCATTGCCAAGACGCTGATGGAACGCTTCCGCAACGAAGAGATCGATGCGGTGTACCTGCTGTACAACGAGTTCAAGTCGGTGATGGCCCAGAAGGTCGTTCTCTCGCGGGTGTTGCCGATGGAGTTGCCGAAAAAGGCGGAGCCGCTGGATTTCATTTTCGAAACAGCGCCGCTCGAAATGCTGGCCGGACTGCTGCCGCGCTACGTGGAAATCGAGCTGTACCGCGCGCTGCTGGAATCCGCCGCCGCCGAGCACGCCGCGCGCATGACGGCCATGGATGCGGCCACATCGAACGCATCCGACATGATCGATAGACTGACGCTGTATATGAACCGCGTGCGCCAGGCCAGCATCACCAAGGAGATTATCGAAGTCGTGAGCGGCGCCGCCGCGGCGGAGTGAACAGAGAAGGTTCTGGGTCCTGGGTGCTGGGTTCTGGCAAACTCGCCCGACACGGGAGAGCACTTAACCAGCACCTAGCACCCAGCACCAGAGGTTTGAGATGAGCAACGGGGTGCTGGGTTCTGGGTGCTGGGTTCTGGCAAACGCTCCGCAGGCGAGAGAGCTTTTATCCAGCACCCAGCACCTAGGACCCAGCACCAGAGGTTTTAAGATGAACAACGGTAACGCATTAGGAAAAGTCATTCAGGTGGCCGGCCCGGCCGTGGACTGTCAGTTTCCCGAGGGCCAGATTCCCTTGGTCTACACGGCCATTCGCATCACCAGCGAAGGGTTCGATGTTCCCGCTCCCATCGATATCATCTGCGAGGTGGAGCAGCACATCGGCGAAGGGCGCGTGCGCACCATCGCGCTGCAGCCTACTGAAGGCCTGGTGCGCGGCATGCACGCGCAGAGCCTCGGGCATCCCGTCGAGGTGCCCGTGGGCAACGAGACTTTGGGACGGGTGATGAACGTGATCGGCGAACCCGTGGATAAGATGGGACCCATCAATGCCAAGAAGATGTATCCTATCCATCGCCCGGCGCCCTCCTTTGAGGACCAGTCCACGCGCCAGGAGATGTTCGAGACGGGCATCAAAGTAATCGACCTGATCGAGCCCTACCTGCGCGGCGGTAAGATCGGCCTGTTCGGCGGCGCGGGCGTCGGCAAGACGGTCATCATCCAGGAACTGATTCACAATATCGCCATGAAGCATGGCGGTGTGTCCGTGTTTTCCGGCGTGGGCGAGCGCACCCGCGAGGGCAACGACCTGTGGCTCGAGATGCAGGAATCCGGCATCGTCGACCCGCACGACTTCAACAAATCGAAGGTCGCGCTGGTTTACGGCCAGATGACGGAGCCGCCCGGCGCCCGCCTGCGCGTCGGCCTGACCGGCCTTACCGTTGCAGAATATTTCCGCGACGAACAGAATCAGGATGTGCTGCTCTTCATCGATAACATTTTCCGCTTTACGCAAGCCGGATCGGAGGTGTCGGCGCTGCTCGGACGCATGCCGTCCGCCGTTGGATATCAGCCCAACCTGGCCAGCGAAATGGGCGAGTTGCAGGAGCGCATCACGTCCACCAAGACCGGGTCGATCACGTCGGTGCAAGCCATCTATGTACCGGCCGACGATTATACCGATCCGGCGCCGGCCACGGCGTTCGCGCACCTGGATGCCACCACCAACCTTTCGCGCGCGATTTCGGAGTTAGGGATCTATCCCGCTGTGGATCCGCTGGCTTCCACTTCGCGCATCCTCGATGCTCGCATCATCGGGCAGGAGCACTACGATGTGGCGCAGCAGGTGAAGGGCGTGCTGCAACGCTATAAAGACCTGCAGGACATCATCGCCATTTTGGGCATCGACGAACTCTCGGATGAGGACAAGCTCACGGTGGCACGCGCGCGCAAGATCCAGCGCTTCCTCTCGCAACCATTCAACGTGGCCGAGCAGTTCACCGGCGTGCCGGGCAAGTACGTAAAACTGGCGGACACCATTCGCGGGTTCAAGGAGATCGTGGACGGCAAACACGACGCGCTGCCCGAGCAGGCGTTTTACATGCAGGGGACCATCGAAGACGTGGCGGAGCGCGCCAAGACGCTGCAGGGGTAACCATGGCTGACCTTCTGGCACTTGAGATTGTGACGCCGGAGCGCCTGCTGGTGCGCGAGGATGTCACCGCCGTGCAGGCCCCGGCTACGACCGGCTATCTTGGTATCCTGCCGGGCCACGCGCCGCTGCTGGCGGAACTGGGCACCGGCTTCCTAAACTTCGAAGCGGGCGGCAAACGCTGGTACCTGGCGGTGCACGGCGGCTACCTGGAGGTTTTGGATAATCGCGTGCGCGTGCTAGCCACGGCCGCCGAGCGCGCCGAGGAAATCGACATCGAGCGGGCCAAGGCGGATATGAAGAAAGCCCAGGAGGAAGTCTTCAATGCGTCCCTGGGCGTGGACCCGGCGGTGGCGCTGGGTGCCATGGCGCGCGCGCAGGCGCGGTTGGATGCGGCCGCGCAGAAGCAGCCGGGACAGAGCGCATAGGAACCACAGATGAAAAACAAGAAACCGCCGATAAACGCCGATTCACGCCGATAAACTCTGACTCCGATCGGCGTGTATCTGCGTGCATCGGCGGTTCCATCTTGTTTTGGTTTTATCTGTGTCCATCTGTGGTTGCTCAGGCCATTTCTTGGAACGTAGTCTCCCGCCAAGTACGTCCCACTCGTTGAGCCCTGCCGCACCAATGCTGTAATAAGGGTAGAAATGATTTTCCTCCTCATAATCCTGGTCTGCGGATCGGGCTTCGGGATGCCGGCTGCCTTCGCGCAGTCGAGCCATGCCAAAAAAACGACCCAGCCGGCCCAACCGCATCAGTGGCCGATCGAAAGCCTGAAGGTGGAAGGAAGTCACAACTACACGCAGGCGCAGATCCTGGCCGTGGCCGGAATGAAGGTCGGGCAGATGGCCGGCAAAACCGATTTCGAAGCTGCGCGCGACCGCCTGCTGGCCACCGGAATGTTTGAAACGGTGGGCTACAAGTTTGCGCCCGGCGGCGATCAACACGGCTACGCGGCGTCGTTCCAGGTGGTGGAAGTGCAGCCGGCTTATCCCATTCGCTTCGACGATCTGGGTGTGACCGACAAAGAGCTCATAGAATACTTGCGGAGCAAGGATCCGCTCTTCGCGCCGCGTCTGGCCGCCACTAAAGCGGTGCTCGAACGATATAAGCAATGGGTTCAGGAATACGTCACGGCGCACCACAGTAAAGACACGGTGATCGCCAAGGTCATGCCGGGTGAGAAGGCGGGGACCGGCGATCTCGTCATCCTGTTCCGTCCGGCGCGCTCGGATCCGGCCGTGGCGGAGGTCGCCTTCGACGGCAACCAGGTGATCCCCACGGCTGCGCTGCAGAATGCTATTGCCGAAGTGGCCATCGGCATACCGTATAAAGAGGATACCTTCCGCCAGTACCTGGATTCCAGCATTCGCCCGCTGTACGATGCGCGCGGGCGCATTCGCGTCGCGTTCACCAAGATCACGGTGGAGAAAGCGACGGACGTGCAGGGTTTGGCCCTAAACGTGAACCTGGTGGAGGGCCCCACCTACGACCTTGGCAGCGTGCATATCGAAGGAGCGCCGCATTTCGAGCCGGCGCGCTTGCTGAAAACCGGCAAATTCAAGAGCGGGGACCTGGCCGACTTCGACGAAATCGGCAAGGGTGTGGACCGCATCAAGAAAGTGCTCGCGCATGAAGGCTACATGCGCAACGACGTGCAGATCGTGCGCAACATCGACGATGCCAAGAAGATCGTGAATGTGGTGCTGCACATCGACGAGGGCCCGCAATTCGTTTTCGGAACGCTGGCCATCGACGGGCTGGACCTCAACGGCGAAGCCGCGATCAAGAAGATGTGGACCCACCAGGCGGGCACGCCGTACAACCCCGAGTACCCCGACTACTTTCTGAAACGTGTGCGCGAGGAAAGCCTCTTCGACAACTTGGGCGAGACCCGCGCCGACACGAAGATCGACGATAAGACCCACATTGTCAATGTGACGCTGTATTTCAAATACGCCCCAAAACCTGTTAACCCCAAGAAGCCTTCGCCGTTTTAGCTGACGAGGAGGCAGTCAATGCAACCAAATGTAGCGATACTGCTGGTGATGGTGGCTTCTTTCGCCACGCTGGCTTGGGTAATGTACCTCATCTCCGAGACGAGCAAACGACAGCGGAGGACAAAAGCCCAGTCCGAACTGCAAGGGCGGTTACTGGATAAATTCAGCTCGGCGCACGAAGTGGCCGAGTTTCTGCAAACGCAAGGCGGTGCGCAATTCGTGAACAGCTTCTCCGGTGAACGCGAGGAGCCGGCGGCCGGAATTCTCCGCTCGACGCATCGCGGGATCGTGCTGGTGATCGTGGGGCTGGGGTGTCTGGGCTTAACCCGGGCCTATGGTTGGGAGGACAACCCGCTTTTGGTAATCGGAGTGATTCTGCTTTGCCTGGGTCTTGGCTTTTTGATCTCGGCCGTGGCCTCGCATCGATTATCTAAAGTCTTGGGCCTGAGCGCGCGTTCCGGCGACCCCCAACAGTGATGCGCCAATGGATCAATCCGATTTCACGGCGTTCTATCACGAGACCGCCGCGGTCCTGCGCGGTTACATCCGGCGCGTTTCCGGAGATGGGCAGGCGGCGGACGATCTGTTGCAGGAGACTTACCTGCGGTTTCTGCGGGCCAATCCTCCCAACGGCGATCGGGCGGCGATGAAAGCCTACCTATACAAGGCAGCGACTGCGGCGATCTACGACCGTTGGCGCAAACAGAGGCGCGAGCGATTGTGGTCTTTGGCCTTCCGCTTTCGCGACGAGACGGCGCCATTGGAAGGGGAGGGCGATGTCACGCGGTGCTTCCAAAAGCTGAACCCGCGGGAACGGGCACTGTTGTGGCTGGCGTACGTGGAAGGATGCGCCCACCGGGAGATCGCCACGGCGCTGGATCTCCGCGAGAAGAGCATCAAGGTGCTGCTGTTTCGCGCGCGCCGCAACTTGGAGCGGATTCTGAGGCAAAATGGTTTAGTGAGGTACAACCGTGAACGAGCGTGAGGCCGAGGTCTGGATGAGGCGTCTTGAAGAACCTTCCCCTGGCGAAAACGCGCTGCCGGACCCTGCGCTCATCTGGTGGAAGGCGCAGTTGATCGAGAGGCAGGCGGCCCAGGCGCGTGTCCGCCGCCCGATCGAGTTCGCGCAGTGGGTATCGCTGGCGGTAGCGGTGGTCGCGACAGTCGTTCTGTGCGCGCTTAATTGGTCTGCCGTGAAAGGCATGCTGGAGCCTTTTGGTGTTACGCTGTGGATACCCGCGGCTGCTGTCCTTATTTTGATGGGGCTTGGGTTGCGAATCGTATTTGCGGAGTAACGAAAGTGCTTGATCGGACTGGAACCATTCTGTTGAGCTTGTTTACTTTCGCTCCCATTCTGTTCCTGGGTTTGCTGATGCTCACCGACCCGGACTGCCTGGTCGTATCTCTTCGGTCGCTGGCGGGCGCGTTGCGCACGATCGAGCAGCGACTTCGTGGTTCGTATTGGCCAGAGCCATTGTCGGACGCGAATGCGGGCCGGGTTTCTGCGTCCGCGCGTCTCACTTCCAGATTCGCCGGGCTGGCGCTGGTTTTGTATACCATCGCGGCGCTGGCGGATGCGCTGCACGTCTAATCCTTTCCCGCTCCTCCCAGCTTCCATAAAATCTGCCGCAGCATCCCCATCCCCACCGGTGCATCGCGCGCGCTGAGGTTCAGCCGCCGTACCAGACGCCGCACCTTGCTCCTGGCCGATTCCGCGGTGAGCGGCTTGATATACCCGCTGCGCTCCAGCGCCTCTACCAACATCAACGTGATCTGCTCGGTATCGGCTGCCGCGGCGATTTTCTGCGGCTCCGGGCGCGCGGCCCCTGCACGCGGGTCGCGCGTGAGTTCGTAAAGGCACACTGCCACTGCCTGGCCCAGGTTCATCGAACGGTTCAAGTCCACCGTGGAGATGCGCATTAACCAGTGGCAGTGGCTCATATCTTCGTTCGACAAGCCAAACTTCTCCGATCCAAAGAGCAATGCGATCGGTCCGCCGGCCCGGCGCATCATCCGCGCGCCATATTCCAGGCGCCGCAGCGGATGTTGCAACTCACGATGGCCCACCGAAGTCGTTCCGACTACCAACGCGCAGTCGGCCACCGCGTCCGCCACTGTCGTGAATTCTTCAGCGGAAGCCAATAACGGCGCGGCTCCCACAGCGGAGCGTGCTTCGCGGAACGCGACCTCGTATGGATTCACCACGCGCAGCCGCGTGCAACCGAAGTTGACCATCGCGCGCGCCGCTGCTCCGATGTTCAACGGGTTTCGCGGCGCGACGAGTACTACTCGCAGGTCCTCGCTTGAAAAAACTTTTGCGGTTGAGGCATCTCGATGCATTTTTCTCTTGACTTTTTTCTCGAACAACTTTATATATGAATCACATTGCGATTTTCGAATCGCAAAATTTGATGTTTAGGGAGAATCAATCGATGAAGAGCGCAACGAAGAAAGCCGCCCCGAAGAAGAAGGCGCCTGCCAAGAAAAAGAAGTAGCATGGGCGCCCACCAAAGGGCGTGATCCGAGTTTGAGTACACAGGCCCCGATTCGTCGGGGCCTTTTTCATTTTGTGGCCGGCTCCGCATGTGCCCCTCCCGCCTTCTGCAGCAGCGTTCGGAACGTCTCCCCCATCCCGAACAGGAGACTCTTCAACCGTAATCGCCGTTGCGTCTCCTCCTCGCGCGTGGACGCCGCCAGCGCCGCCGCGAATTGATCCGGCTCTCCGGCGGCCAACAGCGTTTGCGCCAGCGTTTCCAGGCAAACCGTCTCCAGGCCGAGGCGCGCGCCGTGTTCCGCCAATGCCGTGAATGCCACATGTGCCGTGATATCACGCGTGCCTGGATTATCCAGCACATCTTCCTCCGCGCGGTGGCGCCGGTAGCTCATCAGCGTGCCGCGGGGGAAACGCACGGACTCGGCGCGCGTGTAGCCGTAGTCAATCGTAAAGACGAATCCATCAGCCAGCGCGCATGCAATGCGCTCCAGCCAGGCGAGCGCTTCCAGGTTTACTTCATAGATGGTATCTTCGGCGGGCGGCGGAAAGTAACGGCGCAGATAGTCCGCCACTTCCTCGCGCACGGGTGGGCCGGCCACCCACACGAAGCGCTCGTTCCACGCCACGCGCATCTCGCGATACGCACCATCGCGGCAGGTAACTTCTTCCACCGGCAGGGCGTCGAAGAATTCGTTGGCGAAGACCACGCCACGAAAGCGCTCCGGAAGCGCGCCACCGGCATGATCCACCGGTGTGTAATGCCATTCGGAGAAAGCCGCGCGCATCTCGCCTCTGCCGGCGCCCAACTCGACGACGGTGAAATCCGGCGGCGCGCCCATCGCCTGGTGGAGCGCGCGCATGCGGGCAGCGATCAGAATTCCGAACACCGGCTGGATCTGTTCGGCCGTGTAATAGTCGCCTTGTTTGCCGAATGGATCCCGCGCGCGCCGGTAATAACCGAAGTCCGGATGGTAGAGCGCCGCGTCCATGAACCGCTGGAACGAGATCGGACCTTCGCGGCGGATCTCGTCGCGCAGAATTTCGGTGAGCGGGCTCACGGTTCCACAACCCGGCTCTGCGGTGTGCGGATGAACATCTCTATCAGGTAATCGTGCAGGCAGTCGTAGAGATATCGCTGCAAAGTCCATGCGAACTGCGAATGCTCGATATCCCGCGGATGCAGCGGGGCATAGTAGGTGTGCAGGCCCAAGGTTCGATTCTTCAACTCGATCACCAGCTCGATCGACCCGTTGTGCTCGCGCGCCGAGAAATCCACCAGCGCATGCTCATAGCGGCGCAGTTCGGCAGCGACCTTCTCCAGGTGCTTCAGGTGCTCCAGGTGATTCGGTGGGCTCACGCATTTATGCTAGCGTGAAAATCAAAGGCATGTCTTTACCCGCCACCGTCCGGGTCAAACTAAGTTCGGAGGCCGCCGAAGGCATTTCCATCACGCGCGTGGTGGTGCAGGATTTGCCGTTGCGCGACCTGGTGGAGCACATGTTGGGCGTGACCGGTAAAGATGAGGCGCGTGTGCGCGAGCTGCTGTTGCGGGGCACGCTGGTGAGCGGAGCTTCGCGCTTCCGGTGGAGCGGATGGGATGCGGAACTGGACGGCCTGCGAGAACTGTTAGCGACCTTCCCCGGCGACGATCCCACGCGGCCTTTTGTCTGTGCCCGCTGTGTGCGCGCGGTGCTGCGCGGCGGACGCCAGGCGATCCATATTCCGCGCGAGGCCGTTGCACGCAAGACCCCGCTCCTGAAGAGGTGGCGTCGCCAGGCCAGCTTTTGGGACGCGTTGATGGAACTGGCCGGGGCGGGTGAGATCCGCTACCTTCATTATTCATATAAGGACCGCGCCGACTGCTACAGGCTCGATATGCCGCTGGCCGCGGCCGAGAAGCTGCGCGCCGCCGGCGAGGCGGTGAAGTACTCGAGCTTGCGGGACCAGATCCGCTCGGCCGGGTTTGTGTGGGCGGAGTTGTACGCGGAGCGGTGAGCACGCAACCCAGGCCGGCGGTATTAACTGCCGCCATGCGCACAGGGTTGTTAGTGGGCCTCCGCCCCTCTAGGCGATGCCTTCATCGGCGGACGGGCCATAAATCGACGGCACCGGCGTGTTGGTCAAACGCAGATAGACCGACAACTGGCCGCGGTGATGGATCAGGTGGTTCATCATGACGGTGCGGATGACCGCGGCCTTCGGCGCCTGGAACAGCTTAACATCGCCCCTGCGCAGCACCCACGGCTTCATCAGCTCTTCATCGCCGATGCTCGCGATGGCGGAGCGCGCCTCGGCCACGGTCTGGTCGAAGGCCTCGAGCAATTGACGGCAGCTGGTGGCGTGGATCTGTTTGAATTCGCCTTTTTCAAAATCCAGCGAGTCCGCCCTGGCTGCCGACGACGCAAAACCAGGAAGCTCGGCGATATGACAGGCCAGCTGCCCCAGCGTCATGGATTTTTCGTGCGGCCGCCAGTCCATCTTGTCCTCGGGAACGCGTTCGAGCGTTCTTCGGGTGGTAGCCATTTCCTGGTCGAACTCTGGCAAAAGTGCATCGGTGATCTTCATGTTTTGAGATACTCCCGGGACATTTTAACGTGTCGCAAACCTGCGCGGCACCCTACGTGGAGGGCCACCGGCTTCCTGGCTTGGGGGTGCGGACAACGGTTGCCTGCGCGTCGGGATCGATTTAGGATGGTCTGAAGAACATGATCCCCGGTCTCGGCCATTACCGGATTATTCGCAAGCTCGGCGAGGGGGACATGGGAGTTGTTTACGAGGCACACGATGAGCGCCTCGACCGTGCCGTCGCCATCAAAACCCTGCGCGCCGCGGTTCAGGGTGGCGAGGGCCGCGAGCGCTTGTGGCGGGAAGCCCGTTCGCTGGCCCGTGTAAGCCATCCCAACATCTGCCAGATAAACGATGCGGAGCAGGAGGGCGACACGGTCTTTCTCGTCCTCGAACTCCTCCAGGGCGAAACGCTCGCCCAACGCTTGAACGCCGGCCCGGTACCCGCGGCCGAAGCCCTCGGCATTGAATGCCAGATCCTGCGCGCACTGGACGAACTGCACCGCCTCTCGATTGTGCATCGCGACCTGAAGCCCTCGAACGTGTTTCTCACAACCAACGGCGTGAAGTTGGTGGATTTCGGTGTCGCGCGAATTGCGGCGTAACGATGTGCAGGAGACCGCCTCGCTTCTTACAGGGGCCGGCGTGATCGTGGGAACGCCCCACTACATGGCGCCCGAGCAGGCACGGACGGCCGAATGCGGTCCGGCGGCCGACATTTTCTCCGCCGGCTGTGTGTTATATGAAATGCTCGCCGGCGCCCGCGGCGCTGGGAATTGGCGCGACCTGGCAAGCGGCCGCATCCCGGATGATGCCATTGCCTGGGTGTTGCACTGCGCCTGCCAAAGGCCGAAGGATCTCGGCTATGCATACGAACTGTGGACGTACGCTCTGCTGCAGAGCCACGTACGGAGCCACTGCGTGGCGGCCAGCCATCCAAACTTGCGCCGGACTGAGCCGGTCGAAACTGCATCGGATACTGACGCAGGGCGACTGTCCGGCCGCACCAGATCCGCTACTACGTGAAGCGCCGGGATCTGGGGTTTGAAAGGAAGATGATCGAGTAGCCCGCAAAAGCACGTGGGCGCCACATTGCCTTCGAATAACTGCCCACGCGCCGTTTTGCGGGCTGTTACTTAGGAGCGGGGTGCCCGCGTGGCGGGACCAAACGGGAAGGAACTTGGCGTGGTTCGGCCGGCTGTTGGACACTGAAGGAGTTCAGGCAGCGGAAGTAGGCCGGGATTTCAGTGGTGTCTTTGAACCCGATTAGGA
>Ga0182015_10006210_pt1 | contig 12089 bp, 17 predicted proteins | sample 712P3MmetaG_FD_120478 | JGI IMG/M metagenome (GOLD analysis project Ga0182015, IMG submission 120478) | Permafrost microbial communities from Stordalen Mire, Sweden - 712P3M metaG | ecosystem: Environmental > Terrestrial > Soil > Wetlands > Permafrost | place: Sweden: Stordalen | collected...
ATTTGACCTCCGTCTTCGGGTTACGCCCGGCGGGCGATAGGCGTGCCCTGTCCAGCCCTATGCGTCTGACCTACTCAACCGTCGACCACACTCTCTCAGCACAATTCCATCGGAAAGCCGAGCGTTCAACCTATTTCCGGCGCCATCCATTTGGCTCAATCAGTGCGTTCATGGCTTGGTCGAGAAGGGTTGGCAGGTCGAGAGTCCCGTCTGAGGCAGACCACACATCCCTGGCGGCGTTGAGGCAGGCGATTGCTGCAGCAACCAGGGCACGCGGTCGGGCATCAAGGGCCGCGTTTGCGGCGCCGAGCCGGCGGGCGACGTCGGGGACCATCATGTCCTGCCAGGCCAGCTCCCTGCCGAGCTGGCTTGCCTTGAGGGACGGCGCGTCACTCAGCATCCGAGCTACGGCGAGCCAGCGCTCTGGCGCGGCAGCGGTCAGCTCGAGGAGTGGGTCGAAGGCGCCGCGGAGCGCGTGCCAGACGGGCTCTGCCTCTGGGCGTGTGACGAGTGCTTCCGCGACTTGGTGCCCGAGCTCGTCAACGCGGCCGAGGACGATGTCGTCCTTGGTGGCGAAGTAGCGGAAGAAGCTGGTTCGTGACATCCCCGCCGCGGACGCGATCTGATCGACGGTCGTGTTGTCGTACCCCTGCTTGAAAAACAGCTCCATTGCAACAGTGACTACCTCGTCCCGCACCGCACGGGCTGTGCGATCACGCAGCGTGGGCGCCGAGGCCACGGGCGCCGACGCGGGGCGCTGTGAGGCTCTGACCATGCCATCACGGTACACTAGTCCAGATCTGGTACTCAGTACCAGCTTTGGCATGGACAACCAAGGTGACGATCACGTCGACTGCCACGAGGAGTTTGAGATGGCCGCTACAGCACAGCACGCCTCCCTAGCTGGAGTCACGCACCACTACGCCAAAGTCAATCGAAACGCTCAACCTTGGCGCCGTCCACCTCACGGGCCAGGACATCAGTGGGGCAACCGTTTTCCGTCTCGCTGTCAACCACCCCGACGACGTGCTCAGCTTCACTGCGATCGAGATGGGCCTGCCGGGCTTCGGCCTCGAGATGCTGGCTGACATTACCCACGGGGGAAGCTGGCACATCGGCGTTCTCGCCGCTCCGAACATCCCCGAGATGCTCCTCACCGGGCGCGAGCGCGAATTCCTCGGGCAATTCGCCTTCCCGGCCATGAGCGCCACTCCCAGTGCGATAACCAAAGCCGATATCGACGAGTTCGTCCGCACCTACTCCCGTCCCGACGGCTGGCGCGGCGCCATCGGCCTCTACCAGTCGATGCTCCAGGAAGGTGAAGACATCGCGGCTCTTGTCTCCGCCGGCAAGCTGAGCATGCCCGTACTGGCGATCGGGGCCGGAGGCGGCGAGTTCACCTCCGCGGCCATGACCCAGGTCGCCGCCGACCCGGTTCGTTCAATCACCCTCGAAGGCGTCGGCCACTACGCAGCACTGGAGGCGCCCGAAAAGTTGGCCGAGGCTCTTGTCGACTTCTTCAACACTGTTGACGCCGCTTGAAGCTCGTCACGCTCGGCCGAAGCGAGGTTGAAAGTCAATATTCCTAATATCACGGCGAGTCCCACGGTATTGAGTCACACGGATGGCACTGGAAATCCCTGCACTGAGAACAAATTGCGCGTCCGTCGGGGAGACAGGACTCGAACCTGCGACCCCTGGTCCCCCAGACTAGTCCTTATTTCTCGCCGCGTGCTGAGTTCGATTTAGAGTGCTTTCGTCGGGAAATGGTTGGAATGACGACTAGAGGTCGCTTGATGGAATTCCGTTGGAATCGCGTGGACATGATGCGGGGACTGGGCGCGCGGCGGACCACCTTTTTTCAGCCCCTCGCCAGCCTCTCGAAGTCGGCGACGGAGCTGATGTTGACGCCGGCATACGCGCCAAGGGCGAGTAGGTCCGCGTCCCCGGTGACGAGAGCATCCACCGCTCCGATGACCGCGATGGCGAGGATCTGATCGTCATCAGGATCCCGGCAGACGGTTGGAACCTCAACGGGCATCACCACCTCGGCGATCGCCTCGAGCTCGGCTCGCGCAGCTGCAGCCCGATCGCTCGCCCAGCCACACGTCTCCACAAGCACGGTCTCCAGCTCACCGAGGATCACGGGACCGATGATCAGCGCGTGATCACCGCGGAGGACGTCGTCGAGGAGACGTCGCGGGCGTCCACCAAAGTGGAGCGCCGACACCAGCACATTGGTGTCGAGAACGACCCGCACTCAGCGTGTTGGCTTGCGGCGAGAGCGGCTGCGGCGCGATTTCACCGCGGCCACGACGGTGTCGTCTGTCAGGGTGCCGACAGCAGCTCGTTCTTCTCCGTACGCAAAGAGCTGATCCCATCGTCTGCGTCGCTCCGCGTACTGTCGGAACGCTTCGCGCAAAAGCTCGCTGCGTGTCCGGCCCTCCTGATGCGCCAGGCGGTCGACTTCGACCGCGAGCTCTGGCGGCAAGGAGATCGTCACCGTCCCAGTTATGCGCATGAACAGGACGATAACACGAAGTCTTACCCAGCCAGGACCGCCGAACAGATCCGGAGCCTGCTTCATCAAAGTCAGGACACCCCGGAGTCTCGACGAGGCCCAGGGCCGTTCGACCCGCGCAAACCAACCGCGTTGTGATCCCAGAAGATGTGAGAGTAGACGAGTGTTCCCGTCATCCATGGCTCGTGGGCCGGGAGATTCATAGCCTGAAACGCTGGCTCTGGGATGCGCAGCGAGGGGCGGCGGTACCCGAGCGACCCTGCGGCGACGAAGCCTAGGCGCGAGTAGTAGACCGGGTTGCCCTCGAGGAAGACGATCGGTGCGCCCTGGCCGGCGGCGATCTCGACTCCGCGCCGCACGAGGGCGCTGCCCACGCCGCGGCGCTGGGCCGCCGGCAGAACTGCAAGCGGACTCAACACCTGGACCGTCACGAGCGCGCGCGGCCGACAAGTTCCGGCCCGAAGGATCGGGCCGGGTTCATCGACGCCCGGCTGATGGGGCTGGCCCAGAGGCCGGCCAGGACAATGTAAGCGCCCACCCCAATCGCTGAGAGCGGCCCCACGTTCTGGACACCCGAAGCAGTTCCCAGAATCGTGCTCACCAAGCCAAGGGTCAAGACCATCTCGATCAGCAGCGCCTGCCACCCGTTTATTCCCGGGCCGGGCTGGGTGGCACCAAGCCCCCCGGCGTTGCCGAGGACGGCCAGGAGGAACAGGCACGCGAGAGTGGCACCCAAGAGTTGGGTCACAACGTACCCGGGGACGCGACGCCATGGGAAATCTCGGCGCAGAGCGAAGGCCAGACTGACCACCGGGTTGAGGTGCGCCCCCGAGATCTTCCCCATGAAGAGGATGACCGCCATCACGGTGAGGCCCGGGGCCGCCACCTCCGCAGATCTGCTGACCGCGCCGTGACTGAGCGCGGCGACCACCCCTCCTCCCGCCGCCGCCACCACCAGGAGAAACGTGCCAAAGAGTTCGGAGAAGAGTCGGCGCCACTCCTGACTCGAGTCACGGAATATGGCAACTCGCTGAGCGGTCTCCCCGTCCACGGGGCTCACTGCGACGTCCCGACCCTGATCGAATTGCGCAACTCTACGACCCGCTGCCGTTGACAACGGCCCGACGGGGGTTGTGCCACGCAGCGCCGGGACCGACGAGAGCATCCGCCTGTTTCGGCCCCCACCCACCTGGCCTATATGCGATGGCACGACGATGCCGCTTCAGGATGGGATCAACCACGCTCCACGCCGCCTCTACCGCGGCCTCGCTTGTGAAAAGGGTCCCGTCTCCCGCCATCGCATCCCCAAGGAGGCGGTCGTACGGGGACTCGGCGCCACGCTGCTCCTCCAGTAATGAGAATTCTTCCTGGACGCCCAAGAACTCATCACCGGCACGCTTCAAGCGAGCCGCAATAGCGATAGCAGGTCCGGGCTGTAAACGAAATCGAAGGTAGTTGGCGCGGCGTATTTGAACGGGCGAATCTTCGAAGAGGCGTTGCGGCGGCGGTTTGAGTTCGACGACCACCTCGGTGGCAGTCGCGGCCAGACGCTTCCCCGCCCGGACGTACCAGGGAACGCCATCCCAGCGCCACGAGTCGATGTGGATCCGAGCAGCGCAGTACGTCTCGACATCAGACTCTGCCGCGACACCTGCCTCGCTTCGGTATCCGGTGTACTGGCCGCGGACGATATCGTCTCGCGTCAAGGGGCGCATCGAGCGAAAGACCTTGACCTTCTCGCCACGCTGGGCTTCAGCCGCCATGCTCGCTGGTGCATCCATCGCCAGCAGCGCCACGACCTGAAAGAGATGGTTCTCAACCACATCGCGCAGGCAGCCGGTCGCATCGTAGAAGGCTCCTCGCTGCTGAACGCCGAACCGCTCAGCCATCGTGATCTGCACGCTGGCCACGTGGTCGCGATTCCAGATCGGCTCGAGAAAGGAATTGGCGAAGCGGAAGTAGAGAATGCTCTCGACGGACTCCTTGCCGAGGAAGTGGTCGATTCGGTAGATCGAGTCTTCAGGAAAGACTGAGTGCGCAACTCGATTCAGCCGTTGCGCTGACGCGAGGTCATGTCCGAATGGTTTCTCGACAATGACGCGTGCGCCGCTGGCCAAGCCTGCGGCACCGAGTTGCTGTATGACATCGCCGAATAGGGAAGGCGGGATCGCCAGGTAGTGCGAAGGTTGGCGGACCTTCCCAAGGGCGACCTTCAGCCGCGCAAAAGTGTCGCTCTCCTTGTAGTCACCGTCGACATACTGCAATCGGGACAACAGTTGGTTCAAAGCATGGCGGTCGTCGACACCGCCTGACGCGTGTTCGATGCTCTCCTTGGCCCGGTTGCGCAGCTGCTCCAGCTCCCAGCCTGAGTGGGCAACCCCGACGACCGGAACGTCGAGCGCGCCACGCTTGGTCATCGCATAGAGCGCCGGAAAGATCTGCTTGTGCGCCAGATCTCCGCTGGCGCCAAAGAACACGAGCGCATCCGACGCTCCACTGGCGCCAGTCCTCGGCGTCACTCTAGCTGGCTTTCTCGTTATGCCCACCGAACTGCTTGCGCATGGCACTCAGCAGACGATCGGCGTAGTCCGCGTCGCCCCGGGATTCGAAGCGGGCAAACAGCGCAGCGCTGATCACGGGGGCAGGCACTCCTTCATCGACCGCTGCCAGTGCCGTCCATCGCCCTTCACCGGAGTCGGACACGTGCCCGCTGAAGTCCGCGAGCTCCGAATCGGTGACTAACGCGGCCGCAGTCAGGTCGAGCAACCACGATGCGACCACACTCCCGCGACGCCAGACCTCAGCGATCTCGCTGATGTTCAACTGGTACTTGTAGGCGTCAGGATCGCGCAGCGGGGCTGTCTCTGCATCCTCCTCCTGCTGACGCAGCCCGACGTCCGCGTTCTTGAGGATGTTGAGCCCCTCGGCATACGCCGCCATCAGGCCGTACTCAACGCCGTTATGGACCATCTTCACGAAGTGACCTGCACCGTTGGGGCCGCAGTGGAGATAGCCGTTCTCAGCGTGGCTCGCCGGTCCCTTCCGTCCGGGAGTGCGCGGCGCCGACTCAACGCCGGGCGCAATGCTCCGAAAGATCGGGTCCAGGTGGTGGACCACGGCGTCTTCGCCACCGATCATCAGGCAGAAGCCACGCTCGAGGCCGAATACGCCGCCACTGGTACCGCAGTCGACATAGTGGATGCCCCATTTGCTCAGCTCCCCGGCACGCTGGATGTCGTCCCGGTAGTAGCTGTTCCCACCGTCGATGATGATGTCGCCGGATTCTAAGTGCGTCGCTAGTTCCTGCACCGTTGCACCGGTGACGCCGGCAGGCACCATCACCCAAACGGCGCGCGGCTTGTCGAGCTTGGCGACAAAGTCGGCTATCGACGTCGACGCCTGAGCGTGCTTGCCTGCAGCCTTGGCAACAGCAGCCGGATTGACGTCGAACACGACGCACTCATGGCCGTCTCTCGTAAGACGCTCGACGAGATTTGCTCCCATCCTTCCCAGGCCGACCATACCGAGTTGCATTCAGGACCTCCTGTCAACGCGTGCAGCGGGAGTGTTGGTTGTCGTGCGCACCGCGTCCGTCATCGGTTCGTCCCAGAGCTTGATACCGCCGAGGATACCGGCGACGTTACCGACGATGGTTATCGAGGGGTCCACGTGACCTTGCAGGGCCTGAGCGTTGCCGCCACCGATGTACAACCGGTCGTAGTTGATGACCACGTGAAAGTTGTCGATGGCCTCGCGCACCCGTTTGCGCCACCTTTTGGGACCGATCTTCTCGAACGCAGCGTTGCCAAGCTGCTCGTCGTACGTCTCACCCTTGCGAAACGGGTGGTGCGCGAGCTCAAGATGCGACGAGAGCTTGCCGTCGACAAGCAGTGCCGTCCCGACGCCAGTGCCTAGCGTCATGACGAACTCGACGCCAGAGCCGCTGACGACCTCGAGACCCTGGATGTCAGCGTCGTTGGCGACGCGAACCGGATGACCGAGGCGCTTTTTCATAGCACTCGCTAGATCGAAGCCCGTCCACGCGGCGAGGAGCTTCTTGCTGGCCGGTGATCCAGGCCCCGACCGCGTGACGAAGTCGGGTGCGGTCAAGAGTATCCCGTTCCTGACAACCCCAGGAAACCCGATCGACACGCGGTCAACGACAGGAAGCGGCGCGACCAGCGTCGCGAGCATGTCGACGAGTTTCTCGGGTGGACATGGATACACGGTCTTGACCCGAACGCGGTCGCTGATGAGCGTGCCGGCTGCGTCCAGGACGGATGCTTTGAGCCCAGTGCCGCCTACATCAATCGCCAGCGTTGTTGGCCGCGTGTTCTTGGGCTTAACCACTTAGACGAAGCATAGACCGATCGTCACGATGGCCCGAGCTATCCCACCCATCAGTGCCTTCGAGGTTCCGCAAGACACTCGCCGAGACACCTGTAGCCACACCGTCAGTTGTCGTTGAGTTCCGGCGCCGACCGTGGGAAGTGCAGCTGTCCACAGATCAGGCACTTGGCCGTGGGCCGCGCCCGAGCAACGACTTTCCTCGCCGCTCTGCTGGTCGGGAACGTCAGCGGTATGAATCGGTCCCCGTCACGCCCTTCGCAGCGTAGTCGCGGGATGTCCGGCAACTTTCTGGGCATCTTCCGACTCTCCCCAGTGCGGAGTCCATCTTCAAGATCGACAACACGCGTTCAGTACATCGAACACCCATCAATCGTTGTATGGATCGACCCCGCAATCAAATGCCAAGCCGCGGGTCAGACGTTCGGGGAAGCGGGTGGCACGTCGCCACCCGCTCAAGGGAGGGAGGACAGTTTCGCATAATAAAAACCAACGCGTCAGTTTTGGGCATGGTAGCATATCTCCGTGCCCCGCATCACGGAAGGCGCGCGCCTTGAGCGCCGCCGACAGCTCATCGAGGCGGCATGGCGTTGCGCTGGCCGGACGAGATACAGCGAACTCACGGTCGATGACACCTGTACCGAGGTCCCAGCAAGACACCTGGTTATCGCGCTCTCCGCGACTTTCCCTATGTCGTCTTCGGATTCCGCTGTCTCGCCCCAACTTGATAGTCCGGCTATCATGAAGCCGAAATATGCACGACATGGAGGTGCGATCGATGAATGACGCCCAAGACGACGCCAAGTCCCCGTCGAAGCCTTCGAATTGGGTGGATGCCGAATTCGCCGGTGAGCACGGAACGACCGCCTCTCCGTCATCGGTCGAGGACGAGAAAGCCCCGGGGTTCCGGCCGCAAAACGCGCACGAAGTCGCCGCGAAAGTCAAAGAGGAGGCTTCCGACGAGCCCGGGGTCATCGGCAAGGCCAAGAAGGCACTAGAAGAGGTCGATCGGCAGATTGCTGGTGAATACGAGAAGCGTGACGATCGCGAAGCCCCTGACGAGGCCCGCGACCAGACGACCGCTGGCCAGGAGGCCAAAGTGGGTACGGGTTCCGTGGACGATCCTGGGACGCCGAAGCCCAGGTTTGCAAACACGGCGGCCGAGGCCGAAACGGAGCGTTTCGATGGGCTAATCAACGAACCGGAGAATCCGGCGCGGCAGCCGGCGCTTGACCGCGTGAAGCGCGGGGACGCGGAGTCCTAGTTAGAGAGACAGCACCTCACATGTACCGGGCCGACCTGGCGGCGGGAAGATGTGACCACCGTCCCGACATCTGTGAGTACCGAAACAGAGCGGGGGTATGTACGTGACGACGCTCCCTAGATGTGTCGCTGCTCCTTCGGAGGCTGCACCCCGCGGTCGTCGAAGCGGAAGGTAAGCAATGACTCCACTTCCATCACACCCTCCACGCCGCGCGTCAGCGTCGCAATGATCTCGACTTCACTGCGCCGTTCAACCTGGCCCCGCAGACGCACCACTCCGTCGTCCACCTCGACCTCAAGCGTGGTCGGATCGATCCACATGCTTCCTCGGATCACGCCCTCGACAACATCGGTCAGGATTTCAGCATCGTCGCGTAGGTAACTCTTGAGGACATCTGCGCGAGTCACGATGCCGACGAGGCCTCCGTGATCCATGACAGGAAGCCGTTTCACTCCAGCTCTGCGCATCAGACGAGCCGCTGCCGCCAGGGAAGCGTCTAGTTCGACGGTGACTGCTGGAGACGACATCAGGCCGCCGGCGGTCAGAGCCTCTGACTTGGAGCGACGCTCTCGGGCAGCCGGGCTCCAGCCGTTGAGTCCTTCTCCACCCGCCTCACTCCTCAGCATCAGATCAGCCTCTGAGACCACCCCGATGATCGTCCCACTTGGATCGACCACGGGCATACCCGTGATGTCGCCTTCGGCCATCAAACGCTCGAGTTGTTTGAAGGTGGTGTCAACGGTGGCCGTGACGACAGCGCGGGTCATCACGTCCTCGACGCGGAGGCGAGTAGGGCGAACGGCGGCTATCTGGTCAAGCATCTCGCGAGTCTCGGGTCCGACAGCCTGGTGTGGGGGCGATCGATACAGGAGTTGTGAGTACGGTCGGCATCAAAGAATGGCTGTGAGCACCGGCTGAGGCTGCGCCCGTGCCGCGCCACTCCCAGCGCTTTCTCCGTGATCTGACGTCGCGGCTGGTGGATGTACCACGACGACCGGGCACGGTGCGTGATGCACGCACTGCATGCTGACCGAACCGAGCAGCAGCTCAGCGAAGCCCCCGTGACCGCGGGACCCGACGACCAGCAGATCGCCGGCGTCGACCGCGGCGATCAGGGTTTCAGCGGCACCTCCGTCGACGACCTGGCAGTCCACCGAGACGTCGGGGAACCCGACTGCAACTTTATCGACAATGTCATCGACCATCGCCTGCGCTGCGGACCGAAGCTCAGCCTCGTTCTCACCCACTGGTGGTCCGGCAAGGCCGAAGTAGCCATAGCCCCCAGCCACCACCCCGACGTTGCCGAACGACCACGCGTGAACAACCCGCAGCGGCGCGTTGCGCAGGTGCGCCTCGGCGAAGGCCCAGCGCAAGGCTTCCGTCGCTCCTTCGGAGCCATCGACCCCGACTACAACTGCGCCCAACCGCTCGTCCAATGTCTGGCTCCTCTGCACGTCCGTGCTCTCACTCACGATGCATGCCCATTTCGCGGTGCGCCACCGTTGGTTGCCACCGGGGCCACACCGGGCAGCGGCAAAACCCGATCGCTCGCGGCTTGTTCGCGAGCGACGAAATTCCCAAGTTCCTGAATCGTGCTCATCAGCGGTGCAGGGAAGACGACTGTCGTGTTCTTATCGACGCCGATCTCTACCAGGCTCTGAAGGTTGCGCAATTGCAGCGCAAGCGGATGGGACATCATGATGTCGGCCGCGACCCCGAGCTTGTCGGCGGCAAGCGCCTCGCCTTCGGCCGCGATGATCTTGGCGCGCTTCTCGCGCTCGGCCTCCGCCTGACGAGCCATCGCCCGCTTCATGCTGTCTGGCAGTTGAATGTCCTTCAGCTCTACCAGGGTGACCAGGAGGCCCCACTCCGCGGTCGCAACGTCGAGTATCTCGCGGATGTTGAGGTTGATCTTGTCGGTCTCGGCAAGGGCTTCGTCGAGGGTGTGCTGACCCACGACCTTACGTAGCGTCGTCTGCGCGATCTGGTTGATGGCCTCGAAGATGTTCTCGATGGCGATCACCGACTTCACCGCGTCGACGACCTTGAAGTAGGCAACTGCCGAGACGTCGATGCTGACGTTGTCACGGGTGATGATTCCCTGCGACTGGATAGGCATCGTGACGATGCGCAGCGACACCCGCCTTAGGACATCGATGACGGGCACGATCAGGTGCAGCCCCGGCGCGCGAACTCCGATCACCTTGCCGAGACGGAAGTGCACGCCCATCTCGTACTGCTGCACGATCCGGACCGCGAGGAGCAGTCCCAAGAGGACCACGGCTCCAACTACTATGAGCACGATAACAACGACGTTCATGGTCTGACTCTCCAGTCCGTTTCACCGACTCGGGGGGGCATGATTCATGCGAAGAAACGCTGAACCGCAGACCCAGCGTGAATCCAAACCCATAACAATCGCAGCAACAGCTGAGTGCGCCCCCTACATCCGCAAAAGGCAGGTGGGCCGTGACGGACGCACAAGCGGCTCCCTGGCAAAGGTCGTGCTCATCTCGATACCTCGGTGTGAGCGATGTCGGCACGTCGCGTATCGCAAACTGACCCGCCAGTTTGCTTTTGGATCTTCAGTATACGCCACGTGAGGGAGCTGCGGCTCCCGTGTCGTTGCTGATCGTGGCAACATGGCCGCTTGTGCGGCGTCGAGATATCGAGCGACCTTCGACCTCGACGCAACCTCCGGGGGTCGCTCACCACGAAGCCGGGCACGCCGTCGCTGCTTGGTACTTCGGGTATCCGATCGATTTCGTGACCATCGACCCAGCTGAAGATTTTGCCTGCCGCTGTATCGCCTCTCCCGTTCTGAAGAAGGACGGAGCATCTGAAACTGACGTCAAACCTGACGACTACGTGAAGGTGCTGAAAGCGATCGATGTCTGCCTGGCCGGACGCGAGGCCGATGCCGTGTGCACCGGACGCCGGCACTGGAGTGGCAGCCGGCGCGATCGCCACCTCGCCGTCGCCCTCGCGGCGTCTCTTTGCAGGGACTCTGCGGAGATTGCGGCCTTGCTCGCCTGGCGCCGGATCGGCACACACGCGCTCGTAGTCAAGTACACCGAAGAGATCGACGCTGTCACCCGAGCGTTACTCGAGCACCGACGGCTCACAGGCAACGAGATTCGCGTGGCGATCAACAGCGCGCTGGCGCGGCGCCCAACGCCTCTCAATGTGGAGGGAAACGAGTCGCTCTGAAGCCAAGTCACCACACGACGGCTCTAACGTGGGTTTACGGCCCATCTTGGGCAGCCGTCCGGACGAGATGGCCGAGCATCGCGGAAATGTTTACGGGGCAAGCGTCAAGCTCGCATCCAGTACGAGCCCACGCGATCAGTGGCCGGCAGCGGAGCTCGGAAGCGAGAGGCGATGATCGCCGCGGAGAGGTTCTTGCGTGCGACTGCTATAGGTAAGCCATGGAGGCATTGCAACGATGTGGGTTTATGGCGATGGGGTTGGTGGTCGGGCGGCACTGATCGCCGTGCTGATGCTGTGGGCGATCACCGTTGTCTACGCCGCTGTCATCCTCGGCAAACTATGGCGGATGAGGTGATCGTGTCCAGCCAGACCCATCCCGTGCCGTCCGCCGCCGATCCCCCGGGACGTTTTGATTCCAGGCGTGGCGTGGCGTGCCTCTCGAGTGAGACCTCGCGCGCCAGGCGGCTCCGCGTCCACCAAGACCGGAACGTTCGAGCCGAGCGGCAACTCAGCGACGACCCGTGACCTCCGACCCAACGACGAGCAGACCGTCCGCGTCGACAGCGGTGACCACGTCGACGACCTGACGCACCCTGGTGACGGCGCCGACCTGGTGGCAACGATCCCGACGACGACATCGAGCACCGTCTCGGTGTGGCGGAGCTTCGCGCGTCTATTTGGTTCGCTGTTTCCGAGTCGGCGCGCTGTGTTTGGCACCCGCTGCATGCGCCGCCCCGAAGATTTGAC
>Ga0182015_10006211_pt1 | contig 12088 bp, 8 predicted proteins | sample 712P3MmetaG_FD_120478 | JGI IMG/M metagenome (GOLD analysis project Ga0182015, IMG submission 120478) | Permafrost microbial communities from Stordalen Mire, Sweden - 712P3M metaG | ecosystem: Environmental > Terrestrial > Soil > Wetlands > Permafrost | place: Sweden: Stordalen | collected...
CTTCAGGCATGGTGCCCTCCAGCATGAAATCTGTTTGCTGATTTGGACACCAGGAAGTTTGCAGCAGACGATGCTAGAGAAAAAAAAGGCCGCGCTTTCACGCGGCCTGCTGGAACTTTCTGGACACTCTAGGTGTCCGGCTGAGCTACTGCGGTGGTGTTGTCGGCTTAGGGGCCGCCGGCTTCGTAGCGCCTGCGCCGCTAGAAGGTTTCGGAGCGGCCGGTTTAGCGGTTCCTGCCGGCGGCGCGGGCACGCCCGACTGCACGTTGTAAGCATCCACGATTGCCTTGGTGATATCGGTCGCCGGCCCCCACCACAGCACATTGCTCTGCGGCCACGGCTTCGAAGTGTCAACAATAATACCAAAGCCATTATCCTCGGAATACTTCACAATCATCGGGGCCATCTTCTGCAGCACGCGGGTCGCAATCTCCTGTTGCTGGCCGCCGGCTTCCTCCTGGAAGTCTTGATAGGCGCGGTCGAAGCTCTTTTGCTTGGTTTCGATCTGTTTCTTCAGGGTGGCGAGCGCATCCTCGTTCAGCTTGTCTTGCGTCGTGCTGAGCTGTTTCTTCAAGCCTTCGAGTTCGTCGTTCTGGCTCTTCAGTTCATTCTGCTTGGGTTCATACTTCTTGCCCAAGGCTTCCAAGTCGCGGCGGCCTTCGTTGCTGCCGAAGATGGCCTCCTGGATGTTGATGGCACCGACTTTTGTGCCCGTGCTAGGGCCAGCGGTAGTCGTAGGTGCCGATGGGGCAGGATTAGCAGGCGCGACGGTCGGACCCGACGGGGTAGCGGCGCTGCCGGTTTGAGCCCAGGCGGAAAACGTGAACGTAACCGCAATGGCCAGAAGAAGTCGCAAATACTTGCTTTTCATTGGATCGATTGAACTCCTTGGAACCTGGTTCCGGGAATGAACTTCGATATCTTTTCCGATTGCTTCTTCAGTCAACGCTGGGTCGCACTGAATGAGGCCCTCGCTGCTCGCAAGCCGCCGTCGAAAAATGGCGGCGCTCGATTGCCAATATCACACGTCGAGCCCGGCGGGAGAGCCGTCCACCCTTCTCGGTTCCCGAGATGGCGTGGACCACTCACATTATAGAGACCTCACTCTCGGGCCGTCAAACCATGCGGTAGCGTAACCAGTCGGAGCCGAATTGCTAGAAAGTAGTCGCCACGGTGAACCGGAAAGTCTTGCGCGGTTCCCGTAACAGGAAGCTGGGGGCGTAGGTATTGACTGCCAAATGATAAGTGTAGTCACCGGCCGCGCCCGCCGGGAACATGGAGCGCGTAATAGGAATCGGCGGATTGGCCTGCTCGTCGAGCCGCAGCGGGTTATAGGCCCAATAGATACGGAAGGGCGCGTTCACCACCGGCAGGAACATTTGCAATTCGAGTCCGGTGGACACGCGCGGCCTCCAGTTGGTTTGGCCCAAAATCTTCAGCTGATCGGAAGGCGAGGGGCTCAGGATTTTTCCACCGAGGCAGTTATAACCGGCATCGAGGGCCGGGCATCCGAAATATGTGCCCAGTACCTGGTCAAATTGCACTTGGGCGATCTGCAATTGAGAAGGCCGGAGGACTGGATCGATCCCGGTGTCCACGAACGGAGCGACTGCCACCGGGCCGGCGATGGTGATGCGATATTCGAGGTTGGTGAATACACTGAGGTCGCCCCCGGGGAACACGATCTGGTCAACCGGGATGGGAACGACCCAGTTCCCGAGCCGCGGATTAGCGGGGTTCTTGGGAACGGGAGAGCCGTCGGGATTGGTTAGCGTGATCACATTGGAGCTGGGAAGAAACGCCACCGGCGAAATTGACCGGATATCGAAGCCGCGAAGATCGTTCTCGCCGCCCATGAAGAAGCGCTGGAACGGCGGCGCCACCAGACCTGCGTACCCACTGATGAACGATCCCTGCACATTGAAGCCGATCGCATTGCGGCGATTCTGTACCGGGATGAACTTCTTGTACTGAATGACGGGGCGGATTGACCGGACCGTGCCGCCCAGTCCAGCGAATTCTATCCCCATCGTCATCTGATGCCCGCTATGAGGCGAGATTCCGCTGTTGAGGGTATTGAATGAGAAGTTGGGGAAGATCTTGCTGGTGATGATCCCATTTACAGCTTGCGGTCCGGAGATGCCCCGGAAGGCGATGAAATCGAACAGACTCTTGGACGCCGTGCTGAGCGGGATCAAAGTCGACCGGTCCAGCGAATACGTCATGCCGAGACGTTTGAACGAGCGTTTATTGCGCAATGGCGAACTCAGCGAAGTAGTAAACCCAACGCTGGACTGCGAGTAGTTCTGCAAATTCTGCAAGACTGCGCTCGGCAAGTTCAAACTCTGGCCGCTGAAAATGGACAGCTGGCGCGCCTGGTTATAGCTGACCTTGTTGCCGAACACGGTGAAACCGAATTGCAGCGGGCGATCAAACATGTAAGGCTGGGTGAAGCCAAACATCGCGCTCCGCGACAGGTTTCCAAGGTTAAGCTGGACTTGCAGCGTCTCGCCGAGTCCCAGGAAGTTGTTTGTGGAATAGTTCAATCCCACGAAGGCGCCTTCCAGGCCGCTGACGCCGCCGTTGAGTCCAATGCTGTTCTTGCCTTTTTCGTGAACTTTCAGCGTCAGGTCCACCTGACCATTTTTTTCGTCCAGCTTCTTGTCGGTGACGTTCGGATCGTCCGGCTTGATTTGGTCGAAATAGGAAAGTTGATTCAGGCGCAGCAGGCTCAGTTCCCACAAACGCGAGTTGTACACGCCGCCCTCTTCGAGAGCCAGTTCCCGCCGGATCACTTTGTCGCGCGTGGTGGTATTGCCGACGAACTCAATGCGGCGCACGTAGAACTGCTTGCCTTCGTCAACGTCGATTTCCAGAGATGCGAGTTTCTTCTCGTCGTCAAAAGTGGTGGAGGGAACGCCCGTGTAGTTGATGTAACCATACTCGCCGTAGGCTTTGCGCAGAGCATCCAGTCCTTTGGCGATCTTGTCGCGGCTGAAAACATCTCCGTCCTTGAGTGGGAACAGAGAACGCAGCGCGGCCGTATTGGAAATCGCTTTATTGTTCTTGAAGGTGATCTTGCCCAGACGGTACTTATCCCCTTCTTCGATGGGCATCGTAATATCAACCGCTTTGCCGGATCCCGACTGCAGGATCGGAATGTGGAAGCCTTTATGTCCGGTGTCGTGGATTTCCGTCTTGGGATCGCTGACCCCGGCTTTGAAGTAGCCGCGGTTTTGATACTCGGCCCGCACCCGTTCGGTGTCTTCTTCAAGCTTGGTGGCGTCGTAGGTCTTGGCGAAGATATTCTCCAGGAAGATGGAATGCGGAATGCCAATGGGCTTCAGGTTCTTCATCGCCGCCCGCAAAACTCGCGACTTGATGGCCTTGTTGCCTTCGAACTTAATTTTGCCGACCTTGACCTTGGGTCCTTCCTTGATCACAAATGTGATACCGACCGCGGCGGGAGGAATCTGGCGCACTTCGGTGCGGATGGTGGCAAATTGGCGGCCATGCTCAGAGAGCAAATTCTTGATGGAGACTTCCGCCTTCTTGATGCGAGTGGGATCGTACTGACTTTCGACCACCAGGCCGACTTTATCCTGCTTGAAGCGGTCCAGCACATCACTGTTGGAAACCGCGTTGAGGCCAACGTAGTTGATTTCGCGGATGGTTGGCTTTTCCTTCACCTCGACGATGATTCGCCATCCCTTGGGAGTCTGTTCCCGAAGGAACTTGACGTCTTCAAAGTAGCCCGTATTCCACAGAGAATTGAAATCGCGCTCCAGTGCGGCGGAATCGTAAATGTCTCCCGGCTTGGTGAAGATGCGCGCCCGGATGGTGTCGGCGGGAATGCGGCGGTTGCCGGTTGGAATAATCTCCGAAATTACGTCAGTCTGCGCCCAAGTCAGGCTTGCGGTTGCCCATACGAGCACGACCAGCATGCAGCAGAGCCCGGGCACACGCCGCCCCACTCTTGGCCAAAGCCGTTGAAATGAAGAAGATGGCACCTTCACGGCCCGGAGAATGCAGGGGCGCTTGGGCACAACAAGGTTCTCCGAATGAAAGCGAAAAGGAATCGCTACGACCTCAGCCTCTGAGATGTAAGAAAACTGTCATTATACGGTAGAGCATTGGAAAGCGTCCAAGCCGCAACTCTTTCTGGGTCTTATCTTGCAGTTCCGACCCGATCGGCAAGACCTGCGGTTGCTCATGGGGATGGCTTGGATAACTCTACCTCAACCAAGACGGAATAAAACGTAGCCGAGTTGCCCATGTCAGTAAGTTTTTCTGAGGTCAGAGCATTAATGCTCTGGAATCGGGAAGTTGTCTTCGCCCAATTGAGTCTTGCCGAGACGACTCCTGGCTGGACTTTGCCATCGACTCGGGCATTAAGCAGAATGTCCCCTCTGTGGTTGAAGACGCGAACCTTATCTCCGTCGGCGATGCCGCGCGCCCGCGCATCGGCAGCACAAATCTCCAGCAGACCACTTTCTTCCATCTCCTGAGCCGAGGATACGTTGCAAAATGTGGAATTGAGGAAGTTGTCGGATTTGCGGGCCAGCAGTTCCAGTGGAAGTGAGTTTTCTTTGTTTCCGTGCCGCGACTCCGTGGCAGGGGTAAAGTCGGCGACCGGATCGAGTCCCATCCCCTTTACCGCCTGACTGTAAAGTTCAGCCTTCCCGGACGGCGTACGAAACCCGCCGTAGGCAAAGGGAAGGAACGGCTCTGCCTGGGTCGGAATTGCTTGTGTGGGGACAGTCGCCGGCTGTCCAGCGGAGCGCAGCGCCACTCCGGATGCCGAAGGTCGAGAGCCAGAAGGCGAAAAATTCAGCCGCGCCTGCCCCCGCTCCAGCCGCTCGCGATTGATTCCCGCCATCCAGGGATCTTTCGACTCTAAGGCCATGTCGATCATCTCGTCTACGGTCTCGCTGAAGCAATCCTCGTCGAACCCCATGCGTTGCGCCAGCGTGCGAAAGACTTCCACATTTGGACGACACTCGCCGAGCGGCGCGATCGCCTGATTTGAAACCTGCACATAATAGTGCCCGTACGCTTTCTGCAGATCTTTATGCTCAAAAAACGTAGTCGCCGGCAAGACGATATCGGCGTAGTCGGTGGTGTCCGTAAGAAATTGCTCGTGCACCACCGTGAAAAGATCCGGCCGAAGCAGCCCGCGAACTACTTCGTCGTGCTCCGGACAAACTGCCGCCGGATTCGAGTTGTAAACGAACAAAGCTTTGACCGGAGGATCATCGACGGTGTTGAGCACCCGGCCCAGTTTCACCATATTGATGGTGCGGGCTTCGCCTCCCAGGGCAGTCTTCATCAGGTCGCGGCGCTTCAAGGCCTCGGTATTGAAAGCAGCAGCTCCGCTGGTCGACATCTGCAACCCGCCGCCAATTTCTTTCCACGATCCGAGGATGCAGGGCAACATGACGATCGCGCGGGTCGCCATTCCGCCGCCCTCGGAACGCTGCACGCCATAGTTCAGGCGGATCACCGAGGGCCTTACCGTAGCGTACTCGCGCGCAAGTTTAAGAATGTCTTCGGCGGCGATTCCCGTCCACGTAGCCACCCGCTGGGGGGGATAGTCTTTCACCTTTTCGCGCAGTTGCGCGAAGCCCAACGTGTATTTTTCAATGTAATCGGCATCGTGCAGGTTTTCGCCGATGATCACGTGCATCATGCCGAGGGCCAGGGCCGCATCCGTGCCCGGGTTGATGGGCAAGTACCAGTCGGCACAGTCCGCAGTTCGCGTGCGATACGGGTCGATCACCACCAGCTTCGCGCCGCTGCGCCGGGCCTCGGCAACAAACGGCCACAGGTGTACGTTGTTGCCGTGGATATTCGATGCCCAGGCAATGATGTACTTGGAATGACGGAACTGCTCGGGCTCGGTGCCGAGCTTCACTCCTAGAACGGATTCCAGCCCCGCTTCTCCCGCCGCCGAACAGATTGTGCGTTCCAGTTGCGACGCTCCGAGTCGGTGAAAGAATCTGCGGTCCATGGAAGCGCCATTGAGCGCACCCAGCGTTCCACCGAAGGAATAAGGCAAAATCGCCTCGCTGCCAAACTCCGTCGAAATCGCGCGAAAGCGCGAAGCAATCTCATCCAGCGCTTCATCCCAGGAAATTCGCTCCCAGATTTGTGAAGCAGCTTGTGGGGGAAAAGTTTGTGTGAGGACAGCCGCCCTTGGCTGTCCATGCGGAGCGCAGCTCCGCCTTGGTGTGGCGCGGGCACTCCGGCCCGCGAGCGCGGCACCGGCCGCCGGCCCCTTGGCAGCAATCCGCCGCATGGGATACAGCACGCGATCCGGCGAATACACGCGATCCAAATACTTCGCCACCTTGGCACACAAGAACCCGCGTGTAACCGGATGATCGGGATCGCCCTGAATCTTCGTGGCCCGTCCATCCTCGACGGTAATCAACACACCGCAGGCATCCGGACAGTCGTGGGGACAGGCGGCATGCACAACCGTCTTCATGAGCTTCGATTATACGGTGCTTACCGTGCCAGCGGAGAGATTGCGTCTCGCAAATTCATGAACATGAAAGAGAAAAAGCCAAGCGGACGGCCGTGCAGCCGTCCGCCAGATAACAACCCGAAACCGTCAGTTCGTCTGTGCAGGCGTCGCCACCCACCCCGCATAGACTTCCGGATTGCCGTTTATAGGATCCTTCAGCAACAGACCGCGTGTGACCAAAGGAATCGCGGTGGTGGTGGACTGGAGCTGATTGAGTCCAGTGAAGTTGAAGAAAACGGTCGCGTTGAAGGTGTTAATCGTCACCGGGCCGCCCGCCGAATAACCGACCAGCCCGTTGTTCGACAACAGGAAGCTGCCGGCATTGCCATTCGACACGGTGACGCTCGCCGGCACAAACATTCCGTACACGCCCTGCAGCCGCAACGAGATCATCGTCGGTGTGAAAACATTGCTGGCGTAGCTGCCGCCAATGAAGATCCTCTGGCCCACGATAACCGTACTGTCGTTGAACACGGCATCCGTAACCGGACCATTGAGGAAGCAGACATCATAGGTGCTGACCTGGCTCACATCGATGGTCTGAATCGTATCGACGTCTGCAACCATGTCGGCGCCTGTCTCGCCCATCCACATCGTGATTTGTTGCGCTTGACCCGAGCCATTGTTCGTCACCGCCAGCACTCGCCCCGAGAGGAATGATCGCGCCGTGGTGATAACTTCTACTCCGGTGGCCATCAAGCTGCCGTCATCCTGGAATGCGCCTTGCACGCCGACGAACGCTGGCGTCGCGAGATTGTTGATGCTCCATCCACTGTTGAACTGGGTGGAGCTATTGACGTCGACCGTCAACTGACGCCCGTAAGGCCCCTGAATCACGAACGAATTGCCAGCGGCGTTCACCGAAGCCAGGCCGCCCGTAAGGTCGGTGATTTGCCCGTCGGGATCGCTGGCCTTGGTGGCTTTAATGTAGAGCACCGGGTTGACAACCCCGGTGACCTGGCCCGCGCCGTTTACGGGGACCGACTGCCGGATGTCCAATTCCACCTTCAAGCCGGCGAGACCATTGCTGCCCACCACCATCGGTGTAGGAAAGTTCACCGTCAGCGTATCGGGTGATTGCGCCAGCGTCCCATTGATCGTGTTCAGCGCCGGTGGATTCTGCGTCATGTCGACATAAGAAATGACCGGAGTCGCTAAAACGAACGTGGCGCTGCTGTAGGTGTCGGCGGGAACTGAGTTAAACGCCAACGGAGAACGTAAGCCCAACAGGCGCGCGAAGTCCACCCTGGTCGGAGTGGAAATCACTTGTGGCGAATTATTCTGCCCATTCAAAGTGATGGAGTTGATGGTGAGCTGAAAGCTCACCACCGAAGATAAGGGCGCATCTTCGCCGGTGACGAAGACATTGGCAGGCTGCGCACCAGAGGAAGCAGAGTTAGAGGAATTGGATGCGCAACCAACCAGCGCGATTGTTGCGAGCAGGGCTGCGGCCGTCAAGGCAAAGATTTTTTTCATGGCAAGCTCCAGATACAGGATTCTTAGTTAGGGGAGCAAACTTGTCGTACGGAGATGGAAACACACGCAAATTTGGAATGTCGCGTAACCAGAACGCAGGTTACTGCCCAGGCATTTTCGTATTTCGCGGAGATTGCAGTGCAGTGCAAGGACTTAGAGGGTCGTCCGAGCAGAGAGCGCTACTGGAACACGTACTTTCGTGTGGGGGGAAGCGATAACAAGCGGGCAGTCGACAATGCTTCGGCGAAGAACTGGCGGGGGCGGCCGCTTACTTGAGTTCCAGCACTTCTTTTTCTTTCGCCTTGCTCATCTCTTCCATCTTCTTGATTTCGTCGTCGGTCAGCTTCTGAATCTCGTCGAGCGAACGCTTCTCTTCATCCTCGCTGATTTTCTTGTCTTTCAGCGCCTTCTTGATCGCGTCATTGCCGTCGCGGCGAATGTTGCGCACCGCCGTGCGGTGCTCTTCGAGCGCTCGATGCAGGTGCTTCACCATGTCCTGCCGGCGCTCCTGCGTGAGCGGCGGAACCGGCACGCGGATTAGCTTGCCATCGTTCATCGGATTCAATCCCATGTCGCCGGAGCGGATCGCTTTTTCAATTGGTCCCAGTTGCGACGGGTCGAAGGGCTGAACGGTAATTAACTGTGGTTCCGGTGCGTGCACCGAGGCAATCTGGTTCAGCGGCATCTGCTGGCCGTAGTAGTCCACAGTCACGCTGTCCAGCATGTGCACTGAGGCGCGTCCAGTCCGGACGCCCGCCATGGCCTTGCGGAAGTCTTCCACCGCCTTTTCCATTCGCGTCTTTAGTTGTACGTAAGTTTCCTTCAGGCCGGCTATCGCCGCCATGGTCGCTTGCGCCATATAGTTAGCCCCGTGTCATCTCAATATCAAAACGTTGCATTATAAACCGAGCGATGTTGGCAAAGCAGACCTCACAGAATGTACTCGTGGTTACGTAGGGCGTAAATACCAACCGACTCCGCCTCCTTATCTTACCGGATCGAGAAGCACGGTCTTTCCAACTCCGCGGACCCCTACCATCAGCACGCTTTTGGCCGGCTTACCGGTTAGGATTCGGGCGAGGGCCACGCGCAGCTGCTCCCTGAGCAGGTCTCTGCCGGCTAACTCCGGTGGCGGAGATCCGGCTCGGGGCGAATATGGATTTCTTCCAAAGAATTATGGTTAAATTCGCAAAGTTATCTGCTGTGGATAATATACAAAATTTAGCGATAAATGTGCCGTCTAGTACGAACTGGAGTCCGCTAGGGCGCTTACCCTGGATCCGATCTTTTCGCCCAACACCACCCGGCGAATGTTGCCGTGCTGATTCAGGTTAAAGACGATGATAGGAAGGTTATTGTCTTTGCACAGGCTGATGGCAGTGGAGTCCATCACCTTCAATCCCAGTTTCAAAACGTCCATATACGAGATCTCATTGAATTTCTTGGCACCGTCGACTTGCAAGGGATCGGCGTCGTAAATGCCATCCACGCGCGTCGCCTTGAGGATGGCTTCAGCCTTGATCTCCATGGCGCGCAGCGAAGCCGCCGTATCGGTCGAGAAATAGGGATTGCCCGTGCCTCCGGCAAAGATGACGACGCGGCCTTTCTCCAGGTGCCGGATTGCCCGGCGGCGGATGAAGGGCTCAGCCACCTGGTTCATCTCGATCGCCGATTGCACGCGGGTGTAGACGCCCTGCTTCTCCAGCGCATCCTGCAGCGCGAGCGCATTGATGACCGTGGCAAGCATCCCCATGTGGTCGGCGGACACGCGGTCCATGTCCTTGGCCTGCTGAGCCACACCACGGAAAAAGTTTCCCCCGCCCACCACGATAGCTAACTGCACGCCCAACTTGTGAACGTCGCTGAGTTCGGCGGCAATCTCGTGGATGCGTGCCGACGCCACGCCAAATCCCTGGTTCGCCGCCAGCGCCTCACCGGAAAGCTTGAGAAGAATACGTTTGAAGGCAGGGGTTGTCGTCATGAAAGAGTTCTCGTAGCGCCGGCGTTTTAAGTGTAGCGCCGGCGTCTCGCCGGCTGTCGCGGGGGCGTCTCGCCCCCGCAGTCTTCAGAAACAGGGCCACAAAAAAAGGCGCCCCATGGGCGCCCTGAATCATTCGCCTTTCGGCTCTGTAGGCTTCGTCACGGCGATGGTCTCGCCGGCATCACCCACCTTGAAGCGGGCAAACCGGCGCACCGCAATGTTCTCGCTCAGCTTGCCCACCTTGGCGGCAATGAGCTGCGCAATCGACATAGTCTGGTCCTTGATGAAAGGCTGCTCCAGCAGGCAGACCTCTTCGTAGAACTTTTCCATCTTGCCCGCGACCATCTTTTCCGCGATGTTCTGCGGCTTGCCCGAAGCTACCGCCTGCGCCAGATAGATATCTTTCTCGCGCTCAAAGTCCGCCTTGGTCACGTCTTCCTTGCGTACGAACTTGGGATCGCTGGCTGCGATGTGCATTGCAATATCGTGCACCAGCTCTTTGAAGTCGTCGGTGCGCGCCACGAAATCGCTCTCGCAATTCACTTCGACCAGCACTCCGATCTTGCCGCCGGCATGAATGTAGCTGGCAACCGATCCTTCGCTGGTCACCCGAGTCGCCTTCTTGGCTGCAACCGATACGCCCTTCTTGCGCAGAATTACGACCGCCTGCTCCATATCGCCTTTAGCTTCGGTCAGGGCCTGCTTGCAATCCATCATTGGAGCTCCGGTCTTCTCCCGGAGGTCCTTCACTTGTGCCGCGGAAATATTCACTGTAGTAGTACTCATATTCGATGAATCCTTTTTTTACTTTCTACTCTTTCGTAGAGACTTAGCTTGCTACTGCTCCCCTTGCATCGTCCCGAACGATGTTGAACAAGACGTTGCCAGCGGCGTCTCCACATTCGATGCTGCTCTACAAACTTTGACCCGCGCCGGACGACCCGCGCGGGTCTAGTTTCCCCTAAGGAATAATGCCCGGTTTTTCGCTGACTACTGAGAACTGAGAACTGAGAACCGGAGAACTACTCTTCAAACCGTCTGGCTCTCGACCTTGGGCAATTCTTCTTCGTTCACCACCGGCTTCTTGTGCGTTCCCGGGCCTAGCACTTCTTCCATGCTGATATCTTCGCTCGCGTCAATGCCAGCTTGTTCCGCCGGAGGCCCGGTCGCAGCCTGCGCGGCATCGGCCGCAGCCTGCATGTCGGCAACCTGCTTGTCGGTCATCAACTGCGCGCCTTCGGCAATCGATTCCGAAATCTTCGACGTGAACAACCGAATCGCCCGCAACGCATCGTCGTTGCCGGGGATCACATAATCCACTTCGCTGGGATCGCAGTTCGTGTCGACTACGGCGACCACCGGGATGCCCAGCTTGCGGGCCTCGCGAACGGCGATCTGCTCTTTATTGGAGTCGATCACAAAGATCGCGTCCGGCAACCGGCTCATGTTCTTGATGCCGGCCAGGTTGGCCTGCAGATGCTTGCGCTCGCGTTCGAGCTTGATCACTTCCTTCTTGGGCAGCAGCTCGTAGCGGCCATCCGTGGCCATCTCGTCGAGCTCCTTCAGCCGCTTCACCGACTTTTGCACCGTGACCCAGTTGGTGAGCAGTCCACCCAGCCAGCGCTGGTTGATGTAGAACATTCCGCAACGCTGCGCTTCCTCGGCAATCGCGTCCTGCGCTTGACGTTTGGTGCCCACGAACAGCACGATGCGTCCGTCATTCGCCAGGTCCTGCACAAACTTCGACGCCTCTTTGAACATCTTCAGCGTCTTCTGCAGGTCGATGATGTAGATCCCGTTGCGCTCTCCGAAGATGTATTCCTTCATCTTGGGATTCCAGCGCTTGGTTTGGTGCCCGAAGTGGACGCCCGCTTCGAGCAACTCCTTCATGGTAATCGTAGCCAATGAACCTCCTCTTTAGTCTGCATCCTTTGCGCCACCGTGCCGCTCCGGATTGCCATTCCCGCCCCGCACGCGAGGCACGGGAAGAATTGAACTCCTGAAAACAAGCTGTCAGCTTTCCGCCGTCAGCTCTCAGCTAACACCAAAATCCAAATCCTATTCCCAGAACGCGAAAACCATTCCCTTTGTCATTCCCAGCC
>Ga0182015_10006212_pt1 | contig 12087 bp, 11 predicted proteins | sample 712P3MmetaG_FD_120478 | JGI IMG/M metagenome (GOLD analysis project Ga0182015, IMG submission 120478) | Permafrost microbial communities from Stordalen Mire, Sweden - 712P3M metaG | ecosystem: Environmental > Terrestrial > Soil > Wetlands > Permafrost | place: Sweden: Stordalen | collected...
CATGCTCGGGCTTCCGCCTATGGTCGGGCCGTCTTAGCTTAATCCGCCGAACCGCCGTATGCGGACCCGCATGTACGGTGGTGTGGGAGGGGAGGGCGCGCGATCGCCACCCCTATCCCGATTCCCCATTCAAAGCCATTTCGCTACTCCGCCATGATGTGAACATGTCCCTCTGTGGCTCTGGCTGAAACTGTAACTTCCATCGCGGCATTGTGCTGTCGCGCCTTGAGGCACTGCTGAGCAGTCCTCGGGGCGCTTTACTGTCTCCCCTTTGCTATTTGTGTAGGTTCCATTATCCGTACATTTCGGTTGAGACTTCTGTTGCTGTGGCGCTGCCTGGCTGGGCGATGATGGTTGCGGAGTCTGCGCGGAGACCGAAGCAAGCAATATTGTAGCGATGGAGATGAGCGAAACGAATCGGCGCACGAAAGACATCGAATTACTCCTTCGTCAGATTGTCACAGGTAAAGTGAGCTGCGAGAATCTCACCGGAACAAAGCAGTCGGTCAGGGATACCGAGGACGCCACTCCAGCCGTCATGGGCGACAAGGTCTGCATCGACCACTTGGCGTACTCCGAGACGATGTAGCGACCAGCGATGTTATTGGAAAAGTTGGGGTTTTGAGCCAGCGCTGGAGTAATTGTGCCAGCCACCAGCCCGCCGAGTAGTGTCAACACCAGCGCAAGCTTCTTAGTCATTGATGGAGTCTCCTGTTTCATTTGGTTATTGCGGGACAACGAAAACGTTTCGTAAACTGCGGAGCTTTGAGGCGCAATCGCTCTTTAGGGCTGGGGAACTTCAGAAGTTAATGTCACAACGGCCCGAGTTATTGCGCGAGGCGGAGCGTCTCACCCAGGAATCTCCCATCGGCGTTCAGGAGGAGCCGGACCGTGAGATTCGATACTGGCACTTGCCGGAGGTCGATTGGCCGGTCGCCGATCGCCAGATACGGGTGGTCAAAACGGTTCGCATCGAACAGCAGCGTCGGATCACGGTCAGCGCAAAAGACGCTGCTCGAATTAAAGGCAAGATGGCGATGTCGCAACCGAGCACCAACTTCTACGCCACCAATTTCGAACTGGGCTCGATTTCGCCCCTGTTCCTACATCAGTTGAGTCGCAGCCGTTGGCGAATCGATACAGAAGTCTTTCAGACCATCACCACCGACTGTCATCTCAAACACCCCGCTGTCCACCAAACCACCGCCCTGGTGGTGCTGACCATGATCCGGTTTCTGGCCTATACCCTGTCCCTGGTCTTCTACCACCGCCAAGTCCGCAGCCATGCCCGCCGAAAATGCGACACCTTTCAATGAGCTGGCCAAGCGCTTCGCCTACTGGTTCCTCGCTGTTTCGCCCAACACCAGTTGATCGAGCCGCCGTGCCTGGCCTTGGTCGTGTCCGGCAATCTTTCCGGGTGTCGTCCTGACGCCCTGACGCTGTATTCCTTCCGACTCTAAAAATCAAGCGCATTCTCCATCCCGCGAGCATTCCAACTCGCTCCAGCTTCCTTGCCTGCCACAACCGGAGTCAAATCAGCGGCGTACTCGATGGGAAGATGGCACTTTACGGAATCGCTGCATATCATGTGCTAACGATTGACGCGAAGAGAAAACTGTGATTAGATGCGCAACACGCTTGGGCTTGGCTTCAGGGCCCGCCAACGAAAGGGGCGCGCGAACCGAGGAGGATGTATGAAGTTCAATTTGGTTTATGCAACGCTTGTTGCAACCGTACTAGGTTTGACCGCGGACGCCAGCGCACGGGAAGTTGTCCTGCCCGCCGGCACCCTCTTGCAATGCACCTTGAACGAACCCAACTTCTCCTCGGCAACCGCGGAGGTCGGGGATCCGGTGGTTTGCCACCTGCGCGGCGTGACCGAATTCGGTCAGGAGGCATTTCCGCGTGGCAGCTATCTTGTAGGACATCTGGAAGCCGCGAAAGATCCTGGCCATTTTGTCGGCAAGGGCTATCTGAAGCTGCAATTCGATCGCATCGGGTTGCCCAGCGGCGATCTGCCCCTGGAGACGAAGGTAATCGCGACCCGTGGTTATCGCGTCGATCGCGAGGGCAAAATCGACGGTAACGGACATGCGAAACGGGACGTGGTCGAATGGATGCTTCCGCCGCTCTGGCCTTGGAAGGTGATCACCTTGCCGGCACGGGGTCCGCGTCCCAAGCTCAAGGGGGAAACCGTGCTCAGCTTGCGGCTGATGGATGATATCCAGGTGCCGCAGATGGCCACGGCCTTCAGACCGGAATGGCGCTCTTTCTCTAGGCCGCAGAACCAGTCGTTCGACGAATCTGAAAATAGGGACATCAGGTCCACGCTCTCCATCCAGGGCAGTGTGGTAAAGGCGGGCGCAGAGGTTTCGGCGGCGCTGGAAATTCCGCGGGCATCCTACGCTAGTTTCGTATCTCCCGATGTGAAGCCCGCAACACCGCTGCCGGCTTCCGGTGGACCCGTGTTCATCCTGAAGACGGGCATGGTTCTGGCAGTCGGAAACTATCAATACCAGGACGGACGTATCACTTACACGCTGGCCCATGGAGGAGGCGGTGTGGTGCGCATGGACGATGTGGACTGGACGACGACTACCCGGGTCAATAGCCAGCGCGGTGTACGAATGACATTGCACGGCGGGCACGTGAATACCGCGACCCAGGGTTTCTAACATTTGATTCTGTGAAGGATTGACGATGTCGTCGTTGCAAACGTAATCTTGATCAGGTGAAAGTGCCATGGCTCTACAACAAAGTGACAAAAATCATGATCAGCTACGAGGACCCGGAATCGATAGCCGTGAAGGCGAAGTATGTAATTCAGAAACATCTTGGCGGAATGATGTTTTGGGACCTCGGTCAGGACGATAGCAAATCAACCCTTCTTGACACGATCCACAAGCAACTTGGCGCGAACTGATTTTCTTGGATTCGTTGTCGTCAACTCAGAAGCTATGCGGAGGGGCGTTGAGTGTGCTCCGCTTGCGGTGGGCGGAACCTGTGCTTTGCAGACCCGCATCGTAAGCAGCTCTGGCGATGCGAGCGATCACCTGCTCGCGCGTGGCCTCATCCGCGGTCGAGTCCGTTAAGAACACAGCAATCGCAATTCGCCGTCCATCCGGTAGCGGGATGAGCCCTATATCTGTGCCTCGCCACAATCCAAGTCGCACCAGAAAAGGGCAGGGTCGCAATCTCTTTTGGCCCAAATGGACGCTAACTTGGCGGCGAGGGCATTGCGCCGTCGTTGAGTGATTCCGGCGCAAGCTCGCCAGCTTTCAAGATCGGAGAGCCGCGGAGATTGGTTTCGCAGATATTGTCTTACGCGGCCTGATCGTAGCGGTGGTGCAGGCCACCGAGCCGCGCGCGAGAAACAACGCGACCCCGAGCTGTTGAACGAACTCTGCCGCCGGGTGTTTGCTTTTGCAAGCCCATGTGAGTGCAGTCCTCGTGGTAGTAGCGAACGTAGCCAGCAAGAAGTCGCCTCAGATGGCGCTCGTTGAGAGCGATGATGTGGTCGAGCAGATCGCGGCGGCAGCTTCCCACCCAGCGCTCAGCCACTCCGTTCTGCCAGGGACTTCGAATGGAGGTCCGCACACAGGTGATCGTCATCGATCGGATCGCAGCGGGGACTTCCAATCCGTACTTCGCGTCGTGATCGAGGAGGATGAACCTGGGAGCGGATTGATCGGGAAATGCTTCGCGTAACTGCTGGACGATCCAACTGCTGGTCGGATGCTGGGTGACGTTGAAGTGCAGGATGCGACGCCGGTCATGGCTAATGATGAAAAAGCAATAGAGCAGGTGGAAGGTGACGGTGGGGACCGTAAAGAAGTCTATGGCGGCAATGGTTTCGCGGTGATTATGAAGAAACGAAAGCCAACGCTTGGCAGGTGCAAGATTTCTGGGTGCACGGCGCATCCAGCGGGAGATGGTGCGCTCCGATACGTCGAAGCCCAGCATGAGGAGTTCGCCGTGGATGCGAGGCGCACCCCAGGTAGGATTTTCAACGACCATTTGAAAGATCAGATCACGGATGTGTTTGGAAATTCTCTTCCCGCCGACTTGCCTTCGCACTTTGCAGAGCATGACCCAATACAATCGGAATCCGGCCCGGTGCCAGCGCACGACGGTTTCCGGTGAGACCAGAAGAAGCGTGTTTTTCCAGTTAGACCAGAATCGGCTTGCGACAACCCAAAATAACTTATCGAATGGACCGAGTCGCGGTTTAGGATGCCTGCGTTTCAACACGGCTAGCTGCTGGCGGAGAGCAAGATTCTCAAGCATCAGGCTTCCGCGGATGTGAAAGATGCGAAGTAGGGCTCCAAACCAGAGCCGAAGGAGCTCGAACATGGTGCCAGAGTTATAGCAGATCGGATTTTTAGCCGCATCCGATGTTGTTCATTTCAAAGCCGGACAGAATTGTGGCGAGGCACAATCGCGAACCTAAAGAATTTCGCTCGCATTCCAGCCTTGTTTCAACGCGGGCGAAAGAAATTTGCTTTCAGTCTGATTTGCGCTCCGCGCTCACTGGCTGGTCTTCACCTCTATTTCTCCGCGGGCATTTTTTTCGTGACCTGCTCGTACCAGAGGCGGTGATGGGTTCTCGCCCAAGTCGTGGAGACCTCTCCGCGAACGATCGACGTGAAGCCGCCGCGGACCATGGCCGTGCCCATGTAAACGTGAATGATGAAGCCCCCGATCGTCGCCAGTGCCGCGATGACGTGTACCGTGACTGCCAGATAACGCAGCCAGCGCAGACTCCATGGGATGGACTCAACAAACCACAGCCCAAGGCCCGAAATCAGCAGCAGGATCACGCCATAAAACATCAGCCAGAAAAACAACTTCTGGCCGTAGTTGAATCGTCCGACGGGAGGCAGTTTCTCATCCTCGTTTTCGATGTAGTATTTCATCGCCTTCGACCATCGCCGGTCGGCATCGGTCGTAAGCATGTCGGGGCGCCACATCTTGTACATCCAGAACATGGACAGCGTGAAGGCCAGGCCAAGCCAGGGATGCCAGAAGCGGGCCGTCGGTCCGCCGCCCACCAGCACCGCCAGCCAGAACATATAAGGCGACCAGAAGGCCAGACCGGTGATCAGGCAATAGCAGTAGGTGAACGCGCCGAGCCAGTGGTGAACCCGCTCGCTCAGGGTATAGCGAAGAATACGGCCGCCGGTTTCGCCCGCGGTTCCTTCGGAAGAAATCACGTGCGCATTGCTCACGGCTGGCCTCCGTTCTCATGCTTTTCGGCATCCACCTGCTTCGGACCGAAGCGCAAGTAATGCAGCGTCACGCCCAGAATTCCTCCCAGCATGGCGAGATTCCCAATCCACTTCGCCGGTCCTTTCCAGAAGCGGACCAGCCACGGAATGCGAGGATCCTTCGGCAATCCTCCATACGCTTCGGGATTGGTTGCGTCGTGGAGCACATAGATGACGCCCGTTCCGCCCACGCCCGCCGGATCGTACACACCCGCCTTCTCGAAGCCGAAGTTCTCGCGCAGCTGCTTGGCGCGAGTCTCCGCCAAGTCCGTCATGTCGTCCTTGGTTCCAAAGTGGAGACAGCCGGTGGGGCATGATTTGATGCAGGCTGGCTCCAGGCCGACGCTTACCCGGTCGACGCAAAGCGTGCACTTGAACATCTTCTTGGTCGCGGGGTTGAACTTCGGAATATCGAACGGACAACCGCTGACGCAATAGCCGCAGCCAATGCAATTCGACTGCTGGAAATCCACGATGCCGTTGGTGTATTGCACGATGGCACCGTCCGCGGGACAGGCCGCCAGACAGCCCGGGTCGGCGCAGTGCATGCATTGGTCTTTGCGCATCAGCAGCGTGATGCTGCCGTCTTCGCGTTCGTGCTCGTTGAACTTGATCAGGTTCCAGTAATTCCATGCCGTTTCCGGCATCGTCTGGTAGCTGTTGTCGAACACGGTGTCGGTGAACGTGTAACCGTTCCATTCGAGGCAGGCGACTTCACAAGCCTTGCAGCCGATGCAGGTTGTAGTGTCGATCAGTTTGCATACCTGATAGTCGCGCTCCACGTCTTCGCCGGGAGCGGGTCCGGCGTGGCCGGAAATTCTGCGGATTGCTAAGGTTGCCTGGCTCATACGTTCATGCCATCACAAATCTACTTCATGCCTTTTCCAGCTTCACCAGAAAGCCCTTGAATTCGGGTGTGTATGCGTTGGGATCCACCACGGTTGGGGTCAAGCGGTTGAGGATGGTTCTTGCGTCCCGGCCCGCGTCCTCCTGAATACCGCGATAACCCTGGTGGATTGGAATGCCGATCTGGTAGACCTTCTTGCCATCGATGTTCATCGGCTTGATGCGTTTGGTGACGAATGCCTTGGCAATGTAAAAGCTTCGTGCGCTCGTGACCTTCACCTTGTCGTTGCCCTTGATGCCAAGTTCGGCAGCCAACTCCACCGGAATCTCGATGAATGGTTCGGGAACGAGTTGCACGTTCATCTGGTTGTTCTTGGTCCAATAGTGGTAATGCTCGGTGAGCCGGTAAGTAGTGCAAACGATATTAAAGCCGTCGCCCGGAGTGGCGTACTTATCCATTGCCGTCTTCATCTTTTTGACCACGGGATTGTTCTGCTGGCCCGGGTGCAGCGCGTTTTGCACGGGGCTCTCGATCGGCTCGTAGTGCTCGGGGAAAGGCCCATCGACGAAAGCGCCCAACGGCGCGAATACCCTGCCCACACCTTCCGGATTCATAATGAAAGGACCCATGTGATCCTTGGGATTGGAATCCGGCTTGAAGTCAGGAACGTCGTTTCCCTGCCAAAGCTCTGCCGACTCGTTCCACCACACCTGCTTCCGTGTAGGATCGTAGGGTTTTCCCGAGGGATCGCAGGACGCGCGGTTATATAGAACGCGGCGATTCGCCGGCCACGACCAACCCCAGTTCTGGTAAATGCCCTGGCCCGATGGATCTTCGGTGCCGCGGCGGATGAGCTGGTTCCCAGCCTCGGTCCAGCATCCGGAATAAATCCAGTTCCCGCAGGAAGTTGTGCCGTCGTCCTTCAACCAGGCGAATCCCGGCAATTGCTGGCCGCGCTTGATGGTGACCTGGGTCTTGGGGTCGGTCAGATCCGCGAGCGCCTTGCCGTTTAACTCTTTGGTCAATTCGCCGAGAGCGGGATGCTGCGCATTCGTGTACGACCAAGTCAGATTCAAAATCGGATCGGGGAATTTCCCGCCTTGCGTCTGATAGAGCTCACGCACCTTGAGGAAGATTTGCGCCACGATGTCTTGATCCAGGCGGCACTCGCCCGGAGGCGGCACGGCGGCGTTCTTCCACTGCAGCCAGCGCGCCGAGTTGGTCATCGATCCATCTTTTTCGGCAAAGCCGGAACAAGGGAGGCGATAGACCGTCGTGTTGATGGTCTTCATTTCCTCCGGCGTGACTCCCGGCGACCGCCAGAACTCGCTGGTCTCGTCCGGATAAATCTCGCCGACCACGAGCCAGTCGGCCTTCTTAAGCGCTTCGATGTTTTTCTGCGAGTCCGGCCCAATGGCAACGCCGTTCATGCCGAACGCGAGCATCCCCTTCACCGTGCCGCGATACATGTTGTCCCAGATCTGCGTCCAGGAGTAGTTGCGATCCACTTTCGGCATGTAATTAAAGGCGAAGTCATTTTCTTTTGTGGCGGCGTCGCCGTACATGGCTTTCAAGTAGGAGACGGCAAACTTCGGCGTGTTCGACCAGTAATTAAACGAGTCCCATGGCTCCGGCTTGGAAGGAGTTGGCGTGATTCGTTTCAAATAAGCGGCCAGGTCAACATCGGTCGGATTCGGCACCTTCAAGTAGCCCGGCCAGATGTCGAACACTCCGCCCATGTCGGTGGCGCCCTGGATGTTGGAGTGGCCGCGCAGAGCATTGATGCCGCCTCCGGCGCGCCCGATGTTGCCCAGCAGCAACTGCAGCATGGCTGCGGTGCGGATGATCTGCGTGCCGAAGCTGTGTTGCGTCCATCCCACCGCGTACATGATGGTGGCTACCTTCTTCATGTCGCCATCTTTGCGGACGGAAGTAAATAGATCGGCAGCCTTCACGAACTGGTCTTTTGGTATTCCGGTGATGCGCTCGACCATTTCCGGTGTGTAGCGGGAATACTGCTGCGTCAACAACTGATAGACGCACCGGGGATGCTGCAACGTTAGGTCATAAGCCACCTTCGGAGGCAACGGCGGCAGAGGGGTGGCCGGTAGCGCGGCTTTTCCCAGGGTGGTTCCCGGAGATTGCGCCGCAGCAGCCGGTGCGGCAGCATGGGCAGGGGCTTCGCCGCCCGTGTCGTTGCCTTCCTGATAATTCCACGAGGACCGATCGTAAGTCTGCGTGGCGGCGTCAAAGCCGGAGTACAGTCCGTCTTCCGGCAGCTTGAAGCCTTCCTTCACGATGAAGGCGGCGTTCGTGTAGTTGACGAGATATTCATGGGCGATGCGGTTGTTTTCGAGCGCGTAGCGGATCACTCCGCCCAGAAACGCAATATCGGCTCCCGCGCGAATCTGCAGAAACAAATCCGAGGTCGCAGCCGTGCGCGTAAACCGCGGATCCACCACGATCAGCTTCGCATTACGGGTTCGCTTGGCTTCAATCGCCCACTTGAAGCCGCAAGGATGGTTCTCGGCGGGATTCCCACCCATGACCAACATCATGTCGGCATTCTTGATGTCGATCCAGCCATTCGTCATGGCCCCGCGTCCAAATGTTGGTCCCAAACTTGAGACCGTAGGTCCGTGTCAAACCCTGGCCTGGTTTTCCATGTACGTCAGGCCCAGGGCGCGCATGGTCTTGACGACGAGATAATTGAATTCGTTGGTATCGGTGCAGCCGCCAATCCATGCCATGGTTTCGCAGCGGTTCACGGTGCGTTCCAGAGCGTCTTTCTCAATGAAGGAGTCGTCGCGCGTCTTCTTCACCCAGTGTGCGATCTCATCGATGGCCTGCGTCCATGCAATGTCTTCCCAGTGATCGGAGCCGGGCCGCCGCACCTGCGGCTTCATCAGTCGCCGCGGATTCAGGATGTCCTGCTCGAGCGAAGCGCCTTTCGGACACAGCGTGCCGCGATTGATGGGATGGTCCGGGTCGCCCTCGACGTGGATCACCTGCGGCGTCACGTTCTTGGCCTTGTCGCCAATCGTGTAAATGAGGACGCCGCAGCTTACGGCACAATACGGGCAGGTCGATCGCGTCTCGGTCGCGCGCGCAATCTTCAGTTCTTTAAGCTGCGCCACCGCGGGAGTCAGATCAAATCCCAGGAGAGAGAAGCCCGCTCCACCAACGAGCGCGCCTTTGAGGAATGTTCTGCGGGAGAGTTCCATTGCGCATCCTCCGACGACTTCGATCACAAACCGGTCGGACTGCACCCCAAACTTCAAGAAACTATAATCCCGCGGCTCCCCCAGAGTCAACGAGGAGCTGCACCCCACGATGTAACTCCTTGCAGTTGCTTCCCGCAAGTCGAAGCCCCATAATCGCCCGGTGGCCAACACTGCCTGGCAGCAGCGCATCCGGCGCGCCGAACACCTCGCCGCTCAGCATCCCTTCGCCGCGGAGATCCTCGGCTTCTACATCCACATGGCCCGCTTTCAGGAAGGACTCTACCAGCGCATCGAACGCTCCGCTGGAAAGATTTCGATTTCTCTGTCAGCTCCGCTGGAATTGCCCGAACTCCTGGCCAGCTTCCCACCATTTCTTACCGTGGTTGAAGAGCATGGCCCCGCTCGCCTCGCGCTAGTCGCTGCTGATCTGCGCAACGCGCCATCCGGTTCCTGGTCTGATCTGCTGAACGCCTGCTGGTCTGCCGCAGGACAGCCGCCGTCTGATCCTCAAGAATTCCTCGCCTTCGCCTTCCTGCAGCCCCACGCCGAATTCCTCCGCTCCAGCGCTGCGCTGCAACTTGACGGCTACACCCTTGCCCTGTGCCCGTTCTGCGACCGCAAACCCACGCTCGGAATCCTCCGCCAGCAGGGCGACGGCGGCCGCCGCAGCCTGCTCTGCGGTTTCTGCCTCTCCGAGTGGGAATTCCGCCGCGTCGTTTGTCCCGGGTGCGGTCAGGAAGACCACACCAAGCTTCCGGTCTACACTGCCGAAGAGCTTCCCTATATCCGCGTCGAATGCTGCGACGTCTGCCACACCTACACCAAATCGATCGACCTCACCAAGAACGGCCTCGCCAACCCTCTCGTCGACGAACTCGCCTCCATCCCGCTCAACCTTTGGGCGCAAGACCACGGATACGCCAGACTCCATCCCAACCTGCTCGGAATGTGAGCCGCCCCACCCCAGGAATTCCTCGTGCTTGCTTTTCTTGATCAGCCATACTCCAACTGAAAGGCTTCTGCACCGGATGACCCTTTTTTTTACAGCCATATAATCACTGAATGGCAGATCGTATCGCGTGTTCGTCCGTGACTTGTCCCAGGCGAACAAGGTGCGCAGAGCGACATCCTTAACCGGGTTCCGGAGAGCCGAGCAATAGAAGCCTGGATTCGCAAGCTACTGTACGAGGTCAGTCGCATCGCCGAGCAGGCGCTGGCCCGTGCCAGGAAAGTACGAGAAGAGGGTGCCCCAGCAGTTCAGGTGGCGCTGCAGCGGCTCGGCTCGTTGGAACAGGAGGTGCGCCCACTCGGTTCGTTTGGAATCCCAGGAAACTGAACGGAAGGAACGTCCGCACACTCGCGCCCCACAAGAAACCCATGATCCCAGAACGATCCTCCACCCGCACTTCCTGGTTGAACCGCACTACGTTGGGAATCGGACTCACTAGTTTGTTCAGCGACTGGAGCCACGAAATCGCCACCTCGATTCTGAACTCGAAGCCGTGTCGATTTGAGGCAAATCTCGGCAGGCAGATTTGTGCTATCTTGTGTGGCTCCATTTTGGCTCCAATAAGAAGGACAAAAACAGGCAGGGAATCGTCGCTATGCAGGCTGCGCTCTGCCATTTCTTTTCCTCATTCCTGATGGATTTCTCGGTACAACTTCGGTACAACTGAGCGAGAGAAAAGGTGGTTTGCTGACCCCTAAGCGATACCAGATAAAGCACTTGGAGTTTGTACTGCGATAGTTCGGGACCAGGGGGTCGGAGGTTCAAATCCTCTCTCCCCGACCAATCTTTCTCGCTCTTTCAATTGTTTATGCTGCCTTTTGGGTTTCATCTTTTTCGGCGATTTTCGGTACATTCGGTACAACTGAAGGCAACTCGAAGCCGAAACCACACTTCTCTGCCCACATCTTGCGGAACGGAACGTCCTCTTTGATCTTGTCGTAGAGGTCATCCATGGAATTTCCACTGCGTCCCATCCAGAGATTTCGAATCCCTTCCGGGCACTCGGTCTTGTTCCGCAGGTACGTGTTCCTGAAGCGACGGAACGCATGGTTTCCCGCCTTGTGCGTTCCTTGGAACGGATTGACGTAGTTCAGTCCCTTCAGGGCCTCGTGCAGATGGCGACGGATGATGTTCGACGGCGAGACGGGTTTTCCTTTCCGAGTGCCGAATAGGAAGCCCGACTTTCGGTCGCCGACGAACCCCTTGAGGAGAGCGGCAATCGCGGGGTGAAGGTCAACCTGACGAAGGCCGTTTTTTGTCTTGAGCCGTTGTTCGACCCTGCCGTGATGAACTTTCTGTGGCTCTATCTGATTGGCCTGCTGGGCTGGCATGCGTCCGATTTGCAGAGGCTTGAGGTGATAGCGGAGCAACTTAGGCATTTCCCCTACGAGTCGTCCGCGAAAGCACTGTTGGCAGAGATCCGGCGCGTCCGGAATTCGAATACCACTCGGCGATACTTGGACCGGGTGCTCCGATCTCTTGCCGTCCTTCCGCTCCATCTCGTCAAATCCGGACTCGAAGTCCTCGCTGAGGACGATTCCTTCTCATCAAAGATGCGTGCCAAGTTTCGTAACTCGGTTTTAATTAGGTAAACCACCGGTTCGGCCACTGAGACTCGAAGAGGTTTGACCGCTCAGGCAGAATATCCTCCCCAAAGTGGTTTGATGAGAGCCCCCGAATAGGAGGACGAAATCTCCGAACTTTACGAAAACCTCTGCACTCGAAGTGGAACTGCAAATA
>Ga0182015_10006213_pt1 | contig 12083 bp, 15 predicted proteins | sample 712P3MmetaG_FD_120478 | JGI IMG/M metagenome (GOLD analysis project Ga0182015, IMG submission 120478) | Permafrost microbial communities from Stordalen Mire, Sweden - 712P3M metaG | ecosystem: Environmental > Terrestrial > Soil > Wetlands > Permafrost | place: Sweden: Stordalen | collected...
GCTCCAAAACAACCTGCGGTTCCTACGGAGGTCTGGATCAATAAACCGCTCAACTTAGGCTTAGAAATTAAACCTCAGTAAATTCCAGAATCATGTGTCGCAAAGTTGTTGACACGCGCCGCGTTTACTTCGGGAGTTGGTGTCTGAGATGCTTTGCGGTTTGTGGAAATTACTCTGGCCCTTGAGGGACTTCAGGTAAGTGACAATCTGCCATCGTTGCCGCTCGGGAAGGCTGGTCCAAGATGGCACACCGTTATCCGCGGCTCCGGTTGTGATGAATCAAAAGACCTCTCCGTCCGACGCTGATTGCGTGGGTCCTTTAGAGAGTGGAGGGATGTTCGGACCTGTCAATCCCCGTATTCACTGCTCGCAACCGTGATCTTGCCGCGGACATGCGATACATGACGACCAAGTAAATAACGGCGAGGTACATCCCGAAAGCCCACCACAACAGACCGACGCCTAACGCGTAAGGCTCGGCTACCGCTTTTGAAACTGTTATGTCGAGGCCGGAATCTCCGCTGGAGGGCAAAAGCCGAGGATAGAGTGCCACAGCCGAGCCGATGAGCATCAAGGCGAGATACATACAAGAACAGGCAAACGACTTGCGGTCATTCTGCTTGCGCCAGTGGTGGATGATGCCGGCCAACGCCAGAAGGACCCCACCTGGAATGGCAAAAAGCACCGGGCCGGAATAGTAATTAGCGAGCGTGTCGTGGCGCGCAACGATCGTAGCTGGCACGCCTGCAATTGTTAGTAGCCGAACCGCCATCCACAGCCGGTGTACCGCCACGCGGGATCGTTGTTGCAACGTGCCTTCTGTTTTGACTGCGAGATAAAGCGCCCCGACATGGTGACGCAGATTTTAAATTTCGGATTGCCCGCGCCCATCGACATTCAGGTGACTGGTCGCGACCTGGAAGGCAACCGGCAGTGGGCTGCCGAGTTGCTCCGGAACATTCGATACGCCCCTGGCACGGCGGACTTGCGCGTGCAGCAGCCCTTCGATCAACCCTTTCTGCACTTTAATATCGATCGTGCCAAAGCTCAGGAGCTTGGCTTCACGGCGCAGGACATCGCGCAAAATCTTCTGGTATCTCTGAGCGGCAGCTTCCAAACCGCGCCCACATTCTGGGTTGACCCTAGAGCGGTGATGACTCCATCGAAAGAAGCGTACACGCTTTCGAAGGACACCAAGGCTTCATACCGTTGGACGCTCGCGCGATCAGCATCTACGATCGCCCGGTTAGCGTTGTTTCGCGAGCGGTGTGCTTATCTTGGGCCGGGATCTTGGGCTCGAGTTCGCCGAGTCAAGATCGAAATCGACGAATAACGCATTGAGAAGGCGGGTTCCAAATGCGCAGACGTTACTCGCTGCCTTTTTCGTCAGACTCGTTCTTCACCTTTCCTCGCTTCTTTGTCGTATCCCTAGAGGCATGCGCCGAATCTTTTTCCCGGCTGCGGTACGGCTGATGAGCCTCAGCTTGGGGAGTGTCCGTTTCGGATTCGCTTTTCCACTGGCGTCTCTGTTTTGCCTTTGCCGACTGCGAACTTTTCTGAGCGACGTCTTGTACCTGAATCGTCCTTTCCAGCACGTGAATCCGCTCTGCCTTTCCGTTGTATCGTGCTCGTTCTGCGAGCGACAGGCCTCCAAAGACTTCATCTTGCCGAGTCTGACGTTGCTCTTCGCGGAGCCGTGCTAATTCGGATTCGGGCTTTTCCTGTGCCATGAACGGACCTTGAGCGAGAAATACGAAGACTCTATCCTGATTATCTGGCGTCTTCAATACCACGTATCACGTATAGGGTGAGGTGGAGGCTCCTAGCGCCCGACGAACCGATTCCGTTTTGTTCGATGTCGAACGGACCTAAAGAGTTCTGCGTGGTAGGATGAATTGTTACTTTTCCATCCTTCCGCCGGCCCTCCTGGGCGACGGTTCCTTGTGAAAACTGACGTAGGTCTCGACGAGGAACCGGGAAAGACGCATCTGCCCGCCTGCGACCCAGGAGAGGAATACATATGACACCCGAGTATATTTGGCAGGAATTGTACCAAGCCGCCATCATCGAAACCGATGACGGCAAGTTGCCAAATCGCCTACGAGCGGCAAAGGCCGCCATTGACAACCGACTTCATGAATTGCAGCTAGACCATGGCGGTACACCCGAAGAGCGACTAGCTATCAGCGATGCGCTTGCAGGGCTAAATGTTCTACGGAAAGAGCTACAAACTCGCTCCGAAAAGGGTTCTAGCAGGTGTTGATAACTGTTCGCAACCAGGCGACCACACTCATAATCAATTTTGACACCTGCTCTCGCTCAACTTTGCACAGTTAGCCAAAAGTCCAATGCTGGCAAGGATTTCGTGTGGCTCCTTCTCTCTCCAAGAACTCCCGGTCCGAAACTCTCGGTCGTAGTTTTAAGCCGCGTCAGCAACTTCGATGATTTGCAACCCTAGCTGAGCGGCTTTTCGCTTGAGATGGATGACCTGCTGTTTGCGGTGTTGGGCCTCATATAATTCGGCTCCTTTGTCCATATTTCATTCCGTAGCGCAGCATGCGGTAGAGGAGCCGGTCGAGTTTGGCGGCCATCGCCTTGGCGCCACCGGAGGCCCCAAGCGATTCCGAAATCGACGGAACTGCGGCCCTAAATAGGTGTCGCTCTCCCGTAAATTAGTGGCCGCCGGGAGGAATCGGCCATTTGCCGGAGGGCACCGACGAGCAGAAGGGTGCGACTCGTTTCGTTATTTGCTTCCATTGCCTTCGTAGGTGACATGCCACACGCTTCGACTGCCGTCATCAGTGACGAACATACTCCCGTCCTTCCCAATGGCAACTCCGACCGGCCGACCCCACACTGACTCGTCATTCACAACGAAGCCTGTAAGGAAATCCTCGTAGGTGCCGTCCGCCTTTCCGTTATGCATCGGGATATGGATCACCTCATACCCGGTACGCTTTTCGCGGTTCCACGAGCCATGCTCTGCCGCAAAGCCGTCGCCGTCATAGGACTCCGGAAAGCTACCTGAAGCCGGATAGAATGTCATCTCAAGCGAAGCCATGTGCGGCTGCACCAGCACATCGGGCGTAAGCACCTTCGCGTGCAGATCGACATGCCTGCAGCTGTTCGCATCGGGTGACTCCGCTGTGGCTTGTGGATTAGCGCCAGTCCCGTCTGCGCATGGTTGCGGTAGCCTTGGATCCTGATGACCGCCCATGTAATACCACGGCCATCCGAAGAATCCACCCTCCGGAACTGAGGTTAAATAGTCGGGAACCAGATTGTTTCCAAGCTCGTCCCGCTCATTGGTCGAACACCACAACATGCCGGTCACCGGATTGATCGCCTCGCCAACACAGTTCCGCAGCCCCGAGGCATACACCTTGAGGAACTTGCCTTCAGGTGTGTACTCAAGTACGTCCGCTCGATGGAACTCCTTTGGATGGTCGTCCGGATTATCGATGTTCGATCCCGAACCGACCGAGACCAGCATATGCTGATCATCTTTGGTAAAAACCACATCGCGTGTCCAGTGTCCGCCACCCGCAAGCTGCGCATAGCCGGGCAGACTCGGAACAATAGCCTGCGGCCTGTGGGACGCATGAAGGTCACCGGATCGATAAGGGAAACGAACCACTGAGGTCGTGTTAGCAACGTATACGAACCGGGGATTGTCGGCGGGATAGAAGGCGATGCCGAAAGGATGGTCCAGCCCCGTAGCGAAACGCTCCACCTGTGCAGCCTTGCCATCCGGCCCTGTATCCCGCAGAACAAAAATGATACCTCCGCCGGAGTCGGCAACAAATAGATCGCCGTTTGGGGCAGAGCGGATGAGTCGTGGCTGGCGGAACGTGCCTTGGCGGAGCGGCTTCGTGTCCTGTTGCTGCGAATGCTGCTGATCCGGCGACGGGCTCGGCCCATTGTCGCCCCCTGCGTACAGAGTCACCTTGAACCCGGGGGGCGCAATCGGCCATGCATTTTCCGGGCGCGGAACAATATGCGGCTGGTTGCGAACCGATTGCGCAGGATTGGGCTTCGGTAGATCGGCTACCGAGATCTTTCGCGAAATTCCCGGTTTTTCCTGACTCCAATCCGCGAACGCATCCTGTCCCGTAATCGGATTTTGTTTAATCTGTGCCCCAAGTGGGACTGTGGCTGCGACGATAGTCAGAAGAATGAGCCTCGTTTTCATAGACACTGTGAGATGCCGGATCCGACGAATTGGTCGCATACTGCGAACCGAAACCCCCGCTTCTGACTACCTCTCCCAATGCGGTAACGGCTTCAAAGGCGCTTCGCACTCCAATTCCCGATTCCAAACCTTCCGGCAGCTGCCACGACGGGGCAGCATCCGCACAATGTAAGCGGCGCCAAATTCGGGTGGTAGGCTTCTATGAAGGATTCCGCCCAAGGATGGCATTTAGCGCATCCAAGAAATCTTTGGGATTAAGCGAGAAATGATCGGACATAGAGCGTTGACTCTCTCGACGCTGTGGAAGTTCACGATCGTGCTCTTGGACATTGTAGCCACTCAGGCACGTACCCTTTGGGGTTTCTTTTTCGCAACGGCCGACGTCTTGTGTACGGGCTTCTTAGCATCACGTTTCTTCGATTCCAACTGAGCCAAGCTCAAGCGAATCTGCTCCATCAGGTCCGGAGCGCCCGTCGCTGGGCTTGCGGACGCTGGTTTCGCCTCGATACGATTACTCATTTTCGCATCGATAATTTTGTGTATGCGTTCTTGGTATAGGTCTTTGAATTGCGTGGGATCGAACTCTCCTTCGTACCCTTTGATTAGCGCCATTGCCACAGACAGTTCTTTGTTACTGAATTTGTTGGTTAACTCCAAGTGGGGTGCAGGGCGTACTTCGTTCGCGTAAAACATCGTATGTGCGACGAGATAATCTTCCGCAGGCCGGAGAATCAGCATGTGCTCTCGCCTGTGCATCCCGATTCGTGCAATCCCGAGGCACTCCTCTCTCCGCATTGCTTCGAGCAGCAACGCGTAAGCCTTTTCCGCGCCAGGGTCAGGAGCGACGTAGTACGACCGTTCGAAGTAAATTGGATCAACGGTTGTCGCTTTCACAAAGTGAAATAGATCGATTGTGTCGGAAGTCTCGATCTCTGCTCCTTTGATTTCCTGAGGATCGATAGCAGCGAATTCGTTCGGCGCGATCTCATAGCCTTTTACCACTTCGTTTGGGCGAATTTCTTCGCCGGTCACTTCGGACTGGAGGACTTGCCGAACGGCGGAATACTCATGTCGCGCCACATGTCGACCATTCATTTGTTCGGGCATGGATCGCGTCTCTCCGACTCCATCGTTCAGATCGTAATCGTGGTCTTCGCGGTCGTGCGAAAAGGAAGGACAGGACGTGACGGAGGGACCTTCGTTGATCGGCTTGCGGTAAAGCCGCCGAAAGCGCGTCACCTTCGTCCGAGCACCCACCAGGAGCCGGACTGGAATCACGACAAGCCCGAAATGAAGATGCCCACTCCAAACGGTAGATGGCATGGCCATGAAAGCTCTTCGTATGGGATGCAATTATTAGTTGCAGGGCTGCAGAATAACTCCTGAGTCGGGACAGCCATATCACGTTGAAACCGTTGCGAGCATTCAATCGGACTACCGCTCTCTCATAAGCGGTTTTCGACCGAATCCGACACCAAGGGAATCTTCAATGAAGACAAGTCGCCGGAATGATACAGAACATTTTCTTCACGGTTAACGAGTATCTTTAAAGCTTTCTATTCCGGTGACTTCGACGAGGCCAGAGAACTTGTATCCGACGATTTCCGCTTCAGAGGCCCATGTATTGAAGCCACCAACAGAGGAGCCTACCTTTCATCGGCGGCGCCGTTGGGACAGATAGTGCGAGGCTACCGCGTCCTGCCGCAATGGAAGGATGGTGATGAGGTCGGCTCCATATACGGAGGTTAAGCTGGAAACGCCAGGGGGAAAAGGCCCCGTCATGAGTGAGTAGCACCAGGCCATGACGGAAAGCCGGTTTCCGGACACCGGGGTTTCGCCCACCCTGAAACAAAGGCCCCGTTGCGAGATCAGCGGGGCCTTCTCCGTTTTGTATCGTTTGCGAACTTGGTGCTCACGCTGATTGTTGTTGATAGCCCGGGACGAAGGACTCGGCGACAGATCCGTCATCAGTGATGGCACTACCATGAAGGGGGCGGAATCTCGCGCGTCTCAAATCGTCCCGTACCAGCAATCTCAACGAGCTTGTTGAGCAAGAAGTCCTTATCTCCCGAATTCTTCGCATACTCGACCACAGGCTGATGCGCCTCCACTGTTCGTCATGACTCAATCCACTCTCGCGCAAGACGATCAACCCTGGATGCACATCCACATCGAGGAGTTCGATGAAGTCTCGCGCATTTGTCGTAACAACTGCAAAATCGTGATCAAGCGCATGTAGCCATATCTCATGATCCGCCCGACCAGCTAAGCCGACGTGCGGTACGGATTGAGCATATATGCCGACCTCGGCCAATCTGGCTACCAACGCCGGCGAGATATGCTCATCTAGGAGCAGACGCATGACTACGTGGCACTACGCTTCCTGTGAATGGCCAGCTGCTTTCTGGGGCGTCCCGGCTTTTCACCAAAGCGAGAAAATAGGCGAGCGTATGCTAGGTCTCGCTCACTGAGGCTGGGAAAATCTTCCACGATCTCTTGTTCGGGAGCACCCTTTCGAAAGAGCGCCGCGACATGCTGTACTGGAATTCGAGTTCCACGAAAAACGGGTTCTCCCCCCAAAACTTCGGGTGAGGAGACGATACGCCGCCTGCCCCAGCGGAAGGCTGCCAAATTCTTGGCAACCGTTTGCCGGAATGATTTGCCCTCAACCAGCAGCTGGATTTTCCCGGAGCGGTACACAATATCAGCGCCTTCTTTAGACCAGTGGGAAGCTTTCGTGTCTCCACGCGCCAAGATTTGTGCTAGAGATTCTTTGTCCTGCCGGCTCAAGGGGAAAGGGAATTCAACCAAAAGCTTCACAAGAAGTACATCGCCAACGGAGAACTGATGCCGCACCGCCTTGCCAGTTTTTCGTTTGTGCGACGGCTTCACTGATTTCTTTTCCAGTGCCGTCCGAATCGTTTCGGGCGACACTTCCGCAATGGCCGCCGCCTCATTCACAGAAAATAGTTCAGTCATAACGATCTCCTCAACAAAATATACCACCACAGGTGGTATCATATCAAGAGAGTGTTTTCCCGACGGCATTGCCTCATTCGACTCCGACGCATCTCATACCTGGAGTCAGGCGATGGCCGATCAGCAGCGGGCGAGTTCCAAAAACTGATCGACGATCCGGGTATGTGCTGGGTATATATCTCCGGCCCATAGGCCAGGCCACGGGTGTACGCCGGGTAGAGATAATAGAACGACTCGGTGATTGCGAGGTCGTACTGGATGGTTTGGCGGAGCAGCGATGGAGGTTGACTTAGCCTGAGCCACTTCCCGATGCCGTAGTGTATTCGCTAAATGGTTCAACGCACTGCGCCTCGATGGCTTCTGCGTCCGTCAGCTTGACTACGCGGAGGGGAAGTTTTTCGAGTTCCGCCAGTTTCGCCGCTCTCAGGCGACGTGCCCCGGCTACGCTAACCGTTCGATTCTTACATAGTCTAACTATGGCAGCAGCCTTCGGACAAGGGGGCAGGTTTTGCATCGAGACGAGATTCCGCCCGGAACTCTTTATCTTCTGATTTTGAAGACGCTTGCACGCGCCGGAGAGATGCACGGCTATGAGATCGCAGACTCTATCCAGAGGATCTCCGATGACGTCCTTCAAGTGGAAGAAGGGTCGTTATACCCGGCTCTCCAGCGGATGCTGATCAAAGGCTGGGTGAAGGCCAAGTGGGGAACTACGGCTGGGAACCGCCGGGCGCGCTATTACCAGCTTACAGCGTCGGGCCGCCAACAATTAGAAACGGAACTGTCACAGTTCGAACGGGTGATCGGAGCCATCACCCGTGTGATTCAGACGGCTTGAAAGGGCGAATCGCCATGGATTGGCTGAACGAAATCCGCAGGCGGCTTTGGATGTTAATCCGCCATCGGCAATTCGACGTGGACCTGGAGGACGAGATGCGCCTGCACCTAGAGCTCAAAGCGCAGGAACTGGTGCGGGCAGGGCTAACGCCAGAAGATGCCCGTTATGCAGCGCTACGTCGATTTGGGAACACGACCCTGTTGAAGGAGAAAAGTCACATGGTTTGGGGATGGGAGTGGCTTGAACATCTGGTGCAAGACATGAATTATGGCGTGCGTGCAATGCTGCGCAGTCCGGGCATCACGATTGTGGTTCTGCTTTCACTCGGCCTCGGGATTGGCGCGAACACGGCGATCTTCAATCTGATTGATGCGGTGATGCTCCGAGCGCTTCCGGTAAAGGAGCCAGGACGGCTGCTTTTGTTTGGAGATGCGAGTGACTGCTGCATTAGCGATTATTTTCCAAACCAGGTGCTTTATTCATATCCGTTTTATCGCGAGATGCAGCAGAAGAATCAGGTCTTCTCTCAAGTCGCCGCGGTCTTCAGCATGATGAATCGCGTCCATGGATCCGTGGAGGGGCGGAGCGAAACCGAACCGATGAATGTCCAGCTTGTATCTGGCACCTACTTCCCCATGCTGGGCGTACAAGCCATCGCTGGACGGATTCTCACCGACGAGGATGACCGGATGCGAGATGGGAATCCTGTAGCAGTAGTCAGCTATTCGTGGTGGACTCGGGGTTTGGCCCGCAACTCTTCGGTATTGAACAAGAAGCTAAAGATCGGCTCGGCTGTTTTCTCGATTGTAGGTGTCGCTCCAAAGGAGTTTTTTGGGACGAAAGTCGGCGAATCGCCGGATATCTGGATTCCTCTGTCAATGCAGAAAGAGGTTCTACCAAATGTCGATGGATACAACGACAATTTTTCTGAGTGTCTCTACTTGATGGGGCGGTTGAAACCGGGCGTGAATACGGCACCGGCAGCTGCGAATGTAAACCTGCTTTTCCAACAGATTCTCCGCGGCTTTCCAGGCGCGCCGCTGAGCCAGGAGAATCTGGAAAAACTGGCGAAAACTCGCGTCGAACTAACTCCGATGGCCACTGGGTTGTCAGAACTTCGCAGACAGTTCTCTGAGCCGTTGAAAATCCTGATGACCGTAGTGGGATTTGTACTGATGATTGCGTGCGCGAATATCGCGAACCTGTTGCTGGCGCGATCTGCGGCCCGAGGACGGGAGCTTGCTGTGCGCCAGGCGCTTGGAGCAGGTCGCACGCGGCTCATCCGCCAATTGCTAACCGAGAGTCTGGTACTGGCTTTTGCTGGGGGTGTGCTCGGTGTGGCACTCGCAGCTGGCGCCCGCCGTCTGCTGCTACGCATGGTTTCGGGTGGGCCGGAGGCGGTGCCGCTGGATGTTTCGATGAACATTCGTCTGCTGTTGTTCACCTTAGGAGTCACGCTGGTGACGGGTGCGCTCTTTGGGACGATTCCGGCACTTTGTGCGACAAGGTTGCAGCTTGCGGGATCGCTGAAAGAAGGACGAGGCCCGGTGACCGCCGGAGCGAGGAATCCTCTGGCAAAGGCGCTGGTGGTTTCTCAAATTGCTTTGTCACTCGTCCTGCTGGTCGGCGCTGGACTCTTTCTGCACAGCCTGATGAATTTGATGAACGTCGACACGGGCTTCAACCGAGAGCATGTTCTTCGTCTACAGACGGATGCGAGCTCGGTCGGCTACAAGGAAGACGACTACCACCTGACCAGACTGTATGCACAAATCGAAGAAGCGGTAAGCGCGCTTCCGAGCGTACGAGCAGCGAGCTACTCGCTGTTCACCTACAACGAGGGCAGCTGGAATAATCCTGTGTCTGTACAAGGGTATGTATCGGCGGATAGCCATCGCGATGTTCATCACAACGTTGTGGGCACGGATTATTTTGCGACAATGGGGATTCCCCTGTTGGAGGGCCGCGGATTCGGACCCCAGGATACTGCGAACTCGCCGAGAGTTGCAGTGATCGATGAAACGATGGCGCACACGATGTTTCCAAAGGGCTCCCCAATCGGGCGTCACTACACCAGAGGTGGCGACAGGGGTATAGAAGTGATAGGGGTCGTGAAAGATGTAAAGGTGAACAGCCTGCAAGAAGACCCTCAACCGATCGATTATTACCCTTACACGCAACACTCGCGGTATTTGAACGACTTTGAAGTGCGATATTCGGGAGGACTCGACGCGGTAGCGGCCGCAGTCCGGCATAGGATTCATGAGGTAAATCCTTACTTGCCGATCTCCAATGTGACAACACTTGACGAGCAGGTGGAGCGATCGATTGGGAATCAGCGGCTGGTAGCGCAGCTTTCTACTTTCTTCGGACTGCTCGCTGTCTTCCTCTCGTGCATCGGGATCTACGGCGTGATGTCCTATGTCGTTACGAGACGGACTAATGAAATCGGTATCCGCATGGCGCAGGGGGCGCGGCGCTCTACTATGCTCTGGATGGTGCTGCGCGAGATTCTGATACTGGTCACGAGCGGGCTTGTCATCGGCGTACCCGCCGCGTTAGCTGGAGACCGCCTAGTCTCCAACATGCTGTTCGGACTCAAACCCATCGACCCGGTCACGTTGGTGAGCGCAACCATTGTATTGCTGATGGTCGCAGCGATCGCAGGCTACTTACCAGCACGAAGGGCCTCCCGGGCCGACCCAATGGTGGCGTTGCGGTGTGAGTAGCGCCTCCGACAAGAACGGTTTCACCAGGGCCACTAATTAACAACGAGTGGCAGATGCTTAGTCTGGAGCCCGCCTCGGGTAAGGGCGGATCACGGGCAACCGGGAAGCTGACAACTCTTTGCAATCCTCCGACTCCTTAACCAACGAGATTGCAGAGTCGGTCAGCGACGAGGGTTCTGCAGATCGCTCAAGGTGCGATGCCTACGGAGGCGCTCTGCTCGCGCGCCGTGGCAAGTTCCCAATACACCAACTCCAGAAGGCCAGTCAGTTCGCGATTCTCCTCAAGATTCTTGATCCGGAGGCGCAGAGTTGCCACTATGTTCTGCCTAGACGCGCACTCTCGTTTCCGTGAGGGCGACGCTGGAGGTAGAACATCAGTCGTGGCCCTGCGCGATCGTATGATACGGCCCCGCAGTTCCTCCTGGCTGTACAACCATGCCGTCGAGACCGCTGCTTCCGCGGCAACAGTGTTGAAAACATGGTGGCCAGGGACGGAGTTGAACCGCCGACGCCAGCCTTTTCAGGGCTGGCTTCCCCCGTTGTTATCTAGTTAATTCCAAATAACTTACATTAACAATCTGCACCAGAACCGATGCCAAGTCGATGAGGAGCTACCCGGTGAGCACGCGGGTCAATCGCGTCGAAAATGACGACGCAGAATGCTCCGCAGCCGTGGGACGAGGCTCCAGCGTCAATGGAGGGTAGTGTCCTAACAGTGCGTTGCTAGGAATGCTTTGCTATTTGGATTTCTAGGCGCTTGATTCTTTCGGCTACAATCTCCGCTTGGCGGGCGGTCCTCTTAGCCCTGTCCGCTAGCGCGGCGGCCTCTTCCCGCAGTTCTTCAATTTCATTCCGTAGCGATTCCGAACGATCTTCTTTAGCCATAGGTCAATACACTCAGCTAACCCTTCCGGGAAGTGTGCCGGATTCTTTCTTCTTAGCGGCTCGGGCGGCTCGGTCCTTTGCAACGGCAGCTTTGGCGCGAGTGATTGTGATAGTTGTGTAGGTCTTTCGCTTCGCCATGCTCGGGCATTCGGACAAGATAGAATCCTACGCCCCTGTGTTCGATTCCATACAGTGTTTCGGGTAGCGTCGAGTTGGGCTGATAGCGGTCAGGTTTAGTCGAGTTGCGAGCTATGATGAGGAATCCTCTCGCCCTGTGCAGCCCTGCCAGACTCAGAATCCGCTACGCACTTGCTGGCTTGCCAAGGGAACGAATCTTCTTGCTAACTTTTTTAAGCCAAGGTTGGTGCAGTCGCATACGACCGTCGTCATCCCACTTTACAAGCGCGTCGTCTTCGTTCGTTTGCTCAACTGTACCGAATTCTCCAGTCGGCTTTCCGAA
>Ga0182015_10006214_pt1 | contig 12083 bp, 13 predicted proteins | sample 712P3MmetaG_FD_120478 | JGI IMG/M metagenome (GOLD analysis project Ga0182015, IMG submission 120478) | Permafrost microbial communities from Stordalen Mire, Sweden - 712P3M metaG | ecosystem: Environmental > Terrestrial > Soil > Wetlands > Permafrost | place: Sweden: Stordalen | collected...
AAAACCGCACAGCTTTGAACGGCGTCTCGTTCGACGTACGAAGAGCGGAGCTGTTCGGCCTGCTCGGTCCAAATGGCAGCGGAAAGACGACACTGTTTCGGATCCTTTCTACGTTGATGATTCCGAGCGGCGGGCGGGCGATGATCATGGGCTGCGACGCGGCGCAGGAGCCGGGGCGATTGCGGCGGCAAATCGGTGTCGTGTTTCAGGCGCAGAGCGTCGACTTAAAGCTCACCGCCTATGAGAATCTTTGGCACCAGGGCCATCTTTATGGCTTGCGCGGAGCAGCGCTGAAGAAGCGCATTTACGAAATCCTCTCCCGCGTGGGCCTTGCAGATCGCGCCAAAGAGCTGGTCGAGAAATTCTCCGGGGGGATGCAGCGGCGCATTGAATTGGCTAAGGGATTGCTTCATCATCCCGGCGTGCTGCTGCTGGATGAACCGACCACGGGCCTCGATCCCGGCGCGCGGCGCGATCTCTGGCAATACTTGCAAATGTTGCGCGATGAAGAACATGTTTCGGTGCTCGTCACCACTCACTTGATGGAAGAAGCGGAACGTTGCGACCGGCTGGCGATCATGAATGAAGGCAATCTGGTGGCGCTGGGTACGCCGGAGGATTTGAAGAGCGAGATCGGCGGCGACGTCGTAATGCTGCAGGCGGCCCAGGACGCGGGAACCTTGGCTGAGCGCATCCGGGCCCGCTTTCACGTGGACACCACGGTTCTGGAGAAGCAAGTGCGCATCGAGCGCGAAGGCGCACACCGTTTCGTAACAGAAGTTGTCGAAGCTTTTCCCGGAGAGATCGAAGCGCTTTCCGTAAGCAAGCCGGCACTCGAAGACGTATTCATTCGCCGCACCGGACATAAATTCTGGAGCGAAAAGGACGAAGCGGAGTCTCCTTCAGAAGATCACAGGAGGTAAATTTGCTTTCCATGATGCTTATTCTTTCTCTCGTGCTGGGCGTACTGCCTCTGGTGGGTGTGGCCTGGACGCTATCCAACGGAATGATCACCACTGTCGATGGCCTGTTCATGAGTTTGATCCTGCTCACACTTTCCGCCGTCTTTCTGCTGAACGCTTACTGGGAGATGCGGGACGCTGGCATGCTCGGCAAGAAGAAAGCTGCCGGTCCAGCAAGTAAATCCACTGCAGTGAAAACGAGTTAAATTTTCGTGGCGACTCAGACTGCCTCATTCTCGAGACCGATCGCGCCGACCTCCACCGGCGTGTTGCTGCCTGCGTTCACGCTGTGGTGGCGCGAGATCGTTCGCTTCTACCGTCAAAAGTCGCGCGTGGTCGGCGTGCTGGCATCGCCGCTGGTCTTCTGGGTCGTGATCGGCTCGGGATTCGGCACGTCGTTTCGCTCGGGCCGCGGCCAGGGTCAGCAGAACTACCTGGACTATTTCTATCCCGGTGCGTTGATCATGATTGTGTTGTTCACTTCCATCTTCACTATGATGTCAGTGATCGAGGATCGCAAAGAAGGATTCTTGCTCTCCGTGCTGGTGGCGCCGGTGCCGCGCTCGGCGATTGTGCTGGGTAAAGTTTTAGGCGGCACGACGCTATCTGCCATTCAAGGGATGATCTTCCTCCTCTTCGCGCCCTTCGCTGGTGTGAATCTGAATCTGGCTCAGGTTTTGCTGGTGGCTGTGGTAGTCTTGCTGATTTCATTCGCACTGACCGCGCTGGGCTTCGCCATCGCCTGGCCGATGGATTCTACCCAGGCATTTCACGGCATCATCAATTTGTTTCTAATTCCGCTGTGGCTTTTGTCGGGCGCGATGTTTCCGATAGCCAGAGCCTCGGGCTGGATTCGCATCCTGATGTACGTGAATCCTCTCACCTATGGCGTTGAGGCGCTGAGGATTCTGCTTTACCCGGGCACGGATGCGACATTCCCACTCGCATCGGCGATGGCGACGTTGCTTCTGTTTTCGCTGGTCATGTTTGGGCTCGCATTTCTGATGGCGAACCGCCGCACCACGAGGCCGGCTGCGTGATCCCGGAACAATACGCATTCTTCCCTGCCCTGATTGCGAGTTTGAACGGAGCCAGCGCGGTCCTGCTACTCGTTGGCCGCAGCTTGATTATGCGTGGAAAACTGGCTGCGCATCGCGCCTGTATGATTGCCGCCGTCATCTCGTCAGCTTTGTTTCTGGCATGCTATGTGTATTTCCATGCGCACGTCGGCGACATTCATTTTCTGGGCCAGGGCTTGTGGCGGACGATCTACCTTTTGGTCCTGATCCCTCACGTTACACTCGCCATCGTGATCGTGCCCATGGTGATCATCACGCTGAGCCGCGGATTGCGTGGCCACTATGATAAGCATCGCGCCATCGCACGCTGGGCCTGGCCGCTGTGGATGTATGTCAGTGTCACCGGTGTGCTCGTATACTTCATGCTGTATCAATGGTTTCCCCATAGCTGAATCATTGTTGATTGACGATTTCTTGATGGTGATTCAGAGTCAAGTCTGTTGCAAGATGGGTTTCAGTCGGCAATCAGAAATCAACCATCATAAATTTCACGTATGGCGATCGTGCGATTGAAAATCGATGTAGCGGGAACCGTCGGCGACGAAGCTTGGCGGCAAATCAAGCAGTTCGATCAGATTCAAAGTGCAGGCTTCGGCCCGCAGTTCGGCAGCGGCGGACGCTGCAATCACGCGCCGGATAAACCCCATGCCAAAGCCGAATGGATTGGCGCCGAAATTCGGCTCCAGACGCCCCTTCTGGCCCAGTATGCCGTTTCGCATTATCTGGAGCAAGAGCGCGTGCTCGACGCCGATGTCGTGGAATAGCTGTTGAGTAATTCCTATCTGCCTGATGCGCGCCGAACCAATTTCGCAACCCGACACTACGCAGAGGCGAAGGCCTGGCTTGTCTCGCACTCAGAAGCTTCTTTTCTTCCTGACTGCGTGGCTGATCTGCCTGATGCCGTTTCTCTTCTGGTGGAACACATGGTTTGGACGGAAGCTTACGGACCAGCAGTTGAACGAGTATCTGCACGATGCCAAGAAGCCGCGACACATTCAGCAAGCGCTGGTGCAGGTGGGCGAGCGCATTACACGACGCGATGCCACGGCCAAACAATGGTATCCCGACTTAGTGAAATTGTCCGCCGACCCGGTGGAAGAAGTGCGCAACACCGATGCCTGGGTCATGGGACAAGACACAGCCGGCGCGGGGCTTCACGAGGCGCTGCTGAAGATGCTGAATGACTCGTCGCCAATGGTTCGTGGAAATGCGGCACTGTCGCTGGTGCGCTTTGGCGATTCCAGCGGCCGTCCGCAGATCGTCGCTCTGTTGCAGCCGGCGCACATAACTTCACCGGAAGCCGGAAGCATCGTCGATGCCGATCGACCTGGCACGGCCGTCCATCAGGGCGGATTAATTGCGAAGCTGCAATACGGTCATCAGCAGATCGCGGAAATTCGCTCGCCAATTCCGGGGCGAATCCGATCAGTTGCAGGAACCGGCGCTAACATCACCGCAGGCGCGGAAACCGCGATGGTTGATCCCTCTACCGAGCAGGTGTGGGAAGCGTTGCGAGCGCTTTATCTAATCGGACAAATCGAGGATCTTCCCGCCATTGTTCCGTACGAGCGCGATCTACCGGACATATCAAACGACGTGCGACAGCAGGCGGCGGAGACGGAGAAGGCGATCAGGGAGAGAGCCAAATAAGTATCGTCGGAAACGCCCTGCCAAGCTGTCGGCATACGCAGGCTGGAAAGGAATCCTTCGACTACGGTGTGGAATTCGCTTCGCGAATTTCACGCCTCCGCTCAGGATGACAGGTGGGGAGGCGATGCATCAGGAAGAGGGTCAAGCTAGGCTAGAAGCTTTGAAGCTGCTTTTCAAATCGCCATCGCTCCCACTTCTTTTTCCACCTCTGTGGTTTCCACCATCACGATGGCGTCCCAGGGACAGCCGTCGAGGAAGCAGCCGTCGGGGCCTTTGCTGAGGCACTTCTTGCAGCCGATGCAGAGGATGGGATCGACCGCGATTCGGCCGAAGGGCGTGCTGTCCTCGTCGGGTACCCAGAACATGCAATCTTCCACTGGACAATACTCCAGGCACGCGGGCGAGCCGGCGCATCCGGTGCAGCATTCCGTGATCACGGCCAATTCTTTGGGCTTCTTTTTACGAGGCGTGGTAAGGCCTTTGGACTTTGGTTCCCACTTGAGTTCGTCGGGAACCATCCCCACGGCCTTGGTTGCTCCGGGTGCGGCAGGCATGGGGTCGATTATACCTCAAGAAGCTCCTATCTCAGCCTTTCGCTATTTGCTCTGTTTGTTCTGGCCCGCCCCGAAATGACACTCTGTCTCCCAATCGTGGCGGTCCACAGCATTTTCCACGCGGCCAACTCTGCTATAGTGAACCCCTGCAAAGGAGCACCCGATGGCTGGAAAAAGTCTCAACCGAGTTCAACTGATCGGCAATCTGGGGAAGGACCCCGAAATCAAATACACGCCGCAGGGCACGCCCGTGGCCAAGCTGACCATCGCCACCAACGAGCGATTCAAGGATAAAGCAGGCGAATGGCAGGATCGCACCGAGTGGCACAACGTCGTGCTCTGGCAGCGGCTCGCCGAAATTGCCGGGGAATATCTGAAGAAGGGCGGAAAAGTTTATATCGAAGGCCGACTGCAAACCCGTTCCTGGGACGATAAAACCAGTGGTCAGAAAAAGTATATGACTGAAGTGGTGGGCAGTGACCTGATCCTGCTCGGAGGACGCGGCGAAGGCGGTAGCGGAGAATTCAGCGGAAGCTCGCGCGCCGCCTCCGCCGGCGGCGGAAACAACTTCGACCAGCGCACGCCCGAGCCCGAGCACGCCGGCGCGGCTTCAGGGCCGATCACGGATGAGGATATTCCGTTCTAGCAGCGGGTTCCCGGCGCAGGGAAGGCGACAGATGAGGGCATGGCTATGACCTCGTTGAACATCTCCCTTCCGGAAGCTTTACAACAGTACGTCGAAGGACAGGTTGCGTCGGGCGACTGGGGCACTCCCAGTGAATACATCCGCGAGTTGATTCGCCAGGATAAGGAAAGACGACTTCACTCACTGGAACAGGACCTGATTGCAGCCACCAAGGGACCGAAAATAGAAGTGGCCGTTGCCACGCGGCACTTCGCGCGCGGACTGGCCGCCATTGAAGCGAGCTGCGATTCGCCTCAGTGACATAGCGGCTAGCGACATCTTGGAGCAGTCCGACTGGCACTGTTGCCATGCGGGCGACGCGTTAACCACCCGATGGGAAAGAAATCAGTGCGCTGCCCCGGCGGGCCCCTTCCTGACCGCTTTCTTCAGAGCGAAGACGATCGGCACGCAACCGAAGCAAACTAAGGCCATGTAGCGGAAATCATCCACGTAAGACCATAGACGCGCCTGTCCGTTGAGAGCTTGATTAATGAGCCCGTATGCTTGCTGCAGCGCTGTGGTGGACGAGGCTCCCCGGGCGCTCAAATACTGTTGCATCCCTTGCATCGCTCCTTGAACGCCGACCCGGCCGGGATCCAACGAATGTGCCAGTTCGTTGCGATGCACCTGTTCATGGCGCGCCACGATGGTGTTCACCAAGGAGATCCCAATACTTCCGCCGATATTGCGCAGAAGATTGTAGAGGCCACTCGCGTTTCCGATCTCTTCATTCTTCAGGAAAGCCATCGCGGTGGTCGAGAGGGGCACAAAGACGCATCCCGATCCAAAGCCGCTGATTATGATGGCCCATAGAAAAGTCCACTGCCCGATGGAGAGGTTGACCTCGCCAAACCAAAGACTGGCGGCGCCGAACAAAGAGAAGCCGAAGGCGATGAGCCAGCGGTTATCCATTTTCGCGGTAAGGTACCCAATGATGGGCATGGCGAGAATCGCTCCTACGCCGCGCGGACTCACCGCCCAGCCCGCCGCCAGCGCGGTGTATCCCATCAACTCCTGATAGAACAGTGGCAACAGTGTTATGAGGCCATAGATGCCAGCTCCGAAAAGGCCAATCAGCAGGCATCCGATGGCGAAGTTGCGATGGCGGAAGACGCGCAAATCAACCAGAGGCTGCTTATGGCGGAATTCTCGAATGAGAAACGCTACAAGACTGATAACCAGGATGGTTGCAGCCCAACGAATCCAGGTCGCTGCGAACCAGTCGTCTTCCTGACCTTTGTCGAGAATGATCTGCAGGCAGCCCAGCCAGACGGCAAGCAGCCCCAGCCCGATCCCATCAAACTTGCCGGGATGCGCGTCTTTGATATACGGAGGATCTACCACGTAGCGGGAGATCATGAAAATGGCAAAGACACCGATCGGAATGTTGATGTAGAACGCCCACCGCCAGGAGTAAGTATCGGTCAGCCATCCTCCGAGAGTTGGGCCGAGAACGGGGGCTACGACCACTCCCAGAGCAAAAACAGCCATGGCCGATCCCCGTTTTTCTGGAGGAAATGTCTCGAGCAGAATCGATTGCGACAGAGGCTGCAGTGCCCCTCCGCCAGCGCCTTGCACAGCGCGCGCAATGAGGATCAAGGCAAGGCTGGTCGCTGCCCCGCAAGCGAACGAGGAGATCGTAAAAATTACGATGCAGGTAATCAGAAATCTCTTACGTCCAAAGCGCAGCGAAAACCACGTACTGGCTGGCAGGATAATCGCGTTTGCCACCAAGTAGCTGGTCAGCACCCATGTGGCCTCATCGTTGGTTGCGGACAGACTACCCGCGATGTAAGGAAGGGCGACAGCCGCGATGGAAGTATCAAGCACTTCCATGAACGTCGCCAGCATAACCGCGACGGCAACGAGCCAGGGATTACCTCCGCCTGGGGCGGGACCGCTACGTGTCGGTTGTGGAGTCATTGCCGTTCTGCTCCAAGCCTCAGTACGGAGTAAGCATGTAAAGATGCGTCCATAAGCTCGGGGGTTTCAAAGTTGTTGCTGGCCGCCATGTGTGCGTCAGACAAAGGCACGAACACTAACCCATTACTTGAACTATCATGGCAGGCGGAGAATATTTATGACCGAACAGCTGGCCGATAAGAAATGCGTTCCCTGTCGCGGCGGAGTGCCTCCCCTCAAGGGCAAGGCGCTTGAGGCGCTTCACCAGGTCGTTCCCCAATGGAGCGTCGTCCACGAGCATCACATCACTCGCGAGTTCAAGTTTCCAGACTTCGCGAGCGCACTCGAATTCGTCAACCAGGTGGGCGCACTCGCCGAGGAACAAGGCCATCATCCCGACGTTCTGCTGGCCTGGGGAAAGGCCGCGGTCACGCTGTGGACGCACAAGGTCGAGGGCCTCACGGAGAGTGATTTCATTATGGCAGCGAAAATCGACCGGCTACTGGGTTGAAAGGCTTCATAATTCTGCCGTTTTCCGGAAGCCTTGACGGCCCATTCCCAGCCGCATCGCCAGCGCCCATAGCCCTGCAGGAATCAGCATGACTAATCCTGTACTTGTGGCCACCGTGCGAGCGGAGACTCCGGAATCGAGCAGGCGTCCACACAGGAAAGCTCCGGCGGCGATGGTGAACATGGAGAAACCCAGGTCGGCGGAGAAGACGCGGCCGCGGAAACGGTCATCGGTATGAAGCTGCAGCAATGTTGTGGAGAACACCCAGACGGTTGATCCTCCCGCGTGCGCGAGCAGGGCGCAAGCGCTCGCCATCCACACCGTGCGGCTAGTCCCAAGAGTTCCATATCCAATCGCGACCGTGAGATAACCCAAGAAGATTCCAAGCTGCAGCCTGCGGTCGCTGCGGGCTGCCCAGCGGGACGCGATCAGCGGGCCGACGAGCGCTCCCAGGCCGCGCCCCCCCAGCAGAATGCTCATGCCCAGCATCGCTCCGCGGGCGGCGTCGACATTGCGCCAGTGCACCGCGAACTCATGCGCGCCCATCACGGTGAAAATCACCCAGCTTGGGCCAATCATGAGCTCGCCGGCCTTCGCAAAGATCGCGGGTAGCAGCGTGCGATGACTGCGTACGTAGCGGATGCCTTCCAGGACAGGTGAAAAATCGACTAGATCGCGCGGACGCAATGGCGCCGCGGACTGGGCGTGTGGCTCGGCGAACTGCATTCCTCCGATCAAAATGGCCGAGACCAAGAACGACAGCGCATTGAGGATAAACACGACCTCCCGTCCGAAGAAGGCTGCGACCGCTCCGCCCACGGAAGCACCAATCAACAGGTTCACCGACCATGTAGCCGAGGAGAGTGTGTTCGCGATAAGCACTTCTTCCTTGGCGGCAATATTGGGGACCACCGCGCTGCGGGCCGGTTCGAAAAACGCGGCCATAACGGTCTCCGCCAGCAGCAAGGGATAGACGAGCCCTACCATGGAACGCGAGCGCACCAGCAGCATAGCCAGCACGACAGCAAAACGGATCAGATCAGCGGCAATCATGACCTGTTTACGGCGCAGGCGTCCATTCACCACTGCCGCCGTTGGACCCGCCAGAGTCTGCGGCAGAACCTGCAGAACTAGAGCCAGGGCTACGGAACTGGCATGGCCCGTCAACTGCAGCAGCAGAGTGTAGATTGAAAGCGTGTAAAACCAATCGCCAATCTCGCTGACGATCTGTGCCATCCAGAGGCGGCGGAAATTGCGATTACCACCCAGCAGCCGCGCGTATGACGCGAACGAGATGGACGGAGCACCGAGTTCTGGTTCGGGTTCCATGCAAATGGCTAGGGTAAGTGGTACGCCTGCAGTTTGGGAATGCGATCAGCCGCTTTAAGGCAACCGACCGAGAGAGGGTGCCGTCAAAGGTAGCGAGCCTTCTTAAGATTTCGGATGCAGCTTGATCTTCAGATCTTCGGCAATTTGTTTACCGTGGAAGCGTCCGTTCTCGATAAAAATTTCATTCGTACGCGATCCTGCCACGATCACACCGGCAACGTAGATTCCGGCCACATTGCTCTCCAGCGACACCGGATCGCAAACCGGGCGATGCTGCTCGGCCGAGAGTTCGATTCCCATGCTGCGCAGAAAATCGTAGTCAGGATGGTAGCCGATCAGCGCCAGCACAAAATCATTCTTCAACCGAATTGGTCCTTTCGGCGTGTTGATCACCGCGTGGTCCACGCCAATTTCCTGGACCGCGCTGTTGAAATAAGCTTCGATGTCGTTGTTCTTGATGCGATTTTCCAAATCCGGCTTGATCCAATACTTCACGTGGTGGTGCAGTTGTGAGCCTCGATAGACCAGGGTTACGCGGGCGCCATGGCGCCACAAATCCAAAGCCGCGATAGCTGCGGAGTTCTTGCCGCCGATCACCAGAACTTCGGTATCGTAGTAGGGATGAGCGTCTCCGTAATAGTGCGACACCTTGGGCATTTCTTCGCCCGGTATGCAGAGTTGGTTGGCTAGATCGTAGTAGCCGGTGGACACAATCACTTTGCGAGAATGGTAGTCGCTGGGACGTCCGACGCGATCGGTGGCTGTAATAATAAAATCCCCGTCTTCGCCGTTCACCGTCTTCACCCATTCGTATTGGCGAATGTCGAGACGGTAGTGCTCCGAAACCTTGCGGTAATACTCCAGAGCCTCTTCGCGAGTGGGCTTTTGCCGCGCTGTGGTGAAGGGAATATCGCCGATTTCGAGCAGCTCGGGGGTGGTGAAGAACAACATGTTCGGCGGGTAGTGATAAAGGGAGTTCACCAAACAGCCCTTGTCGACGATGATGACTCGCAGCCCCAGTTTTTGCGCTTCAATGGCGCACGCGAGACCGGTTGGTCCAGCCCCGATCACCAACACATCCGTACGTACCTCGGGGTGCGGGCGAACCTTGGCCAAGGGCAAGGTTTCAACATCCTCGGTGGTGAGAAAATCAGGCATCGATCCTTGGCTCGTGCAATCGCACAGTGCAACGGGCGTAGATTGGAGACCGATGATTCTAGCACGCGGAACGCGCGCATTCCGAGCGAGTCACATGCCGAAGTGAGCCGACACACAGCCCGAGGTGGGCTCCGCGCTATAATTCCCGGTTACTTCATTCATCTCCAGCACTCAGTCAGGACATACTATGACCGCATCCACCGAACCCAAGAGCCGCACCCGCACGGAATCCGACAGCATGGGACAAATCGAAGTCCCCGAGAGTGTCTATTGGGGAGCACAGACCCAGCGCTCACTGCTGCACTTCAACATTGGACGCGACACCATGCCACCGGAGCTGATCCGTGCATTTGGAACGCTGAAAAAAGCCTGCGCGCTGGTGAACCAGGACCTGGGCAAGCTTCCCCCAGACAAGGCAAAGCTCATCGTGCAGGCTGCCGACGAAGTGATCGCTGGCAAGCTGAATGACCAGTTTCCTTTGCGAATTTGGCAGACCGGCAGCGGCACGCAGACCAACATGAATGTGAATGAGGTCATCTCGAACCGCGCCATTGAAATCGCCGGGGGTGAAAAGGGATCGAAGAAGCCGGTCCATCCCAATGATCACGTGAATATGTCCCAGTCGTCGAACGATACGTTTCCTGCCGCGATGCACATTGCAGCGGCGGATCAAGTAAAGGATGCTCTGATTCCCGCGATCAAGAGCGTGCACGATGCGATCGCGGACAAGGCGAAGGAATTTCAGGATGTGGTCAAGATCGGACGCACGCACTTGCAGGATGCCGTGCCGCTGACTTTTGGGCAGGAGTTTGGGGGCTGGGCGAGTTTGCTCGAGCGTGACATCAGACGCCTAGAGCAGGCACTGGAGGGCCTCTACGATTTGGCTATCGGCGGAACTGCCGTGGGAACAGGACTGAACACTCATCCCGAATTTGCCGAACGCGCCGCGAAAAAGGTTGCGGAACTCACCGGTCTTCCCTTCCGCTCGCATCCCAACAAGTTCGCTGCGCTTTCGGCTCACGACGAAATTGTTTTCGCGCAGGGTGCGATGGAGACGCTCGCTGCATCGCTGATGAAGATCTCGAACGATATCCGCTGGCTGGCTTCGGGTCCACGCTGCGGACTGGGCGAACTTTCCATCCCGGAAAACGAGCCTGGCTCTTCGATCATGCCTGGGAAAGTGAATCCGACGCAGTGCGAAGCCATGACCATGGTCTGCGTGCAGGTTCACGGCGCTACCGCTGCGGTGGGATTCGCCGGTTCCCAGGGAAATTTTGAACTCAACGTTTACAAGCCGGTGCTCATTTATAACTTCCTGCACTCAGTCACGCTGATCACCGACGCCTGCCACGGATACGTCGAGTACATGATCAAGGGCATCGAGGTCGATCGCGCGAAGGTGGACTGGTACGTCAAGAATTCTCTTATGCTGGTAACGGCACTGGCGCCAAAAGTGGGCTACGACAAGGCCGCACAAATCGCCCACACCGCACACGTGGAACACAGCGGCCTCCGCGAAGCCGCGTTGAAGCTGGGCTACCTTACGGGCGAGGAGTTTGATGAGCTGGTAAGGCCGGAGAAGATGACGCGACCGTAAGGAAGCTGCTATCGGTGTCGATAAGCATCCGCTGCGGATGTTGGCAGATAAGTGGCTTCTTAGTGGTGATAGCCCGAGGCCAAGTCCGCAGGCCTTGGCACGCATGCACGCGCTCGTGTTGAGGTGGTCGAAAGATATACGGTTACCCTTAATTGTGAGGAGGATGGACGGAAAGCGGGAACCGACAATTACGCATAGCACCAAACGGAAGCTGATACCTGCGGACAACTCGCCTGCCAATTAGTATAAGCTTGCGCATTAACGCATGATTTCCCCGATTTGATGCAGGCTCTCGAGCGCGGATCCCTACCGGTCGTGTTTTTCCTTCCTAAAGCTGAGGCCGCCAAGGCGGCATATCCCAACGCGCTTGCGAAGGCTCTTCCCAAGAGTCTTAACCCCGAGTGGGAAAGATGTCACATCGATAATGTAGCAGGTGCCGGGGCGACATCGTCGATGCGCCGATAGAAAACTTAAGAGAGCGGATGCTTCTCTTAATGTCACCTGCAAATATGTTTCTTGTGCACGGCAAATTGGGCTGGGGTAATGCCCGCGGGTACACAACGGGATGCGGGGATCGTTCAGAATTCGCCGGTGCCTTCAAGGATGCACGCCGGGGAAAGGCTATAAGAGTGGGCTAAATTGCCGTAAGAAGCCTT
>Ga0182015_10006215_pt1 | contig 12081 bp, 8 predicted proteins | sample 712P3MmetaG_FD_120478 | JGI IMG/M metagenome (GOLD analysis project Ga0182015, IMG submission 120478) | Permafrost microbial communities from Stordalen Mire, Sweden - 712P3M metaG | ecosystem: Environmental > Terrestrial > Soil > Wetlands > Permafrost | place: Sweden: Stordalen | collected...
AAGTCATTTATCTCCGTGTGGAGAAGTGGAGAAAGACGAGCCATGTGATCAACATCTTTTCTGACCGATCCGACCCGCTTGAATGGCCCGCTGGGATGGTAGGCTCACTGCTCGTCGTCGTGGCCTTATCGGGCACTGTCTTACTACTTATCGGCTGGTTCTCCTGCGCCATCAGCTAGAAGTGGCCAGGCGTGGTGGTGGCTGTTCGGAAGGCTTGGCCGCAAGCGACGGGCCGCCCGGGAGTTCCGAACATAGTCACTAAGTTGTTAGTTCATGGGGTGGTTTGCGATTGCAGAGCGCAGGCAGAGGATCTTCGCCGAAGGGCAGCCGCGCTTAGTCCCGCTAGGGCAAAAGCCAATGGTGGGGCTTCCCCCGGTTTTCCTGTAAGGCCGGGTGGGGTCAACGTCGCCGACCCGCGGGGAATGAAACGGGGTTTTGTTGCGGAAATCCGGGTCGCTCCGTCGAAAAACATTTCCAAGAAAGGTCCGCGGAACTGCAGATCCCTCGGCTGCGCTCGGGATGACAAAGGGGAGAGCGGCGCTTCCATAGAGACGGTTGCTGAACAGAAGGCGTTTTTCATCTCCTTGGGTGGGCCGCAGGCCCATGTCCACTCTGTCGAAAGTCATTGCCCTCAGCGGCTAAAGCCGCATCAGTTCTGCTTGCTGTATGTACGGGCTGAAGCCCGTACCCTTCAGCCTATTTTCGAGCACTTGGGTGGGCGCATGGGCCCATCAAACACTCCGGTCGGGATGACAATTCTGTTGGTGAATGGGCGCTATCGTGCGAAGTGATTGTTTCTTATCAGAAAGCCGCACACGTTGCCATGGCTGGGCCGCGCAGTAGGAAATCCGGGGTCCTTCGCGCTTTTTGCGAAGGGTGGGATACCACGAATCTCGATAACGACCGTCGCGTGTCCCACCCGACTTTTCGTGGTGCTTCCTGCCGTGCCAAACACCAACCGCGGCTTAAAGCCGCACACGCGGTCCGGTCTGTTGCTCAACCCTAGAAGTTGAAGACAGCCTGGAGAAAGACGCCGCGGTTCCCAGCTGTAGAGGCCCCGAAGAACCCGCCAGCCAGCGACTGCGATTCGCCGAAGAATGGCGACAGAAGCGTGCCATTCGGAGTACCCAGGTTCTCATGGTTGAACACGTTCGTTGCGTAGGCGGTAAGGGTCAAGTTGTACCTGCGTGAGGTGGTCTGATCCAAGCGGCCAGGGCCGCCACGGCTGCCGCTCAGGCCACCGGCGCCGAGTCCGCCACCGCCGCCGCGGCCACCGCCACCTCCACCTCCACCGCCTCCTCTTGGACCACGTCCTCCTTCGACCTTCGGGCCAATCCCAATCACTTTGCTCACGCGCATGTTCAAGCTGACATTCGAAGGACCGGTGCCGAGACCAAAGGGAATGATCTTTTCATTGGTGCCGAAGGGGTTCGTGTCGAGACATCCAAACTTGGTATCCACGACGTTTGGTTGGCTACAGCTTGCTGCGAAGGTTGGCCGTGCATTGAACTGGTTGTTTCTTGTCAGATCGCTGCCAATGGTCACGTTATACGGCGTGCCGGAGTTGTACGCGAGAAATGGAGTCAGCGAGATCGCGTAGGGCGCAGCGAAGTTTCCCAGGAGCACGAAGCGGTTGTGAACATCGAAGCTCGATCGTCCATAGTCGAGCCCTGGATTTTGGGCAACGGAAGGGGTGTAAGTGACGCCATTCGTATCCGCCTTTGCGGCGTTGTAAGTATAGAAGGTGAAGAAACTGAATCGCGGGTAACTGGCCCTGCCTGAAACGATGATCTGATTTTGCCGGTAAACGCCGCCGGATTGGTACTGCAGATTGTTCTCTTCGGCGCTTGGAAGCGGTGTATCGGGATAGATTCCAGAATCCGCGGTGGCAAACTCCGGAGCCCCAAGGTTGTTGGTGAGGTATTGGTGCACACCCCGCCCGTAAAGATAGGTCACATTCGCGGTGATCCGCTTGGCCACCTGACGGTCGATGCCCACGGCGGCCTGCATGTCGGTCGCAGCATGGAAATGCGGGTCAATGGTGTAGAGGGTCTGCGCTGTACTCGAAGTGGCGGCCGCAGTCTGATTGACCGGGAACGTGGGATCGGTGACGGTGGAGACCTTCTGGTTGATCCCATTCTGGTGTATGGCCTGAATCACGTACGGCGTGCCGGCGTTGGAGCCGAAGCTATTGGGCACGCTGAACCGCTGGTAGAACCAGCCATAGCCCGCACGCAGAACAGTTTTGGCCGGCCGCTTCGGATCGTTGCCACCAAGCGCATAGGCAAAGGAAAGCCGCGGCGCCCAATCGCTCTTATCGCGGACACGGTTTTGCGTCTCCCAGCGCAGTCCGTAGCTGAAGGTAAAGCGTCTGTTTACCTTCCAGTCGTCCTGGTAGAAAAGCGCGGCATCGAACAGGATCGCGCGCGCGGTGTATTGATTCACCTCGGTCACCTGATACGTCTGAGGAGTTTTGGTCAGGTAATCGGTCAAGGATTGAAACGTATATTGGCCGTTCGTTCCACCGGTGGTAAAGTCTGCGTCGCGATAGGCACGCAGGCGCGCACCAAAATTCAACGAGTGATTGCCCTCGACCGCCGCGAAGTAGTTCTGCAGCTCGTAAATATCCTGGTTGTCGCGCACGGTTCCATTGTTGTTGCCACCATCGGTAAATGATCCTTGCACCGCAATCGTGGGCGTATCGTTCTGGGCGATGTTCTGGTAGCGAAACCTGCGGTATTGGAAACGGATGTCGTCCACAATGTTCTTGCTCAGCACCAGGCTGTCACTGGCTTGCAGCGTGTTCTCCATGCTTTGCGTATTGGCAGCCTGGGTGGGAAGGGCCAAAGGACCGACGCCCCCGTTGGTCACCACAGCGCGATAGAACTCATAGCGAAGCGTCAGGGTATTGGCTTGGCCAAGCTGCAGATCGAGCCGCGGGCTGACGTCGATGCGCGAGCTCGGGTTGGCGTAGGCCTCATTCAGCCGAACCCCAAGTGGGTTTTCCGGCGTGACGCTGGCCGGGTCGACGGCATCGATCACGCTCACATTCTGTGTGTTGCGCCCGAATGCGCTTACAAAATACGAGGCATTTTTTGAGATGGGGCCGCCCGCGCTGCCTTGCAGGTTGTAGGAGTAGTAGCTCGGTTCTGCTGTCTGGAGTATCGGGTTGCGAGAGTTAAAGCTCGAATCGTTGCCGCGTGCCTCGATCTGGCCGTGGAGCTTATCCGTGCCCGGCTTGGTGAGGATCTCTATCCGTCCGTAACCGAGACGATCAAACTCGGCGGAAAACGGGTTCTGATTGACGCGGATCTCGCGGATCGAGGATTTCGGCGGGATCTGTCCCCCGGTAAACCCGTCAATATAGATCTCGCCCCCGTTTGGACCAGCTGCCGGCCCGGCCAGAGCCTGCAGTTGGCTCTCCAATTCATCGGGATCGTCGGAAAGTGCATCGAGATCTTTACCTTTGAGCACGACCGCATTTGCATTCTGATCAGGACTCGTATCCACGGTCGGGGTGTCGGCCTCAACCTGCACCTGCTGCTGCTCAACCTGGATTTGCATGGCGATATTCAGCGCCCTTGTCTGTCCGGCCGTGAGGGTGACCGTCGACGTGAAGGGAGCAAACCCCGGCGAGGTGGCATTGACGGTATAGGTACCCGCAGCCAAGCCCCGCACCTGGTAAGCGCCCGAGCCATCCGCTACCGCGCCGGCGCTCTTTCCGGAGGCCGAAGTGAGGGTAACGTGCGCCTGGGGAATGACCGCGCCCGAAGGATCCACCACCCGTCCCTGGAGTGTGCCAGTTGCCCCTTGGGCAAGAAGGATCGGCGGCGAGGTGAGCACGCCCAGCAAGACGTTGATCAAGATAAATAAGTACTTAGAGCGTTTCATCATTGGCGCAGCTGAAGCCGGAAAATTCCCTCCAGCGAGAACACCTGAGTCAGGCCCCACCGGGATTCCGGGCCGGGATGAACGAGACACCGTGCAGCCTACGAAATTGACGCACCAACCCTGCGGTAAGTTTCCCGGTCTACGACCCAAGTCTCTCAAGGGGTGAACTATTCACATACCTCGACCTTCTTCATCCCGGGGGTAGGATGGCCAAACAAAGGGTCCAGGATGCCCAGCACAGATTCGAGGGCCATCACCGCCTCCATGTGGCGCAAGGCGACCCGGCCGCGCTCGAACACTCCTACCGGAGCAATTAGATAGCTATTGGCTGATCGCTTTAAACGGTGGGGAAGGGCAACAGGGGCTTTTCCTTTGCTGATTGCAGGTTCGATCCATGGACCTCTGTGGCCGTCACAAGCGCGTTCCCCTTAACCTTTTCAGCGTGTTTCAGAATGGCTTCGACCTGTTCCAGGATTTTCTCAGCCTCCAGCATCGGCGCTCCGGCCTGCATTGCGTTGTAAGAAATCCGAAGAAGTTCCAGTGCGCTCACCAAATTGTCCTTCGTTTCCAGAAGCCGGTGAATCCAGTTCTCAAGCGGTGATTCGATGTTCTGCTTGAGCATAGGGAATGATAAAAGCTTCCCCGAGACTGTGTTTGGGTTGGCCATGTACTGCTCCTTATCGTTTCGTCTGCGGGAAGACGGCCGGCATTGGCTAAAGCAGCGGTTCTACACAGCAATTGTTGGAGGAGTAATTGCTATATCGCTCGAACCCACGTAGTGCTTATCGGCGACGACCGGAACTTTGATACTGGGAGAGCTTTCTCGGTAAACAGGAGACAGACATGACGGGAGCCCCCCTCAGGCTATTGGGAGGCGCTGCTGCTTACTACGTTGCGAATCGACATTTGCCATGGCAATAACTCCTACAACACCTTGAAATCTAAGTTGGAGCGATTCACAACACAGGTTTTTTATCGTGTTCTTATCGGCAAAGCTCAGAGGAGCTTCAAGACCGTTTGATTCCGCCACAGTCCTCGCTGCGATTCCCTCCGGAGAACACCCTCCAATACTCGGTCCGCATCGGTGGTGGCGGCAGCTTCTACTTTGCGAAGAAACGGTAGCGGATATTCCAGTTTGTCGTCGCACCGGGTTGGACATTCAGGTGAATGTAGGCTTCCGGGCAAACGGTTGTGCGGATCGACCAGAAATTCAACGTAGAGATGGGCGAGTCGGAAGTTTGCTCGACCCCTACTCCGCTGTTTCGATTCTCGACAGTGAAATTGTAATCAGCCGGGTTGTCAGAAAAACCTGTCAGGTAGCTGGCAGCAGACTGCCTTGGACCGGAGCCCAGTTCCTCCAGGTAGACAATGTCTTTTCCGTCGATTTTTGCAAGCGGTTCCAGGGGGCGTTTGGCTACAGGCTCAAATGGGAAGTGAACTACCATGCCTGGGCCAGTAGGAGCGCCGTCGAGCATAAAGAAGTCGTGGTCGTAGACTTGAGAGTCGATCTCCTTAGTGCCCACGTTCTTCATGTGGTGTTCGAGTATAAGAACCGGGTCGTGCTTATCGAGTTTCAGGGTCTTCTCATAGACGTAGGCGATGCCTAGCGGCGATTGCAGACGTTGGGTGAAGGTAACTTCACTCTTCTTGACGTGAACCGTCCATTTCCCTCCATCTACGATCGGATAAGTGAAGCCGAACTTATAGGGCGAATCATCTATCTTGCGCAACACCCCCACTCCCGGTTTTATGAACAGGCCGCCAGGTTTTGCCTCACTATAATCGATAGATCCCAGGCCATCGCTCGATCGGAATTCCTCCACGGGCCCGGCGATCGAATCATTGATCATCGGATCGTAGCGATTGAACCAAATTCCAAAGTAAGTATGGCCTTTGTACGTCAGGCAAGGGACCACGCCCGACCAATCGAAGCGGGATGCCCGATAGTAGCCCTTCTGAGGATCGGGCAGGTAGACGACTGCCTGTACCGATCCGTTGGAAATGACAGCTTTCGGGAAATTGCTCTCAATAAAAGAGGAGCAGGGGGAAGAAGCGGTCTTGGTTGTCGCATCGTTCTGAGCGGTCTGTGCTGCTTCGCTTGGTAGAGCAATCGGGGAAAGAAGCAGGGAGGCCAGAACTAGACACCGTGCGAAATGTACTTGCAATGCAGTCACCCCTCAGGACCCACTGATTGTGGCGTCGCCAGCAAAGAAAAGATAGCAGACTCCGTCAACAGCCCGTCGAACGGGATTGCCTTCGACTGCGGAGTCACTCGCGAGATGGGCGAGGACCCGGTTGCCGTCTGCCATTACTTCGGGGCAAGAGATCGGATCAATCACGTACACTACCGCAATCCACACATCATGAAGCCTTATGTGAAGGACGATGAGGGGTTCATCGATGAAGGCGACGTCAACATGCTTGCCGTCATGAGAGAGCTGGTGCGCGTGAAATATACACGCGAGGTGTATCCGGAGCATCCCCGAACCTTGGACTATGACCGTGAACGAGGTCCGATCCGCGGGTATCCAAGGGGCGGCGGAGACGCTGGGAACCTCTATGACATCGCATACGCAAAGGCAATGCTACAGGCTGCGCTGATCCTGGAAAAGAAAGGCTAAGCTAATTCACCACAGACTTGTCCAGAATAGCTTTTTTGCGGGAGACGGAAAGGATCGCTGGATCGCTTGGCGCGGCAGTCCCGAAGGGACGGCATGAAAGTAGCCCAGGACGCCGAGTCCTGGGTGGAGTTGGTTGGATGGGATTCGAGTCCCGGCAGGGACGACTGAGGGCTTGTCTCCGGGCACCTGCTAAAGATCTCCTCTTCTACTAGAGAGCCTAGGCTGGAGTCAGCCGTCCCTTCGGGACTGTTTCCTTTTTTTGCAAACCTACCCCGCACTTCGTACGGGGCTACTTTCAGCCCGTCCCGGCAAATGCCGGGACTTATAAAAGCCGCTGTCACCAGAACCATTCGGACAGTACATTTTTAACCTACCTTGCCGAAGAACAGCCTGGTTTGACGAGGCTAGGCTCATCTGTGGTGGTGAGAAATCCCGACGGTCGCTTCGCTACACCAACGGGAGTAGCGAAGATCATGAAGGAGCTAGAGGTTCACCCTCAACGATGGGTGCGATAGTCAGGACGCCAGTTCTTGGCCCCGGGACTCAGTGCTGAGAAATCAGGACCCAATCTGAAAATAGATCGCAAAAAGGCGTCTCAAACCGTATCTCTACCGTCAGATAAATCATCGGAAGTCGTCTGCTTCCCAAAAGTTAGAGGCAGGGCTAGAATGGCCGCAACGTACTCCAGCGGCGCAACAACGTCCCAAAACAGGAGCATCATCGATGTCAGAAATGACAGATTTAAAGGTGATCGACCCCACACCGAGAGCGGTGACGAGACGCAGATTCATCAAGGGCGTCATCGCCAGCGGAGCGGCCGTTTCCGCGGCGAATTATCGATTTCTCGCCTCCACAGTGTACGGCCAGGCTTCTTCCGCTGGTGCGGGCGAACGCCTCATCAGCATCAATGTGAATGGCAAGCAGCGGCGAGTGGACGTTCTCAAGCAGGAAACCCTGGCGTGGACCTTGCGATACAAGCTGGGCCTTACCGGCACGAAGCTAGGATGCGACCGCGCGGAATGTGGAGCCTGTACTGTCACCATCGACGACGTGCCACATTACAGCTGCTCTGTCCTGACCCACACGGTGCGGAGCCGTAAGGTCGTCACCATAGAAGGACTGGCAAGCGCTGACGGCAAGCTGCACCCGGTGCAGCAGGGCGTGATGGATGAACAAGGGTTCCAATGCGCCTTTTGCATGTCCGGCTTCATGATGGCTACCGTCGGATTCCTGAAGACAAATCCCAATCCCACGCGGGCGGAATTGGCTCACGGCATCTCTGGGAACCTTTGCCGCTGCCAGGATTATGACAAGATCCTCACCGCGATGATGCGTGGCGCAGAGAATCTACGGAGGGCCTAAGCATGATTAAGAGCGCACCGTACAAGCTGATTGGCAAGAACTATACGACCCCTGACCTCATGGCGAAGGTGACCGGCACGGCAAAATACGCCGAGGACTTTCGCGCCGAGGGAATGCTGTTTTGCAAGCTGGTGCTCAGCCCCATGCCGCACGGGCGAATCACGCGTATTCATGCAGACGAGGCGCTGGCGATGCCCGGCGTCAAGGGCATCCTTACGGCCGATGATATTCCTCCTACCGCCGATACCCTCACCGACAACGGCACGGTCATCAAGGCCAGCAAGTGGGGCGAGCGCGCGCTTACCAATGAGCCGATCTACCAGGGCGAACCGATCCTCGCCCTGGCAGCCGTCGACGAGTTCACCGCCGCAGCAGCAATCGAAAAAATCCGCATCGATATGGAGCCGCTTCCGTTTGTCATCGATCCGCTGGAGAGCCTCCGGCCCGGTGGGCCAAACGCGCGGGCAGATGGCAACGTCTGGTTTCGGCCGGAGCCCCCCAATCCCCCAGCACCCGTGCTCCGGGAGCTCAAGTGGACGGAAGCGGATTTTGCCGAGTACAAAGAGGGCCGGCTGCCGATGGGCCACGCACCCGACCATTGGTCCTTTGGCGACGTCGAGGCGGGCTTCAAGAATGCCGCGCTGGTTCTTGACGAGACATTCGTTACCCCGGATGTCAGCCATCACTGCCTCGAACCCCGCAGCGCGATGGCTTATTGGCAGAACGGCAAGCTGTACCTCCATTCGGGCACCCAGAGCACCTCGCAAACCCCGCCTGCCATCGCGCGATGGATGAATATGGATGTAAACAAAGTCGTGTTCATCAGCGAATACACGGGCGGCGGCTTCGGCAGCAAGATCACCGGCGGGGTCACGATGATTATCCCCGCACTCCTTTCCAAAAAGCTCAATGCCCCGGTGATGATGCGCATCAGCCGGGAGGAGGAGACATTCATCGGGCGGGCGCGGCCGAGTTTCCAGGGCCGGATGAAGATCGGTTTTGCCAAGAATGGCCGCATCACGGCGATCGACATGTTTGTTGTCGTGAACAGTGGCGCCTACGACGCGCAGGGCGACGCCCCTTCCTCGGGCCGTATCGTCTCCTTGTTGTATCAGCCGCCCGCGATGCGGTGGCGCGGCGTCTCGGTGATGACAAATACGCCCCCACGGAGTGCGCAGAGCGCGCCCGGCGGTCTACAGGGAATTGCCATTACCGAACCCATCCTGGCGAAAGCCGCGCGCAAACTCGGGGTTGACCAGGTCGCCCTGCGGCGCGTGAATTGTCCCGTGGGAAAGGCGGAGTTCGGGGCACCCGTGAAAGGCAAGCGCGCGCACACAACGAGCGCGTTCCTCACCCAAGCCCTGGATCGCGGCGCGGAGCAGTTCAAGTGGAACGAAAGGGTGGCCCGCCAGCCGAGACGGATCGGCTCCAAGGTGCGCGGCGTCGGCGTATCGCTTAGCTGTTATGTCGGGGGCACGATCGGATTCGATGGACTGCTGGTGATCACTCCCCAGGGACGGGTCCGCTTCTACACTGGAATTGGCAATCTGGGAACGGAATCGGTGATGGATGTCCATCGCGCAGGGGCTGAGGTTCTCGGCGTGCCTTGGGAGATTTGCGACGTGGTCTGGGGCGATACCTCAAAGAATCTGCCGTTTTCCTGTGTCTCCGGCGGCAGCCAGACCACCCACGCCATGACGCGGGCCTCGTATGCGGTGGCGCAGGAATGCAAGACGAGGCTGCAGGAGATCGCCGCCAAGAAACTCGGCGGTCAGCCGGATCAATACGACGTTGGCAACCAGCGCGTCTTCCGCAAGGGCGACGGCGGGGGGATGACGTTGGCGCAAGCCGCGCAGCATGCGATCGAACTCGGCGGTATTTACGATGGACACGAGGCGCCTGCGGACGTTCACAAACTGACAAAAACCTCAGTCGCGGCGTTGGCTGGTCAGGGCCTGGTAGCGAGCGCGAAAGACAATCACCCGCGTGACGGAGACACCTACTCCTTTGTCGCCAGCTTTGCCGAGGTCGAAGTCGACGTGGAAACCGGCAAGTACCACATTGTGGACTTCCTGGTGTATGGCGATGTCGGCACCGTGATCCATCCGCATGCATTGGGTGGCCAGCTTCTTGGCCGGTCGATACTGGGCATGGGCCATACGCTCGGCCAGAAGTGGGTGTTCGATCCCAACTACGGCATTATGGTGAACAAGCGCTTCTATCAAAACAAGCCGCCAACCATTTTGGATGTTCCTGTCGACATGCAGTGGGGCGCCCTGGATATTCCCGATCCGGAGACGCCGGTGGGCGCCCGCGGTGTGGGCGAGCCGCCTGTCGGGGGCGGGTGTGCGGCCATCATGAACGCCCTTACCGACGCGCTCGGCGACGAGATCTTCCAGCGCGCGCCGGTGAACCCCGACACCATTCTGACATCGTTCGAAGCCGGACGGCCCATGCAACAGCCCTTAATCGCACACATCTGACATCGCTGCGACGGAGAGAATTATGGCGGTAATACGCGACGTAATGCCCACATTCGAACTGCTTCAGCCGAGCACAGCTGCGGATGCACAAAGGCTTTTGGAGCAGCACCGGGAGGACGCCTGGGTTATGGCGGGCGGACTCGACAGCTTCGACTGGCTCAAAGACCGTATCAAGCAGCCGAAGATAGTGGTTGATCTGAGCGGGATCGACGAGCTCAAGGGAATTCGCAGCACCAATGATGGTATCGAGATCGGCGCGATGACCACGCTTACCGAAATCGTGCATCACCCTGTGGTCAAGCAGAAGTACAGCGTGCTTTCGCAGGCCGCGGAGTTAGTCGCGTCTCCCCAGATCCGTAACCAGGGCACGATCGGCGGCAACGTATCGCAGGACACGCGTTGCTGGTATTACCGGGGTGGTTGGCCGTGCTACCGTGCGGGCGGCAACATTTGCTATGCCGACACGCCAGTGGGGCGGAACCGTGAGCATGCGATTTTCGGCGCGAGCCGTTGCGTGGCTGTGCATCCCTCCGATTCGGTTCCGGCGTTGATCGCCCTGGACGCCAAATTTGTGCTCCGGACACCCAAGGGTGAGCGCATCGTAAACGCCGAAGACTACTTCGTCGGGCCGGAGATTGATATTACCCGCCTGAATATCCTGCAGCCGGGAGATCTTCTGGTGGCCATCCGCATTCCAGCCACGTGGGCGGGCGCGAAGTTCTATTTCGAGAAGGTGCGCGATCGGAACGTCTGGGATTTCCCGCTGATGAACGTGGCTTCCGCGATGGTGCTGTCAGGGAACAACATCGAGCGCATCCGCATAGCGGTCAATGCCGTGGCTCCCCGTCCCATGCGGTTGAAAGCGGTTGAAGATGCGGTTCGCGGCAAGCCGGCCGACGCATCCACGGGAGAGATGGCGGGAAAACTGGCGGTGCAGGGTGCGGTTCCACTACAGTTCAACGTTTATAAGGTCTCGCTGATGAGGAATCTGGTGAAACGCGCCATCGGCGGCGTGCAGGAGGCACAGTGGGCTTCATAGAGTGGGCAACAAACCCGTGGGGAAGATCGGTCCCGATCCATATTGCGTGGTTCTTAATATGGGTTGCGGTGATTGCAGGATTGCTCTTTATGATCGTCCACGCAATTTACGTGGGTATCTTTGCCCAGCGTAAAGAATTCGCGAAGAACGATTCGCCGGCAAGTCTGGCAGCAATCCCGGAACGTGTTCCCCGGCACTCGCTGGTGGCGCGCGCGTTTCACTGGGTCATGGCCATCTCCATGTTTGTGCTGCTGTTTACCGCTTTCCTGCCCAAAGTCGGGGTTCGCTTCGACTGGGTGACTTACCATTGGATCGCGGGCACCGTTCTCACCGTATCGATTCTCTTTCACATCATCCACGCTTCTTTCTATCTCGACTTCTGGTCGATCTGGCCGGACAAGATCGATATGCGGGACGCAATGAGAAGAGTCATGCGGTTTATGGGCAAGCCCGAGCCGCCACCGGATCGATTCGCCAAGTATCCGTTGGAGAACAAGCTCTACCACGGAGTCATCATGCTGGCCGGCCTGGCTGCGATCGTTACTGGCCTGTTTATGATGAAGCGCGTGCAGACGATCTTCTTTACGCGCAACCCGTATTTGTTCAGCGACATGACCTGGGGAATGATGTACGTGCTTCACGGCCTGGCGGGCGTTGGGCTGATCGCATTGGTGATGGTTCACGT
>Ga0182015_10006216_pt1 | contig 12081 bp, 14 predicted proteins | sample 712P3MmetaG_FD_120478 | JGI IMG/M metagenome (GOLD analysis project Ga0182015, IMG submission 120478) | Permafrost microbial communities from Stordalen Mire, Sweden - 712P3M metaG | ecosystem: Environmental > Terrestrial > Soil > Wetlands > Permafrost | place: Sweden: Stordalen | collected...
AACACTCTCTCTCCTGAGGCACAACACGTGACGACAACCAAAGCCACAATTACCCATCACTCGCTCTCGGCTGCGGATGCGCAAGCAATCGAAAAAATACGCCTCGCTTCGGCAGCACAACGCGCTGCGCTTGCAGCAGGGCCGCCGCCAAGTATGGATCAGATGCGTAGCGGTTATGACGCGACGGTTGGCCAGACGCTTTTGGCCGACGGCGTGAACTATGAACCCGCAGTCGTTGGAGGCATTCCCGGCATGTGGTGTCGTCCGAAAGAGCATTCAGCCAAAGACGCGCCCGTCGACGCAGCAATTTTGTATCTTCACGGAGGCGCCTATTTGCTCGGCTCGTCCGCCGGCTATCACAACCTCGGGGGACAGATTGCTGCGCGGACGACGACGCCGGTCTTCGTCGCCGACTACCGGCGAGCGCCCGAGCAGCCGTTTCCGGCTGCAGTCGACGACTCGGTCGCGGCTTACAAAGGGTTGATCGAACTCGGATTCGGTGCGATCGCCGTTGCCGGGGATTCTGCGGGCGGCGCGCTTACCCTCGCCACGATCGCCTCGACGCAATCTGCATCAATACGACCGTGCGCGGCGGTCTTGTTTTCGATCTGGTCCGACCTCGCATTCACGGGTCAAAGCTTTCAGGAGCGGGCGGCTCGCGATCCGCAATTGACGCAACCGATTCTCACGAACGGCGCGGCTGCGTATCTTCATGGGCAGTCAGCCCATGATCCGTTGGCCTCGCCGCTCTACGCCGATGCGGACGAATACCCGCCCATGCAGTTCCACGTCGGGACCGAAGAGTTGCTCCTGGACGATACGATTCGGTCAGGTGAGAAGGCACAAGCTGCCGGCGTCGACGCGACGATCCACGTGTGGGAAGGCATGGTCCACGTCTTTCCGCGCTTCGTTGGAACGCTCGAGGCGGCGCCGAAAGCGTTGGACATTTCAGCAGCGTTCTTGCGCGAACGTTTTCAAGCTGCGACGGCCGGCTGAAGACATGCTTCTCACTGGAAATACCATTCTCATCACGGGAGGGGGCTCCGGCATCGGCCGCGCTTTCGCCGAATCGTTTCGGAACGTTTCAGAACGTTTTCGATCTGGTCCCTCACTCCGAGCTTGCGGTAGAGGTTGGTGAGATGGGTTCGCTTACGCGAAGCGCGCCATTTCGTCGACGTTGAAGCGCGGTAGTCGCGGAAACACCTTCGTGTCATCGCCGTAACCGATGTTCATGACGTACTGCGAGACGAATTGTCCGTCGGGGAAAAACGCGGCATCGACGATGGCTCGGTCGAAGCCGGCCATCGGGCCCGCATCCAGTCCGACCGAACGCAGAGCGATGATGAAATACCCCATTTGCAGGAGTGCGTTATCCCACGCCGTGCCGCGCCGGGCTTCGGCCGGTTGTCCGCTGAACAAGCCTTTGAACATTTCCCCGCGCTCGGGGAACGTGCGTGGGAATTGATCGTAGAACTTCAGATCCGCTGCGATGATCGCGGTCACGGGAGCGGCCATCGTCTTGTCGAGATTGGTCGGTGACATAGCGGGCCGCAGACGTTCCTTTGCATCTGGGGTTTCGACAAACACAACGCGCAGTGGGAGGGAGTTTGCGCTCGTTGGTCCCATGAGTGCGATTCCCAGCGCGCGCTCGAGCAGTTCGTGCGGAACGGGGCGATCGACGAAACCATTGGCCGTTCGCGCTTCAAAGAAAATTGTCCGCAGCGCGCGATCGTCCAGCGAACGTGCAGATTTGAGTTCGACGATCTCTTCGATGGTTGGCGGAACGCCGAAATTCCCATTGGGGGCAATTGGGCGCGTTTTGACCGGTACCGTTGACATGGTGTGAGGCTTCTTTCACTGGCAATAGCGTCCACGCTGTGATATTGCGGCACGGACGCGATCGTCCGAGGCGCACTCGGCATAAGAAAGCCAGGTTAGCGTGCCTGGGTTGATGCCGTCTGTGGGATATCGCGCACGAGCGGTGGGTTCGATGCCGCAACTTGCGATCAACTGGTCGCTTGCTGCCACGCGGCTAGGCCAGACGACCTACCAAACCCGGGAGACACCTTAGCGCGCCACTCTTGATTGCGCTGGGTGCGGTCGGCGCAATAGTGTTACGCTGACGCCCGTAGCTACTTAGAAAGGCGCCGCTACCGCCCGACTTCGCATACAACTACGAATCCTCGACAGCTGAAAAGGTGAAATGAATTATGACGACTGCAAATGGCGGCAGACACGGCCGTCTGCCGTTGCTTGAACCATCGGAATTCTCGCCTGCACAAAGAAGCCTCTACGGAGGAGCATTCTCCGGACTGCTGGACTGGGCGGACAAGGCCGGGTTCCGAACGCGCTCTGCCAACGGCGGGCTTCTCGGTCCGTTTAACGCGTTTCTCTACAGTGCGGAAATTGCCGATGCTATGCTTGCGTATAACCTGGTGGAGACGCGCCTGACCACAGTATCGCCACAACTGCGCGAGGTCGTCATCCTTACCGTTGGTGCGGTTTGGAAGTCTGACTACGAACTCTACGCGCACGGAGCCGTTGCGCAATCCGTGGGAATAGATGCCGAAGACATCGCTCTCGTGTGTTCCGGCGAGCCCCCCGTCAATCTCGGACCGGAGGGTGCCGTAGCGCAACGCTTTGCCTTGGCGATTATGAAAAGCCATCAGGTGTCCGACGACCTTTATGCCGAGGCACTGGCACAGTTCGGCCACAAAGCGCTCATCGACATGATACACCTTGCCGGTATCTACACCACCATCTGCGCGCTGCTCAACACATTTCGCGTGCCCGCCGAATGACGGCAAACGACTGACCGAGATTGAACCAGGGATCGATCCGCGACTTTAGCGCCGCTAAGCCCGCCGCAGCGCGCCTCCAACCTTCTGCTTGATTTCCCGCAGACCGAGGTTCCAGCATCGCCTATAATGTGCGTCGCAGCATGGCGGCGGCCCGGCTTTGCCGTCGGTATCGAGTCGAAAGTCGCCTGCCCGCTTGTGGTGCCGGCTCACGTGCCACGCCTAACAGACCCTCACTGGGTCGAAAGACAGCGTCCATGAAAATGCCCGCGTGACAGGTCAAGTTGAAGGCTACCTACGCAATGGCGGTGCACCTCACGAGAGATCCACGAGTCCATCTTGGGCGAATGTAGATCGCGTCCAATGTTCGACGGCAGTGTCGTCAGCATCCGGACCTGCGAGCGACGGCGGCTCCTTCGCCGAGGCATTTCGGCTCACGGACGGCTCGACTGCGATCGGCGTGTGGGACGCCTCAGGTCACGGGCAAGGAGCGACGGAACGCACACGACTTGTTCGCACGATCCAGTTTACGGTCGACGGCAGACACCTACACTTGCCGCCTACCGGGCCGGCGCTTGGGATATTTGAGGACGCCGAGTTTCGCGAGGATATCGTGCGCTTCGCCTTTGGCGACATCTTGGTGGTCGTCACGGCCGGCATTACCGATGCACGCCCACTGAATTCGCAGACCGAGTTCTTCGGATCGCGTAATCTCTGCGCACTCTTCCAACGTTCGCAGGCGAAGGGCGCCATCACCGCATCCTCCCTGATCAGTCGAACGAGGGCCTATTCCGACGGTCGGCTAGACAACGACGCCGCAGCGCTAGTCGCACGTTTTGCATAATGTGGAACACGCAGTCACGCTTTGGCCACCCTCTGCGTCATGCGCGCCGGAGACCTGTGTTCGGCGCGGCGTAAGGTAACATGCATAAGAGACGACTGCGCACGAGCCGGCAGCGCGAGGCCTTCCAAGGGTGTGTAATCGGCATCAACGACGGGCTGATTTCGACGCTCGCACTCCTGCTCGGGGTAGCTGGAGCTGGCAGCGGAACGGTGGCCGTGCGCATTGCCGGGCTCGCGAGTCTCGTTGCCGGCGCATGTTCCCTCGCCGCCAGTCAATACATCGCTAGCCAAACGCAGGCCGAACGCCGTGATCGCGTTCCCGATGAGCGACCGAGCGTTGAAGCTCTCGATGCGCATGCTCGACCGCCGATGGCGCGCAAAGAGGTGATCGACCGCGCGACCGGTTCAACAAGCGGCACCGTTGTCACCGAAGCCCCGGTGGCCGGCCCAACGGCGTTGAAGCAGCTTAGCCCTCTGCGCTACGGGTCCAAAGCGAAGGAGCGGAGTTCTCCGATACGCACGGCGTTCTCAACACTCTGGGCGTCGGGCGTCGGCGCAATCGTGCCGATCGCACCATGGTTTTTCCTAACCGGCGTGCACGCGATCGTTTGTTCGCTCGTTGCGGCCGGCATCGCTGCAGTCATCATCGGTGCAATCCTCGCCGACGAGAGCAGGAGCCCATGGGTCCTCGGCGCGTTGCGCCAGCTTGGCCTTGTCCTTCTGACGGCCGCCGTCACGTTCGGGATCGGTCGCATTCTCCAGACGATCGGCGCAGCGGGCCGTTGATGCCCATGGCGCGTTCGGCCGGCCCGATCTTTGACGGATTTCTGACAGACGCCAGCGTTTGGTTGCACTACGATTGTTTCGTCTGAGCAATCCAGGGTCATCTGGGCGCCTCGACATCAACGCATCGTACGTTGCGCATAAGCGTCCGCGAGTCTCAACCCTACTTAGATCGAAGAAAGGTCAACCCCATGTCCACTACCACCGCCCCCGATCGAACGACGACCTATGCCATCATCGGCTCCGGCAACATCGGTTCTGACCTCGCCCGGCACCTTGCTCGCGCGGGGATCGCATTCTCCATCGCCAACAAGCGCGGCCCGGACTCGCTTCAACCTCTCGTCAACGAGCTCGGCGACACGGTTGCAGCCCAAAGCCTCGAGGCCGCGGTCGACGCCGACATCGTGTTTCTGGCGATCCCTTTCTCCACCGTGGAATCGTTCGCAAAAATTCGGGACGATTGGAGCGGCAAGATCATCATCGACGCTACCAATGCTTACGGTGTAACGCCGGAATATCTGGCGGGGCGCCTCTCCTCCGATATCGTCGCGGGCGCGTTTCGCGGAGCCTCGGTTGTGAAGGCGTTCAACTATGTGGGCTCCAAGGTTCTCGCGCGCAATCCCGCCGAGCACGGCGGCCACCGCGTCATGTTTATTGCTGGAAATCACGACGAGGCGAACGCGACGGTCGCGGCGCTGGCCAAGCGGTTCGGATTTGCGCCGATCGTACTTGGCCGGATCGACGGAGGTGGCCAGGTCCTGAACCTTGGCGGGCCAGTGCTGCTCCACAACCTCATCGAATTTCCATCGGATTGAGCCACATGGCGATGCGCCCGCGCGATACGTGCCCGTTTACTTGTCGTTTGCCCGTCTAGGCATGGGTCGTGGGATTACGGTCGACCGCAGCTGCGAAGCGCTTCGGAGAACATCCTACGGCTCGGGTAAACGCCGTACTGAACGCGCTCGTAGATTGAAAACCAACCGACAAGGCGATCTCCCCGATACCGCGGGTGCCGCTGCGTAGCTCGTCTTTCGCCAGGGCCATTCTCCAATGCAGCAGGTACTCGATCGGCCCCATGCCCACGATCTTCTGGAACCGGTTTGCAAAGTTTGACCGCGAGACACCGCACAGCTGGGCTAGTTCGGAAACCGTCCAGGCATGTGCTACGTCTTTGTGCATCGCTGTGATTGCGCACGCAGTGACCGGGTCGGCAAGGCCGGCGAGGAGTCCCGAATGCATTTCACTCACCTGGCCGCCCTCGTGACGAAGGATGTCCACGAGGACCAATTCCATCAGGCGTACGATGAAGAACTCGCTGCCTGATCTGGGCTCCTGATACTCCGTCTCGTTCATTTTCAAGAGGGAGCGCACGCGCCACGACGTTGTGTCTCCTGCCGCGACGTGAATGAGTGATGGGAGTAAGCCCGTCAACAGATCTTCGTTCGCGGTATCGAAAAGAAATTTACCGCAATGGAGGGTCAACGGGGAGGCCGTCCCCTCGCCGAGCTGCAGCCGATGGGATATTTCCGGGGCCGTCGCGGCATCTACAGGCTCAATCGTCGGGTCGGAGGAGATCGTAAACGGCGTAAAACCGCGAATCAGGACGAAATCGTTTTGCCGGAGGGGTAACGGCGCTAACTGCGGGACCGTTATCTGGCACTCACCGCGTTCAATCCAGCAAAACCGCATGTCGTCTCGCTTATCGAATGACACCGCCCATTGGCCAGCGGCATCGATCCCACAGAAAACCGTGGCGCGCGGACGAAGCAGGTGGATGAGATCGATAAATGGGTCGGTCGAATTTGGACGCGTGATAAACATTTTTGGCGTTACGATTATCGACACAGCTTGGCCTTTGACCTACCATAATCTAGCAAAGTAGACGTGTTTTGCCGGGGGCTTCGTGCGTCTGTTCCGCGCGATCGAGCGGCAAAGTGTCCTTCGGGTAGTTGACGCCAAGATTTCGCGGCTTATTACGTCCTGATGGACAGGCTTAGCGGTGCAGCGGGTCTATTCCACCCTGTCATTGCCGCAATGCTTGGGCAGTTCATGTTTTGCACATTTTTTGCTAACGCCGCTTCGCGTCGCTCGTTGGACAAGCGCAATCTCGACGGCGATCTTGACGAATCGGACGCTCCAGAACACATGCGCAAGATTTCCAGACTGAGTCGTGTGCCGCAGGTCGGAAACGGGGTCGTCGCCCTCAACGCAATAGGGCCTGCTCGATGACGACTCGACGTGCCCTCACCGTTGCGACACTGCAACAAAGTTTAATTCTTCGGGGCCTTTCGACATCAACGATTGACCGGGTCATTGAGGCCGGTTCGCTTGAAGCACTGCTCCTGAGGCAGCAGATCTACGAAGCCGAAGAAAAAATTACTGACGTTTACTTTCCACTGGACGCCGTTCTTTCTGTTGTCGCACGAATGGAAGACGGCAGCGAAATCGAGGTCGGGACGATTGGGCGCGAAGGGACATCCGCATTTCCGTTGTTGATGGGGCGTCCAGCACGGCAAACGTGTGCTATTGCCAAGTCCGCGGCGCCGCAATTAAGTTGCCGGCGGCGGTATTTCGCGAGCTGACGGCTACCGACACAACGCTCCGGCAACGTCTCGACCGGTATCTTCAAGCATACGTCAATATGCTCGGACAACTTGCGGCATGCAACCGGCTGCACAGTATCTATGCGCGCTGCGCGCGCTGGCTACTCATGACGCGTGATCGCGTCGATGAGGATGCCTTCCCGCTAACACAAGAGTTTCTGGCGATGATGTTGGGCACCGACCGTTCCGGCGTAGCAATCGCTGCTGGAACGTTGCAAAAGGCCGGTTTTATTCAGTACACGCACGGTACGATCACAATCGTGAATCGGGCTGGGCTAGAAGATGCTGTGTGCGAATGCTACGCGGTCGCGCGTAAGCAATTCGACGGCCTGTTGCGCGCAACAAGTCCGGATGCGGATCGCGACTAGTCGTCTGCCTATGTCCGTGCCGACGAGGCGGGTCTAGACTGGCAATCCGCAGCGTCGCTTGCAATGTCCGCCGTCGCAACCGGTGTCGCTAAAGACATGCGGAGCGATGGCGAGATGACCAGTGTGTCGGTAATACCGCAGATTGCGAGACGCTGACTGCGCTACGATCCCATTCCGTATGAAAGACTTCCAATGCTTATCGATCTAACCGGCCGCACGGCGATTGTCACAGGTTCTACTGCCGGGATCGGACGAGCAATCGCCGAGGGGTTGCTGGCAGCGGGTGCATCGGTCGTCATTAATGGCCGCGGGCCGGAACGGGTGAGTAAGGCGCTTCAAGAGTTGAAGCAGCAGTTTCCCGACGCCACGGTTACAGGTGTGCCTGCCGACCTGGCAACTGCCGAAGGCGCTGCGGCCTTTTTCGCCGCGGTGCCGAGTGCTGACATCCTGATCAACAATGTCGGTACGGCTGTACCGAAGCTTTTTGCTGACCTCACCGATGCTGACTGGCTCAGCATCTTCCAGATCAACGTAATGAGTGGCGTCCGAATGACGCGTCGTTATTTACCGGAAATGGTTTCGCGCGGATGGGGCCGGGTGGTGTTTATCAGCAGTGAATCCGGCGTAAACATTCCGAAGGAGATGATCGACTATGGCATGACGAAAACGGCTCAACTCGCAATTTCCCGCGGCGTTGCTGAGTCTGTTGCAGGAACGGGCGTCACTGTCAACTCTGTTCTTCCGGGCCCGACACGATCTGAAATCTTGGGAAATTGGATGAAGTCCGCCGCAGAGTCGCGAGGCATTTCTCAGGAAGACGCTGAGCAGCAGTTTATAAACGAAATGCGGCCGACGTCGCTCATCAAACGATTCGCGACAACAGAAGAAGTTGCAAACATGGTTATCTACGTCTGCTCAGACCAGGCCTCAGCCACGACCGGAGCCGCTCTTCGTGTTGATGGCGGCGTTACACGAAACGTCGCTTAGCTGGAAGGCAGCCGCCGAGACTGGAGATCCTCTGTGAAGTATGCCATCATTGGTTCCGGCGAAATTGGGACAGCGCTTGCGCGCATATTCGCCAGTAAGAAGGTCGAAGTGGCGATCGCAAACACCCGCGGTCCGCAAGCTCTTGCGCTTTTGACAGAACAACTCGGTCCCAGCGTCGTGCCCCAGTCCGTTCAAGACGCCAGCGGTGCGGAGATAATCTTTCTCGCCGTCCCCTTTTCTAACTACAAGAACGTTGCGAAGGTCGGGAATTGGAGCGGCAAGATCATCGTCGACGTTACGAATGCCTTTCATGTTGCTCCGGAAGAGCTCGGGACTCTGTTCTCGTCTGAGGTCATGGCCAAAGCCTTCGTCGGAGCGCGCCTGGTCAAGGCCTTCAATCATCTGCCCGCGGCGGGGCTGGGAACGAATCCGAGCTGGGAGCGACAGGCCATATTCATCTCGAGCAATGACCACGACGCCAGTGCGACCGTCGCAGCGCTTGCCGCTCACCTTGGCTTTGCTCCAATCGAACTTGGCAAACTCTATAAGGGCGGCGCAGCCGTTCATGTTGTCGACGGGCGTCCAGGCGGGTTGCTCTTTGAAAATCTGTTCAAGCGCGGCTACACCGGCATCTCGTGAGGCTTTGGCAGACGCGAAGGCGTTAGGGTGCCGTCTTGATCGCAGCACCCCTAGAACACTTGTTCAGCAACCGCTGAGACCGGACGTCTTCTTTGAACTACTCCATCATTGGTTCCGGCGAGGTCGGCACCGCGCTTGCGCGGCTTTTCGTGCGTAAGAGCATCGAAGTTTGGATCGCCAATAGCCGAGGACCGCACACGCTCGCGTCTCTGACAGAGGATCTTGGTCCCGACGTCGTCCCGAAAACCGTTGAAGAGGCGTACGAGGCTGACATGATCTTCCTCGCCTTTCCATTTTCTGCTCACAAAGATGTGGCGAAGCGTTTCAAGCAGTGGAGCGGCAAGATCGTGGTCGACGTTACGAACGCCTTTCATGCTGCTCCAGAAGAGTTGGGAGACTTGCTTTCTTCTGAAGTCATAGCGAAGGCGTTTACCGGATCCCGCCTCGTAAAGGCGTTCAATCATTTGCCTATCGTCCAGCTCGGAACAGGTGCTTCCCGGGAGAAGCAGGTTGTGTTCGTGTCAAGCGACGACGCCAATGCCAGCGCAACTGTCGCGGGCGTGGCAACTCAACTTGGCTTCGCTCCAGTCGAACTCGGAAGACTCAATCAGGGCGGCACGCCGCTTCATGTGGTTGACGGACGGCCTGGCGGGCTGCTGTTCCAAAATCTCTTCAAGCTCGGCTGATCAGGCAGTCTCCGGGAGACGGTGCAAAGTCGGCGCGCTCCAGCCCTCTTTGCTTGATTTCTCGCCGCGAGGCCAATCCAACGGCGTACGCTCAATGCGTTACGCCGGCATGTTTGGTCGCGAATCGGTGTGTTCTTGACAAGCTCTAACGCAGACTGTCTTCGAACGTCGGCTCGACGTGGCGTCCGTCGCATGATGGCATGTGCAACGGGCGCCAACCGCGACAGAGCGTGATGCAGTTACGCGCGTTATGTAGCACTGTTCCTCGTGTGAGCGCAACGGGGGCGTGCTGTGCACTCGTAGCGCGCCACTGCACGCTTTTGGCGTGTGCACCTGACCTGAGTTTCTTTAGTGCGTATCGCCTCGTTAGCGCTGCGCGGTCAGCGCTCGGGGGCACCGTTCCGAACCGAGAGCTCCCAGCGATACCCGTCCGGATCGTGAAACCACAGGCCCATATGCGGCGAGCCCGGCGATGTAGGGCCGATCTCGTCGCCCGGGTCTTCCAGTTCTACGCCGTTTTTCTTCAACGTCTCGAGCGCTTCGCGCAGCGCGGGCATGCTCTCGAGGTAAAACGACAGGTGGTCGATCGTGTCCGGATGTGGTGTGCCTTTGAAGAACCCGATGATCATCGCGTCGTTCGTCAGCGCGATGGCCTCATCGGACCGGAACATTTCCTGCAGATCGAAGTTCAAGGTCCAAAACTGCGCGTGCTTCTCCGGGTCTCTGACGGCAACGCTGAAATGCCAGACCGCACCAAGTCGTATTTTCATGTCCGTACCTCCTCGTAACGCATCAAGTCGGCGCTTGCACGCGCGGATAATGCGATCGTAACGCATGCCCAGTCGGTTCGCAAGCGCGAGAGAGACAGCAAGAAATGGAAGGCTTGTCCGGGACCTCGCCGAGCGAGCTACGATAAATCGCGCGACCTTCTACGCGCACTTCGGTTTCATCCGGAGAGAAGCGCCAGGCGCGTTTCCTTAACCGTACGCCGACGGTTAACGCGCGTCTGTCGGAAATGCGGCACGTTTGGTCGTTGCACGCGGGTCGCGAAGTGGACTATGTAAAGAAGGCCACGTTGACGCGGCACTCGGGGTCCGAGCGGAGCCCTCCGCTAAGGTCGCGCAAGTGTCGCACGATCGATCGACGTCGTCTAACGGACCCGAAATGATACTCGGAGCGGTCCAAACGGTTCCACGGCGGGTATACTTGAGGCGATGGTACACCAAAACGAAGGCATCAACCCGTCCGTCGCACCGAGCGGCACCGGCTGCGTGGAGTGTCTAGCCGCAGACAGCTGGTGGTTCCATTTGCGCCGTTGCGCCCAGTGCGGTCATATCGGCTGCTGCGATAATTCACCCGGTCAGCACGCGACCAAGCATTTTCATGCGAGCGGTCATCCCATCATCGCGAGCTTCGAGCCGGACGAGCATTGGTTCTACAACTATAAGACGCAGGCGATGCAGGACGGTCCGCACCTCGCCCCGCCGCGGGCCCATCCGGCTAGTCAGCCCACTCCAGGACCTGCCGGCCGTGTGCCCGACGGTTGGCAATCACAGCTCAACCCGTAGCGCGGCGATCACGGCTCGGAGTGCAAGCGCTTGACCTTCGCCACGATCCATTGTGTCGATTACGCGTGTTGCTTGCGTTCGAGCGATTCGAACGCGATTACGCGCGAATGAAGTCATTCGCGGTCGAAGGCAATCTATGCTTGTCGCAACGCCCGGGTTGGCAGAATTGGGCGGTCTGTCGCACCGTCGACAGCAGCCGATGTGACCAGATTTGTGACCAACAACCCGGCCGGCCGCCCACAACTCGTAACCTCTGGCGGAGCCTACCGTGGTGACGCGCCTTTTCAGCGTGAATGACACGGTCGGGGGAGTCGCCTATGTAGGCCCTGGGCGATGCGGCTGCCCCGTCGCTCGCTAGCGCTTTGCGACGACGACGCTGCTCATCATGTCGTGGGCCGAAACCGAGGTCGTGAGGTCACCGTACGGGTAAGCGACGTCGATGCACGGCTGGATCTGACGCTCGATGAGGTCGGTCCCGTACGTTACCCGCCTGCAGGTGTTCATCCGGCCCGGTTGGAGGTGCGCATAGCGTTCGACGATCGGCGCCGATTCGCGGTGGTGCGCGTTGCCCCACTCGGCGGCCTGTCGCATCACCCGGGCGAAGCGCCGCGCCGCATCGGGATTTTGCGCGATCCAGTCCTCGGTGCTGAACCAGGCTGCCGATAAAAATACCGGTGCCACGGCGCTGAACGCCGCGCCGAGGATGCGAAAGCCGTCCCCGGGTTTGCCGAGCAGCGGGTCGTCGGCAAGATCCATACACGCGGCATCCACGCTACGTGCCGTGAGAGCGGGAAGCATTTCGGGGA
>Ga0182015_10006217_pt1 | contig 12081 bp, 13 predicted proteins | sample 712P3MmetaG_FD_120478 | JGI IMG/M metagenome (GOLD analysis project Ga0182015, IMG submission 120478) | Permafrost microbial communities from Stordalen Mire, Sweden - 712P3M metaG | ecosystem: Environmental > Terrestrial > Soil > Wetlands > Permafrost | place: Sweden: Stordalen | collected...
TCACCTGGAGATGCAGCCAGACTTGAATGGAAGGTCAATTCATTCAAGCGAGTCCTCTCGTTCATGCCCAATCGACTGTCGATGGTAGCGAGACGGCTGATTTACCCCCATATCGGATAGTGCCGAAAAGGGTGTTGCCAAAGGCGAGCCTGTGGACAGGGGCGGCAGAGCACAGAGCTTGCCTTCGTCGAAAAGGTGCCACATTGTGGAATCGCTTTTCCCATATGTGGGCGCGAGATCGCTTGCCCCAAAGCTGGGTAGTCCTAAGGCCAGATATCTCTTATAAACCCTGTCCTCACAGCCACTTACCTTTACTGAGGGGGAGAAATTGCCATGAGACCTGGGCGAGTTTGGCAGAATGCTTGCGATAAGCCCAAGTATCAGAGGTCGAAAGCGCGCCTCACGGCGGTAGCCTGCCTGGCTTGTTAGCCCGGATTTCGCACAATTGGCACCCCTCAGCGGAAATGAGGGCGGAGATACCCCGACAAGTTGCCGTCGTCTCATCGCTAGAAGTCATCACTTAAGGAGCAGAAACGTGCATCGTCCTACCGATCGCCCACGGTGTTTTTGCGAGGACCCGCTAGAATTCGTGCCACGGGGACTCACCAAAATCTATAGCATCTGGGTCAGCATGGTTTATCCATTTGCGTCAAAAGGACGCAAGATGTCGTTTCATTTCATGAGCCAGTTGGATAGACAGCGGGCGTGCCGAATCAGCCTTGGCAATTCGATATCCTTAAGACGGGGCGCGTGGCTCAATGTCGCCGACGAGAATCCGGAAGGTGAGCCCGCGATCATAATTGAGGACAATTGCGCCATCGGCACCGACAGCATTATATCCGCCAAGAACCGCATTCACATTGAACACGACGTGCTCATCGCCCAGTCAGTCCTGATTGTGGACCACAATCACGAGTATGAAGATATCAACGTGCCGATCGTCAAGCAGGGCATTACGGAAGGCGGCAGAATCCGAATCGGCCAAGGATCCTGGATCGCCCATGGGGCGGCTATATTGTGCCCGAAGGGAGAGCTGACAATCGGCCGAAATTGTATTGTCGCGGCCAATTCGGTGGTGACGCGAAGCATTCCGGATTACTCCTTAGTGGCAGGATTGCCCGCCAGAATAATTCGACAATACGATCCGGAAAAGAAAGCCTGGCGTATTGGCCGAGTGAAGCAATCGCCGCGCGAAATCGTGGAAACGGCCTGAAGTCTCGATCCGTGGGTGGAAACAAGTACTCAGAAGCGCAACGTCAAACAGACTAACTAGGGGATCAAATGAGCGATACGGATTACATTTTAACCAAAGTTCGTGAGGCCTTCAAAGCCGCCTTTGATATCGATCCGCAGTCGGTGACCATGGAAACCACCGCGGATGATGTCTCCGGCTGGGATTCCGTGGGGCATTTGTCTCTGGGCGCCACCTTGGAAGAGGTTTTCGGGATCAGCTTGGACGTGGATGATTTGATGGAAATGGAAAATGTTCGCGAGATCGTTCGCATCATCGGAGCGAAGGTATCCAAGAAAGTGTAACGTGACAGCGACTCCCGAACGGAATTTTGCCGGGCGATTGGTAAAGCGCCTGGGACCGAGTTCGCATTTAATCGATGCAGCCACCGGGGCGACGATTTGCCCGGAGGATTTGCCGCGGCTGATTGCGGCCTATGGCGCCTCCTTACGATCCGCTGGTTTGAAGGCGGGCGATCGCGTGTTGATCGGATGTTCTCTGTCTCCTTCCAGCACTTTGGTTTATTTGGGAGCCATCTACGCGGGCCTCGTAGCAGTGCCGGTGGAAGAGCGGGCGGTGTCGGCCACAGCACCGATGTTGCTCAAAGCAACGGGCGCCAAAGCCGTGTGGACCGAAGCAGGTTTTAAGGGGGACGGGATTGATAACGGATCCGTCCTTCGTTTGCACGGTGACTTGGGAAGTGAGACACATGAAATCCAGCCACCCGCCGCCTGTGTGGATTCTGATCTCGCGGTGTTAATGGCCACCTCCGGTTCAACCGGTGTTCCGCGCTTCGTCATGGTCACCCACGGGAACCTGATCGCCAATACCGAAGCCATCATCCGGAGTCAACACTTGGCCATCGACGAAAGGGCCATGATGATTCTCCCTTTGAGTTACTGTTTCGGGGCCAGCGTGATGCAGTCGCATCTCTACCAGGGCGGTGGCGTGGTGTTTGACCGCCGCTTTATGTTTCCCGATAAAGTGCTCCAAGCCATGGCGCAATTTGGTTGCACCACATTCGCTGGCGTGCCGACCGTTTATAATGTGCTTCTTCGACGATCGAGTCTTCGGCAGATCGCCATGCCGCGTCTAAGGCGTTTCCTCCAAGCGGGAGGAAGCCTGGCTACCCAGAGAATCAGTGAGATGCGGGCGGCTTTCCCGACGACTCATTTCTATGTGATGTATGGGCAAACCGAGGCGACCGCTCGGATATCGTGCATGGAACCCGAACGCTGGGCGGAGAAACCAGGAAGCGTGGGCCGGCCCTTGGACGGTTTGATGGTTCGGATCGTCGATGAAGAAGGGAATGATTTGCCAGCAAGGCAAATCGGCGAACTGCTGGTGAAAGGACCGTCCATCTGCTCCGGTTATTTGAACGATCCGGAAGAAACGCGCAGCGTCTTTGCTGGCGGGTGGCTACGAACCAGGGATCTGGCCCGGCAAGATGAAGAAGGCTACCTGTGGATCGAAGGACGCAAAGGCGCATTTCTGAAAATGCGAGGAGTGCGAGTGAGTTTTCCGGAAGTAGAAGCAAGAGTCGCAGCGATTCCGGGAGTTTATGAATGCGTTGCCCGCGCCGTCAATCATCCGGAAGCAGGAGAGGCGCTAGTTTTGTTTATCGTTCCCGACCAGGGAGCGAAAATTGGGGTGGAAGAAGTTCGCCGCCACCTGCCAGCCCACTGGGCTATCGACTCGGTTCGTTTGGTTTCTGAATTACCGAAGACCTCCGCGGGGAAAATAGCGCTTTCATCGCTTCCTAATTAGACCAAGAGCTTCTATGCAGCCATTTGAAGACAAAATAGACCGGCTTCTCTCGATTCCTCCTTATAGTCAGCCTCCTGAAGAAAGACAGGCGGGCCTGCTGGAGATACTTAAGGAGGAGCTCGATTACGCATGCCAGCGGCACGCCGGCTACAAAAGCTATATCCAGCACTGGCCAACGGATTACAGATCCGCGACTCGGGTTGCCGATCTCCCTTTTCTACCGGTGGGAATGTTGAAGGCGAATCCGCCATTGTCCTTCGTGGATCGTGAGGAGATCAAAAGAACATTGACCTCGAGCGCCACGACGTCTCAGATGCCCAGCCGGGTTGTGCTCGATTCGCCGACCTCGCGGCGCATGACCAAAGGAATCGTATCTATTGTCCGGGATTTTATCGGTCCGGCCCGCAGGCCTTATTTGGTTGTGGACACAAAGGGTCTTCTAGGAAGTTCGAGCGAGCTAGGGGCCAGGGGTGCGGCGATTCAAGGGTTGCAGCCTTTTGCCAATGGCACTACCCACTGCCTTAGCCCAAATGAGCAAGGCGAACTGGTGCTGGATCGAGACCGCCTGAGAGAATTCGCCCAAGACCGCCAGGACACGGAGTTGCTGGTGTATGGCTTTACCTTTATTCTCTGGAACCACTTGGTTAAGCCTCTCATGGCAGAGGGCATCTGCCTGAACTTGCCGAACGCGCGGATCATGCACAGCGGGGGCTGGAAACGTTTGCAGGATCAGGCCGTCGAAAAAACAGTGTTCAATGAGCAGTTGGCTCGAGTCGTTGGGTGTACCCCGGACCGCATCATCGATTTCTACGGCATGGTGGAAAGTGTGGGAGTCATCTATCCAGATTGTTCCGCCGGCAATAAGCATGGACCCGTGTTTGGCGATGTGATCGTGCGAAATCCGCTCACCCTCGAACCCGTCGCGGCAGGAGAACATGGCATTGTTCAGGTTTGCAGTATTTTGCCAACGAGCTTCCCGGGCCACTTGCTGCTCACCGAAGATATGGCCCAGGTGCTTGCTTATGATGGCTGCTCCTGTGGAAGACGCGGCATCAGTTTCCGCTTCGCGGGACGGATACCCAAGGCGGAGCTCCGAGGCTGCGGGAATCTCGAAACCAGACGATCGGCGACGAACTAGATGACGACCATTTCGATGACAGAGCTTACTCATACTGTTCATTCACCTGCAGAGATTTCCGCTGCTGCAGCCAAACTTCGTCAAGCGGTTTCGGAAACCGAACTTTCGCCGAATGAAGTTATGACCGTATTCGATTCTTGGGCGAAGAGCTTGGACGCTCGCGAACTTGACGATCTGCCTGGAATCCCCTTCCTTCGGATGTGGTTAAGACGCGGAACTTTGGAGCCAATCATTACCCGCGAACTCGGGGCCAATGGTTTACATGGCGGGTGGACAGAATATGGTCGTGCCAAGTGTAAGGCGTTTCCCTTGGGTGTGGTGGGACACTGGCCGGCCGGCAATGTGGAAATCCAGCCGATTCTGTCGATGACCTGCGGTCTCCTGGGGGGTAATGCCGCCTTGGTACGCATTCCCACTGGTCTTGTCGACTTGACGCAGCGTTTGATGGGAAAGTTGGTACAGAGCGATCCGGGCGAACTTTTGACCCGACGAATATTTATGGCCGCGTTTGAGCATGATCGGCAGGATTTGCAGGAGGCAATGGCGCAAGTCGTGGACGGAGCAATGATCTGGGGCGGAGAAGAGGCCGTTTTGCAGATTCGGGCGCTGCCGTTTCCCCACTGGACGAAAGTGGCAGTTTTCGGGCCCAGGACATCTGTCGCAGCGATGGACGCAGGGGCCTGGGGCAACCACGAAGAACAGAAGTCCTGGTGCCTGCGCATGGCGCGGGATGTCTGGCAATTCGACCAACAGGCCTGTTCCTCACCGCAAGTTTTGTTCCTCGAAAGAGGGGCCGGCGAGTCAACCGCTCAATTTCCTGTCGTGTTTACAGCGCGCCTTTGAAGCCGAAAACAAGGCGCATCCGCGGCAAGCCATTCCTGCAGGCCTGACTTCAACGATTTGCCAGGCAAGGGCATCCTGGCTGCTGGACGATCCGGCTCATCGGGCAGTCTTTCCGGCGGGTCCGGACTGGACGCTGCTGCTCGGCTCTGGATCGGACCTTTCCAAACCTGTTCAAGGTAAAACCTTGACAGTGCTGGAAGTGGACGATTTGGTGGAGGCGGTTTCGAAATTCGATGGCAACGTGCAGACATTGGGTCTGGGTATGGCCGATGCGGAAAAAGAGAAGAAACTGGCGTTGCTCGCAGGTAAAAGAGGCGTGGACCGAATCGTTAAACTGGGGCGTATGCATGTTTTTGTTCCGCCCTGGGACGGGGTTGATCTGATCCGGCCGATGGTCCGGATGGTCCGGCACGTTAGCTCGATAGACTGAACGTTCCAGGAAAGAAGAAATCAAACTATGACGGATGCTAAGGCATTTCTCAGAGGCATGGATTCGAAAGCCAAGACGTTTGCTCCGGCCGCGCGGGCGACGTTTGAGGCCAATGGAGAACTCGGTTCCTGGTTGCTCGACCCGCTCGCCCGCTGGGCGGAAGCGGCCTATGGCGACCGCGCGTTTGAGGATGCTGCGAAGGGTTACGCCAAATATTGTATGGGTGTTTGGAAGTCCCAACAGCTCTACGAGAAGACCGGCCGGTATACACCCGAAACCATGCCGGAGATCGTCTCGGAAGTGTATGAAGACGAAGGCTACATGGTTCCTTACATGTGGGCCGCGATTTTGATTTATCCGTTCTGGCCCTCAATGATCAGCCACATCAGTATGTATCGGGACGATTTCGTGAAAGCGTTGCCGCCCAGTGCCAAGCTCCTGGAGTTGGCCTCCGGTCATGGAGTAATGGGCCTGCTGGCAGCAGAAACACGGTCGGACATCCAAGTCGAAGGATCCGATATCAGTCCACCGGCGGTGGCAGTGGCAAATCGGCTCCTTGGCGTCTCCGGGCTTGGCAAGCGTGTAAACTTCGAGGTCAAGAACGCCCTGAAATTGGATCTGGCGGAGAGCGGCGGGACCTATCAGGGAATTATTGCCGCCATGCTGGCGGAACATTTGGAAGACCCGCGCCCATTGTTTGAAGTAATCGCCCATCATCTCGCTGACGACGGACTCGTCTTTTTCAGCACAGCTCTGGAATCGGCCCAGCGCGATCACACGTATGAGTTTCATCACGAAAGTGAGCCCGTGAAGATGGCCGAAGCGGTCGGCCTCCGTGTTGTCAAGTTGGTCTCTGATGCCGGCTCCCCCGCTCCTGGTGGCCGTTTTCTTCCGCGTGCTTTGGCGATGATCCTGCGCAAGCGTTGAGAAGGATCAAACTAAGCTCTCAAACGAATATTTATGATCATGACCTTTGAGGAAGTAAAAGAACATCTGAAGCAACGTTTTCCGATGCTTATGGTGGACCGCGTGTTGGAGTTGGAACCGGGGAAACACATCAAAACCATTAAAAACGTCGCAGGCAACGAGATTCAATTCCTGGGACACTTCGCCGATTATTCCATCATGCCTGGAACTCTTATCATTGAAGCCATCGGGCAAAGCGCTTCCATACTGTTTAGCCGCACCACCGGCAAAGGGATGAACCAGAAAGAATTCATGGCGCTGGCCGCCGTAAACGACATGAGATTCCTGGTGCCGGTGTTGCCGGGCGATACCATGACGATGGACGTGAACGTCGTGAAAATGACGGAAGAAGCAGCGTTGGTAGAAGGAGTAGCCCGCGTGGGCGATACAGTGGTAACGCGGGGCAAGCTGAGCTTTGCCCGGGTGGTTGTGTGAATATGCGCGGCGGCGACCCGCATACTCGCCAAGGCTTGCGGCACGGATAGCGACCTGGGTCCGTTCTTCGAAGTTGTCAATCCCGTTGCGAGCTGCGGTATCGAGTATGCGCCGGACGGTAGCCATGATAGACGCTCCTACCGCATCAACCCTGGCAAAATTCACCGCATCCTGCCCGCCTTCCAATCGTGACGGACCGCCCGCGAAGGCGCTGGGAAATCCCTGGTAGGAAGAACTAGATCCAAAGCTCATGCATATCACCCTCATTCTGTGTACCTATAACCGTGGCCAGATCTTGTCACAGACATTGAGCAGCATCGCAGCCTCCACGCTTCCCCCGTCGGTCGAGTGGGAGGTCCTGGTGGTGGACAACAACTCGAGCGATCGGACTCGGGAGGTAGTCGAGGACTTTTGTCGTCAGCATCCTGCTCACTTCCGTTACCTGTTTGAGCCGAGAGCGGGCAAGTCGCATGCACTTCAGACCGGGATCCGCGAGGCTCCGGGTGATGTCGTAGCCTTCACGGATGACGATGTCACAGTAGAGCCTACGTGGCTCCAGAATCTGACGGCGGAACTGCACAGTGGGGAATGGGCCGGTGCAGGAGGGCGCACTGTTTTGCAGTGGCCATCCTCAATTCCCGAGTGGCTTGCTATCGAAGGTCCGTGGGCGCGCCATGGACTCCCCGGTTTCGATCAAGGTCATGAAGCCAAACAACTCATCGGACCGCCTTTCGGCGCGAACATGGCCTTCCGAAAGGAAATGTTCGCGAAACACGGGGCTTTTCGCACGGATCTAGGCCCCAGCCCCAACCGTGATATCCCGCGTCCCAACGAGGACACCGAGTTTGGCCGTCGGCTGATTACCGCGGGAGAGCGCCTGCGATACGAACCATCGGCTGTCGTTTACCATCCGGCGCCAGAGAATCGGATGGAGAAGAAGCACCTCCTGGAGTGGTGGTTCGACACTGGCCGAGCACAGGCTCGGGAGTTCCAGGTTCGGCCCGTGCGCGCACTTTGCAACCTTGTAGCGTGGAAGCTGCGGGGATTTGTGGCGTCCGATCCGCAATTGCGGTTCTTCAGCAGACTCGTTGTCCGGGAAAGACTTGGGGAAATTTCAGAATTCTTCCGCCAATTGTTCGGTTCAAAGGGGCGAAAGAAAATTGCCAGTCAGAAGATAAAGCGAGAAGGCAATATCTGAACATGATCGAAACGTCTGCACTTTCGACTTAAACCTAAAACCATGATTGAAACAGGGAATGTAAACCCGCCGCACGGCGGAACGCTAATTACTCTACTTGTTGATGAGAAGAGAAGCCTAGAACTTCGCGCTGCTTCGAAGGAATGGCCTTCCTGGGATCTAACCGCGCGCCAACTTTGCGATCTCGAGCTTCTGATGAACGGCGGGTTTTCTCCCCTACAGGGGTTCATGGGTCAGGCCGACTACGAATCCGTGTGCTCCTCGATGCGGCTAAGAAATGGTCTCATTTGGCCCATGCCCGTAGTTCTGGATCTGCCCGTGGCATTCGCCTCAAAGCTCAAGGCTGGCGCGCCGGTTGCTCTTCGCGATCCGGAAGGCGTGATATTGGCAGTTCTTCACGTTGACGAAATCTGGGAGCCGAACCGGCAGTCCGAGGCCGAGAATGTCTTTGGAACAGCCGATCGTACGCACCCTGGAGTGTCATATGTTCTGGATCAATCGAATCCCATATACGTGTCTGGTAAAATTGAAGGATTGCAATTACCGCCGCATTACGACTTTCGAGGCTTGCGTCTAACACCTGCAGAGATGCGCGACAAGTTCGCGCACCTTGGGTGGCGCCGTGTGGTTGCTTTCCAGGCTCGCAACCCGATGCACCGCGCCGATGTGGAGCTTACGTTTCGGGCGGCGAACGAGGCTTCGGCTAATCTATTGATTCATCCCGCCGTAGGGATGAAAAAGCCCGGAGACGTTGAGCACTACACGCGTGTTCGCTGTTATCGAGCTATCCTTCCGCACTACCCGGCGAGCTCCGCGAGGCTTGCGTTGCTACCTTTAGCAGCGCGCATGGGCGGACCGCGTGAGGCCGTTTGGCATGCCGCCATTCACAAAAATTACGGCTGTACGCATCTCCTCGTTGGTCGGGATCACGCCGGACCGGGAAATGACTCAAACGGGAAACCATTCTATGATCCCTGCGGCGCCCAGCATCTTGTGCAGAAATTCCAGGATGAGCTTGGCGTAAGAATGGTCCCCTTCCAGACGACGGCTTGCCGGGAGGGCAAGGATACTTTTGTTCCGGAAAATGAAGTACCGGTGGGAGGCAAAGTCCCGCATATTTCAGACGAGGACCTTCGCAACCTGTTGGCCGAGGGGCGTGACATTCCAAGCTGGTTCACTTATCCCGAAGTCGTCGCCGAATTGCGGCGCACCTACCCTCCGCGCCGTCGCCAGGGTTTCACGGTCTTCTTTACGGGATTGTCAGGCTCCGGAAAATCAACGGTTGCCAACGTATTGCTCGTAAATCTCCTGGAAATGGGCGGCCGGCCGGTTACGTTGCTTGATGGTGACGTTGTCCGCAAAAATCTGTCCTCGGAGCTGGGTTTTTCCAAGGAACATCGGGACCTGAATATTCGACGCATCGGCTTCGTTGCACGGGAAATTACTCAAAACGGGGGGATCGCGGTGTGTGCTCCGATCGCGCCTTACGACAACATCCGGAAAGAACTACGCCAATCCATCGGCGGCGCGGGCGGCTTTATTCTCGTCCACACGTCGACGCCTCTGGATATTTGCGAGCAGCGGGACAGGAAGGGTTTGTACGCAAAAGCTCGCGCGGGAATTATCCCCTCCTTTACCGGTGTTTCTGATCCCTACGAGTCGCCCCTGGATGCCGAGGTGGCAATCGACACGACGAACATCACGCCTCAAGAAGCAGCTCAGGAAATCCTGTTATATCTTGAAAAGCAGGGGTATCTGGGCGGACCTGCCGAATCGAACTAATTGTTGGAATCGGGCGAGAAAACTTTTCTTGAAGAGATGAATAAAGCGAAAAATAAAAGAGTTCAAAAAGACCTGGACAGAATTGTCGCTGCGCTCGACGCCGGAGGCAGAATTTATCGGTCGAAATCGATGGAAAATGTACGTGTACGCAAGAAGAGAGGCGGTGACGCAGTCACCGACGCAGAGCTACAGGTGAATCAGCTGTTGCGCGAAATGCTGGTGCAGGACGGAGATGGTTGGCTTTCCGAAGAAGACGTCGATAACGAGGATCGATTGCAGCGTTCGCGGATTTGGATCGTTGATCCGCTTGATGGAACAAGTGAATACGTCGCGCAACTCCCGGAATGGTGCATTTCGATTGCGTTGATGGAAGACGGCGGACTCGTTGCCGCGGGAATATTTAATCCTCAGACCGATGAACTCATATACGGATCGCGCGAGATCGGTGTCGTCTGCCGCAGTGGGCGGACTCCTAAGGCTGAAATAAAGGTTCTGCCGCGCGAAGCGCTGGTGCTTGCGAGCCGCAGTGAAGTGAAGCGCGGTGAATGGAAGCGATTTAGCGAAGGGCCGTTTCAGACTCTGGCCGTGGGATCGGTCGCATACAAACTGGCACTGGTTGCAGCCGGAAAAGCCGACGCCACGTGGACGCTCGTGCCAAAGAACGAGTGGGATGTTGCGGCCGGGGTTGCGCTGTTGCAATTCGCGCAAGGACACTCGCTGACAACGGAAGGTCTGGCACCTACTTTCAATCGAAAAAACCCTCTTTTCCCGGGTTTAATTGGATTTTCCGCGGCGGGACTTGAGCGACTCCGCCCTTTCCTCAAGTGCGTAGTGGAAGGCAAAGAGTTTCGTGATTGCCTTCCGTGGGCCCGCCCTTTCGCGGCGTTGAATTCGGAAATAATTCGGAGTGGGATACAGTCGCGGTGAATGGCTTCAGTGAGAATTCATCAAGCTCGGATATTCGACGTCAATTTCTTGAAGAAAAGGCTTAGAGCCGCCATATGAGTTTTGCTGAAACTCAGAAATATAAGCGAACGCGAGTATGGGCTTGGGCGCGCACGAGCTGGGTGGGCGAGTCGGTGAGGGCGTCCCGAAGGTGGAGACACCAGTTCTGGGCTCGAACGCTGGCTTCGGTAGGCGACTCGGTGAAGGCGTGCAGAAGGTGCATGCGCGAGCTATGGGCTTGGACGCAGAGCGAGCCCGTGGTTGTTCCACACGTCGATCAGCTAACCAAATCTATCGCGTCCCTATATATGAGTGCCCCGGATGCCGTTAACGGAGAGAGGGACAACGAGGCGCCAATCTTTCTGCTGTCCACGGGTCACAGAGCGGGCTCAACGCTGCTCCAGCGCATCCTGGTTACCGATCCTCGCGTCCTTCTCTGGGGAGAGCCGCTCGGTGACATGGCCTTTGTGTGCAGGATTGCTGAGATGATGAGTGATTCCATATGTCCATGGAACCTGGAGCAGTGGAAAAACCACGACCCCAATTCATCTTCGATAGCGACGTCTTGGATCGCCGACCTATACCCTCCCGGTGAGGATTTCCGAGTGGCTATTCGAGGTCTCTTCGATCGCTGGCTTGGCGAGCCGGCTCGCCAGCGCGGTTTTGTCCGCTGGGGTCTCAAGGAGGTTCGGCTGAGCGCTACGGAAGCAACGTTGTTGCATTGGCTATACCCGCAAGCCAAGTTCGTGATCCTGTCACGCAATCCGTACGACTGCTATCGATCGTTAGCTGATTCCAATTGGCTTGTCTACCATCGATATCCTGACATGTGCATCAATTCGGCGGCAGGGTTCGCCAAGCTTTGGAACCGGCTCGCGATAAGTTGGTCCGAGCTGCCGGTGGGATTCCCTTCCTTCCACATAAAATATGAAGATCTGACTCACGGCAAGGTTGACTTCCGCAAACTCGAGTCCTGGTTGGGAATTGAGATTAAAGAAAACGTCGCACTCTCGGTCGCTGTTGGCGGAACGGCTAAGCGCTCCCGCCTCAGCTGGTGTGAACGCTTGATCATCACGCGCGAGGCCGCCGCGGGAATGCGCGCGCTTGGCTATACGGATTAAGTACCCTTCGAGAGGTAATCTAACAGAACCGCGTCTCCGGACAGTTTCCGAGTTGACGACGATACGGAAGATGTCGTCTGCTTACAGATCGAAATTCCTCCTGCGGCCTCCTCTGCGGATAGCTCGCTATGCCTCCAAGCCCTTGCAATTTACTGGTGAGATGACGATCTCAGAAAATCCCGGCTTGGCGACCGCTTCATGTTGAGGGAATTACTTCCGCATGCA
>Ga0182015_10006218_pt1 | contig 12077 bp, 18 predicted proteins | sample 712P3MmetaG_FD_120478 | JGI IMG/M metagenome (GOLD analysis project Ga0182015, IMG submission 120478) | Permafrost microbial communities from Stordalen Mire, Sweden - 712P3M metaG | ecosystem: Environmental > Terrestrial > Soil > Wetlands > Permafrost | place: Sweden: Stordalen | collected...
GAACTACTCGGATTGCCGTTGCTGATACAATCCCTCGTCTAGAAAGGAGATTCCGTTGCGTGTACACAGAGCCGTCGCCGTTACCGCGATTGCGGTCCTTCTGGGTGTGGGGAGCGCACATCTATCCCTGTTGCCGCGAATCGCACCTTCTGTCGCCCACGCCGCTACGGCGGAAACGCCGAATATCGCCGTGGCGCCGCAATACGGTACGACCCACGTCTATGTCCCGCGAGATGATTTCGACAGCTTTGTCGCCAGCCTTCTAGCCACTTTCGGCGGCACCAACTCCAAGGCGGCTGTTATCACGGTGACGCCAACTCCGAGCAGCACTCTATGGCAAGCGGTGTCAACGCCCGTGGGGATTTTTTCAGTTTTCGGTTTCCAGACGCCGGTCCCATATCCGTTCGGCGCGGAACGGGCAGGCTATCTGGTGACGGACATGGACGCGGCAGTCCGGGCTGCTCGTGCGACGGGCGCGGACGTCCTTGTCACTCCGTTTAACGACCCGATCGGGCGAGATGCCGTCATCCAATGGCCCGGCGGCCTGATTATGCAGCTCTACTGGCATACGACCCCGCCGTTTTATCCGCCGCTCCAGACCATTCCGGAAAACCGCGTCTATGTTTCCGCCGACAGGGTGGATGCGTTCATTCGCAGCTTCCTTGCCTTCTCTCACGGCAAAGTCGTCTCCGATGACGCGCACGCACCTGGTGTCGAGATCGGGCGGCCGACTGACACCTATCGGCGAATTCGGATGCAATCGAGCTTCGGCAAGCTGACCGTTTTCGTCACAGATGGCCATCTTCCGTATCCTTACGGGCGGGAGACGGCCGGCTATGAAGTCGCGAACCTCGCGGATACTCTAGCCAAAGCCAAGGCTGCCGGAGTCACGATTTTGGTCGCTACGTATTCCGCCGATCAGCGTGATGCGGCCGTCGTGCAGTTTCCCGGGGGCTATATCGCCGAGATCCATTCGCCAGTCAGCAAATAGATTGAGTCGGGAGCGGTTTTGCGGGTGCGCGCTCCTGCTCTTCGACAGCAACGAAGTTGTTGTGCGAGCTGCGCCCGGCGGAATACGCTTCCTAGTCCCGAACAAATCCCTTCAGTAGCCGGTCGCGTGATGGGCCGATCGTGATGAATCAGGAGCGGGTGCGCGAGCCGTTAGTCGGCGCGTCTCCCTTGCAACCAGAAGCTGTGGAAGGATTCCTCGAATTTCTCGGACTCAGATTGGGCGCAGCGGGGTACGGCGGTGTCGGAGCAGGATTTCGAGCGGGAAACGCATCGTAGGCGCGCCTAGCTTCGGAACAAGCACGGACATCGGAGGGAATTGGGGTGAGCGACGGGGATTGAACCCGCGACCCTCGGTGCCACAGACCGATGCTCTACCAGCTGAGCTACGCTCACCAAAGCCTTACGTTTGTACAAATTATACTACGACTGGTCGCTCTTCAACCATTGGACTAATTGGACTAAGAACGACCGTTCTCGGAACCTTCGCAAGATGTTGCTGATGGTATTCAGTGCGATGGTGTGTGTACCGCTCGACCATCTTCTCGCTGCCGTGACCAATCCACGCTTTGATAGTGTGAACTGGCACGCCAGCTTCCACCAAAACCGTCACACGGCTATGCCGAAAGGCGTGCATACCCTTTTTCTCGATTCCGAGCTTTGCTAAGACTGGATGGAGGTCGTCTTCAAGCACATTGCTATTCAGCAGCGGAGTCCCGGCATTGCTCGGGATAACGTAGCCGAATTTACGGTTTCCAATCCAATCCCGTAGAAGCTGAACGAGGCTGTCATCAATTCCGATGATACGGTCAGCATTCTCCGATTTCGTGCTTCCCTCAGTGCTCCCGCTCACTGACCGTCTCACAAAGATGATGGCCTTGTCGAGTTGAACGTCTTCCACTCGCAAGCCGTACAACTCACTCGCTCTCATACCTGTCCCTGCCGCCGTCGCAAACAATGCCCGTGCTCTCGGATTGCGTGCACTGGCGATGATGGCGGACATTTCCGCCCCGGTGAACCACAGGCCTTTCGTCTTGGTGTTCATCCGCGGCTTGAGAGCTTTCAGTTGTTTCATCTTGCCCTTCGTCTGAAAACCTCTTCCAAGGACGATGCCAAGAATCGTGCACACGTTCTTGATCGTGTTCTTGGCCTTGCCCTGAATAGCGAGGTCTTCGATGAGAGCGTCCACCTCCTTCTGGCCAACATCGTCAACCGTCATATCGCCGAATCGTGGTTTTAGATGAAGGTTGATGACGGACTTCATGGAAGGGAAGGAACTACGCTTCACGCGAGCATACTCTCCATCTGTCGCGTGCTGCGTCTTCACATCCTCTACCCACTTGTCCGCTCGCTGAGTGAAAGTGACAACAGGCTCGAACGACCGTTCCAGATTCTCGCGGCTGTTAATACCAAGTCCTTCGAGTATCTTCGGCAGTCGCCGCTTTGCTTCCGTCTTAGTCATAACATCCACTGAACCGATGCAAACACGCTTCTGTGGCCGATAATTGAGGCCCGGCTCATCAGCGTAGTATTTGCCCCAGTACAGATTTCCCTTCCGTTCCACGCAACCTCTTTGACCCTTCCGTCTCGCCATGGACTTTCTCGCTTTCCGTTGGCAAGACGGCGCTATGGCGGAGAGCATACTCCCGCTCAAGACGGGCATCAACTTCGAAGCGAACTGCAAGCCGATGGGCGGTGGCTCGATGACCATCGGAGACACAGTCTCGACCGTTATGGTTGGGAAATTGGAATTCGCCTGCGCGTTGGCAGGTGACAATGCGGCGACGGTGAGGACGGCCGTGGCAAGGACGGGCAGCAGCGCACGGTCGAAGGTCGAAATGTGGAGAGTGCTCACTTCGAATAATACTTCGCGGCGGACATTTCTCGCGCAGCGATTTTGAATTCTTCTGTTGGCTTAGAAGTGGGCGTTATGCCTGAGGTTCGACCCCGACCGCATCGAGAACTTCATTGCGAACGGGAAGACCGCATGACGTTGCGGCACGGGGAATACCGTGCTCTGAGGTCGGCGACGGGCCAATGGAACAGAAGTGTCAGAGTGCCTCACACTCAAACCAGCGCATCGTTGACTCATTGACAACTCCAGAAACCGCTTAAGCTGGCTCCGCGTCACCTGCCGTTCTAACCTTCGGACATGGACGAACAGGAAACCCGGGAACGGCTTGCACAGCTCGATGAAGCGGGCCGAATCCGTGTCCTTGCACGCCTCATGACCGTCAGCCTCAAGCAGGTAAATCTAGCGAGAAAAGCCGCATTTTCGGCGCAGAAGGCTACAATTTTGGCCAAAAAAGCCACAAAAGCGGCAGCACTGGCGTCGCGAACCGCTGTGGAAGTTACTAAGTGGGCTTTGAAACAGGGAGAAATGAATCCGCAGGCTGCAAGCAAAGTAACAAAAAAATATGTGCAGGCAGTCAAAGACGCCTTGCAAAAGGCCGAAGCCGCCACGCAAGCGGCCAACCACGCGGCCCGAGATCAACAACGAATCGAAAAGAATTTGCGCCTTCTTACCCCCCGAGAGAAGCAGGTGTATGTATTGCTGGCCCGTGGCAAGAAGGATAGAGAGATTGCAAAGGCACTCAAAATCGCCGCCCGCACAGTCCGGATGCATGTCAAAAATATCAAGATAAGGCTGAACATCACAGACCGAGACGATTTCGTTATGCTGTCCGCCCTCCTGTCGTAAACCTGCCGCTTCCTGACATCTGCCAAAACTAGGTATTTCAACGACGGAGATACAGACGTGTGTCCTCGCTAGAATCTCAACATGGAGGAAACACCATGAACACTCTCACAGTGAAAGAATCGTTGCCGCAGGCACCCGCGGAAACCGCAATCGTGAAATCCGAACCGTTTGAAATCATCACTACCGAACCGACCGTTAGTGAACCTAGTTCACAGACGGTCGGCGAAATAGAGTTGACCGACCCGACGGTGCAGACCGTTCACGAACTCGCCCCGATTGTTATACAGGCGTTCGGGAAAATACGTCCGGCTATTCCCCACATCCTTACATTCTTCCGCAAGTGCAAAGAACTTGAGCGTGACGAAAACAACCGCTGGCTCGAACCTGTTGAGGGTTGCTACTCAGTGAAAGAGTTTTGTGAGAAGAAGTTGTTCCGTTCGCCTTCGGCAATTTACAAAGCGGTTCGGGAAGCACAGCCGAAATTAACGGACGGCACGCCGAAGCCGAAACCGAAGCCCACCGCGCCCGCCGTGAAAATCGTCCTTCAAAAAGCGACCGCCGAAGAAGTAGCGGCGGAAGTTGAACACGTGAAGGACGAGATTTTTGAGAACGGTCGGCTTGCGGAAAAAATGTCGCAGGGAATCGCAGCGGCGAAAGTCACGGACACCCAGGCACTCGCACTCTTAGAAGCGCAAGACGTGATTCTTATAATGACTCGCCTTGCGAAAGAGTCCGCCGTGCGGAAGATAGGCGTCAAGTATTGCAAGTCGCACAACATTGACTTGACGTGCCCCCCGCCCGAAGTCAAGCCGTCCAAGTCGAAGCGGAAAACCGCAGCGGAAATCACGGAGGAAGCGGACGCGAGACTCAAGGGAGAACCCACCCAGGCGAAGCCCACGCAAGTCCTCGCCTTCGTCGCTGACGGGTCAATGACGATAGGGCACATGTACAGCGAGAACAGCAAGGGCACCGCGCCGGAAATCGAGTTCGTCACGGCGGAACAGCACGAAGAACTCACGCGGGGAACGTGTGTCGTATAGGCGGAAATAAAATCTCGGTGAAGAGGAGACTCAAATGTACACGGTGATAATTTACATCGGCAAGCAGCGAGTTCTGCACCCGACGTTCAGCAAGATAAAAGTCGCGGCACAATACCTCCGCGATGCGATTGAACGGGCGGGCCGGAAGGGCCATCCATTGATCGGCCAGGCCATGACGGGCGAGGTCGTCGCGGGTGACGGGTCGCTCGAATTGAGAGGGGAGTAGCAAATGGAGAACTCAAAGATAAGCTGGACTGACCATACGTGGAACCCCTGGATTGGCTGCCGCCATGTGTCGGCGGAATGCGACCACTGCTACGCTGACTCGCTGGTCACGAATCGTATGGGCCGCGATTTCTCGAACGTGCAGCGCACCAAGACTTGGGGCGACCCCCTCAAATGGAATCGCCAGGCACCTGAATTCGAAAAGAACCTGGGCAGACGGGTTCGGGTGTTCTGCGCGTCGCTGACGGATTTCTTCATCCAGGACGCCGACCAGTGGCGCGAAGAGGCTTGGGACGTGATCCGCGAGTGCACAAACCTTGATTGGCTGATCCTGACCAAACGCCCGGCGCTCATCCGCGCGCGGCTGCCAGCGGATTGGTCGGCCTGGAAAAACGGCTTCTTCAATGTATGGCTCGGCACCACATGCGGGGTCAGAAGTTCCTACAGCCGTGTTGACGCGTTGCGCAAGATTCCCACCACCGTCCGTTTCATTTCCGCCGAACCTCTCCTTGAGTCCCTGGCGGACATCAACCTAACTGGCTTCCACTGGCTGATTGCCGGGGGTGAGAGCGGGTCAGGATTCCGCCCGATGCGCGAGCAGTGGGCACTTGAACTGCGTGACATATGTGCCCGGCAAGCGGTCGGGTTCCATTTCAAGCAGCATTCCGCTTTTCGTTCGGGGCAGGGCGCGGAGTTGTGCGGCAAGTTGCACCATGAACCGCCGCTCGTCCAGATTGCTAATTCCTCCAGCTTGGCCTCGTCCATCTGAAGTTTTTCACAAGTTAGAACGAGAAAACTGACTTTCGTTTCCTTTCTCAGGAGGACACACAGTCATGAAGTACGGATACGAAGTTCAGCCGGACGGAACTAAGACCGTCCACGTTTTTGCCGACGAATCCAGTCGGGTGCAGTGGATTGCTGCCAGCGTCTCTATTCGCGGGGTTCTGAGCGGCAATTCCAAAGAAGTCAAGGCCGCCCATTACCGGGGCACGGTAATTCTCGCCAGTGTGCGAAAAATAGAAATAGCGGGAGCACGATCCACCGCAGGACATAAGACCTGACAAGCAATTGCAGGCAGTCAATGGAGCAATGACATGAGCAAGTTGACAGGGATCAGCGGTCCGGCATCGGAGGCACTCGTTCACCTGTTGGACGGCGGAGAATACACGAGTACGCAGTTCGGTCTCCTCCGTAACAAGAAGACGAGCGAGTATCTCAACAATTTCGGTGACGGGACGACTTACATCGCAGAGGCGCGAAAGTACTCTGCTGACGATGTGAACTATCTCCGGATTGACTCGGACTTGCATGAGTGGGTGTGGGTGAATGCGATCTACTCTCTCGACAAGCTGCCAGAAAATGATCCCAACAGCACGGAGGTGGCTCAATGAGCCGCTTCCTTAGGTCTTGATCGCAGGCGCGCCGGGCTTATGGTGGTCTTCGCCGGGCCGAGACCGATTCGATTTCGAGGCGTCGGAGCGACCGGCGATATTGCTTTGCCTGTGGAACAGCGGATCGAAATCGAGATGGTTGAGGGAGAGGATTTTTGGTACGACAGACATTTCGAGAAGGAAAAGCGAGGAGATATAGCTTTGCCCTACGGGTCGCTACGCTACCAGAAGAGATGGCGGAATGAGATTGACCCGAAAACTTTTCCGAGCTCCACAGTATTATCCATCACGCATCGGGGACCGTCCGGGATCACGTCCCTTAGCCGGTACGCCCGGACACCACCGATGCCAAATGTACCGGCTCGCAATCTAAACAAACCAGATCAAGCCGGGCATGGGAGAAATCTCTATGCAGACCGTGACACGCGAAGACATCGAAATCTTGCAGACCCATTGGAGCGACCGCTTCAAGTTTGGGCTCAAGCCGTCGCAGTTCGCGATGTGGCTTCGCATGTACCCCGTTGATGTTTGCGTCGAGGGATTCAAGGTGGGTCTCCGATGGCTGCAACGCAACCGCGCGAACGGCGGCGGGGAAAAGACCCTGGACGAACTCATCCGCTATATGTCTGCCGTCATGCGGAATCTGAACGAAGCGCGGAAATTCGACAATGAGTAGTAAGCATGTATCAGCAGCGCTCGCTTGCGGGAAATTCAAGGGGGACACCCTTGTCATGCTGCTTGGACTCTGCCACAAGGCCGGGACCGGGAAGCCGTTCAAGAGCGGCAAGGTGATCCCGGAAGGCGAGGTGCGACGATGCACGGACAAGGTATTGATGCGTGCGCTTCGGACCAAGCGGGAGAAGAGCATCAACACGATCCGCAAGCGGCTGCTCGCGGCAAAGGTCATCACCGCGGAGCGCCAGCCGAACTTTTACAACGGACGCAGCACCTACCCGGCCTACGTCTATCAAGTGAATCTCGAACGGCTACTCGAAATGGCAAAAAACGCCAGCCAAACTACCGGGCGACAAACGCCACGTAGATTACAAAATCTACCGGGCAGAAAACGCCCATCCAAACAAAATCTACCGGGCGAAAAGTGCTCACTAATAGGGAACTCCGTTGTATCGGGCGACGCCAGCCCTGCTCAAATTCAGTCACAGGTGCAGGCGGCGGGGGGACTGCCGTCAGCCACCGCAGCGCAGCGCAGCGCGCGTGGAGCGGCAGATTCCCCCACTGACTACCAAGAGTTCATAGCCACAGGCTTGGAGTCATTGAAGCAAAACGGATGGAACGGAAGCATCAACCTGGACCTCATAACCGAAATCGCGGCCTACCTTGAACGAATCGGAATCGACCCGACCCAAATCCCCTTCCTGTTCGCTTGGATCACGGAACCGAAGCAGAGTTGGATTCTGAGAAAGACCCGGGGCCGCTTCGATTGGCTCCGCGACCGAATCGTGGACCCACAGAATCTCGACCGCTCCCTGGTCCAACAGTTCTTGGAAGCCGAAAGCGAACGGCGCGAGCCGGTAGAAGGCTCTGCCAAAACTTTCAAGATGGAAATCGAAGAGATTCCTGAATCCGAATCAGCCTCAGCCAAAGCCTACCTCGAAGGCGAGGTAGTGTTCGCTGACCCCTGTGATTACGAAATTGACGAGAAGCACACCCGTTGCGGCGCGGACGCCGTGGATGAGACATGGTATTGCCCCATCCATCTGCCAATGGCAAAGCAACGCGGATTGGGAAATACCGGCACCACCACCAAATTCGAAATGGAAGCGGAGGAATTATGATCGAACATACGTTCTGATCGCAGCACGCCAAATCTGGCAACAGAAAAACGGCCATGAGAGAAGAAACGAAAAGAATTCTCAGCAAAGTACGGGCACCAATTATTGAAGAACTGGTAACAAAATTTTTCACCGGGAGAACAAAACGTGGTCACCGTACCACGGTGAGGGCGCTGAAATGGTTCTCCGCCCGGCGTTCGAAAAACCCCGAGTTTTCTTACAGTACTTCGCCGCGCTCCTGAGCCTACCGATGTCGCAAAACCAAGATAGTTCGCGGACGATTACGCAGGATTCAGTATTATTTGGCATGAGTTTGAGACGTTCGCTAGCATTCATCGCTCGCAAGGTGGGAATCACGGTAGTGGAAGCAAAACAAATCTGGAAACAGGAGAACCAGCAATCATGAACAACGAATACGATGTGAAGTTCGGAGACAAAGAGTTAGCCGCTCCCGGTTTTACACAACTCAAACCAGCAGGCGAAGGACGCTCCATCATCCTGTCCTTCATCGGCAAGGTGAAGCAGTCCCCCTACCACTGGTTGTCCAAGAAAATGAAAGGCTGCCGCTGCAATGGCGACGGATGCCCGGCCTGTGCCGCCGGCATCACGCAATCATGGAGTGCCGTCGCCCTCGCCGCTGCTTACCTTGGCAACGACGGCGTTCAAATCGGTTACGTGCCGCTCTCTCGCCCTGCCTACAAAGATGTTAGCGAGTTGAACGGCGGAAAACCAAAAGAGTGCAATGTCAAGCTGACGAGTGTAGGCAGCGGATTCGCTTTCGAATCCGACCGCGGACCCGCACGCTGGACACAAGACGCTGCAATGCGTAAAGCGGTCGAAACAGCGCAGACCGATACCCGCATCAATGCCCTGCTCGAATCCAAGCTGTACGAGCAGTTGACTAACGCCGAATGGGAAAGAGTCCTCGCAGGCAAGAGCGCAAAGGAATTGGTGCCGGAGGGATGGGAATGAGTGGCCTTGTTGTCGAGACATATGCGGTGGTCGGTTGCGAGAAGCCGGTGTTTGACTCGCGGAGCAACCATGACCCACAACACGTTCTGATCGAAGTACGCCGAATCTAGCACCAGGAGAATTAGCAATGATTAGACTCACAGGCAAGAAAAACGCGGATGGCACGAACGAAATCGCGAACGTCTGCCAGTACTGCAACGAGGACATCGGCGACGTGGACATCAAGACACCAAGACGGGAAGCAGGCGGACCCACGCTTGAACACTACCATCCCGACTGTGCAGCAAGAACAATCTACGAATTGCGCTATCCGTCAAATTTTGCATCCGAGCGATTGATGGCTAAAGCTATCGAATCCGGCAAGCACGCGGCGATGGATGTTTAGCTCCTCAACTGCAATATCCACAGCTCCGAGCATCACGTGGACGGCGCGCGACGCCGGGATTTGCGGTTTCTCTTTAGGAACGCCTTGGCCCTCTAGCACACGTATTAACTGCGCGCGAACCCAGCCGATGTAATCTTCGATCGTCCTGCGCTGGGCCGGAGCAATATCCAAGGAATAGCGGGGAAAGGCTGCCTTGGAAACAGACGCGCTCAAAATGCCTTCGATATCGCCGAGAAGCTTGTCAACGTATTGGCAGGTGACACGCAGCCGTCGCGCCTGAGATTCATTCAGGCCAGGAGCGTTCGATGGCGAATTGGTATGCACTTCAGTCATCTAACAACCATCACCGGGCAATGTGCGTAACGAAGGACTTTTTCCGAGGTGGACCCAACAAGCATTTTTTCGAACCTCGACATACCGCGCCGCCCAAGTACGATCAAGTCGATGTGATCCGTCTCGGCGCGATGAACGATCTGTTCCACGGGGTGCCCTACGGCAATGTCGGTTTCCAACTCAACTTCCAAATCCTTCGCTCGCTGCGCTATTTTTTTGAACCCTTCTTCGAAGTGTTCTCGCGCATCATCAAGCATGGCGCTCAGTTCGACCATCGTTGCTGGCTCGGGAGGGCGCGCAACGGCAAACAGCAGCACTTTCGAATCGAGCGATTGCGCAAGTGCCAGACCGGTCTCCGTCGCCTTTTCGGCTTGAGAAGAACCATCAAACCCGATGAGAATCTTTTTGAATTGCGAGTGTCTGCGGCCCATCATGCCCCCCTCTTCAATCGGTGGTCACGGCGCTCACTTCCTTGAGTGCTTCTTTTTCAGCCCTCGGTAACAGATGCCGCGGCATAAACCACGCGTTGGCGAACATTGTTGGGATCACCGCACTGGCGATCACAGTCGCGACAAGATGCGAATACTGCGCTTGATCGATGATTCCGTGGCCCAGGCCGAAGAGCGCCGAGATCGTGCCAAAAGTTAGCCCGGTGGACATCATCAGCGTGTAGTAAAGACCTTCCTCGCGCTGATACTTAAACGCCTTTACAGTCGGAAGCAGACCCGCGATCTTCGATATCATCTTGGAGGCGAAAAGAACTGCGAAAACGAGGGGCGCGGAGATCAGAACAGGAATTGACACGAACGATCCGGCGCGAATGAAATAAAATGGTGTCAGCAGGCCAAATGTGAGTGTTCGAAGACGCCGAATGAGAATGTGGTCCTTCCCGACGGTCCCTGCCAACACCATTCCGATGACGTAAGCAGGCAATACCGCCTCGCTGCCGGCCCAAACCGCAAGGCCACCCATCGCGAACAGCAGGAACAGGATGTATTTCGCTTCAAGCTCCGAGACACGCCCGCCATAATGCTGAAAGAATTTGGGCGTAATAAAAGGCAGAACAAAGAACACAAATACGCTCACAACTACGAAGATCAGTGTGCGAATCGTAAACGGTGAAAATATAAGTCCTAATGCGATGACTGTGCCTAAGTCGTTGACGAAGCAGGCCGCGAGAATGGCCTTTCCGAAGTCCGTCTTGTTAAGTCCGAGTTCTAACATGACGGCGTAAACGACCGCGACAGAGGTCGTCGAGAGCGCCACACCAGCCAACCAACTCGATTTTGCCGTCCAGTGCAGAGCGTAATGTGCAATCGCAGTACAGCCGAGGAAAGGTCCGAAAAATCCCACTAGTCCCACCACCATCGCTTCTTTCCACTTCGTGCGAAAAATCACAGGATCAAGTTCTGCTCCGGCCAGGAACGTCAGAACGATCGCACCTGTCCCCGCAAGAAACGTAATCCACTCAGACTTCGCGCCGAGCCCGGCCGTGCCGACCAGAGCGCCGATGAACAATTGTGCGACGGTCCCCACAACGATTTCCGTCAAGGCCGTGGAAATCTTGAACCAGATCGCCAGAAGGGTTGCGACGAGCGCTAGGCCCACCCACAAGGAAGCTAGTGCCCAGACATTTTGCATGTCAGTCCTCGCTTCTATCTCTGTTGTGGGATCGTTGCCGGGGACTTGACTCCGCGACAAGGATCCTTGTCAGGAGTCATCATCTGTCCCGGCATTTGAAGGGACAGCGGTTAAAGGGCGAACTCCTTGCCCTCTTTAAACAGCATAACAAGAATTATTCTCAAGTCAACTATACAACCAATTCGTCGGCGTACCTGGCGATTCAACGCCCTAGCGACGCTCTTGCCGGTCAAGGCGGCGGCATTCCTCATCTGGATTATCCAAAGCATCGGCATTCTCTTACGGTTTCGCCGTAAACCAAGGATTCACAAAACATTGTGATGTTCTGCCTCGGGGCTTATTCCCGTTGACCCACCAGTAGTCATTGCGATGAGCGGCAAATGGGCAGCTAGGCTCTCGACGCACTCGCCGTAATCCACATGCCTGATTAACGCGCTAACCGGACGAGAGGGGTACTAGGAAAGGACTTGATTGCATAACAATGTCGGCTCCTCGACCCGAGTAGACTGTGGTTGCGTAACGACCATAGGCTCGGGAGAAAGGAGCCGAACATGTTGATAGGCGTAGATTACCACCCGAGCTTTCAGC
>Ga0182015_10006219_pt1 | contig 12073 bp, 8 predicted proteins | sample 712P3MmetaG_FD_120478 | JGI IMG/M metagenome (GOLD analysis project Ga0182015, IMG submission 120478) | Permafrost microbial communities from Stordalen Mire, Sweden - 712P3M metaG | ecosystem: Environmental > Terrestrial > Soil > Wetlands > Permafrost | place: Sweden: Stordalen | collected...
CAAGATTATTTAACCAAGATTATTGTCCAATAGTGATGGGCAAGGTCCGGGCGTGACTGAAGTATCTGCTGGATAAATTATTCGACCAGGAAGGCAGTAATCCTTCCATTTGCCGGAGGAAACCCGCAAGCCGCGCGAGACCCTCGGAACCGTTGGCTGCCGCGGCGCCCGGCAATGGATACTGTAACTTTCGCAAATCGAAACTGCGTAACAACACCAGCGCAGCCCGCATCGCCTTTAAGTCGACCGGAAGATGTCGAGGAAGCTTTTGATAAAGATCCGCGAGGTGGCACAGTTGAAAATCCAAGGAGCGGGGATTCGTCTCATCGGCTAGGAGCACATCCATTACGGCCAGGGGCTGAAGGGTCGTGTAGTACCGGGCGCGGTAGGTCATGGAGCTATCCGCAACCTCGAGCACGCACTCTAAAAGCGACCAGTCCTGCTCCGTCAGAGGCGGAGTGATCTCTCGCAGTTGCCGGGTCAGATAAATTGCGCGTTCCAGACGCCGGCCGATGGTCATGAATAACCAGCCCAATCCGCGGTTGATATTTTCCCGCTCCATTCCTGAAAAAGCAGAAAGCAGTTCCAAACCGTCGGTCAGCATTGCCGGAAATTCCAGAAACTGCGTGTCCTGCCCGATCTGGGTTGAGTCTCGCAACTGGCCGAGCAGGTACATCATATCGGACGATAAGCGTTCGCGAATGTTTCCGCCAACCCGCGAGGCCTCCGCCAGCGTGCAAACCAGACTGTCGGGCCGCTTGGCATCGGTCAACAGCGAGGTTATCTCCTGTTCCAGTTCAACGGAGGTCGGACGCTTGTGTTTCGCTTTGGGCAACTTACTGTGCCTCGACTCCAGGCACCGGTGCAAGCGGATAAGGCACGCAAGCTCCGCTTCCTCTGCACGCCGAACGCGAGGAATCATGGCGCGTAAGATGCGGGCCACGTTTTCGGCTCGCTCGACGTAGCGCCCCAACCAGAAGGCATTGTCGGCGACGCTGCTGGGGACAACACGCGAGACCCGGCGCAACTCCACCGGCTCGTTCCGCGGACGCAGCATACTGAATGTATCGACTGGACCGTCCCACAGAACCCATGCGTCTTTGCTGTGGCCGCCCCGCTGCATCGAGACAACCGATCCCTCGGATTCGGCGACCCGTACCAGTCCTCCAGGAATGACAATCCACCCGCTGGCGGTATTGAGCATGTATGTGCGCAGGACCAGGCTGCGCGATTTGAGGCTTCCGTTCGCCCACACCGGAGCGGTCGATAATGCGACCTGCTCCTGCGCAACATATTCGTGGGGACGAGCCCTGAGTTGCCGGGCGAAGCTACCCTTCTCCGCGTGCGGGAGTTCGGCGCCAAACACGGGTTCCATACCGCGTGAGGGAAACGCCGGTTTCACCACCACCGAGTCCAGATGCCCGAGCACCCAATCGAGCGCGGACGTCTGCCCGCACCACCAAGTCGCGACCGACGGAAGCCTAAGCTTTTCACCCAGCAATCGTTGGCAGAGGCCGGGCAAAAATGGCATGATCGCGGCCGTCTCAATCAGACCGCTTCCCAGTGCATTTGCCACCTTCACATTCCCGGCAACGATGGCGTCGACGAGACCGGAAACGCCCAGAAGCGAATCGCCCCGAAGTTCGAGAGGATCGCAAAAACTATCGTCCACGCGGCGCAAAATCACATCAACCTTCTCTAGTCCATCGACGGTCTTGAGATGCACGCGGCGGTTGCGAACCGTAAGGTCCGCTCCCTGGACTAGAGTGAATCCCAGATAGCGGGAGATGTAGGAGTGTTCAAAATAAGTCTCGTTGAGCGGACCGGGAGTCAGCAAAACGATTCGCGGATTGTCGCACTGGGCAAGGTTGGTGAGCACTTCGCGTTGCGCGCGGAAAAATGGAGCGAGGCGCAATACGTTCGAGCTGCGAAAAAGATCGGGCAAAACATCGGAGACAATGGTGCGATTCTCCAGTGCATAGCCGCTGCCGGAAGGCGCTTGCGTGCGATCGGCCAGCACCCACCATTGACCGTCGGGCGAACGGGCAAGATCAACGGCCAGCATATGCAGATAACTGTGCGCGGGAACTGGCACGCCCACAAGCGGCCGCAAAAAAGCGGGATTGCCGTAGAGAAGTGCGGCGGGAAAGTGGCCCTGCACCACCAGGTTTTGCGACCCATACAGGTCTTCGAGGAGCAAACTGAGCAACCGGGCGCGCTGAATGATGCCCGCTTCGATGAGGCGCCACTCATCCGCCGGTATCAATAGCGGAACGATATCGATCTGCCAGGCGCGGCTGGCCCCTAGCGGATCGCCGTACACGTTGTACGTAATCCCATTCTCGCGAATGCGGCGCTCGGCACGGGCCCAGCGCCGTCCCAGTTCCTCGGGCCCGATCGCCTGTAGCGAGTCCATCAGTTTTGCCCAGTGAGGACGCGGAGTTACACCGTCGGCCGATAGCTCGTCATAGGCGTTGCCGTAGCGGAGCGGAGTTTGGTGTAAATCCACAGTCATGGGACAAGCCCCGGCTTCTCCATCGAGAACTTTTGTTCCGGCGGCAACATTCGCGGCAACATTCGCAGGTCCAGAGTCATAGGAAAGATCGGGTTGGGTCTTTCCTCCGGAGCCGCGACGGGACCGGACGCTGGATCAAATTCTTTGAAGCGCTGCCGGCGCCGGTCGGCCGCCTCGGTTGCATTCACCGGCCGGGCTGGGTAGCCGCGACCGTCCGGCGATCCCACATAGTAGGCGCATCGGCCTATCGACCGTTCTTTCCAGCGGTCAATCATTTCGAAGATTAGAGGCGCATGCACGGGAATGGATGGATGTAACAGCGCCGATAGCTGGCGGGCGCGAAACCTTACACCAGCCACAAACTCTCGCGATTCGCCGGTAGAATGCTCGCTCGTCGGACGGAGTGGCACCCGGCGATCATTACATGTAACCACGTAGCGGGTTTCCGGGTTAAGTCCCGACAGCTTCACCTGAATGCGCTCGAAGGATGAATCCACAGCGCGAGTCGTTCGGCCAGAGGAAGTTTCTTCCGCGAGCACATTCCAGGGCTCGAGCGCCTGACGCAATTCGAGTTCGATTCCATCCGCGGCGATCGATCCGATTTTTGGAAAGCGAAACTCAAATTGTGCGGCAAACCAGCTCTCTTCGAAATTGTAATCAGATTCGCGCAGGTAGGTGAGCACATCGGAAAAGTCACGCCTGACAAAATGCGGCAGCATGAAACGGTCATGCAGCACGCTGCCCCAACGGATTAGGCCGCCATCGAAGGGACGCTTCCAGAACAGGGATATCAAAGCGCGGATGAGCAGCATTTCTATCAAGCCCATTCTGACATGGGGAGTCATTTCAAAAGCGCGCAGTTCGAGCAAACCCAGGCGCAACCCGCGACCCTCGGGCGGATAAAGCTTGTCGATGCAGAACTCCGCGCGGTGCGAGTTTCCCGTAACATCGACGAGCAGGTCGCGAAACAATCCATCCACGATGTTGGGCGGGCAGCCGCCCGCAGGCAAGTTACTAAAAGCGACCTCCAGTTCGTAGAGAGCGTCCGTACGCGCCTCATCTACGCGCGGAGACTGGCTCGTTGGGCCGACATACATGCCGGAAAACAGATACGAGAGCGATGGATGATTTTGCCAGAACGTCAACATACTGCGCAGAAGATCCGGGCGGCGCAGGAACGGGCTGTCCAACACGGTCGCTCCGCCCATCACGATATGGCTGCCGCCGCCAGTGGCGATATGGCTGCCGTCATAAGCGAATTTTTCTGCCGTCAACCCATTCTGGCGGGTTTTCTCGAAGAGCACGGTATGGATTTGTTCGAGTTCGTCCCAACTGCTCGCGGGCAGCAGGTTCACTTCCAGGACACCCGGATCGGGTGTGAGACTGAAGGATCGCAATCGCGGATTGGAAGGCGGAGGGTAGCCCTCCAGCCATACTGGCTGGTTTAGATACTGGCACGTATCCTCGACGGCGGCCAGCAGGTCGAGATAGTCCGCGAGATTGGAGGCATAGGGCAAGAACACGTGCAGACGGTTTTCTCGAGGCTGCACGCAGAGCGCTGGCCGGATCAGCTCCGGCGCAGTTTCGGCCGCGCTCGATAAAGCTGGTAGGGGATCGGCCACGGGGTTTTTCTGGAAGAGATCCATCCGCCGCATTGGGCCCGACGGAAGCTTGATTCGATCCGCGAACGGCGCGGCTTCATGCTCGTATTCGATCTCATCGGGCGCTACCCAAGGTATTGACCCGGTCGATATGCGGTATCCGATGGGTGAATCGCCCGGCGAGAGTAATAGACGTTCCGGCCGTGGGAACCACAACTGGCTTGACCAACTCAACCGACCCTCCGGTTGACGGCGGCGAATGGGCAAAATGTAACCGGCTGGCTCCGTCTCGGCTGCGCTGTTGAAGGCTGGCAGTATGTTTTCGATGCTCACCTGAAGACGGCGCGTGAGCGCTTCTATGAACTTCAACGCATCTTTTGTGCCGAAGTTCTGGTCGCTATTTTCCCGAGCGATGAGATCAATATTCTCCCACACAGCAATGCCGTCGGCGCGCCAGGAGCAACTCATGGCCCAACGGGGTAAAGGTTCGCCAGGATACCATTTGCCTTGTCCGTAATGCAGCACTGCGCCGGGGGCTATCCTGTCGCGGAGGCGCCGGATTAGAGCCAGCGCGCGCGTGCGCTTGTCCAGTCCCAGGGCATCGATGTTCCATTGCGGGCTCTCAGGTTCGTCGATGCCAACGAATGTAGGCTCGCCTCCCATCGTCAGGCGGACATCCTGCGCTTCCAGGTCCGAGTCAACGCGATGCGCCACCTTTTCAACGTCCTTCCAAGCCAGTTCGGTGAACGGCCTGGACGGCGGCGGCGCATCGTTATGCAGCCGGCAAATGGACATGGAGTAGTCAAAATTCACCCTGGCCGGTTCCACCGTTCCATCGATGGGCGTCGCGGTGGAAACGTTTGGGGTGCAGACCAGCGGGATGTGACCTTCGCTGGCGAACAAGCCCGAGGTCGGATCCATCCCGATCCAACCCGCGCCCGGCAAGAACGCTTCTGACCAGGCATGGAAAGCTGCCGAATCGGTCGCGGGAACGCTGCTACCTTCCGGGGACTTTTCGTCCGGCGCCAACTGGATAAGATATCCGGAGACAAAGCGTGCCGCGATTCCCAAATGCCGGAGAATCTGCACCAGCAGCCATGCCGAGTCGCGGCACGATCCTTTACGTTTTTCGAGTGTCTTCTCGCACGTCTGCACGCCCGGATCCAGCCGAGTCTCATAATCTATTTCGTCCCTCACTCTCCGATTTAAATCGACAAGATATCCGATCGTTCCGCGCTTCTCGCCTCGCTCTTCGCGGGGAAATTTACTCAGAAAGGCCCGGAGCAGAGGGCCGGCCGGATCGAGCAAAAGATAAGGTTCGATATCCGCAGCAAGCTCCCGAGGGTATTGGAACGGGAAATTTTGGACTCCCGGCTCCAGAAAGAAATCGAACGGATTGAACGGAGATAAATTCGCGACAAGATTTACTTCAACCACAAACTCGTCAGTTTTGTCCGGAAAAAGAAGACGCGCCAAGTAATTGTTGTGCAGATCGAACTGCCATTTGAGAAGGTGTGAGGCGGGAGCGACGCTAAGCGAGTAGCTCAGGATCGGCGTTCGGCAATGCGGGGCCGGGCGCAGCCGCACAACCTGCGGACCGATGGAAACCGGCTTTTCGTAGCGGTACTGCGTCCTGTGATTGAGAGCAACCTGTATGCTCATCCACCCTCGCGCGGCAAATGGCTGGAGATTTTGGCTCGTTCTCGCTTCGCTACAAACGCGCAAGGGCGCCGAGCCTCTCGCCGAACCTGCTACTGTAAAGCTACCTTAACGACGGCGCCAAGAGCGGTGAAATTTTCTGATCGCTGCAATACGTTCCGGCGTTCTTCAGGATGAAACTCGCCCGGCCACGATCACAGTCCACTCCGGCCCTTGGATCGTGATGCCTTTCTCGCCCCCCACACAAGTGGTTCGCGGTCCAGGAACGGGTTTGGGGGAGATCAATCGCGATTTCCTCTAAGCCGACTTGTGGCTCGACGGGTGGATTAGGCGGAATTACGCGGAATGGATTGACAAGCTCGACGGAGCCGGATAAGGTTGGGCCAGTGCGCTAACAGGGCGTCTCCTACCCGCGGCAAGGGAAACATCCCACCTGTTTTCGTTTTAGACGCGCCGTTACCTTCTTTCAGCCTGGTATCAGCGGGACACCGGCAAATATATGAAAGGAGGTCCTGTGACCCCGTCGAAGTTTTTGCGTTCTCACTCATCCTTTGAGTCCATCCGGAAGCAGGCAAAGAAACTGGTCCGCCAGGTGGCCGCTAGCGACCCCGAAGCTGTGGCCCGTGTACACGCCCAACTGCCGGCTCCGATCCTTCCTCTATCGCTGCGAGACGCCCAACTTGTGCTCGCCCGAGAATATGGCTTCGCAGGCTGGCAGGATCTTCGCGCGGCGGTGCTCCGCCAGGAAGGTGAAGGCCTGGAGTGGGCTGCCGCTGAGGCGGAGCGCGCCATCCACGACAACAGCGTCGAGCGATTGACGCATCTGGTTCGGGAGTATCCAGCGCTTCTATCGTGGCGTGGCGATTCCGGAGAATCGTTACTTCGGTTTGCCACCGGCTCGTTTGGCGACAGCGGCGATCCTTACCGGGAGCAGATGTTCACACGCCTCGAATGCGCCGAGATTCTCTTAAACGCAGGGGCCGTCGCGAACCCGGCGATATGGGAAGACGCAATTCGCGCCCGCGCCAAGGGTGTGTTGCAGCTGCTTTCGCGCAAGGGTGTTCTGCCGCGCAGGCTCGATGTTCTCGCCGCACTGGGTGACGACGACGGCGTACGCGATTGTCTTGAGTCAGCACGGAACCGCCCCGGTGGCGATGCCGCCGCCGTCACGCAGGCGTTCCTCTGTGCCTGCCGTTTTCAGCAGCGGGCGGTCGCCGCTCTCCTTCTCAACCGTTGCATCGAGCTCGACCCCGCGCTCGGGCGACGAGTGGAGAAATGGCGTGGCAGAAGCGGGTTCATCGACTACTTGGCCGAACATCCGCAAGAGTACGGGAGTCCCTGGCAGACGATCGTTATGAACGAACTTCTAGTGGCGATCGATGAAAATGACCTCGAAGAGTTCAGCCGGTGGTTAGAGCGGGAACCCGATCTGCTCGGCGAATCCAATGTGGCGCTGCAGGTGGAACTGTTAGAGCATGCGGTATTGAAAGATCGCGGGCCCCTTATCATACGGCTGCTGGAGTCCGTTCCCGCGCTAGCAATGAGGCGCCCTCCTTCGTCCGCGCTGGTGTTCGCTCTGGAATATGGGAAGGCGCATCTCATTCCTATGTTGACCCGGATTTGGCCGCTGCCCGATGATCTCTGCCACGCGGCCGGAGTAGGGGACTTCGCGCGAGTCAGGGGTTGGTTTGATGAGGCCGGCCGTCCGAGGTTGGGGAGTCTCGGTCAGCATTACCCTGCCAACGACTCTTCCGTTTTGCGAAACCTGCATTGGACCCCCGCCAACGCGCAACACATACTGGACGTAGCGCTGGCCTGGGCGTGCATGAACCGGCATTTTGAGATTGCGTCTTTCCTGTTGGAGCGCGGAGCCAACATCAATACCAACTGGAGCACGCATGAGCCAGCTAGCATCTTGCACGAATGCGCGGTCCGCGGGAACTATGAAACAGCGCAGTTTCTCATTGACCACGGCATCGATATGACGGTTCGAGATTATCGCTGGAACGCCACTGCGGAAGGGTGGGCGTACCACGCTGCCAAGGGCCAGAACATGGCGGAGTTCCTGGCGCGCGCGGAGAGCGCCCTCAAAGTACAATCCCTTTGAAAGGGCACGGTCAGCGCGTTCGAGTCCCAACTGTGAGGAAAGCGGGCACAAACGGCGTTCTGGGAAGCGTCCGGTCAGCTCTGGTCGGATCGTCGGCCAACCGGAAGCTATCCACAAACGGGCTTCGAGGAGATCAATGGCGATGTCCTCGAAGCCGACTTCTGGCCCGCGTGCGCGGAACCACGCCGACGTGAAGCCCGCTTTTTCCCAATCGGATTACTTGCGGGTAGCCTGTCATCCGCCCGCAATCGCCGGGCTCCAAACGGAGATACCACTTCACTAAGCGGACTTAGGGAGCCCAGGCGTGTTCGAGGGCTTCACATTAAGTTTTTCGTGTGATAAGCGGACATTTGGGACGCGGCGGCTGGCTCAAAGCCAAGCAATTGCAAGCGTTCCCGGCGCGTGCGGTCCATCTCGCGCTGAAGCTCGGCCACGTAACGCGCGCCCTTGCGAATTTGTTCGACCGAAACGCCTCCCCCCGCGTAAACCACTAGCGCGTCGTGGACGTAGGGGCTGAGGCCTGAGATTGACGCGAGCATCTGGCTTCGGCGCTCGACTGCGGCGGTCAGCGAAAGGCGCTTTTCCGGCTCACGCTCGAAGACATAACGCATGTGCTCAGTGCCAAATGCCACGTGCCGCGCCTCGTCTCGGTGCGCCAACAACGCGAGCGCGGCGGTAACGGGGTCGGGCGCGTGTTCGGCGAGGAACTTCAGGAGAGTGAGGAAGGTTCCTTCGCCCATGACGCACAAAAGGAACGTGGCGGTGGTGAAGTCAGGCTCCTCGAGGAGAGTCTTCAGCGAAAGCTGCCCGCTGATCGCGGTTGTGCCGAGTCCTGCGTCGCCAGCTTCGGCCCGGCGAGTGAACGCTTCCGCGTGCCGCGTCTCGTCGACAACTTGCATGGCAAGCACTTTGACCACCTCGCGGTAATGAGGGTGAATGCGGGGAATGAAGCGCGCAGGCACATATAAAGCCGCAAACTCATTCTCCGTGAGAAATGTCATAATTTGGGCAACTGCGTGTTCGACCTCCATCGGCAACTTGGGAAGCTCTTCCCACGGGACGTCTCGCCCTACCGACCACTGATTCGCAGTTGCCTGACCGTAAATGGTATTCAATTCCCTTGCCCAGACGTCGCGTTTCTTGCGCAGGGTGAAGCCGAAGTCGGGTCCGCCGCTTTCGACCCGCGCGCCACGAGGGGCGACGCCCCAAGTCGGATCGGCCGTTTCGGAAACCTGAATACGAGACGTGGCGATTGACGGCGCGAGTCCGGCCGATTGTATGCGGTACACTCCGGCAACACCCAGCTTTGGCTCACAGTGATGACCTTCTTTGCGGCACCATGCCGCGAGCTGATCGACAAGTTGGGGTGAATCTCCGCGAACTTCGAACCAATCGCCCGCGCGCAATTGCGCTAGCGTACGGCGCAAGAGGACCGTGGCTCCTTCGTGCAGCGCCAGGTCTTCGAGATCAAGCTGCTGTTTGGGTGTGGAATTGGCCATAGCGGATTCGGCTACAACTCACCTGGATTCTCGCTATCTCGCTCCCTGGTGTCGCTGACGCGAGATTCTTCGACTGGGTGTGCTCCGAACATTCCTCCCAGAACGCGGACGAATATTGCAGGAGCTTAGCAAAGCCCTCAGTTACCGGCTGTTGAAGCGGCTGAGCCATAAAAATTGAATCGGTGCACCGCTTTTTCGAGTTGCGCGTAGCCGGTTGTGCGCGCGGGCAGCCACTGCTTGAGCCCTTCGAGTTCCATAAGGACGCGGACCTTCGGATCCTGAAAAGACATTGCGAGCAGAGTATCGATGAACGGCTGGATCCGTGCGTCTGGCCGGTCGGCGCGCACCGTAAAGTTGCAGTGATCAAAAGGGGGCGTCGTGGCCAGCACGCGAGTGGTCCCGGGATCGAGCGTGCCCTCATTGATGAATACGAGATAGTTGGCATCCAGGATGCAGGCGGCGTCAGCAAGGCCCGTTGCGAGAGCCTTTGCAGCGTCGCGTTCGCCGCCAACGTGATCGCCGTGCTTGCCAACCATTACTTCGTTGTAGGAGACGCGACAGTCGCGGCGCGGATCAATGCCTGAGTCAGCGATCATTCCGAGTGGAATCAGAGTCGCCTGCGGCGAATCCGAAGCGCCAACCGCGACGGTCTTGCCCTTGAGATCGGCGAGCGAGGCCAGTCTGGAATTTGCGCTGACAAGGATCTTCGTGGTCAGGTCGCGGTCCGAATCGCGCATAGCAATAGCGCGACAAGCGCCGCGGCTAACGATCTGGCTCTTCACCCACGCGAGCGGCGAATTCCATGCGACGTCGATTGCGTCGCACAGGTTTGCTTCGACCTGAGCGTCGTATGTGGAGTAGAGAATGAAGTCGATCTCGACACCGCACGCGGCGAAGTAATCCTTAAAACCCTCCCAGATCGTCACGACTTTGGGATCGTAGGCAACAGCGCCAATACGCAACGCCTTGCTGCGAGATGTACCTGGCATGGCTCCTCCATTCTCTAGAGATTGCTAGAACAAGGGCAAGCCGAGGCAAACCTTGCCCATGAAATCCTTCAGGACATCGCTCGACGGCGCCATCACAGCAGCCGCCTGCGCATCGCGGAAGTTTCGCTCGAGACCGCCTCGGCGTCCGAATGCCCAACCACCACCAAGGGTCATGGCACGGGAAACGACATTCAGGCAAGCGTCCGCTGCTTTCACTTTGACGGCAAGGACGTCCAGCATCGCAGTCGGATCGCCGGCAAGGGTTTTGCGGATCGTTTCGGCCAGATAAGCTCGAGTCGAGTTCAATTCGAGCGCCATCTCGGCCACAAGGAACTGGACGCGCGGAATCGATGCGAGCGCAGCGCCTCCGGCGTGTTCATATTTTCTGGCCCCGACACGCGCTACAATCGTCTGAAACGCCGCCGTAGCGATGCCCACCGAAACGGATGCAACACCGATCTGAAAGTGCGGAAGAACAACTTCGAGCATGGATTGAAATCCGCTGCCCTCGGGGCCTAGGCGCGTTTCGTCATCGATGGAGACATCGGTGAGCGTCATCGGAGCACTGGCGTTCCCTGCCAGGCCGAGACCTTCGAAACGCCCCTGGGCAGCCAGACCGCTGGCACCCTTGGAAATGAGGTAAAGATTGGATTCCGTAGGACCCGCCGCGCCCGTTTTGCGAGCCGAGACGACGTAGCTGTCAGCCTCACCCGCGCTCGTCACGAAGCTCTTGCTTGCACTCAGTCGTTTTTGGCGCACCTCACTCACGGGGGCGTAGAAGTGTCCTCCGGAGCCAGACTCACTAAAGGCGAGCGTACTGAGATGCCCGGCACGCGCGAAAGAGGGCAACAGCTCTTGCTTCAGCTTGTCACCGCCTTTCGCGGCTATCACGGCTGTGGCGCAATAGTGCATGAGCGTGACCATCGCGGTAGAGGCGCAGGCCTGGGATTGCGTATCTAGCGCGCGCGACATTTCTCCAAGGCTCGCGCCGGCACCGCCAAATTGAGCAGGAACAAGCAGGCCGAGCACGCCGGCCTTGCCCAGAGCTGCAATGTTTTCGCGCGGGAAACGGCGCGATTGGTCGATCTGGTCAGCGCCAGGGCGAAGAACTTCCTGAGATAGCTTTTCGTTTGCCACCAAGAGAGACTGAACGTCCGCCATATGTCCTCCACTGCTCACCCAGCAGGTCGATAGAGAAGTTTGCCCGGATTGCCGCGAGCCCATCCGGATTCGGTTCCTAGATTGTGGCGGTGGATCTCAGGCGGCCGCCCGGCGCCATTAGGCAGGTATTCAAGTAAAACCTTGCGGGGTGCGGAGGCGGAAGACACGGTTCGGTTGGCGGTGACATAAGACGACCATTGGCAGTCCACCTGCGCGCCACACGAGCTTAGGCGCCGAGTTTTGCAGCAGACCGAGAGTATAGGCGCGAGTGCGTGGTGTTGCCAAGGATGTGTCGGACTCCATTTGAGACGGGTTCTTAGGACTAGTCCTGGATCGTCTATCCGGAAGTTATCCAGAAACGGGCTTCGAGGAGATCGCTTCCTGCGTGTCGTTTTTTCGCCTGATCTATTTTCGGTAGATGTCCTCGAAGCCGACGCATTATAAAAGGGCGCCCCTTTGAGGTAGATTTTGAGTGCGAAGCAAAACTCTACCGAAAGGAGCACCCGTATGGACATTAAGTATATCGGCATGGACATTCACAA
>Ga0182015_10006220_pt1 | contig 12073 bp, 8 predicted proteins | sample 712P3MmetaG_FD_120478 | JGI IMG/M metagenome (GOLD analysis project Ga0182015, IMG submission 120478) | Permafrost microbial communities from Stordalen Mire, Sweden - 712P3M metaG | ecosystem: Environmental > Terrestrial > Soil > Wetlands > Permafrost | place: Sweden: Stordalen | collected...
AGTCAGCCTACCCGACGCCCGCCTCGTACTCTTTGGCGCGCAGGACTTCTTCGACGAAGCTGATGTCACCGCCCGCCCGGCATTAAAAAAATCCAAAACCGCCGCATTCGTTTCCGCCTTCCGCGACCTCACCGTTGGCGATTACGTCGTCCACGTCGAGCACGGCATCGCGCGCTACCAGGGTCTGCGGGAGATCGAACAGGACGGCGTCTCGCTGGAGTTCATGATCCTCGAGTTCGCCGAGGGCGCGCGCCTCTACGTCCCGCTCACGCGCCTCGACCTCATCCAGAAATACCGCTCCACGGAAGCCGGTCCCGCGCCCGTTCTCAACCGGCTCGGCTCACAGCAATGGGCTAAGACCAAAGCGCGCGTCCGCAAGGCTATGGAGGACATGGCCGACGAGCTGCTCAAACTCTACGCCCAGCGCAAGGCCGCGGAGGGCCACGCCTTCCCGCCTGACAATGAATTTCAGCGTGAGTTCGAGGATGCATTCGACTACAACGAGACGGACGACCAGATCTCCGCCATCGCCGACATCAAGCGCGATATGGAATCCACCCTTCCCATGGATCGCCTTCTCTGCGGCGACGTCGGCTACGGCAAAACCGAAGTCGCCATGCGCGCCGCGTTCAAAGCCGTGCAGGATGGCCGCCAGGTCGCCGTCCTCACGCCAACCACCATCCTCAGCTTCCAGCATTTCGAGACTTTCAAAAGTCGATTCCGCCAGTTTCCCATCACCGTCGAAATGATCTCGCGCTTCCGCACGCCAAAGGAGCAGAAGCTGATCCTCGAAAAAGTCGAGAACGGCCGCGTCGACATCCTCATTGGAACGCACCGCCTGCTTTCGAAGGACATCAAGTTCCACGACCTCGGCCTCCTGGTCGTCGATGAAGAGCAGCGCTTCGGCGTCCGCCACAAAGAACGCCTCAAGCAGATGCGCCGCGAAATCGACGTTCTTGCCATGTCCGCCACGCCCATCCCGCGCACGCTGCACATGTCGCTCGTCGGCCTGCGCGATATGAGCGTCATTGAAACGCCGCCCCGCGATCGCATGGCCATTCAAACCGTCGTCGCCAAGTTCGACGAGAAGCTCATCCGCTCGGCCATTGAAGTCGAGCTCGAGCGCGGCGGCCAGATCTACTTCGTCCACAACCGTGTTGAAACCATCTACGAAATCGCCGCGAAGATTCAGGAACTCGTCCCCGCTGCGCGGGTCATCGTTGGCCACGGCCAGATGAACGAGTCCGAACTCGAGAAAGTGATGCTCGCCTTCATGAATCACGAGCACGACGTCCTCGTGGCCACCACTATCATCGAAAATGGGCTCGACATCCCGCTCGCCAACACCATGATCGTCAACCGTGCCGATCGTCACGGCCTTTCGGAGCTCTATCAACTCCGGGGCCGCGTAGGCCGCTCGAATCGCCGCGCCTACGCCTATCTGCTCATCCCGCCCGAGCAGGAACTGACGGAAGTTGCGCGGCGACGGCTGGCGGCACTCAAGGAATTCTCCGACCTCGGTGCAGGTTTCAAAATCGCCGCCCTCGACCTCGAGCTGCGCGGCGCGGGCAATCTCCTCGGAGGCGAGCAGAGCGGCCACATCGAAGCGGTCGGCTTCGAAATGTACACCTCGATGCTCGAAGAAGCCGTCAGCAAACTCAAAGGCGAGGAGCGCGTCGAGCGCTCGTCGGTGCAGCTCTCGCTTGGCATCGCATTACGTATCGATGAAAGTTACATATCCGAAGAGAACCAGCGGCTGCGCATGTACAAACGCATCGCCGGTGTGGACAGCGACCGCGCCCTCGACGAAGTCCGCTCCGAATTAGAAGACCGCTACGGTCCGCTGCCCACCAGCGTTGAGCATCTGCTCCGGGCGGCCCGCCTCCGCATCGAATGCGAAAAAATCGGTGTGTCCCAGGTCGACCGCAAACGCGATCAGCTCCACATCCGCTTTACGGAAACGGCGACGGTCGATCCGGGGCGGCTGATGAAGCTCGTTGCGAAGAATGCCAAGCGTGGCGCCCAGTTTACGCCTCAGGGGGTCCTCCGGTTCCCGCTCACTGCTACGAAACCGGAAGAGATTCTTAACGAGGTGCGGGCGCTACTGGAAGAGCTGGCGCTGCAAACCGCGGCGGTCTGAAACAGGCACAGTTACGAATGTTCGCGACACGTAACTGACGCGGTTACGTTATTTGGCGGTGTTTTGATAGGCGCTGCAAACCGCAGCATCCTCGCATGTCAAACGCACAAAAAGTTCCGATCGAATCTTCCAGCCGGCGTCGGTGTGGCGCCACATCGCGAGATAGGTGCCACCATACGCAGGGTGCCCGTCCGGCATCCGTCCCACCCAGTGCCCATGCTCCGCCGCCAAAGGGCCGGCCTTCGAAAGCTCGACACTGTCGACGATCCGCTCGTAGCGCACCGAGCCTGACGTGCGAAAGTCTTCCTCAAAAGCCTTCACATACTCCGCCCGCGAAGCAAAAACGCCGTTCCCCCGAACCATCACAAAGTCGTCCGTCAGGCTGGTCGCGAACGCAGCGAGATTGCTCTTCGCGATTGCCGCATTGGACTCGCCGCGAACCCGGCGAATTTCGGCCTCATCCTTATTGGTCTGCGCATAGCCCGCAAGCGCGACACCCATCAGCAGACACGCGAGAAAGACGCTTTTCATTGGTGCGGCCATCCTTCTCAAAACCATTTCACCAAGCCCTCCAATCAAACCCCGGAGTCCCCATCCGGCAGATCCAGCGGATTCCCGGCGATTCACTTTGCGAGTTCTCCGAGCAGATTGCGCCGTTTCCTCATAATTTTTCGGGCGAGAGTCATGTCTTCCTCGAATTCCGGATCGTGTACGGTAATGCGAAACCCTTCCGGAGCTTCGGTAAGGAAGACGGCGTCCCCCTTCGCAAGGCGCAGGCGTGCCATTACATTTTTCGGAATGACAATTCCTGCAGAACTGCCGACGCCTCTGATTTTTAGCTTCACTGTCTGACTCTCCGCACCTTCAAAAGTAGTTCAACAGCTCCCCAAAGTTCTCCACCTCCAGCAAATGCTGGCCGGTGGGGGCTTCGTCGCGGAGCTCATGCTCCAGCACCCACGTATGTGGGTGGTGGATATAGACCGCGTGCAGGCCGCAGGCGAGGGCTGGGTTGATGTCGGACTTGGGGCTGTTGCCGATCATCCATGTCGTACCGGGCGTCAGCTCATACTTCGCGCATACTTCACGGTAGGCATCAGGATCTTTCTCCTTCGGGACCTCGACCGCGGTGAAATGCGGGCTCAGCCCCGATCGCGCGAGCTTGTCGACTTGCTCGACTTCATTCCCTTTCGTCATCAGGATCAGCTTGTGCCGTGACGCGAGGACCGGCAGCGTCTCCGCCACGCCCTCCAGCAGCTCGATCTCCTGATCCGCGATCGACTGCGCGAAGCTCATGATTCGCTCGTGTTTCTCGGGCGTAATCGGCCCGATCGTCAACCCCTCGAAACAAGTCACCAGCGCGCGCCGGAAACTCACCAGCCCGTACCCGTGTAACCGCACGTTCTCGCGCTCCACCTCGTTCAGCTTCTCTCGCACCTGCTCGTGCGAGTACTCCTTGTGATTGAGGTACGAGATAAACGCCGCGATCGCGCGCTCAAAATAGATGTTGTTCTCCCAAAGCGTGTCGTCCGCGTCGATCAGCAGCGTCTGGCTGGACGCAAATTGCCGAGGCGCGAAATGGCTCTCCCCACTCATCTATGAGCAGCCTATCAGCAGCCCCAACCGCGAATTTTACGCGGGTGGAGAAGTCCACCACAGAGGGCACAGAGATCACAGAGGGTAACGAGAGTGGGAGTTTTGAGTTTCCGTTTCTCTGCGAACTCTGTGGTGGAGGGAAATAAAAGGAGGGCGCTCTAAACCGTCACGCCCCCATCACTTCCCGCAAAGTTCCACCCTCCGACCTTCCGCGACCCTGAGCCGCTTCGCTCCCGCCGGCTGCGTCAATTCGTCGCCGTTCCAGCGCCACTGACCACAAACTGGCCCGCAAGGTGCCCTCACCGCGAACCCACAGCCCTCCGGTCGCGTATCATCTGTGATTGTTTTCCGGAGGAATCCATGCGCCATCTCCTGTCGGCCGCCACTGCTTGTCTTTCGCTCGCCATCGCTCTCACTTGCTCCGCCCAAACAGCGTCTCCCGCTGGCGGCGCTCCGCAATACAGGCTCATTCCCGGCTACGACCCCTCCGCCATGGATAAAGGCGCCGACCCTTGTGTTGACTTCTATCAGTACGCTTGCGGCAACTACTCCAAACTCCACCCCATTCCTTCCGATCTGCCGCTCTTCGATCAGTTCGCGAATCTCTTCGAGTTCAACACCCAGGCTCTGCACGAAATCGTCGACAAGACCGCGGCTACCAAAGGCGCTCCCGGCACCAACGAGCAAAAGATCGGCGACTACTACTCCAGTTGCCTGGACACCGATGCCATCGACAAGCGTGGCTTGGCCGCCATCCAGCCCGAGCTCGATCGTATCGCCGCCCTCAGCTCGAAACAGGACCTGCCCGCTCTCATCGCTCACCTCAATCGCCTGTCCGTCGGAGTCTTCCTCGACTACGGCTCCCAGCAGGACTTCAAAGACGCAACACGGGAGATCGCCTACATCGACCAGAGCGGCATCGGCCTGCCCGAAAAGGATTACTACCTCCGCACGGACGAAAAGAGCGTCGAAACCCGGAAGCAGTACGCCGCTCACCTCGCCAACGTCCTCAAGCTCCTTGGGGATTCACCCGACGCCGCGCAATCCGAAGCGCAGAAAATCCTCGACCTCGAAACCGCGCTCGCCAAAGGATCGCAGGGCAACGTGGAGCGCCGCGACCCCGACAAGGTCTACCACATGATGGCGCTCACCAGTTTCTCCCCAACTGCGCCCGCCATTGACACCGCGAAATACGTTCAGCTGATGGGCTCGCCCTCGATCACGGAACTCAACGTTGTTTCTCCAGACTTCTTCCCGGCGCTTAACAAGGCCATCGCCGACACCGACCTCGGCACGCTCAAGGCGTACATGCGCGCCCATCTCGCAGACTCTTTCTCCATGCGGCTGCCCCATGCATTCGACGAGGAGAGCTTCGACTTCTTTGGGCGCAAACTCACCGGCACACCCGAGCAGCAGGCGCGCTGGAAGCGCTGCGTCCAGGGCACCGACTCCGCGCTCGGCGAGGCCCTCGGCAAACTTTATGCCGCGCAGTACTTTACCCCCGACATGAAGGCCTCCACGCTCAGCGAGGTCCACGACATCGAAGCCGCCATGGGCAAGGACATCGACGACATCGACTGGATGAGCTCCGAGACCAAAGTCAAAGCCAAAGAGAAGCTCCACGCCGTCGCCGACAAGATCGGGTACCCGGATAAGTGGCGCGACTATTCAAAGCTTGAGATCAAGGCAGGCGACGCTCTCGGCAACTCCATGCGTTCGCGCGAATTTGAAGTCGCCTATCAGCTGGATAAGATCGGCAAGCCCGTCAATCGCCAGGAATGGCAGATGACACCGCCCACCGTCAACGCCTACTACGACCCATCCATGAACGACATCAACTTCCCGGCCGGCATCCTGCAGCCCGCCTTCTACGACAAGGATGCCACCGATGCCACCAACTATGGACACATTGGCGCAGTCGTCGGCCACGAGCTCACGCACGGCTTCGACGACCAAGGCGCCAAGTTCGACGCCAACGGCAACCTCCACGACTGGTGGACACCGGAGGACAAGAAACAATTCGAACAGAAGACCGGCTGCATTGCCGACGAATACAGTCAATTCACCGCAGTCGACGACATCAAAGTCAACGGCAAACTCACCCTCGGCGAGAACACCGCCGATAATGGCGGCCTGCGCCTCGCCTTCATCGCGCTCATGGCGCGCCTCGCATCCAATCCGCCCACCGTCTCGACAGCCGAGCAAAAGGCCGAGCAATCTCTTTCGCCGCAGCAACAATTTTTTCTGGGTTATGCACAGAATTACTGCACGAATGAGCGTCCTGAGTTCCTGCGCATGCTCGCCCAGGTCGATCCTCATTCTCCCGATGCACTTCGTGTCCGCGGTGTCATCGTGAACATACCCGAGTTTGCTCACGCCTTTGGATGCAAAGCGGGTCAACCTATGGCCCCGGTTAAAAGTTGCCGGGTCTGGTAAGTCGTAAATCGTTTTGATGATACCCACCACACATAAGTAGCATAGGCTATGGACTTAAGTAACCTGTCCGTTGGCGTGTAAGTAGTTATATCTCCGTGTCTATCTTCCAACTTTCGTACCCACTTTCGGCTTACCAAGTCTGGAAATCTTTGCCCATTTAGCAATCCCACATCCGGGTTAGGCTCGTCCTGCGTCGAACGACGCCAAAAGGATACCTACCCATGACAAAGTCCCTCCGAGTTGCAGTACTCTCCGCAGTTCTCGCCCTTTCCGCCGCCCCAGTATTCGCAGATCCCGGCGGTTCCGATCCACCCCCACCTCCCACCGGCGGCTCCCAGGTCGTCGTTATCGTCACGACGCTTCTGGCCTCTCTCGGTCTGTAAGCGTCGCCATAAGTCTGCCCCGCCAGTCCCCTCGGACTTCCGCGTCCCATGCGGAAGTCCGTAGTGTGGCGTATCTTAGGGGTGAGGCAGACGCATGCATTACACAGCCTTGGTCAAACTGTCCTGGGCACTGGGCTCGGCCATGAGCCTTGCTCTGCTCCTTGTGCTGACCCTGCGTGGCCGCTGGCGCCAGTTTCCCGTGCTTACGACCTGGCTTGCATTTCTGAACGTGCGCACCATCCTGTACTTTGTGTTCTATCTCGAGGGGTCAAAGCTTTGGTACACACGTGTTTACATGGGTGGGCTCTTCATCGACTTCGCCCTCCAGCTCTGCATTGTCCTTGAGATCGCTCGCATCGTCCTTCGTCCTACAGGCACCTGGGTCCGGGATGCGCGTGGGTACTTTTTTGCCAGTGGGATCGCCGGCATCGCGGTGGCCGCGCTCCTCACTTGGTACGTCTCTCCCATGGCTTCCAGCCCACGCCGGGTTTGGGAAATCCGGTCTAACTTGTTCACCAGCCTGGTTATCTGCGAGTTATTCGTGGTTATGAGCATGACCGCCAACCGCCTCGGCCTGGGCTGGCGCAACCACGTCATGGCAGTAGGACAAACACTTACGGCCTGGAGCGGCGTCATGGTCGTCAAAACCGCTATTCAGAGCTTCCCCGCTACCCAGCACTTCTATGGACAACTGGATCAGATTCGCCAGGTGACTTATGCCTTAGCAGCCTTATGGCTCATGCTGCAACTTTGGAGGGATGAGCCCGAACGCAGGCCGATTTCCGCGGATTTGAGCGAATATATTCTTGCGCTCCACAGGCGAGTCGAGTACGATCTTCGAAGAATTGACGCTCGACAATAGGTGTCCCGTCACTCCGGATTCGGGGGTCCTCGTGACTCCCTCATAGAAGAAAGGCCATCGCTTTGCTGGCTTACCTCCTCCTGGGTGCGGTTGTAGGTTGTCTCCTCGCAGCCGCCATCAAATCCCAGTTATCGGTCATTCGGGTTGACCGCCGCAGCTGGCAGGACTTAGTGTCCCAGTTAAAGCGGATCGAGTTTCAGCGCGTAACTTCCGTAGCGCGCGACTATCTTGAACCCAGAGAAGGTCAGATCTCCCTCGAACCCACCGACATGTGGCTCATGCTCGGCGGCCGCGAAGGCCTGCGCCGCATGCGCGAAAACGCCAAGCTGATGCTCCTCCTCGCAGCCCACGCGCAACAGTGGAATTTCGACGAAGGCGTCATCGTCACCGAACGCATGCGCCGCGACGCTATTCGTCTGCGCAGCTCCATCCGCCGCATCGAGTTCGCTCTGACTTTCCACATCGTGATGCGCCGCTCCGCAAGCCTGATTCCGTTCCATCTCCACGAAGCAGCCTCGGCCTACTATCTGATGCGCCAACGGCTCCTGGCTCTCTATCAGACCAGCCACAGCGGTCTCTACCCACGCCTCGCGGAAGTTCTCTGATCATCCTCGAATTACCGATTCCGTCCCCGATAACCCCACAACAAGGGATACGGATAAGGAAAAGCGCCGCCCAGGGGCAGAGAAGCGCGCGCTCAGGCACGCAGCTTGCCACCTACCGACTCGAGCGCCGTAATCACCTGCTGCGACCAACTCTGCACTTCTTCCTCGCGCAAAGTCCGCTCGTGCGACTGGAACACTACCCGCAAGAGCAAGGAGTAGTGTCCCACCGGTGCAAGCTTGCCTCTTAGTACTTCCTTCGGCTCAAAACTCCGCAGCTCTGGAATCGCCTGGCCCTCGAGCGCGTCGGCCACGTTCGCGTAGGCCACACTATCGGGCAAGATCACTGAAAAGTCCCGGCGCACCGGCTGATACCGCGACAACTCCTCCACCACCGGCTGGCGCAGCCCTTGCTTATACAGCCGATCCAGCCACAGTTCTCCAATCCAGATCGTCTGCTTCAGCTTCCGGCGCTCGGCCTCCGCAGGATGCAGCTGCCCGAACCACCCCGCCGTCGCTCCGTCCAGCACAGCCCTTGCACTCCGCCCGGGATGGAGCCACGAAGGCATGAGTCCGGAAGCTGCAGGGAAGTGGTCGAAGTACATCGACCGTGAAGCACATTTTCCCAGCAGCTCTTCGACGGTTCCCTTGACGTCGTAGAAATTCGCTTCGTGGGGACCGAAGGCGCTTCCCGTTGCTCCCATCCCCAGTGATGGTCGCTCATCCACGCGCTCTGGCCCTCCGCTGAAAACCGTCCCCATCTCGAACAGGGCAATCCCCTCGACGTCGCGGCTGAGGTTCAGCGCAACCGCTTCGAGCATCCCTGGTAGCAATGAGGGCCGCAACATCCCCGCTTCTTCGCTCAGCGGATTGCCAATCGCGACAGTGGAGCCCGGTTCCCGCACAAATCGCGCCGCGTCCTCCGCTCCGCAAAAACTGGACGAGATCGCCTCGTTCCATCCCAGCGCCAGCAGCGTGCGCCGCACTGTTGCTTCTTTCTCCGCCCACGGCAGCTCCACCACTGTGCCGGCAAACGAAGGCAGCGTATTCCGGAACTGGTTATATCCATAGACGCGCGCGATCTCCTCGATCAGATCGATCTCGCGCTCCAGATCCAGCCGCCAGCTCGGCAGCGTTACGCTCCAGCTTTCGGAGGCCGCGCTGGCCAGTCCGCAACCCAGCCCCGTCAAAACTCCTTCCGCCGTCGCCGCCGTGATCCCCTCCGCATCCTCGGTCGGTCCCAGATGCCGCCGCACTTCGCCGAGACTGAAGCTCACGCTGGCACGCTTCGCCGTCCGCGCGACAGCATCAGGAATCACCACATCGACCAACTCGCCTTCGGGATGTCCACTGGCCTCGAGAATGATGCGGCTCACCAGCGCCGAAGCTACCGGCGGAGCGTTGAAATCCGCGCCGCGCTCGAATCGATGCGAAGCGTCGGTGTGCAGCGCGTGCCGCTTTGACGAACGCCGCACCACGCCCGGATCGAACCATGCTGCCTCCACCAGGACGTTGCGCGTCTCCGGTGTGATCATCGTGTCCCATCCTCCCATCACGCCTGCGATGCCCAGCGCTTTCTTCTCATCGGCGACGACGAGATCGTCGGGATCGAGGGTTCGCTGCACGCCATCGAGCGTGCGCAGCTTCTCGCCCTTGCGTGCGCGCCGGACGATGATGCCGCCCTCCAGCTTGTCCAGATCGAACGCGTGTGTCGGTTGCCCCATCGCAAGGACGACATAATTTGTCGCATCAACAGCGTTGAAAATCGGCTTTTGCTCCAGCAGCCGGAAACGCTCCGCTACCACGCCTGACGAAGGCACAATCTTCACATCGCGCAACACCCGCGCGGTAAACCGCCCGCACAGCTTTGGCTCTTCAATCGAAACCGGCACTGCCCGCGTGGCAACCTTCGCCGCGGGCAAGCTCGCATCGAGCGCCTTCAGCGGCAGGCCGTAGATAGTCGCTGCCTCGCGCGCGATGCCGTAGTGATTCATCGCATCGACGCGGTTGGTGGTGATGTCCATCTCGAACAGCGACCCATGCGCGCCAAGATCGACCACGCCTTCGACGGCGATACCACGCAGCGTCAGATCATCGGCCAGGGTCCGATCCGAAACCGTGATTCCGGGAACATACTCACGCAGCCAGTTCGAAAGGATTCTCATAGCAAGTTAGCGAGTCAGCAGGTTAGCGAGTTAGCCTGCTGCTGCACTGGAAGACCTTTCAATCGCGCTCAGCAGCCCATTAATCATTCTGGCCACCTCGTCGCATTCAAGATTTAACGCTTCGGTTCGATCTGCGTTGACATATTTCAGATCCGCCGCGAGTTGCAGCTGCGTTTCAAGCTCATACAAAGAGCCACGAGCCTGTGCGAGAAAAACTCTCAGCGACTTGTCCGATAGGCGCCCGTGACCCTCCGCAATATTGCTCGGGACAGAAACAGCCGCCCTTCGCATTTGTGAGGACAATCCAAATACTTCCGATTTGGGAAAACCCGCGCTGACCGTATACACATCTCGTGCCAATCCCATCGCCTTTTGCCAAACCAACAAATCCCGAAAGTGCCGTGTTCTTGCCATCGGACGCCTGCTTCCCGATCACCGCTAACTTGCTAACCAGCTACCTCGCTGTTACCCGAACTGCTCCAGGAAGCGCTGATCGCCCGAGTAGAGCAGCCCAATATCGCCAATGCCGTACTTCATCATTGCGATTCGATCGATTCCCATCCCAAACGCAAACCCGCTGACTTTCTTCGGGTCATAGCCGGGCTGTTTGCCCCGCACGAATCCAAAGACTGCTGGGTCGACCATGCCGCACCCGAGCAGTTCAATCCAACCCGACTGCTTGCACTTCCGGCAGCCTGATCCGCCGCAGAATGGGCAGCTGATCTGCACGTCTGCGCTGGGCTCCGTGAACGGAAAGAAGGATGGAAAGAAGCGTGTCTTCACGCTCGACCCGAAGAACGCCTTCATCGCCGCATCGAGCGTCCCCTTCAAATCGCCGAACGTGATGTTGGTATCGACGCACAATCCCTCCACCTGATGAAAGATCGGGTAGTGCGTCGCATCGGCCGCGTCGTTCCGATGCACCTTGCCAGGAATAATGATCCGCACCGGCGGCGGTTGCTGCTCCATGGTGCGAATCTGGACCGGCGAAGTGTGCGTGCGCATCAGCAGCCGGTCACGCAGCGGCTTTCGCTCTTGACCGACGATCACCAGCGTGTCCTGCGTGTCGCGCGCCGGATGTCCGGGGGGAAAATTGAGCGACTCGAAGTTGTAGTAGTCAGTCTCGACCTCCGGGCCCACACCGACCGAATAGCCCATCCGCTGAAAGACGGCGACAATCTCATTCCAGGTCTTGATGAGCGGATGCTCGGCACCCAGCTTGCGGCGCGTGCCGGGGAGCGTGATGTCGATAGCCTCAGCATCGAGTTCAGCGCCCGAAGATCCAGCGCCCGCCAGCTCCAGGCGCCGCTCGATCTCGGCCTTGAGCGTGTTGAAGCGCTGGCCAATCTGCTTCTTTGCTTCAACCGGGGCAGATTTGAGCCACGCATCGCTGATGGCTTTCAGACGGCCCTGCTTCCGGCCGAGCCATTCCAGGCGAAACCGCTCTACATCCTCGGCCGACCGAATGCCTCCTGCGGATTTCTCGACCTCGCTCGCTACGGCGCCAAACGCCCGGTCTAACTCCGTCTCGCTCCAGCCGCCTAGCGGAGGAATTTCGTCGTTCTGCATGATTCTCTTGAGGATAAATCAGCGGAAGGGCAGCCCGAAACCGCAAGGCCCTACGCAGCGACGGTGTAAAGCAAACCTGCTCAGGCGGGAATAGCGATTTCACTCACACGCGTCGTCGGTTCGGGCACCGGTTCGCCATCCGCCCGCAAGCCCTCGATATGGAACTCAATTCCCTCGCGGATCAGCTGCTCGGTTTCTTCGAGCGTTCCTCCAGCCACGCCAAGCCCTAGAAGATCCGGAGCATAAGCGCTCCAGCCTGTTTCCGTAACCTCAAAAACCACCGCAAATTTCCTTGTGTTTCGCACCGCGGGCAGAGCCATAAT
>Ga0182015_10006221_pt1 | contig 12072 bp, 13 predicted proteins | sample 712P3MmetaG_FD_120478 | JGI IMG/M metagenome (GOLD analysis project Ga0182015, IMG submission 120478) | Permafrost microbial communities from Stordalen Mire, Sweden - 712P3M metaG | ecosystem: Environmental > Terrestrial > Soil > Wetlands > Permafrost | place: Sweden: Stordalen | collected...
TCTCGGTCGCCGACCACTTAAAACTTGGCGCGCGGACGAACCCCAAATGGGACAGCACACTCGCGGAAGATCGAATCAATCAATTGGGAATTGATTTCAGGCAGAAAGCCGGGAAACTCTCCGGCGGCCAGCGAGCGCAGCTGGCACTGACCATGGCTATATCAAAACGTCCCGAGGTTCTCATTCTCGACGAACCGGTCGCCAGTTTGGATCCGCTCGCACGACGCGAGTTCCTGCAGATACTGATGGAGACAGTTGCGGAGCACAATGTCAGCGTCATCCTGTCGTCGCACCTCGTGGCCGACATTGAGCGGGTGTGTGACTATCTCGTCGTGCTCGTCTCGTCCCGGGTCCAGTTGACCGGAGAGCTCGACGATCTGCTCGCGTCGCACCATCGACTCATCGGACCGCGTATTGAAGATGGCGCTTCGATAGAAAATCAATTCGTCGTTGAATCGAGCCACAACGATCGCCAGAGCATCGTCTTGGTGCGCAGCGACGGTCCGGTCGTCGATCCCGCCTGGACAATTGAGCCAGTGAGCCTCGAGGACTTGGTGCTTGGCTACATGGGGCAGGGAAAGCGCCACGATTCGTCACGATCCACGGGATCTAAGGACGAAGAATGATCTGGCTCGCGTGGCGCCAGTTTCGAGTGCAGGCCTACGTGGCTGTTGGACTGCTTGGCGCGCTGGCGATCGCCTTCGCGGTAACTGGCCCGCACTTGGCCCACCTCTACGATACGACAGTCGCCACGTGTGGCGCCCACGGTGACTGCGGATCGGTACAGAACAGCTTTTTAGGGATGGACCGATTTCTCCAGCATCTCAGCGTCGTCGTGGTCGTTGTGCCCGCGTTGCTAGGTATCTTCTGGGGTGCGCCGCTCATTGCGCGCGAGCTCGAGACCGGCACCTACCGGTTGGCGTGGACGCAAAGCGTCACTCGGTCACGCTGGATCGCGACGAAATTCTGTCTGGTGGGCCTGGCGAGCATGGTGACCGCGGGGTTGCTCAGTCTGATGGTGACGTGGTGGTCGAGTCCCTTCGATCGGTTGCGCGACACTCCGTTCAGCAACTTCGACCATCGTGACATCGTGCCAATTGCCTACGCCGCGTTCGCGTTCGCGCTCGGTGCATTACTTGGAGTACTCATCCGACGCGTGGTGCCCGCAATGGCCGCGACGTTGGTCGTGTTTATTGCGGTCAGGCTGGCGTTCACCAACTGGATACGCCAGCGCTTCGCGACACCGCTGCACATCACCACTCCCTTCCAAGCTCCCGGTCCAGGATTCAATGGAGGTAATGGCCTGCCCAGGAACCCGGGCGATTGGGTTGTCTCTGAACAGACAATCAATAAATCAGGAAAAGTCATCGGACAATACGGCGGCATTGGACCAAATGGTGAGGTCAGCTTCCGCGGTTCAGGAAACGGCGCCACCTATTTCCAGGGCGTGGGCAAGTGTCCGAACACTATTCCGAACCCTCCAGCGGGGAGTAGAACTACCAACTCACAACCACCGCCGGCGGTCCAACACGCCATTCAGAAGTGCATTGATAGCTTTCACTTGCGATCCATTGCGACGTACCAACCGACAAGCCGATACTGGACGTTTCAGTGGTACGAACTGACGATCTTCATCGTGATGGCGTTGATTCTGTCGGCCTGTGCGTGGTGGTGGGTTCGCCGCCACCTCGCGTAACTGAGCGGGGCATCAGACAATGATGTGGACTGCGTGGCGCCAAATTCGATTCCAAACATTGGTGGTGTCGGGCGCGGTCGCTGTGCTGGCATTGTTGTTGGCACTCACCGGGCCGCATCTCAGCCACGTGTTCCACGCGACGGTGCTGAACTGTCACGTCCACAACGACTGCGGACCGGTCTTGGGCAATTTCCAGCGCAGCTATCACTGGGTGAGGTTTGTTGAAATCGTTGTCTTGGCCGCACCAGCACTGCTCGGGGTTTTCTGGGGAGCGCCGCTGCTCGCGCGAGAGATCGAGTCCGGGACCTATCGCCTGGCGTGGACACAAAGCGTGTCGCGCAGTCGCTGGTTCTTGACCAAAGTTGCCTTGGTGGGGGCAATCAGCATGGCGCTCGTGGCGTTGCTGAGTTTCATGTACACGTGGTGGTCGTCGGCATATTACGACCTGTTCAAGGGCCAGTTTCTGCCCCTTTATTACTTGACTCACGATGTCACGCCAATTGGATACGCGGCCTTCGCGTTCGCGTTGGGCGTTACCTTGGGCGTACTCATTCGACGTAGCGTGCCCGCGATGGCCGCGACACTGGTTGCGTACGTTGGTTCCTTGACTGCCTTTTCAGTGTGGGTCCGACCGCATCTCGAGACTCCCCTGCGTCGGAGTTCTCCCTTTCAACTTTTCACATCGAGCAGATCGGGTGGTCCCGGAACAAGTCCCAACAACTGGGTCGTTGCTCAACAGACCGTGAATGGTTCGGGCCAGGTCGTAGGTCAAAGCGGTGGCATTGGTTCCAATGGCAATATCGACTTCGCACCAGTTGGTCGCGGGTCGCCCGGAACGTTTCGTTTCGCCGGAGTCGGAACGTGTCCGAACAAGTTCCCACTCCATGAGAACGGTGGCCTGAGCGGCCGTCCGAGTTCACCGTTCATCCACGCCGTTAACACCTGCATTCGAAGTTTTCACCTTCGCGACGTGCTCTCGTATCAGCCAGCCAGTCGATACTGGTCGTTTCAGTGGTACGAGATGTCGATCTTCATTGTCCTGGCCCTGGCGTTGATTGGCTTCACCTGGTGGTGGGTTCGGCGTCATCTGACCTAGCGATGTCGGATGACTACCTACAGCGAGCGGCTGTCCATGATCAGCAGGCTGCCCGACGCCGTCGCGACGATTTTTTTGTCCGCGTCGACTATCTCTGCGCTCGCGAATGCCACCCGTCGTCCGAATTTGGTAACGACACCGGTCGCGAGCAACTTCCCGCCATCCGCGTGCACGGGTCGCACGTAACTGATGTTGAGGTCAATCGAGGTGTAGCCCACGCCAGGTTCTAAGAGACTGTGCACGGCACAGCCGATCACTGTGTCGGCCAGCGTACAGACCAGGCCACCGTGGACGAGCCCAATGGGGTTGTAATGCGATTCGTCAGGAACGCAACCAAAGACCACCCGACCCTCGCCGACCTCTTCAAGGGAGAAGCCCATTAATTTGGCGATTGGCGGCGTAGGAATCGACCCGTCGCGGATCGCCTCTAAGAAACTACGACCGCTCATGTTCTTGCCGAGCGTCGCCGTTGGCATGGGGTCGAACCATGAGACGGTTTTCTCGCGCATCGGGCCGTACCGGCCCGCGTCAATCATTCGCTCGTCGGCCACAGTTACTCCTCTTAAAGGTCGGCTGGAGTGGTCACGTTAGTTGCGGTGTTCTGGTCGTCAATGCGCTGACGGCCCCGTGCCAGGAAGCAGCACGTGAACCCTGCGGCCGCGGCCATTGACGCGCTGAAGATCCAGAGGTGACGGAAGTTCGAGAGGGCTTCGACCGCGCTGTGCGGGGTGCCGAGGATCACCACGAGAATCGCAATGCCAATGGCGCCGCCGACCTGACGGGCCGTCTGGTTGACCGCGCTACCAACGGCGTAGCGGCGTGCTTGCAGGCTCGACACGGCGGTGGCGCCGAGCACCGGAAAGGTGAGCCCGATGCCCAAGCCCAACACGATGGTGGCCGGTAGCCAGACCGCGAGGTAGTCGGGGTGTGCGCCCACGCGCAGGGCAAACATCAGCAGGCCCAACGTGAAGAATGAGGTCCCGGCGAGTAGCACGGGCCGAAAGCCAATGCGCGCGGCCAATCGGCCCGCCGGTCCCGCGACCGACGCCACGACGAGGGGCCCCGGTGTGACGGCGAGTCCGGCCCAGATGATCCTGTAGTGCCAGACGCTCGTGAGAAAGAGGATGTTGCCGAGCAACATGGCGAAGAAGCCCATTGAGTAGAACAGCGTGGCGACGTTGGTCACGCTAAAGGAACGGGCCCGAAAGAGGGTGAGATCGAGCACCGGCTCGGCGTGGTGGCTGCAGCGATAGAGAAAGAAATTGCCCAGCAAGACAGCCGCCACAAGCGTGCCGATCACCCCGGGACTTGACCAGCCCCAACTCGGTCCTTGGGTGATGGCTAAGACCAGACTGGCGAGCGAGCCCGAGATGAGCACTGCTCCCAAATAGTCCGGTGCGGGGTGGTGAGCGTTGACGGTTCCCTCGCTTAATACCCGTCGGCCCATGAAATACGCGAGTGCTCCCACCGGAAGGTTGACGAGAAAGACCCAGCGCCATCCGCCCACGGTGACCAATGTGGCGCCGAGCGTTGGTCCTGTGGCGACGGCGAGCGCGCCGATGCCACCCCACAACGTGACGATCTGCGTCCGGCGCTCGTGCGGGTACGCCGCGAGCAAGAGGCTGAGTGAAGCGGGCAACATGGCGGCTGCGCCCGAACCTTGGATGACCCGCCCGGCAATGAGGAATGGCACGGAAGGCGCCGCCGCACAGAGTGCCGAACCGAGGCAGAACACACCAAGTCCGAGGTTAAACACTCGTCGACTGCCAATACGGTCCGCGGTCCGCCCGGCGATGACCAAGAGCGAACCGTAGGTAATTGAATAGGCCGTGATCACCCAGGCCAACGCTGCGGTCGTGTCGCCCGAAAAGCTGCGCTCGAGGGCCGGAAAGGCCACGTTGACAATGGAGAGGTCGAGCGATCCCATGAAGGCGCCCAGTGAAGTCACCAAAAACACTAAGGTTCGAAGTCGACTTGCCCTGGATGTCGCGTCCGGGACGCCAGTCAGTTTTGTCATAAAATTTACTGTAGCAGAGTGCATAGTGTCACGCAACTGACTAGACTATGAATTATGGAACGTAAGAGTTTTTCGGAGATGGACTGTTCAGTGGCCCAATGCCTGGAGGTCGTGGGCGAGTGGTGGACGATGCTCATCGTCCGTGATGCCTTCTTGGGCGTGACCCGCTTTGATGTGTTTCAAGAGCGCCTTGGGATTGCTCGCAATGTCTTGCAATTGCGTTTGACTCGCCTCGTGGAGTCGGGCGTATTAGAACGGGTGGCCTACAGCGAACACCCGCCGCGTTATGACTATCGTCTGACGCTTAAGGGCCGCGACCTGTGGCCTGTGGTTAATGCCATGCGTCAATGGGGCGATCAATACGCCGCACCGAGTGGGCCGCCTATCAACTTGGTGCACCGCAGTTGTGGACACGAGGCAACGGCGGCTCTGGTGTGCAGTGAATGCGGGGGGCCGATGAGCGCCCGAACCGTGCACGCCGTGGCCGGGAAGGGTCGCACCGAGCTTCGCCGCCGGTCCGACAATTCAGCACACAACCACCCCGGAATCACCTCAACGCTCCCGAACTGATGAGCCAGACTCTTCGGCATTGTAGCGAAACACCTCAGTTGTTCACCCGACCGCGAGCCGATCTGGTCGCACTTGAAACGTCAGATTCAAAGAGACGCGTGACTCGGCTGGCAGTTCTTGCTGACGTTGTCTGACGTGCACGTTGCGCACAGGAGGATCAATTTGCGACACACCAAGTTGGCGCAATTGTAGAACTTGCTTGTTGGCGCGTCGCAGCGCTCACACCTGCCAATGACCGTGGTCTGGTCACTGAATTCATGGTTCATGCGCGCGTCAAAGAGATATAGCGAGCCTTCCCATAAACCTTGGTCGCCGAAGGCTTCACCGTAGCGAACGATGCCGCCGTCGACTTGGTAGACCTCGTTGAAGCCACGGCGCTTCATGACCGACGACAGCACTTCACATCGGATCCCGCCGGTGCAGTAGGTGACGACGGGACGGTCCTTTAAGTGGTCGTACTTGCCGCTGTCGAGTTCACTCACAAAGTCACGTGTCGTTGCCACCTGAGGAATGACCGCGTTCTTGAACTTGCCGATCTTGGCTTCAAACGCATTACGTGCGTCAAAGAAGACAACGTCATCGCCTCGCTCGACCACGAGTTGATTGACCTCCTCGGGCCGCAGACGGATGCCGCCACCCACCACGCCGTCTTCGTTGACCACGAGTTCACCGGGCGCACCGAAAGAGACGATCTCGTCACGAACGCGAATCCGTAGTCTCGGAAACTCCGACCCGTCACCGTCAGACCATTTGAAGTCAATGCGTCTAAATCCGGGATACTCCTTGGTGTGCTTGATGTAGCGCTTGAGCGAGGTCATGTCGCCGCCCAGTGTGCCGTTGATGCCGTCGCCCGAAATGAGTATCCGACCCTTGAGATTGAGGCTTTCACACAGGGTGCGTTGCCACAGGTGCATGGCGTCGGTGTCAACAATCGGTGTGAAACCGTAATAGAGAATGACCTTTTGCAGTTCCACGAAATAATTTTAACGAAGGTGCAGATCTCTAAGTGTGTGTGCCGTCGCTCTGTTAATTTTCGGTTTGCCGCTGCACTGTTACTGCGGTGGGTAACAGCTCTTCGGTTTCCAGTTCCACACCGCGAGCACGGACGCGGGGATGGCGATTGGGCACACGGATCCATCCGCGCCGCCCAAGCCGTCGTTATACACGGTCCAATTGGTGTTGCTCGCGAGTCGTACGAACAGGTTGTAACCGCCGTCATCCTGCGCACCGACCTGCGCCTTGAGTGAATTTGGACTTGGATCAAGTCCAGCGGCCGCATAAAAGGTATTGGTCGCGGGATCGAAGGCGTAGTACGCGGTGCCGGGATCAAGGCCCGTGTAATCAGTCGCGGGAAGTTGGTGATACTTTGCGCCCGCATCGAGAATGCTCTTGATGACTGCCGGTGTCACCGCAAGATTCTGCGTGGGCAGCGAAGTATTCGTGGTTGTCGTCGTGATTGAGGTCGTAGTCGACGAGGTTGTCGTTGTGGTGCTGACCGCTGAAGGGGAGCCACAAGCTGCGAGCAAGAGGGCAGTCGCCAGTACGACGGGACCTGCGTACGACGTGCGCTTCATCAATACACCCCAGTTCGCTGCGTGGTCACAGTGTAATTCCACAAAACCGAGAACCGAGTCTCGTGAGGTTCTTCAGGAACCGATTGTTGCTCGCGTTGGGGTAACGAACGTCAGTGTGGCCGCTGCAAATAGCCCGGTTTCATTCAACCCTGCGCGAGTCACGATTATTTAGTGAGAGTTCGTAACTACGTGCACTAGATTTTTTTCATGCTCTCGCACTATCACACGTCAATTAATCCCGAAGAGGAGAATGACGCGCACTCGAGTCTGTTGCGCATGGTCGGATTCAACAAACGCGTGTTGGAAGCCGGATGCGCTTCGGGCCACGTCAGTGAGGCGTTGAGCAAGCAGGGCTGCAGTGTGGTCGGCGTTGAAATTGACGCCGAGGTCGTGCTGCCCGCGAAGCAGTGGGTCGAACGCGTGGTCATCGGAAATTTTGACGACGGTGAACTTTGGAAAGAACTCGAAGATGAGATGTTCGACGCGGTGCTTTTTGGCGATGTCTTGGAACACTTGAAGACGCCGTTAGAGACACTGCTCGAATCATTGAAGCACCTGTTGCCGTCGGGCGCCATCGTCATCTCGGTGCCAAACATCGCGCATGCTGACGTAAAGATCGCGTTGCTGAACGGCACGTTCCCGTATGCCGACAGTGGGCTACTTGACCGCACGCACATACATTTCTTCACCAAGGAAAGCCTGTTGGAACTGATACGGGCCGCGGGCCTGGTGCCGGTGGAGTTCAACCGAGTGACGGTGCCCGTGTTCACGACCGAGATCGGCGTGCAAGAAAGCGACGTTGATGGACCTGCGTTGACGGCGATTCTGGCTGACCGCGAATCAGAGACTTATCAATTCGTCATCAAGGCGGTGCGCGATGACGGATCGAGATCACTCGAAAATCTTTCGCAAGACCTCATTGGCCTGAGCGACAAGTTGGTCGACGAGCAGCGTCGCTACGCGCAACTATGGGCGATGTACGAGTCAAACTTGAACGATCTGGCGCATCTGCGCCGTCAAACGGATGCGGCCAAGCGTTTCGTGCCCAAGCCACTGCGCGCCCTAGCCCGCAAAGTCATGGGTCAACGGTAGTCCTGGTCTACAGCGTTAGAGCGTGAATCCACCTTCGGGTGGGGTCTCGCCTTCCTTCGTCTCACTCGCGGCGGGCGAGTCGGTCTCGGCCGCGTCGGAAGTGTCCAGCGGGCCGTGCTCCGTCTCGAACGTTTTCAGTTCCGCGACGAGGCGATCGATCTCGCCGGCCGTTTGGTCAGTGGACGTGCCCGCGTGCTGTGAGTACACGGCCGCTCCCAGATCGCGTAGCAATCCGTCGGCGCGCCGATTGGCTTTCACGTCTTCCAACTTCGACTGTCCCGCTTTGCCAGCCTCTTGCGCTTTTTGCGCCAGTTGAGCCGCCTGCTGCTTCATCTTGTCCATCAGGGCCATAGTGTTCCTTCTCTCTTTCTAAAGTCGACCGAGTAGTCCTTCGCGCGATGGGTTGGACGAATTCATGTCGCCCTTCTCGTCGTTTTCAAACTCACGGTGCAATGTCGATTGCAGTATGACAGGTCCGTCACCGGTGAGCGTAATGAGGTTGAGACCGGAGCCGCCGAACGCAGCGGTCATGATCGTCTGGGCATTGAGGGCGCCGACTCGCTCGACGTTGAAGTCAACGGAGTCGGCGAAGGCCACCACGGCGCCACCGTGGACTTGAATCTTGCCGCCGTAGTCCTTTGGATTCATCTCGACCAAGCTGCCGCCGCCACCCAATATGAGCGTGCCGCTGCCGGTGAACCGTTCAAAAATGAAACCCTCCTTCGAGCGGCGCCCGAGGTTGAATCCGGTCCAGTCAATGTCGTAACTCACTGACGCTTCAGCACAGATGAACGCACGGCTCTCCGCGCGCCAGCCAATGGTTCCATCAAGTTCAATCACGCGAACTTGGCCGGGAAGTTCGCCAGCAAAGCCGACGAGCCCCGAGCCGCCCACGGGAGTGAACCATTGGAAGGCGAGACTCTGACCGGTCAGCATGCGTTTGCCGACTTCCATCGCGGTCTTTAAGAATCCTCCGCCGCCAGATTGACTGGACTTGTTGGCGGTGTCCGCCGCTCCGCCGGGGGTGGAGAGGCGAGTCTCCAGCGTGACGTTGGTTGTCTTCCAGCGAAACTTCGTCGCGTCGGCGAACATTGATTGGTTGGCATCGAGTTGGCAGGTGATGTTCTGTGCGAACTCTCCGGATATCTTGCTGGTAATTGTCATTTTTCCACCTCGCCAAGGAAGAATAGCCCGACGTGCCCACTAGTGCACTGAGTGAGTGACACCCTTCGACGCCTCAATGCACGAATCGGCGTTAGCGATTCTGGATCCCAGTGCGATCAACCGTTGGCGTGACTATTAGTTGAGTCCGGCAGCGTTCGCGGCTGAATCACGATCAAAGAATCGCAGGATCTGGTAAATGTGTTCGTCGCGCACCAAGTAGACGTGGAAGATGTCGACGTCGTCTGATCGGGGGTGGTCCTCGGGCCACGTCACGCTGAGACGGCACAGGATGCCGTTGCTGCCACGTTCAAGTTCACTCGCAGCGCCGTCCATACCTTCGGACATGCCGCGCGAGAATGTTTTGAGCACGTCCGCACGATTCTTGCACCCTCGCGGATGATTCTCGTCGCCCCAGCGAACATCGTCAGTGAGCAAAGCACCAAAAGCGTCGAGGTCGCGCGAAGCGAGGGCGTCGCGAACCTGGTCGACGAGTGATGCGGGCAGCGCCGAAGTCACGGATCGATTGTCTCACACCCTGGCGGCATCGTGGTCAAGACTGCTAAGAAGACTGACATGAGCATTCTTCTTTTAGGACTTCGTACCGTGATTTATCCGGCACCCGATCTGGAAGCCGCCAAATCGTGGTGGTCCAAGTTTCTCGGCGTTGCTCCCTACTTTGACGAGCCCTTTTATGTGGGATTCAACCCGGGCGGCTACGAGTTGGGTCTCTCGCCTGACGCCGACCCGGCGGCCGGCGCGCTGACGTACTGGGGAGTGGACGACGTGTCCGAAGCAGTGGCGGCGGCACTGCAGGCTGGCGCGCTCGAGCACGGCGCGGCAACCGACGTGGGCGACGGAATCATTACGGCAACGGTGACAACGCCCAGTGGCAGCATCGTCGGCTTCATCTATAACCCGCACTTTGAACTACCCATAATCGCTGGATAAACGAAGTTCAGTCAATCCCCATTGCGCGGCGAGTTGCCTTGAGCATCTGTGGGCTCACTTTTGATGGCGCACCAGTGTCAAACGGCGGGTGAGGATCATATTCAATCGACAGTTGCACCATTTTTGCCACGTCGTCGTTCACCAAGAATGAGACGAGTGTGAGTCCCATGTCGATGCCCGCGGAGACGCCCGCGCCCGTGATGATCTTGCCCATCACAACCACGCGCTGCTCGGTTGGGTGTGCGCCTAGCGCCTCGAGTCGGTCGTAAAAGGCCCAGTGGGTCGTCGAAGCAATGCCTTCGAGCAGACCGGCGAGCGCGAGATAGACCGCTCCAGTGCAGACACTCGTCGTCCAGGTCGTGGTGGGATGAACCTTTCGCAGCCAGTGCACGACGGGGTCATCTTCGGTCGCCGTTCGCACGTGCAGTCCGCCGGGCACGACAACGACGTCAGGGCGAGGAACCTCATCAAATGATTTGGTGGCCTTCAGCGTGAAGCGACCGGTGTCGTCAGTGACATCGCCGGCCACCTCGGAGACGAAGAACACATCGAGACCCGGGACACTGACGAGGGTTTGGAAAGGTCCCACGATATCGAGCGCGGTAAATCCGGGGTAAAGGACCAGGGCGACGGATGTCATTGGGACATCTTAATTTGACGGTTCGACACAGTTGGGACGATTGCGAATAGGCAATTGACGCCTCGTCCACCTCTCGCACATGAACTATCGCGTGGCGAATCGAGTGATGAATCCGGAATAACTCGACACCCAGACGTCGCTCGTCAACGGGTCGTATGTGATGCCAATTGGTTTGTTGGGCACGTGCACCGTTTGGAGCACGGCCAAGTTTGACGCGGCCAGTTCGGTCACGGTAGAACTGCCATAACTAACGGCGTAGAGGGCGGTCCCGTCACTGGAGATGACAAGGGACCGGGCGAGCACGCCAATGTGTTGGACCGCGACAATATGTCCCGTCGCCAGGTTGACCTTGGTGACGTCGCCAGGGATATTGAGCGTGAGGTACGCGAATTGCCCGTTGGGACTCAGCACCACAGTGCGGGGGTTGGAGCCCACGTAGATCTGGCCCACTTCACGCAGGGTGGCCAGACTGACCCTCACCAACACGTCGCCGCCCATGATCGCGACGTAAGCGAAGCGGGAATTGGGGTCAATAGCGATGCCGCGTGGCGTGCCCGGCATGGGGAGCGTGGCGACCACATGATGGGTGGCCACGCTGATGATCGAGAGTGTCCACGAGCACCAGTTGGTGACGAGCACGTACTTGTCGTCGGGCGACACCGCGACGTACTTCGGCACTAGGCCGACCTGCACCACTTGGTCAATCGAGAGCGTGGTGGTGTTGATTCGGTAGACGTAGTCGGGTGTGTCACCCGCCGCACGAGCACTCGAAGGCGTGCAGGTGTCTTCGCCCTCGGGCCCTTGGCCTGGACCGAACATCGAGTAGTTCGAAATGTAGAAATATTGCTTATCGGGAGAAAAGGCTCCTTCGACGGGCGCTCCTTCAATCGTGCCACCCGGAAGGCCGAAGTTATGCAGGTTGATGGTTGTCGGGATGGTCTTGATCAGGGCACCATTGCGAGCGTTAAATACCGAGACAGTATGCCGGTAGACCATGTTTTGGGCGAAGACCAAGCCGGTGCCCGACGCGTCCACTGACTTCGGCGTTATTTCGGCTGAGGAATATTGACCGATCTGCACGAGACGCAATTTGTCGGCCGGTGTTGAAGGGATGGTGGTTGTGGTGGACGTTGAACTGGACGTCGTGGACGACGTGCCGGGCAACGTCGTGACGGTCGTGGAGGTGACGGTCGTGGGAGCGTCCGAAGCGTGACTCTGGGGCCCGAGCTCCACCAGCACGGTCACCACCATGAGTACGGCGACTGCGGCAATGAA
>Ga0182015_10006222_pt1 | contig 12072 bp, 8 predicted proteins | sample 712P3MmetaG_FD_120478 | JGI IMG/M metagenome (GOLD analysis project Ga0182015, IMG submission 120478) | Permafrost microbial communities from Stordalen Mire, Sweden - 712P3M metaG | ecosystem: Environmental > Terrestrial > Soil > Wetlands > Permafrost | place: Sweden: Stordalen | collected...
AGTCGCGGGAGCGGTCGATTGCGCTGCTAGCAGGGCAACCGTGCCAAGCCCTAATAACGCAGGAAAGAGAAGTTTTACCCGGTACAAAAGGCCTCCAAGCAGAAAAAGGGCAAAGGTGAGAATCCGGTTCCCTTTTTATCTTAGCGCGAGCCGAGCCTGAGCCTGCGCAAGCGGCTTTCATCATGCTCCTGGGTTAAGGGGAATCCTGCTACCCAATCGAACCGAATTCGGCCCGCCGACTATCTAAAGCGCGAGGCGGATCTTTCGCCGAGTGAGGAAAGCGGCGATGGCCAGCATAAAGCAGGTAAAGACGATCGATTTCGCGACGCCTTGCCACCCCGAGTGGAAAAGCGCGCCGAAGAAGGTTATCCCGACGGCGCCGAGCATCTCCCAGTAGTCGGGGAGGAGATAAGTGGTCAGCGTATTGGAGCCGGCGGGGCGGAAAGCGAAGGCCCACCCGGTCTTTTTTCTCACATCGCACACCCAGTAGAGCAACGCGAAGGCGGCCACCGCGAAGGCGATGGTGAAGAGGCACCAGGTGGGGGTGGCGCGGATCTTGGAGATGCCGAGCGGTTTGAGCAGGTATCCCGCAATCAGCGCGGCGACCGAAAAGGTCAGAGCGGGAACAAGCTTCTGGCGGAAGGTCTGGAAGCGCCTGGCCTGCATAAAGATGACGGTGGTGACGATGCCGGCCATGATCAGGCTGGCGGAGGAGCCGTTGCCCCAGGGCCACTGGTAGCCGCGGAGGGTCCGCTGAAAGCTCAGCCAATGCGCTGCCGTGGCAGAGTGCCTGGCGGCCATGGCGATGAATGGTGCGGTCGTGACCGCGTTCCAGGTGACCAGCGCGATCAGCCAAAGGAGCGGCGTGATCAGCCAGCGGCGGAACGGGATATAGAGCAGGCAAACGGCAAAGTAGGCGTAGCCGATAAGGCCCAGGATCTCGGGGTAGCTTCCGTCGATCCAGTGCACCTGGCCATCGGGGCCGGTACGCCGGAACAGGGCATACATGACGATGACCATCAGGGCGCCTACGACGCGGAGGATCGTATGCCAGAGGGGGCTGCCGTTCTTGCCGGGGTAGACACTGAGGAAGAGCGAGCAGCCGAGAACCCCGAGGAACTCCCAGAGGTGCGGGCCGATGACCATCCGGTTGGGATCGGCCATCTCCCCGTTGGCAAGGATGAGGCCAAGGATGACCAGGGAGGCGGAACGGACGAAAACATGCCCCCAAAGCGACAGCTGCGAAGGGTTTTTGCGCAGCCGGGCGTTGATCGCAATGGGCAGCGACATGCCTACTAAAAAGAGGAAGACGGGGAAGACCATGTCGACGTAGGTCATCACGTCCCAGCTGGCTTTGGCATGGAAAGTCCACCAGGGCAGGTTTCGGGTTCCATCCAGGTCGTTCACGAAGATCATGACGGCGAGCGTGATGCCGCGGAAAATATCGATGGACTGGATACGGGTGACGATGGACTCACCAGCTCCGTCAATGGAAATGTGCTGCGGATTGGTGACGGCTGCTGTGCTCATGACACCTCGCAAGGGATGGAAAGAGTATAAGCGTGCGGGACCGCCCGAAGCATATTGACCCGCACACTCTCAGCTCCGCCCATACCCACGGATATACTGCGCTCATGCGCAAATGCACCTTGTTCGCATTCGCGGTTCTGTCCTGTACGGTCGCCCGTGCCCAGGATATGCATCCACAGGACTACACCTTATCGTTGCCGGCTCATCCGGGCCGTCTCCACCTGGAAGCGCCCACCTTCAAGATAGTAGAAGCTTCGGCTAAACCTGACGGAAATGAGTTTGGATTGCGAGGGCAGAACCCGGACGCATCCGTCAGCCTGCTCGTCTTCCTGTTTCGCATTCCCGAAGAGGCGCCTTTAACGAGTGCGAAATGCCGGGACTCTATGCTCGACCACGCCCAACATGCTGATCCGAGCATGCACATTCAACTGGAGAAGGTTCTTCCTGCAGGCAACATACCTCTTGCACTTGCGCATTATTTCGAGAACGCCTCCCAGCAGCATGTGGTCCGCGCTTTCGTAGCCAAGGGTGATCTTTGCTCCGATATCGAGTTTTCGAGCAGACAAGAACTCACGGCGGACGTGCCTGATATCAAAGCTATCCTTGCTTCCGTCACCTTCGATCCAGAAGCGAGGCCATCGTTCCGCGAGGTATTCGCTTACGCGACGGTTCTCTTCGATCACAAGATGGTGAAGGCGGCCGCTCCCATTTACGAGCAGTCGCTCAGTCTACTTCCTGCAGAGGAAGCAGCAGCAAAGTGGAGAAGAATCTCAACCGATCAGGCCGTGATGGCGTATGGCATGTCAGGCGATATCGCGAAAAGTCGTTCCCTGCTTGCGACCGCCATAAGGCTGGACCCTCAGTACCCCATGAATTACTACAACCTGGCCTGTGCCGATGCGGAGGAAGGCGATGCCAGCGGCGCAAGGCTTCATCTGCAGCAATCTTTCGCCCGAAGGGAAAATGTTATACCAGGAGAATCACTCCCGGATCCAACCCAGGATGATTCGATTCTGAAGCTCAGGAACGACAAGTCTTTTTGGCTCTTCGTCGAGTCTTTACAGAAAGATCGCTAGAGTTGTGATTGCCATTTCGCTCAGGCGCATACTCACGAGTCTCCAGCGATTTCAGGACTCAGGCGAGCAACTGCCTGAAAACTTTCCCGGGAAGTTCGTTCACTTCAGGCTAAGATCCTTTACTCAATCGTTGGCTGTCTAAATCCCCGATCACGATAATCGGGAGCGAGACTCGTGGCAGATCATCACCGTTTCAAGCTTGAACTTAGGCACTGTCCTTTTCGTATGATCAATCATGGCCAAAGAACAATTCGATATCAACCAACAAATAGCCGAGCTTTTGCGCCGGAATAGGCAACTCACTCGGCGTGTAAACGTCCTTTTCACTTGTTCAATTGCAGCGACAGCGTTCTTAGCCCTCTTGTTTTACGGGAACGGCCTGAAGGATGTTCGAACCGACAGCAATGGCGTGGCCCGCCTGAGGGGCTTAGCAATTGTGGATGCAAATGGCAAGACTCGTGTTCGGCTTGAGGCACCCTACCAGAACCAGTGATTATGGGTGTTCAGCGTAAGCGCGACGATTCTGTCTCAGGTGTAATGATCTATGACGCACTGGGGAACGAGCGTGGTGGATATGTCACGGATAACTCGGTTGGAAACGCTTTTCTCACACTTGACAGCAATATTGGCCAAGAAGTCACGCTCGTCGCATATCCGAATGGAGGTGCAGAGTTCGGAATAAATGACGATCAAAGGGACAAGGCTGTCCTCTCAGCTCTCAAATCTGGCCCTCTGCTACGGCTCGTACAGAGCGGCAAGATCATTTTTGAACAACCACCGGTTAGCAGACCCAAGCCATAGAAACCGTCTCATTTACGGAAGGTCGAGTAGTCGGGTTGCAGATACCGCCTGCAAAGTCGGATTATCGGTAAGTTCCCCAGCCGGAGGAGCCGCGCAGGAGCAAATTACCGAAAATCCCGTTTCACGGGATGTGTCGCCCGGTCTGAACGACCGCCATGTCCAGATAGCGGATTCTCCGACCCAAATGATGAGTCTCGCGTCTACGAGAATTGGCCGCTATCAGAGTTTTGCGGCTTCCGCTGCTCTCATTGCAGCCGCATCTGGCTTTCCCATGGCCGTGAGCACCCGAGCGTGAAACATGAGCAGGCCCTTCAGTGTTCTCGAGTATTCAAAGCTCAATTCGCGCCCTGCCGGGCTATTCAAACCGTCGCGTTCATAGCTCTCGGCCTTATCTAAATCCCGATCTGCACTGTCTAAATGACCAGCAAACGCCTCCGCTTGTCCTCGCACCCCATAGGCTGCGCTGCTGCCCGAGGCATCGTCATGGCCCAACAGAACCACCGCCACAGCTTTATCGCCCACCTGAATCGCATCTTGGTATTTCTTCACCTGTATCAACGAAGTTGTGTAGAAGACGTAGGCTGCCCGGCGCGTAATAAAGTGCGTCTTGGGATCGTACATATCCGCCTCGTCTGCCACCTTCCTGCAGGCAATGACTGCATTCTCTGAGTCGTGTTTGCCGACCAGGTTCCGGCACTCTCGATCGAGAGCCATATACGATTGCGAGATGCCCTCGTCGGGTGGCGCTTTCGCCGTAACGGTAACATCTTGAGCGTACGGCAGGCTGTGAGATGCAAAGATGAATAGTGCTGAGACTAGGAGCCGCGCCTTCATGGACTCGATCTTAACAACAAGCATCGGCCTCACCGTCCTGGCAGGTCGCCGTCTATTTACCCACGGGGTTCTGGGACAAGTTCCTTAAAAGTCCCGGGTTTCCGGTAACTCCCCCCTTTCCAGGGAGCCATGGCCGGGCAACTTACTGAAACCCCGTTTTCATGGAGCTACGTTTTCAAAGAGAGTCCGCAGTGCAAACACTTGGACGAGAAATCGTTGTGAAACCAGGCTTTCTGCATGAGGGGCTTACCGCAATTAGGGCATGGCCAAAGCCGCACTCGCCGTACAGAATAAGCGATACCTACCATTCAGGCTGCGACGACGATGAAAAGGGAATACCGGGAGTGGCTCACCCGTAGGAAGAGGTCTGAAATCAGCAGAACGCCCGGGAGAAATCCCCAGGTGAGCCAGTTGCGGACAAGACGCCAACGTTTCAACCCGGACAATCCGAGATCGCTTTCACTCATGATGTTGGAATCGTAAACGACAACCCTTCCAGCATATCTTCCTGAAAAATCGGGTTTCCGGTAGCTTGCTAGCCCGCTATTTCCAAAGCCGCTCTAGTTCGGTGTCGGCAGCTCGGCCGAATCAACCACAATCACATCGACCGGCTCCTTTGTCTTATCAAGCTTGAGGCCAAGCTGTTCCTGCAATGCGGTGAGAAGCGAAGGCGCCGACGATTCAGACTTCCCTTCACGATCGTACCCGGGAGGCGTGGAACCCATCGTTGGGTCCGGGGTCCACTTGAGCGTAAAGTCGAATTTCCCTTTAAGCTCTGTCTTGTCAATCACGATTCGTCCTCCTACCTCTGGGAGTGCAGACAGGTCCCTTGCAAGATCTGCCATCGTCACGCCATTGTCCTTCCAGTTTCCCGGCGACCCTTCTGCACTCTCCGGGCCATCCTCTCCGACCCTCGCCGATGGCTTCATCTTCAATCCGCTTTTCTCCCGAACCAGCGCATAGACACCAAGCCGCCTCATCTCATGATGTGTTCGCAGCTTGAACCTGTCGGCAAGCAGTGCCCGAACCATGCTCTGCTCGACGCGAATCTGTTCTTTCGACGGTATGTTTCCGAAAGAGAAAGCACGCGCTGTCTCTTCATCGCACTTAGCCTCGATGTCGAATTTTGCTGAAACGATCCACTTCGGACCGCCAACGATTCGCTGGTCGACGTCGTAATAGCCAAAGTCTTGCGCAGATTCGATGAGCTCTTTCAACGTCTGCGACTTTGCCTGAAACGAGCCGCCAGTGCTAAAGCCAATGCTTCCATCATCTTCAGCCCGGTTGGGATCGCTCGGCTTGATGGTGGCCGCAATGAATGTGGGGGATGACGAAGCGAGCGCCTGCGCTCCACAAAGTGGCGTCATCGAGCCTAGCAGCGCAAAAACGATCCAACCGACTACAATCAGCGGCAGCCCTTTACTCCTCCTGGGTTCGGGTTTCCCCACAGGAAATTTTCGCACATCGAGTCCCTGGAAAGAGATGAACGCGATGCGCCTACGATGTCGGGCTTCGGAGTAAGTTGCCCGTGACGCCCCCGAAGGCGCTTCTCGGCTCCTTCCCGGACCGGGGGGGTGGAACCCTCTTTCTCCTACTCCCCTAAGCATATTGACCCGCACACCCTCGGCTCCTCCCATAGAGTTCTACAATCAAAGCTCTAGTAGGGTCTAGTGGGGTCCGGGAGTATTGGGCATGCGCAGGCAAAGAGCGTACAGCCGCCAGATCCTGGTCCGAAATCGTAGTGCGAAACGTAGTCCTATTGAAGGAGAGCATGAAGCCAGCAATGCATTCCAGCGTCACCGCCACCGCCGGGTCGATTGCCCCTAGCTCGAGTGCTGCCCCCACGGCAAGCCTGGACTTCGGCCCGGCTAATCCGTTTTATGCGCCCAGCACCTTGCCATTCCAAGCGCCACTCTTCGACAAAATTCAAGACGCCGATTATCAGCCGGCGATTGAGGCGGGCATGGCGCAACAGCTGGCGGAAATCCAGGCCATTGCGGGCAATCCGGACCTGCCTACGTTTGAGAACACCCTGGTCGCCATGGAGAAGAGCGGCCGGCTGCTCGATCGCGTGACCTCGGTCTTCGACACGGTGACCAGCGCCAACACCAACCCGGCTTTGCAGCAAGTGCAGGAAGCCGTAGCGCCTAAACTCGCCGCGCACTATGACGCGATGTATCTGGATATCCTTCTCTACCAGCGCGTGGAAACCATCTATCAACAGCGCGACTCGCTCAAACTGGACGCCGAATCGCTGCGGTTGGTGGAGGTGTATCATCGTCAGTTTGTGCATGCCGGGGCAAACCTCTGCGATGCGGACAAGAGCCAGCTCAAGCAGATCAACGAAGAGATATCGACTCTGGAAACGGTTTTCAGGACAAAGCTGCTGGCGGCCACCCAGGATGCCGCTTACCCCACGACCAGCAAAGACAAACTGGCGGGACTTGACAGCGCGGAGCTAACCGCAGCCGCGGGGGCGGCGGAGCGCAAAAAACAAGAAGGCTGGGTGTTGACGCTGCAGAACACCACACAGCAGCCTTACCTCGCAAGCCTGAAGGACCGGGCAACACGCCAGGACGTGTTTGAGCATTCCTGGAACCGCGCGGAGTGCGGCGGAGCGAACGACACGCGCGCAACCGTCACCCGATTAGTCGAGTTGCGGGCGGAGAAGGCAAAACTGCTGGGGTTCGAGAATTTTGCGGCATGGAAGCTGGTGGATCAAATGGCCAAAACCCCCGCAGCCGCGATCGGGTTCCTGGATGCGCTGGTTGCCCCAGCGATCGCCAACGCGGCCGGAGAAGCCCGTGCCATCCAACTCTTGATGGACGCCGACAACCCGGGCGAGACATTGCAGCCCTGGGACTGGGACTACTACGCGAAGCAGGTCCGCAAGGCCAAATACGATCTCGATGAAGCGCAACTCAAGCCATTCTTCGAACTGAACCAGGTGCTGCTCCATGGCGTCTTCTACGCCGCGAATCAACTGTTTGGGCTGACATTCAAGGAGCGGACGGACTTACCTGTGTATCACCCGGAGGTTCGGGTGTACGAGGTGATGGAGGCGGATGGGCAACCGCTGGCGTTGTTCTACTGTGATTGGTTCAAGCGAGACAACAAGAACGGCGGCGCCTGGATGAGCAACCTGGTCGGCCAATCGAAACTGCTAGGCACACTGCCGGTCATTTACAACGTGGGCAATTTCAGCAAACCTGCCGCGGCAGAACCGGCACTCATCAGCTTCTCCGACGTGACAACGATGTTTCATGAATTCGGTCACGCGCTGCACGGGATGCTGTCAAACGTTGCGTATCCGAGCTTATCCGGAACCTCGGTGGCACGGGATTTCGTCGAGTTCCCTTCCCAGTTTTACGAGCACTCGGCGACGGATCCTGCGATTTTCAGCAACTACGCGAAACACTATAAAACCGGGGAGCCGATGCCCCCGGAGTTAATGGCTAAACTCAACCAGACCAGAACTTTCAACCAGGGCTATGGGCTGACGGAGGTTCTAGCGGCGGCGGAGCTCGACATGCAGTGGCACACGCTGAGCGCCGGCAGGCGGGTCGAGAACACCGGCGCATTCGAGAAAGAGGCGTTACGCAAGACCGGTCTCGCGATCAGCTACGTGCCGCCGCGCTACCGGTCCACGTACTTTTCGCATATCTGGTCGACTGGGTACGCGGCAGGCTACTATGCGTACCTATGGAGCGAGATGCTCGATGAAGATGGGTACCAGTGGTTCCTGGAGCACGGTGGCCTGAACCGAGCAAACGGGGACCGCCTTCGGCGCATGGTTCTCGCGCGTGGCAACAGCGAAGATCCGGGTGCGATGTACAAGGCCTGGCGGGGCGCCGACCCGAGCGTCCAGCCGATGCTGAAGCGACGGGGCTTGAAAGATTCGGGAGAAACGAAGTAACCGGCCATTTTTCTTAACGGCGTGCAGAAAAACTTTGCAGGAAGGGCACGGCTTTAGAGGGTGTGTGAGAACTGGAGTTCAGGAAGTTTCCCTGCCACGAATTCGGGTGCCCCATACCCCCGGATTTCCTGTGAAGGGCAGATGGGGCAACTCACTTCATGCGGCTTTCCTTAATGAAAGCCGCACACGCGACACTGGCTGGCGCTGCGTACAGGAAATCCGGGTATCTCGCGTTCTTTGCGAGATGTGGGAAATTCACAGCTGCTTCCTGCCAGCTCTTGGAAATTTCGATGGATCCCTGAGGTTTGCAAACCGTCAAGGTCCGTGAATTTCCCACATCTCGCAAAAGAACGCGATATATGGGGCACCCGAATTCGTGGAAGGGAAAACTTCCCAAAATCTCGGGTTTACGCGTGCGGAAAAACATTTGAAGGCGCCCTGGTGCGGTGAACTTCCCGTTCGCTGGTTCCGTATCTGAGGATGACAGGAACCAGCGACCAGGCAATAGAATTCGGTCACAAGACGGAGGAACCTTGACAAAAAGGCAGAAGCATTTGGTGACGTTTGCAGCGGCGGCCATCGCCCTGTTCATGGCGATGATCATGGCGTTCGATGGTAGGCCGGCACGAGCGGCGGAGAAACTGCCACCGGCCAAGCCGCTGGTGGTGCCGACGTTGCCGTTCGAAAAGTTCACCCTCCCCAACGGTCTCGAAGTCATCTTGTATGAGAACCATAAGCTGCCGTTGGTCGCGGTCGATCTCTGGTATCACGTTGGACCAGTGAACGAAAAGGTAGGCCGAACGGGCTTCGCCCATTTGTTCGAGCACATGATGTTCGAGGGCTCGGAGCACGTGGGCGAGAAGGCTCACTTCAAGTACCTGGAAGGCGCAGGCGCGACCGATATTAACGGAACCACAAGCTATGACCGCACCAACTATTTCGAGACCCTGCCGAGCAACCAGCTGGAACTGGCCTTGTGGCTGGAGAGCGACCGCATGGGCTTCCTGTTGGAGACCCTGGACCGGGCGAAACTGACCAACCAGCGCGACGTCGTTCGTAACGAGCGGAGGCAGGGCGAAGGAACCCCGTATGAACTGGCGGACGAGGCGGTCGGGCACCTGTTGTTCCCGAAGACGCACCCCTATTACGGAAACGTGATCGGCTCTCACGCCGATATCGAAGCAGCCAGATTGAACGATGTGCGGGACTTTTTCCAGCACTATTACACGCCGAACAATGCCAGCGTAGCCATTGCGGGGGACTTTGACCGGGCGACGGTGAAGGCCCTGGTGAACAAGTATTTCGCGCCGGTCCCTCGCGGACCGGAGGCAGAAAAGCCGGTGGTGTCGACCCCGCCTATCGAGAGCGAGCGACGCGAGACGATAACCGACACGGTGCAACTGCCGCGGGTTTCCGTCGCGTGGTTGACCCCGGAAGCATTCAAGCCGGGAGATGCGGAAGCGGATTTCTTCATCAAGGTTTTGGGCGGGGGCAAGACCAGCCGGCTGTATCGCAAGCTGGTGTACGAGCAGCAGATCGCGCAGAGCGTGAAGTGCGCAAACGAGTCGCTCACGGTCACCTCGATGGCGCAGTGCGATGTGGTTGCGCGTCCGGGCGTGAAGCCGGAAAACCTGGAGGCAGCCATCGATAAAGAGATCACTTCACTTCGCGATCAGGGACCGACGCAAGCTGAGTTGGACGGCGCACGCACGGAATACCTCACGACCAAAATAAGAGGGCTGCAGCGGCTGGGCGGATTTGGCGGCGTAGCCGACATGATGGATCGCTACAACCAGTATCTCGGCGACCCGGGATATCTGCCCAAAGACATCGCACGCTACCAGGCGGTAACGACCGATTCGGTACGTGCGCTCGCGCAAAAAGTATTCGCCAAGAATCAGCGGGCCGTCGTCTACGCAGTGCCCGGAAAGAAGGTCATCGACGATGTACCGCGTAGTCCTGAAGATACGGATGCGCATGTAACCGTAAAGCCCCCCTATGCGCAGGAGTTTGAGACCGCGCAGAATTGGCGAAAAGATGCGCCGCCAGCCGGGCCGTCCCCGGAATTGCATCTGCCGGTACCCAAACAATTCGCATTGAAGAACGGCCTGAAGGTCTACCTTGTAGAGGAGCATACGCTGCCGGTGATCAGCGCGGCGCTGGTGAACCTGGCGGGGAGCGAAGAGAACCCTGCGGACAAGCCGGGGCTGGCGGCCTTTACCGCGCGGATGTTGACCGAGGGAACAAGAAACCGCAGTTCGGTGGAACTGGCGGATGATGTGGATTCCATCGGAGCGCAATTGATGTCGACGGCCACTGCGGATCAGGCGGGGGCCAGCGTAGGCGTGCTCAGTAATAACACGCCGGCCGCATTCGCCCTGCTCGCGGATGTGAGCCTGCGTCCAGCTTTCCTGGGAGAGGAAGTGGAGCGGATCCGCAAGCAGCGGCTGGTGGCGATCCAACAGGAGGGCGATCAACCAACGGCCACGGCGGTGCGCGTAGGGGTAAGGGCCGTCTACGGAAACACGCCCTATGGGTATCGCGATATCGGTACGATCGCTTCCGTAAAGACCATCACACGCGCGGAGTTAGAGCAGTTCTGGAGCGAACATTATGCGCCCGCCGATGCGGCGCTGTTCCTGGCCGGGGATGTGACGGAGGAGGACGCGCGGCAGCTGGCGGAGAAGTACTTCGGCGGCTGGACCGCGACCGGTGAGACAAAAGCGCCGCAGATGCCTCAGGCCCCGGCGGCGTCCCCGCGGCGAGTGATCATCGTGGATAAGCCAGGATCTCCGCAGACGGCGTTGCTCGCGTTTGGCCCCGGAGTACCGCGGTCGACTCCGGATTACCCCGCGGTCAACGTGATGAACAGCGTGCTGGGAGGGCTCTTCTCCAGCCGGATCAATATGAACTTGCGGGAGAAGCACGGCTATACCTATGGGGCATTCTCGGAGTTCCTTTTCCGTCGCGGAGAAGGACCCTTCATTGCCGGTGCACAGGTACGCACCGATGTGACGGGCCCAGCGGCACACGAGCTCTTTGGTGAGCTAAACCGTATGCGCACCGATCCGGCGACGGCGGATGAACTGCGGTTGGCCAAAGAAAATGCATTGCGTTCGCTACCGGGGAATTTTGAAACAGTTGCCGATACGGGGCAGTTGATGTCAGAAATCTTCACCTACAACTTGCCGGCTAACTACTATGAAACGCTGCCGCAGCAGTATGCGGCGGTCACCGCAGCGGAGGTGGAGAAGGCAGCCCAGGACCACGTGCATCCGAACGACCTGATCGTGGTTGCGGTGGGAGATCGAGCCAAGATCCAACCACAGCTGGAGAAGCTGGATCTGGGACCAATCGAGCTGCGCGATGAGAGCGGAGATCCGGTGAAGCAGTGATCGTGGTGGGCTTGCCAGGGCCGAATACATAGGGACGTACGCCGGTGTTTCTTTAGGCTACGTACCCCGAGGTCGCGCTGCCACTCAATGCGCTGCGCCCAGGATTTCATCTTGGGTTATTTTCGGGCAGACTTCCCCAAATTAGGTTTTGGTCCAAGCCTCGTGTTTTTTGTTTTGTATCAGGGCACGACTTCAGCCGTGCCGTAAAGGGGCTGAGAAAGCTCGGGCTTAGAGTCTGCGTGAGAACTCCAAAAAGCCGCAGGACTGGACGGGTGCCCCACGTTCGCCCCAGCGTACGTGGGACGACAACGATATGTTTCAAATGCTTTCCGCCGGCTCAACCACAACGGTTGGGCTTTCCCGGATTTCCTGTGAAGCTTGTGGGCGTTGATACACTTCATGCGGCTTTCCTTAATGAAAGCCGCACACGCGGTCGTGTCCAGCGCAACGTACAGGAAATCCGGGTCGCCCATCTTTTTCGTCCCACGTACGCTGGGGCGAACGTGGGGCACCCGTCCAG
>Ga0182015_10006223_pt1 | contig 12071 bp, 6 predicted proteins | sample 712P3MmetaG_FD_120478 | JGI IMG/M metagenome (GOLD analysis project Ga0182015, IMG submission 120478) | Permafrost microbial communities from Stordalen Mire, Sweden - 712P3M metaG | ecosystem: Environmental > Terrestrial > Soil > Wetlands > Permafrost | place: Sweden: Stordalen | collected...
GCAGCAGGCTCGCCACATTAACGCACGCAATCACCAGCAGCAGTCCTGCCCCCGCCAGCAGCGTCAGCAAAATCGGCCGCACCTGCCCAACAATCAGCCCCGACAACGGCGCCACGTGCGCACTCTGTCCCTGATTCGATCCCGGATACTGAATCTCCAGCTGTGCCGCAATCTTTTTGAAATCGGCCTGCGCCTTCTCGACCGTCACGCCATCGCGCAGCCGCCCCACCGCATACAGGTTGTGACAGCTCCTTCGCTGCTCGCATTCGCCCTTGTTCCCCAGCGGCGTCCACAGTTCCGCATTCGACCGCGGCTGAAACGCAAAGTTCTGCGGCAGCACCCCCACAATCGTGTACGGATCGCCGCTCAGGCTCACCGTTTGCCCGATTACATCGCGCCGCCCGCCGAACCGCTGCATCCACGTCCCGTACTCCAGCATCACGACCTTCGCCGCGCCCGGCTTGTCTTCCCCAGGACGAAAATCCCGCCCCAGCACTGGCTGCACTCCCAGTGTGTGGAAGAACCCGTCGCTCACCCGCCCCGCCGCTACCGGAGCCGACACCGAGCCGACCCGCAACAGATAGCCCGTACCGCTGTACGCGTCGAGCGAGCTCAGCGTTTTGTTCATCCGCTGCCAGTCCTCAAAATCCGCGCGCGACAGATTCGACCGCGGAAATGTCGACGACTTCTCCGCCACATCCACCAGCCGATTCGGCTGCGCATACGGCAGCGGCTCGATCATCGCCGCGTCCACAAACCCGAAAATCGCCGTGCTCGCCCCGATCCCCAGCGCCAGCATCAGAATCGCCGTCACAGCAAATCCAGGATTCTTCCTCAGCTGCCGCACCGCAAACCGCATATCCTGCGCCACCGTCTCTGCGCGAAATCCCACCACCTCATGGCTCCGCTCGCGCATCCGCATAGCATTGCCAAACTGCCGCATTGCCGCGAACTGCGCGGCCTCCGGAGTCATCCCCTCGGCTTCAAGCTTCTTCGCCATCTGCTCCCGGTGGAACGCCATCTCCTCATCCAGTTCCCCGGCAAACGTCTCGCGCCCGAGCAGAACCTTCACTTTTCTCCACCAGCGACCCACAGCGTTCATAAGGTCCCCCTCGGAATCGCACAGCGCGCGATTCCGCCATAATCCGCCAACCATAGACCACCTATGGATAGAAAATCAACGTCTTTGTGACGAACCAGGACAGTTCGCCCGCAAGCCAGCAGCTGGGCTGAGAGCTAACGGTTAAAAGCTAGTTGGTCCTCAGCGCCACCAGGGGATCAATCCGCGAAGCCCTTCTCGCCGGCAAATACCCCGCCACCAAAGCCACCACCACCAGCAACAACACCATCCCCGCATACGTCGCCAGATCCGTCGCCTCCGTACCAAACAGCAGCGACTGGATCATCCGCGCCGCGCCGTACGACGCCACTGTCCCCGCCGCAATCCCCACCAGCACCAGCCACAGCGTCTTCCAAAGCACCGCGCGCTGCACCCGTCCGCGGCTCGCGCCCAGTGCCATCCGGATTCCAATCTCCTGCGTCTGCCGCGTCACGCCGTACGCAATCACGCCATAAATTCCCAGCGATGCCAGCAGCAATCCCAGTCCCGCAAAAATCCCCACCAGCAGCATGAAAAACTGCCGCGGCGAATTCGCCCGAGCCACAATCGCCTTCATCGGACGAAATTCCGCCGCCGGCTGCGTTGGATTCAGCTCCCGCAACGTATGCAGCACAGTCCCAGCCAGCGAACTCGGTTCTACACTCGATCGCACCACCAAATCCGCATCGTTCGGCCCCTGCTGCGTGATCGGGTAATAAATCTGCCAGCCCGGATCTCCCTCCACGTTATCCGCGTGAATGTCGTCCACCACGCCCACTACGCGGCAATCCCCGCCATTCGCCTGCAGAATCCTTCCCATCGGATCCTCGCCCGGCCAATAAACCTGCGCCGCCGATGCGTTGATCATCACCACCTTCTCGCTCGTCGGGCCATCGTCCCAGGTAAAATCCCGCCCGTGCAGCCGCATTCCCATCGCCCCCACATATCCCGGCGAGACGACATACACCAGCGGTCCGTGCAGCGTGCCCTCAGGAAACACCTTACCTTTTGGCGTTGGCGTTCCCCACGCGCGGTTCCGCCCCAGTGGCAGATAATCCGCGATCCCCGCCGCCTTCACGCCCGGCAGCGCCCCCACCCGCGTCAGTATCTCCCGGAAAATCACGCCCCGCTTCACCGCTCTCGCATCGTCCGTCGGCGCGGTGTCGTCGTACTCCACCCGTATCGATGCGGCATGATCCGGCTGGAATCCCAAATCCACATCCAGCACCTTCAGAAAACTTCGCAACAACAAACCCGCGCCCACCAGCAGCACGCACGCCAGCGCCACCTCCGCAATCACCAGCACGGAGCGCACCGCCTCGTGTTTCCGCCCCGCACTCGACCCATGCCCGGAATCCTTCAGCGCCTCCTGCAAATTCCCGCTCGCCATTCTCAATCCGGGGAACAACCCAAACAGCAACGCTGCCACCACCGCAATCAGCACCGTCCAGGCCAACGCCTCACCATCGATATGCAGCGTGCTCAGCAGCGGTAGTGCCAGCGATCCCTGATGCGCCAGCCACATCACCAAACCCCACGCCAGCCCAAATCCCAGCGCCGCTCCCGCTGCGGAAAGAATCAGGCTCTCCGTCAGCAACTGCCGCACCATTCGCCCGCGGCTCGCGCCCAGCGCGCTCCGCATCGCAAACTCCTTACCCCGTGCCGCCGACCGCGCCAGCAGCAAATTCGAAAGATTCACGCAGGCGATCAGCAAAATCATCCCCACCGCCGACCACAATACGATCAGCGATCGCCGCAGCCGCCCGCTCACGTAATCCTTCAGCGTCCGCAGCTCCATCGAGACGCCATGCTTGTTCACATATTGCCCGCACGTCTGCGGATACTTAATGTTCCAGCACAACTTCGGCACAACGATATTCGCCTCTGCCTGCGCCTGCCCCACCGTCACTCCCGGCTTCAGCCGCCCCATCATCGTTACAATGTTGCCCCACATCCGCTCATCGTCGAGAATCTCCGGCACAATCAAATCCACCTTCGACCCCGGCGAAAACACCGCGCCAAAATCGAAACTCGCCGGCAGCACACCCACTACCGTCACCGGCTGCCCGTTCAGATCGATCTCCTTCCCCACAATCGCCGGATCGCCAGCGAACTGCCGCTTCCAGTACGGATACTCGAGCAGCGCCACCGGTTGCGCTCCTTTGCGCATCTCCTCCGCTGTGAACAGCCGTCCCATCGCCGGCTGCACGCCCAGCACTTCGAAGAAGTTCCCGATCACCTCCATCCCCGTCGCAGGCTGCGGCTCACCGCGTCCCGTTAGCCGATAATTGTCCGGGCTCGTGAACGCCATATATCCCGTCACGTCCTGGTACGACTTGGTCTGCGCCTTGAACTCCTCATACGCATCGGCGGAGTAAGTCGCGCACGACAACCCGCACTTATAAGGCGGTGGCGCAATCCACATCAGTTGCTGCGACTCGGGAAACGGCAGCGGCCGCAGCAAAATCGTGTTCACCACGCTGAACACCGCGACATTCGCCCCAATTCCCAGCGCCAGAATCAGCACCGCGACCGCGGTGAAACCCACATCGCGCCCCAGCGTGCGGAACGTGTAGCGCAAATCTTGCCCCAGCACATCCAGAAACGGCAATCCCCGCGCCTCCCTCTGCTTCTCCCGCGCCTGCTGTACGCCGCCGAATCGCACCATCGCCTGCCTCCTCGCCTCATCCGGCGTCATACCGCGCCGCAGATTCTCTTCCACCGCCATCTCCAGATGCGAAGCCATCTCCGCATCCAGATCCTCATCCAGTGGCGCTTTCCGAAAAAACGCCCGCCCCCGATTCATCCATTCCCGCAAAAATCACCCCTCATCCCGCTCCACAGCCCTGGCAGTTCGCTGGATTTGGCTGGCCGCCCGCTCACTTTTGGCTCGCAGTTCGCTAGCGCTGCCCTGCACTGCTTTCCGAACGCCGAACGCTGAACGCTGAACGCTCGTCTATTCCCTGTTCTCTATTCCCTGTTCCCTGTACTCAGCACTCGCCCCATAACCGCCGACAATCTCTGCCAGTACTCCGCATCCTCCGCCAGCTGTTTCCGCCCGCGTTTCGTGATCGAATAAAACTTCGCCTTCCGGTTGTTATCCGACACGCCCCACTCCGCGTCGATCCATCCCCTCTGCTGCAGCCGCACCAGCGACGCGTAAATCGTCCCCTGGTTCAGCAGCACCTCATCCCCGCTCACCTGCTCGATGCGCCGCGCGATCCCGTACCCGTGCTGTTCGCCCATCGCCGCCAGCGTCTGCAGAACCATCAGGTCCAAAGTCCCCTGCAGCAAATCCAGCTTCGAATCCCCCATCCCGTCTCTCCCCAAACCGCTCCTGTGTTATGCCCACAGGAGACAAACCTGTGGCCCCACCACAGAAGCCCATACGCACCCCTGCAGCCATCAGTTCCCAGCTTGTTGAGAATTATTTCCGCCGCGGAGAAGCGACCAGCCACCGGCTACACACTACCCGCTCTTCCCTGTACCCTGCACCCTGTAACCTGTTCCCTATTCCCTGCTCTTCAGCACCGCAACGACTTCCGCTTCTTCCCCACCCGCCCCGCCTTCTCCATCTTCGCGATATACGCCGTCGCCACCGGAACCTGGCAAGCCGTTTCCCCCACATCCACCGACACGTCTCCAATCTTCGCCGCCGCCGCTTTCGCCTCCGCCAGCAGCGCCTTCACATATCCGCCCACCGAAATCACAAACACATTCATCGTGTATCGTTCGCGGTTTTTCGCCTTGTGAATTTCCTTCACCACCCGCGCCAACAGCTTCTTCAACTCCGCCAGATCCAGTTCCTCATCCGCCCGCGTCGCCACCAGCCCCGACCACGTCGCCCACCCCGCAGACGCCACATGCTCCTTCTTCGACTCAATCCACTTCAACGCACACGCCCGCGCCTCAGGATTCTCCACCGTCACCCACGGCACCGTGTATTCCGCGATCATCGACATGCTCGCCGCGCCCTCCGCCCACGCATCCAGCTCCTCCCGCGTCATCTTCTTCCCATCGGCAACCATCCCCGCCAAATACTTCGCTTCGAAGATCCCCGTCGCGTATAGATCCAGCGCCAGCGCCTGCTCACCGCGCAGCTTCTTCGCGGCCAACTTCATATCTGCGACGCTCACCCCCAACGTCTTCTCCGCCGGCATCCCATGCCGCGCATACGTCGCCCGTGTCTTCTCTTTCCCCTTCGCCCGCAGCTCCTTCACCACCCCATCGACCGTCGCCATCCCGACCCTCTCTTTCTCTCCTATGAAGTTGTGCTCCCCATTTTGCCCCAACTCCGTTCCCTGTTCCCTGGTACCATCGCTTCAACCTCCTCCGAGGACTCCAGCCCCGATGCCTGCGCTTCCCTGGTTCCCAGCCCGGTTCCCTGCCTGGTCGCCCGTCAGTCTGCGTCGCGCAGTGCTGCTGCTCTGCATCGTCGTCCCGCTGACGCCCACGGCCCAAACCTACACCCCCCCAACCCCGCCAATTCTCCGCTATCACTTCGGCGACAACGCGGGCTTCTCCAGCCCCGCTCTCGACGACAGCGCCTGGCCCACCGCCCCCAATGGCCAAATCCCCATCCCACCCTTCCATTCCGATGGATACATCTGGATCCGCGTCCGCGTCCCCGTCCGCCCCGACGCCGAGTCCCCCCACGCTGTCCTTCTCGATGGCAACGAGAACCAATGGATGGCCGACGAACTCTACGTCAACGGCACCCTCGTCGGTCAACAAGGTTCCTTAGCACCAAACCCCGTCATCGCTCCCGCCGCTGAACCTGCCGTCTTCGGCCTTCCCCTCGGAACTGTAACCCCAGGCGCCACCGCCCTAATCGCGCTCCGCGCCTGGTACATCCCTGGAGCCCGCGTCTCCGGCTCTACCGCCCAGCTCCGTTTCACCATCGATTCCAATCGGTTCGCGCGTCTCGCCCGAGTCGCGCGTCATGAGCGAACGCTCATCTCCCTCGGACCCGAGCTCGGCGCCAATCTCCTCATCACCTGCTTCGGCCTCGGCCTCCTCCTCCTCTGGCGCGGCGGCGGTGGTCGCGACATCCTCCTCTGCTCGGCATTGCTCCTTCTCTACGCCCCCATCGCCATCGTCTTCAGCCTTCAGGACACAGGCGTTCTCCACATACCGTGGGCTCTCTACATCCTCCTCTTTCACCTCATCGAACTCCCCCAGATGGCCGTCAACATCGAATTCACCTGGACCACGCATGCCCTCCGCAATCGCCTCTGGAAGCGTGTCGCCCAGATTGCCCTCATCGTCTTCAACGCAACCTTTGTTATCCGCGCGCTGGACCCTCACCCCTCTCTGCTCGTGGCCTGGTCCATCCCTGCCGGTCTCATCTGCGTTTGCGCGTTCGACGCCATCGCCTTCGCCGCTAATCTTTGGGCACTCCTTGTTCAACGACGCAACAAGCTCATCGCCGCTTCTCTCGCGCTCATCCCCCTCGCAGCATTCCTCCTCCGTTTCAACATCCTCGATCACTTCACCCTGGGCCCCTTCACCATCGACGCCTTCAACTTCGCCTTCCTCCTCTCCGCCCTCGCCCTTTTCATCATGCTCGGCCGCCGCGCCTGGGGATCCTGGCGTGAAGGCAATCAGCTCCGTGCCGAATTCGACGCCGCCCGCGAAGTCCAGGAGCGCCTCGTCATCCCGCCGCCTGAAATACCCGGCTTCCGCATGGAGCGCGCCTACATTCCCGCCACCCAGGTCGGCGGCGACTTCTACCACATCCGCGCCGACGACCACGGCGGAGTCCAGATCGCCATCGGCGACGTCAGCGGCAAAGGCCTCCGCGCCGCTATGGCCGTCTCCGCCATCGTCGGAGCCCTCCGCGCCATGCCCATGCTCCCGCCCTCGCGCATACTCAGCGATCTCAACCGCGGCCTCACCGGCAATCTCGGTGGTGGATTTGTAACTTGCTGCGTTACACATATTGCCGCCGACGGAAAAATGACCATCGCCAACGCCGGCCACCTCTCGCCCTACCGCAATGGTGTCGAACTCGACGCCGGCTCCGGCCTCCCCCTCGGCATCACCCTCAACACCACCTTCGACGAACACGCAATCCACCTCAACCCTGGGGACACCCTCACCTTCCTCTCCGACGGCGTAGTCGAAGCCCGTAGCCCGCACGGCCAACTCTATGGCTTCGACCGCACCCAAATAATCAGCAACCAATCCGCCCGCGCCATCGCCGACGCCGCCAAATCCTGGGGCCAGGAAGACGACATCACCGTCCTCACCCTTTTCTTCGCCGGCTCAGCGGCAGCTCGTGCGTAGAATCGCCTGGCTGCTGTTGCTCGCACCCCATCTGCTCGCGGCGCAGTCCGTCGTGGGCTTCACCCCGCACCGCTGTGTCTGCCGCGCCGGCGATAATCCCCTGGTCCGCGCCCTCACTCGATAACAGCCGTACGATGCGCTTGGTGGAGTGACCGCGAGCAGCCCGCGCATTGCCTTCCACAACCACCCGTGCTAAGTTGAAACCCTCTTCACTCCCCAGGCCCACACAACGCAGCACCAAAGAAAGAATCCGCTACACCGGATCATCCACACCCCACGGGAGGATCCATGAAGACCCTGCTCCGCACTCTCGCGATCGTCCTGCTCCTCGCAGCCGCATCAGCCCCAGCCCAGTCCACCATGGCCCCCCTCCTCACCCGCGCCTGGGACAATGGCCGCTCCGGCTGGAACCGCAACGAAACTACCCTCACCCAGGCCAACATAAAAGCCAAAGGCCTCACCCGCGCCACCATCATCCCCGTTTTCGGTGATGCCCGTGGCATCGAATCCCAACCCCTCATACTCCCCGCCGTCAAACTCGCAGACGGCTCGACCCACGACGTTATGATCCTTCCCTCCATGGCCAACGTCGTCCGCGGAGTCGACGCCACCACCGGCGCCGCGCTCTGGCAAACGCCCGCCCTCGGCACGCCCATCACCGGCAGCGACTCCCTCGGCCCCAACGGCCCCGGCGCCATGTGTCCCGGCGCGAATCAAACCATCGACTGCTACCAGATCAACCAATACTGGGGCGTCCTCTCCACCGGTGTCATCGATCCCGACACGCAGCTCGTCTATCTCGTCGCATGGGTTTCCCCCGACGGCACCCCGCAAAACGGCAAGCACTATATGTATGTCCTCAACGTCGCCGACGGCACCCAGGCAGTCCCGCCCATCCTTCTCGACGGCTCCAACGGCACCCAGAAATGGTCCGCCTTCATGCGCAAGCAGCGCAGCTCCCTCGTCATGACCAACATCGCCGGCCGCAAAACAATCTTCTTCGCCTCCGGTACCATTCAGGAACTCGGCACCGGAGCCGCCGGCTGGGTCCTCGCCTACGACGTCGCCTCCAACCAGATCACCGCCGCCCTCCCCACCACCCAGGGATTCGGCGGCGGCATCTGGATGGGCGGCCAGGGCCTCGCCGCCGATGCCCAGGGCTTCCTCTACGGCGTCACCGGCAACGGCTCCTTCGATGGCGTCAACGACTTCGCCGAATCCATCCTAAAAATCCAGTACACTCCGTCCGCCGGCACCACCCCCGCCTCTCTCAAAATCGTCAGCTGGTTCACGCCCTACAGCGACACAGCCCGCTCCCCCGGCGGATACCCCGGACCCACCTCGCCCGCCGCCACCAAACCCGCAGGCATCAGTGCGCCCTCTGAAGCGGTTCGCCCCGTCAACGCCGCCATGGCTCCCTCGATGAAGCACGCGCGCATCGTCAAGACGAAGAACGCCCAGGGCAAAGCCGTCCAGCTCGTCTTTCCGCAAATCGCCACGCCTGGCGCATGGTGGGACGAAGATCTCGGTTCCGCCCAGGGCGCGCTCCTCGAAAGCTATGGCTTCTACATCGTCGCCGGCAAAGACGGCATCGCCTACGTCACCAAAATCGCTGACCTCGGAGAGACCAAACCCGCCGACTTCGCCAACCCCACCACCAACTGCGGCAAGCTCGCCACGCCGCCTGTCTGGCTCACCGAAGATCCCGGCCCCGTCAACGCCTGCCCCGTTGATCCCACCACCCTCAACTTCTTTCCCTGGGGTAAAACCCGCCACATGCACATGACGCCCGTCCAGTACATGAGCCCCACCCGCGGTCAGGTCCTCTTCGCCTGGGGAGAAAACTCCCAGCTCCACGCCTGGTCCGTTGCACCCTCGGGCGCGCTCACCTACCTCGCCCAGGGCAATGAATTTGCATCCGTGAATGTTACAAATTCCCCGGGAGGAATGCCCGGCGGCTTCTGTTCCCTGTCCAGCAACGGTTCCACCCCCGGCACCGCGCTCCTCTTCTGCACCATTCCCTACGGCGACGCCAACACCACCGTCACCAACGGACGCTTCCTCGTCTACGACCCCGACAACTTCGTCACCAACCCCGACGGCACCCAAACCATCCCCGTCCTCTGGGACTCGCAGCAGTGGGGCATCCAGTTCCTCTTCAACAAATTCAATCCGCCGGTCGTCGACGGAGGCCAAGTCTACGTCCCCAACTACAACGGAGGAGTCGACCTCTACACCCTCGCCCCCTAACGAGAGCCGTTCCAACCCGTGCAACCCGTGTTGGCCCGATGGCCAGTCTCAACATCCCCACCTGTCAGGAAAAACAGATAACGTCATCGCGAGCGAAGCATCGGAAAGTCGTTGTGCCAGCCTCTTGGCGGAACGAAATGCAGGCACGAGTCGAATGGCCCTGTCATTTTGTTTCGGAAAGTGGCAGGGGGATTCGAGCCCTGCCTTCGGCGTAGCGGCCTCAGATCTGCGGGCGCATAGTTTCATGAGCCTTGCCTGAAGAGATGTGCCAAAAGCCCGGACTCGAGTCACAGCTGGCGAAAAATGCAAACCCAAACCCGGTGAACGCCAGGTTCACCCCAGAGCAAGAAGCTAGCTCCCTTGCTGCGCAAACATCAATGAATTTCAATCCTCAGTTCACCTGAAAGTACTGTCGTGTCCCATTTTGGAACGACACAGCGGCAATTTCGTCATTTCCGCAAGTTACTGAAGTCGGCTCCGCCTCGGCCCAGTGCCCTGGCAAATACCCACCCAAACCAACAAATTGAATGCCAGGTTCACCCCACAGCAAGAAGCTTCAGCCCCCGCCACCCAAAAGACAATGCAATTCGTTCCGGGATCAACGCGAAAGTACCCCTCCCGCACCATTTCGGGAAAAGTACGGGTTCAGCTCCGCATCCAGTTCCAGGCTCTTCAGTCAGACCCACGACCCCAAACAACGCAAGCTTCTGGCCGCCGGATTCCCAAAGTCAATCCGAACCCGACCGCCATCCCTTCTCAACAAACCCCTGGTCCCGGCTCCGTTCCGACCCGCCTCCCTGCCTTGGGACTCTTCCCTTCCTTATCTCACTCTCTCCACCCTTTTGTGGAAAACTTGTCAAGCTTTTCGACCCGTTACCAAAGTGCATGTACCTCAAACCAAGCCACTTCCTCTCCAAGATACTTGGCAGGTTTTATACCCAGACTTGGTATTCTAAAGATAGAGGGTAATTTCCAAAAAGAAGGCTCGCCTGCCCAGGCGGGCCTTTCCTTTTTCTCCCTCAATTTGCACGTGCAAAGGAACACCAAATGAACGTATTTCAGAAAATCGGGATCAAAATCGCCGACTTCAGCAAATGGTTTGCTGGAACCGTCAAAGCCATCATCGGCCTCGCCGTCCGCGTCGAGCAGATCCTGAAATCCGAGAAGCCCCTCGAGCAGCCCTTCATCTCCGGCCTCGCCACCGTGGTCGCCGACGTCGAGGCCCTCATCGCCGACTCCGAAGGCGCCATCACCGCCGACGGCCTCAACTTCTCCGCCGACTCCAAGGTCTACTCCGGCTTCCTCAACCTCATCAACGACTTCAAAAAGCTCGCCCCTGTGGTCGAAGAAGCCATCGCCCTCCTCGAAACCAAATAACCGAAACGAACGAATCCGCCAGCCAGCCAATCAGCTGCGAACGGAAAAAGGGCCGGCGTTCATCGCCGGCCCAACCAACACATAAGTATTTTGGAATCAGATTCGTAGACAACTTCCACTTTGCTTTCAAATACATAGCCATCGCCGCCCGCCCCCGACAGATGACCAAAAACGGACCCAAGCCATGCATAATCAAATACTTAACTGTCGCGCAGCACTCCCCAAGAATTATGCCCTTTCCAGTGCCCGGTGCCCAATGTCCTTTCGGAAAACCATCCCCTCAAACGAAATCCGGTTCATCGCCGAGTACGCCGACTGCAACGCCTCTTCAAGCGTCGATCCCGTCGCCGTCACCCCCAGCACCCTGCCACCGCTCGTCCGATACACTCCGCCATCGAACATCGTTCCGGCATGGAACACCTCAACCCCAGGAACCTGCGCCGCCTCTTCGAGCCCCGAGATGACCTTCCCCGTCTCATACGCGCCCGGATACCCCTGCGAAGCCGCCACCACGCAAACCGAAGCCCCTGGCTTCCAGCGAAACTCTGAATCGCTCAGCCGCCCCTCGACCGAAGCCTCCAGCGCCTCGACCAGGTCGCTATCCATCCGCACCAGAATCGCCTGCGTCTCCGGATCGCCGAACCGCGCGTTGAACTCCAGCACCATCGGCCCCTTCGCCGTCATCATCAGCCCGCAATACAAAACGCCAACAAAAGGAGTCTCCTCCGCCGCCATCCCATCGACTGCCTTCTGCGCCACATGTTCGAGGATCCAGGCCCGCATCGCATCGTCCACCATCGTGTCCGTCGAGTACACGCCCATCCCGCCCGTATTCGGCCCCGTGTCGCCGTCGCCGACCGCCTTGTGATCCTGGGTAGCCTCGAATGGTACGAAGTTCCGCCCGTCGCTCAGCACGATAAAACTGACTTCCTCCCCTTCGAGAAATTCTTCGATCACCAGCCGCGGACCCAGCGAGACGATCGCCTCCTCCGCTTCCTGCCGATCCTGAGCGACGATCACGCCCTTCCCGGCCGCGAGCCCGTCGGCCTTCACCACA
>Ga0182015_10006224_pt1 | contig 12070 bp, 10 predicted proteins | sample 712P3MmetaG_FD_120478 | JGI IMG/M metagenome (GOLD analysis project Ga0182015, IMG submission 120478) | Permafrost microbial communities from Stordalen Mire, Sweden - 712P3M metaG | ecosystem: Environmental > Terrestrial > Soil > Wetlands > Permafrost | place: Sweden: Stordalen | collected...
CGAACGGCACATGCAGCGCTGGCGCGAACACAGCCCGCAACAACAAACCGGCCTATTCGGCCGCAGATAACCACCAACACCGCCGCCCCCACCCGACCCAAACAGCACCCCAGCCGGAACGCGTCTGAGGGTGTGACCTACAGTTATCCGTCCACAAAACACCTTCCGCCTCTGGTACGCCGATCGAGCCTCAGCCGTGTCCGCGGCACGGCTTTACATACCGGCGTACCAATCTGTCAAGAGAGTTCGGTCCCACTGAAGAACCGAACACACGACCAAGGTGTATCGGCTGCTCGGTACGTGCCTGGAGCGCATAGCGGTGCCTGAGCGCCAGACTCCCGCGGCTCAGGATTCGATTGTTCCGATCGCGACCGTTGTCGTTCTCGGCGCGATCATGACGATTCTCGACACGACGATCGTCAACGTTGCGCTCAACACGCTGAGTGTGGACCTGCGCGCGTCACTGTCGACCATCCAGTGGGCGGCGACCGGCTACCTGCTGGCGCTCGCGATCGTCATTCCGACGAGTGGCTGGGCGAGCGAGCGGTTTGGCACAAGGCGGATCTGGACGTGTGCCGTCGTGGTGTTCCTGTGCGGCTCTGCGCTGTGCGGCCTCGCCTGGTCGGCCGATAGCTTGATCGCGTTCCGGGTGTTACAAGGCTTGGGCGGTGGCGCCATCATGCCGGTCGGCCAGATCATTCTCGTGCGCAAGGCAGGGCCCGAGCGCTTGGCGCGCGTGATGAGCATCGTCGGGGTGCCGATGTTCCTCGGACCGATCCTCGGGCCGGTGCTTGGCGGTGTGATAATTGTGACGCTCAACTGGCACTGGATCTTCTACGTGAACGTCCCAGTGGGCCTGTTCGCGCTGGCCTTGGCTTACAGGGTGCTCGAGCACGATGCGGCACACAAACCGGCCAAGCTCGATGTGCGTGGTCTGGCGTTGCTATCGCCTGGACTCGGGCTTATCGTCTACGGTCTATCCGAAGCCGACTCCGCTGGTGGCATCGCGAACTTACACACGCTGGTAGGCCTGATAGCTGGGACATGTCTGACGGTTGCTTTCGTTGTGCACGCGTCGGGACGTGGTCGTTCAGCGCTGATCGACGTCAGTCTGTTCGCGAAGCGCAGCTTCGCGGCCGGCGCAGCCTTGATGGTGTGTTTTGGTATGTCGGTGATCGGGGCCATGATCCTGCTCCCGCTGTATTATCAGGTGGTACGCGGTAACGGTGTACTCGATGCGGGCGTTATGACTGCGTTCCAAGGCGTCGGTATCGTGCTCTCCATGCCGATTGCTGGGCGACTCACACGCAGATTCGGTGCGGCGTGCATAGTTCCGGTGGGGGTCGCGATCGCGGTCGTCGGCACTCTCGCCTTCACGCAGGTTGGTACTGGTACGCCTTACGCCTTGCTCGCCGTAGCACTCGTTGTGCGCGGTTTTGGGCTCGGCGCCATGATGATGCCGTCCATGACAGCAGCCTATATCGACCTCGAATATGAGCAGGTCCCGCGCGCCTCGAGTGCGCTCAATGCGTTGCAGCGGATCGGCGCTTCGTTTGGAGCGGCATTCGTGGCGGTCTTGCTGCAGCACGAGCTTAGCCACATCAGCATTGCCGGAGGGCATTCCGGCTCTACGCTGACCGTACTTCAAACGCTTCCGCACGCCGTGCGCGCCGGGCTCGGTGGACAACTTGCTGGCGGTTTCTCAAAGACATTCTGGGCTGCCAGTGGGCTTACGGCGGTCGGACTGATCCCTGCGTTGTTGCTACCGCATCGCCGGCGTTCCCAGGATTCGCTCGGGCGTAGTATGCACGGCTCGGTCTCGTCTGGCCCAGCTCGCGCGCGGGACGCTGATCCCGGCCTCGCTGACGTGTAAGTTCGCGGCTGTTAGGACAGCGACGACGGGTCGCGACGGGCCAGCACGGCGAGCATCGCACGCTGCGACGCGCATGGTCACCATCGGAAACGTCGGCCCTACGGGGATGTTCCTTGCACACTCGTGCGAAGTGGCGGTCGGCGAGGCAGCGTGAGGGTGAATGCCAGTCCGAGCACAGGTAGCGCCGCGATGACGTCGAACGTCCGCACGAGGCCGAGGCGGTCGGCGACGAGGCCCAGCAATACCGCGCCAACGCCACCCATACCGATCCCAAAACCAAGCGTGACGCCGGATGCCAGGCCTATGCGATCGGGAAGGAGCTCCTGCCCCATTACCACCGTCACCGCGAATGTGGAGACAGTCACTGCGCCGATCAAGAACGCCACAAACGCCCCAACGGCTGGTCCAGCTGCTAGGAACGCGAGTATGAGTCCGGGCGCGCAGACCATCGAGGCCAGGAGCACGGCGCGGCGTCCGAAACGATCAGCGAGCGGCCCGCCCGTCAGCGTTCCGACGCCGCCACCAACGAGCAACGCCGCCAGAGTCAGACTGCCCTGAGCCTTTGAAGTGTGGAGAACGCTCACGTAGTAGAGCGGGAGGAAGGTGAGGATTCCGAAGTAGACGAACGATCGGCATCCGATGACCGCTGTCAGCCGCGCAAACTCCCCCCACTGGTCGCGCGGTGCGGACCCCGCCGTGGCCGCGCTCCTGCGCACCGTGGCTCCGGCTTGCGGCCTGAAGGTCCTGAGTCGCGGCAGCTCATGCACTAGGATCGCGGTGGCAACCAAGGCGGGGACCAGAAGCACGCTGGCGCCGTGCAACCCAAACACCACCACGGCCGGCGTCACGAGCAGCGGGCCGAGCGCGAACCCGAGATTGCCTCCGACCGTGAAGAAGCTCATACCGGTGGCGCGATCCTTTCCCGAGACGTAGTTTGCGAAGCGCGAACCCTCAGGATGAAAGGCGGCCACGCCTAGGCCGCCCAGTACCAGGGCACTGAACGTCGCAGCATATGAAGGGGTAAGTGTCGCCAACGCGATGCCGGTCGGCGCCAGAATGACGCCGAGCGGCATCAGCCAGGGAACCGAGTGGCGATCCGACCAGTGCCCGAAGAACGGCTGGACGATCGACGAGGCGACGGTGGCCGCCAGAACCAGCGCGGACAGGGCCGCATAGGAGTAGTGCCGATCCGCGCGGAGGAAGGGCAGGAGTGCCGGCACCGCCCCCTGGCACGCATCGACCATCATGTGACCGAAGGACAAAGTGCCCATGCCACGCCGATCCATAGAGGTACGGAGAGCGCCGTCACGGAGCGCTTCGGCTTGGTCACGACGTCCGACGCCAACTGTGGTCGGGGCAGCCATGTGCGCCAGATAATTATACCTTCGGGCGCCCGTGTGGCCGCTAAAGCAAGTGCCGGGTCTCGGGGCGGGCGGTGGCCGAGTTCGCGCCCCCGCGCGCAGTGCGCTGTGCCGCTCAGGCTCAACTCGCCGAGGCCAGCCAGTAGATCGAAGCCGGGTCATGATGACGGATTGCATACGTGATGATTGATCTGTCATCGGCTAAGGGCCTATCCATCAGTCTGGCGGGCGCCTGACCCCAATCGCGACGTCGAGACCGCTGCCGTTGTCGCGTGCTTATTATCGCCTGCCTGCCCTGTGCCGACCAAGGTCGGCCTAGAGCAAATGCCGCCTGCAGTATGATGCGCTGTGTCGTGCACGCCACAGAAAACGGCTCGACGCTAACGCAACGGTTGCAACATTCCGATGTCACAAAAGCGACTGATATTTGGGAGCTATGCCCAGCTCTACGATCGAGTGCGTCCGAGTTATCCAGCCGCGCTGGTAGACGATCTCGTGGCGCTCGCAGGTGAGCCTTCGCGGGCGGTCGACGTCGGATGCGGTACTGGGAAGGCGACAACGTTGCTTGCCACGCGGGGCCTCGCGGGCGTGGGTATCGAGCCTGACGTTCGCATGGCCGAGCTCGCGCGTGTGAACCTCGCCTCGTTCGTTGGCTGGCGCGTCGATGTCACCGACTTTGAGAGTTGGGAGCCGCGCTCCGGCGACCTGCCGGTCGACTTGGTAACCGCAGCCCAGGCGTGGCACTGGGTCGATAGTAAGAAAGGACCTAAGCAGGCAGGCCGCATGCTTAGGACCGGAGGGTTGCTCGCGATCTTTGGTCACGACTCCGATCCAAAGGACAGTCCAGTGCTTAGCGCCATGAACGGCGTCAATGCTCGTTACGGCGTCGCGCCGTCGGTGCGCGCGCTTGCTCCGCGTGAGCCTGTCGCGCCGGGCCTCGGCTTTGGTGAATCGATCACCCGCAGCTATCCGGTCGCTCAGGACTACACCGCGACGGATTGGATAGAGCGGCTGCAGACCTCGTCGGAAGTCCGTTCGTTGCCCGCGGCATGCCGCGCGCTCTTCCTTGAGGAGATCGCAGCAGCGATCGAGTCTCACGGCGGAACGTACCACCACCACTACACCTGCCGGTTGTGGGCAGCCCCATGGCTTGGTGGCTCGGATTGAGCACGACGGCTCTCACGCCGAGCTTTGTTGCCAGCTTCAAGACCAAGCCGATTCCGGGGCGCGTCTGGCAACTACGCACGCGGTTCGAAGTCGCGATGTTGCGTACGTCGCCTGGTTCAACGAGGAGCGTCTGCACCAAGCCCTCGGCGACATCCCACCGCAAGACCACGGTCGATTTCTTGGTCTAGGACGCCCCGAGGAAGTACCCAGAGCTGTCGTGTTCCACGCCGGCCACCACGGCTCGGCCATGACGCGCACCGGCAGCGTCGTGCACGGGACGCTCGCGTGGCGCGGCATCACGGAGTTGACCCATAATTCGCCACGCGCCGACGGGTAATGTCAAACCGACGGCGTGACGCCACGTCTCCCAGTTGGCGTTCGCTCGGATCCTGTTACTCCTCGAGGGCTGCGAGGATCCGTTGCACCGGGCCGTCAACGGGACCACCGTCTACCACGAGCACCGCGCCGGACACGAACGCCGCGGCGTCGCTGAGGAGGTAGTGGCAAGCGTTGGCGATGTCCTCCGGCTCGCCGACACGCCCCACCGCCGTGGTGCCGCCCGCCATGGCCGCGAGCTCCTCGCTGCCTCCGAACACGGCCTTCAGCGAGCCCTCGGTGCGAACCAGGCCTGGCGAGACACAGTTCACACGGATCTCGGGGCCCCACTCAGCCGCGAGGGAACGAGTCAGCTGCTCGACGCCCGCCTTGACTGCTCCGTAGGGACCAAGCAGCGGCGTCGGGTTCGTATCGGCGGTCGCCGAGATCATCACCACCGAGCCGCCGGATCGACGCAACAAGGGATAGCAGGCTCGCGCTGGGCTCGTGCCGTGGCAACTCGTGGGCATCGTCGTGGCGACGTCTGCCTGCACGGCTCGGCCTGTCGCTCTACCTCGCCCGGCGCGCGGTTGTCGTGCTGTGCTCGCGTGACCGCTCCACGTTGGTCGGCTGAGGCAGCGTGGGGTGGCAGCCCGGTTCAGGTCAGCGGGTGCATTTTCGACCGGCCATTTGGTAGATTGCCGAGCATGGCTCTAGACGCGCTGTGGTGCTGGCGCGGACGAGTCGCGCTGATCGGGGTCGGCAGCAGCCGGCCAGAGGGAAGGGTGGAAGGGAGACTGGGAAAATGTGCGCCGCCACAGGGGTCACTTCGACTGCGGATCTCACCGCAGCCGACATCATCTCGGTTCACAACTGCATCGCGGACTACGCGCTGTGCCTCGACGATGCGAAGACGTCGCGGGAGGCCTGGAAGCGCTGGGAGGAGCTGTGGACAGAGGATGCCGTCTTCCGTGCCAACCGCGACCTGGCTGGTACAGGCACGGTTCAAAAGGGCCGGGCTGAGATTCTCAAGGCCTTTACCGCGATTCTGGATCGCGGGACCAAACGGCTCGCCGAGGAAGGCTTCTACACTCGCCACTACGTCACCAACATCCGAATCGAGGTTACTGACGGCGATGTCATCGCGACATCAGCGATGGTTGCGGTTCGTCACAGTCGGAGCGCCGACGGAGAAGAGATCTTCGTCGGCCGCTCTGGCAAGTACATCGACCGTCTAGTGCGGGACGCGGGACAATGGCGGTTCGCCGAACGGCAGCTCTACTACGACCCGCCCGACGCCAGCTGACCCCGAGAAAATGCGCGCATACCGCGCCATGCCCTCATCGGCCGGCTGCGGTCTCTGCAATGCGACTTCGAGAGCTGCCCGGCTGGGCAGAGCAATGGGGCGACCGGCGCGTTCCGCGACGGAGCCTACAGAAAGGATGCATAGATGAAGGTCGGCTTGTTCAGCATGTTCCTCGACTCGAGTGTCCCCGTGTTCGAGATTGCCCCGGAGGTGGATCAGCGAGGGTTCGAGTCGATGTACTTTCCGGAGCACACACACATCCCGCTGCAGACGCTCAACCCGAGCGGTCAGCCCGTTCAGGAGATGTACAAGCGCTTCATCGACCCGGTCGTCAGCATGTCAATGGCAGTTGCAGTGACCAAGCAGCTGCGCGTCGGCACAGGCATTCTCCTGGTCGCCCAGCACAACCACTTCGTGCTCGCGAAAGAGCTGGCGACGATCGACCACTTCTCCGGGGGCCGGCTGTTGATGCTCGGGATCGGCTACGGCTGGAACACGCTTGAGATGGCCGACCACGGCCTTGAGCCCAGTCAGCGGCGGACGATTGCGCGCGAGAAGGTGGAGGCCATGCGCGCTCTGTGGAGTCAGGATGAGGCTTCGTACGAGGGTCGCTTCATCAAGTTCGGTCCGTGCTGGCAATATCCAAAGCCGGCGCAGCCCGCTGGCATTCCAGTTGTGCTTGGGGCGCGTCCCTCGGAGAAGACCTATCGGGCTGTCGTGGCGTTCGCCGATGGTTGGCTGCCGCACGGCGCCAACCATGCTCTGGTGTGGCCAGCTGACCACGAGGACATCTCTGAGGATGACGGAGTACCTGACGAGCCGCTGCCTGAGATTCTCGAGGGCATAGCGACGATCAGGCGGCTCGCGAGCGAGGCGGGGCGCGGTCCTAGCACGATCGACATCACCATATTTCGCACACGGTGCAATCTGGAGCTGATCAAGAAATACGCCGATGCGGGCGTCGACCGCGTCGTGCTGGATCTGCCGTGTACGACGAGGGACCGCACAGTCCGTGTCCTCGATCGATACGCGGGGTGCCTCGATGAGATAAGCCGCCTGTAGCGCTGCTGGCGCTGCTTGCACGTGAGAGCGTAAGGGAGATGTGGACTACTTCTCAAAACGAGTTTCGTCGAGCTGTCGAGGTTGCGTACCTTGAAGTCGCCCGGCCTTCGATTGGCGGCGGGTCAGCTTCGCCCCTGCAGCGACCGATACGTTCCTTGAACCCGCCGAATAACGGGATTGCTGTGGCGAGGACCCTGATTCGATGAGCGGAGGAGACGACATGCGTTTCAAAGGCAAGGCGCTTTTCGCGACCGGTGCCGGCTCCGGGATCGCGGCGGCGACGGCGCGACGCTTCTCGGCAGATGGCGGCCGCGTTGCTGTGGTCGACTTGGACGAGGACCGTGCCGCCGGCGTCGCCGCCGAATTGAGCGGCTCGATTGCGTTGGGTTGCGACGTGTCGGACGAGCACGCGGTGGAGCAGGCGCTCGCGCAGGCAAGCGATCAACTCGGTCGCATCGACTGCGTGCTCAATGCCGCTGGTCATGCTGCGTTCGCCTCGCTCGAGCAGTTCGAGCTCGCGGACTGGAACCGGATGCTCGCGGTGCACTTGACCGGCACGTTCGTCGTCTGCAAGGCGGCGTTGCCACATCTGCGAGCGGTTGGCGGTGGTTCGATCGTCAACGTCTCCTCGAGCGTCGCCTTGATCGGGCGCTCGAATCTCGGCGCGTACTCGGCCGCAAAAGGCGCCGTCCTCGCGTTCTCGCGCCAGCTGGCGGTGGACGTTGCAGCCGACAACGTGCGCGTCAACGCCATTGCGCCCGGTGCAGTGCGGACTGGCCTGACCGAGCCACGCTGGGTTGAGCGCGGCGGCGGCGACTACAGCAAAGGCGCCGCGGCGGCCGTGTCCGACACAATTCAGAAGCGCGTCGCCGAACCCAGCGAGCTCGCAGCGCCGATCTGCTTCCTGTTCTCCGACGACGCAAGCTTCATGACCGGGTCGCTGCTCGTAGCCGACGGCGGTCAGACTGCGATCTGAGAGATTTGCTGGTGCCCAGAGGCGTGGTGGTGGTGGACTCTTGAGCGGTGTTTGGCTGTGACCGCTAATCTCGGCGATTTCAGTGCCAGGAGCGCGGCGCGGTTTCCGCGGCGCGAAGCGATCGTTGACGTTCCGAATGCTCGGCGTCTGACCTTCGCCGAACTGGATGCCCGCGCCAATCGTCTTGCTGCCGCGTTGCGCGGAGAGTTCGCTTTGAGCTACGGCGATCGGGTCGCGATCCTCTCGACCAATTCTGCTGAAGTCGCCGAGGTCTTCTTCGCCTGCGCGAAGGCTGGCCTCGTTGCTCAGCCCATGAACTGGCGCCTAGCGCCACTTGAGCAGCAGAAGATCCTCGCCAACGGAGAGCCTCGGGCGTTGATCTTTCACGAAGACTTCCGTCCGATGGTGGCCGAGCTGCAACGCCTGCACGATCTGCCGCACTGGGTTGGGTTCGCTCCTGGCGCCGAATCCGAGTACGAGGACGTGCTTGCTCGCCAGCCGAGTGATGCGTCGCCCACTTTTGACGAGATCAACGGGGACGATCCATGTTTGATTCTCTACACCGGTGGCACGACCGGCATTCCGAAGGGTGCCGTGCACAGCCACAACTCGGCGATTGCGGCGATCATCAACCAGACTGTTGCGGAGCGGGTCACTACCGAGGACAAGTACATGCTCCTCGGTCAGATGTTCCACATACCTGTGCTGCTTGCGATTAACTACCTGGGCCACGGACGGCCTCTCGTATTGATGAATTTTGAGCCGCGTGCCACTCTCGAAGTAATCGAGGCGGAAGGGGTCACGGCGTTTCTCGGGATCACCACAATGCTCAACTACCTGATGGGTATTCCCGACTTCGACCGCTACGACCTTTCATCGCTGCGGCTGATTCAATACGGGGGCGGCCCGATGGCAGCGAGTGTCGTCAAGGACATCATGGAGGCGTTCCCGTGCGAGCTGCAGCAAGGCTATGGGCAGACCGAGGGTGGGACCATGAGCTTCCTGCTGCCGTGGGTTCACCGCGAGATCAGCAAAGGGCTGGGCACGCACCGCGCCGCCAGTTGCGGCCAGGAGGCATATCTGACGAGCATCCGTATCGTCGACGAAGCTGGAGTGCCCGTGCCGCGCGACGGGACGGCTGTCGGTGAGATTGTCGTCAAGAGTCCAGCCAACATGGTCGGCTATTGGCGCAACCCAGAGGTCACGATCGAGACGTTTCGAGACGGCGGCGGATTCATGCGCACGGGCGACTTGGCCACCTGGGACGAGGACGGATTTATCTACATCGTTGACCGCGCGAAAGACATGGTCATAAGTGGAGGAGAGAACATCTATCCCGCGCAGGTGGAGGCGTGCATCTACCGTCATCCAGCTGTGCTCGAGTGCGCAGTGATCGGCGTTCCAGACTCGACGTGGGGCGAGGCACTGAAAGCGATCGTCGTGCTAAAGGAGGGCGCGGCTGCCACCGAAGCCGAGATCATCGACCTCACCCGCCGGGAGTTGGCGAGCTACATGAAGCCCAAGTCGATCGACTTCGTTCAGACGTTACCCAAGGGGCCGACGGGAAAGATTCTGAAGCGGGAGCTACGGGCCCCATACTGGGAAGGTCGGGCCCGGCAGGTCTAGACCAGTGTGCACGTGGCGACTACGTCCCGGTCAACTCAACAGAGGGAGATGTGAGATGTCGAAATCAGGCGAGACAAGGAGCGAGGCTAGAGCGTTGACCGCGCGCCCCGTAGAACTCCCTCACGGGATCTATCCTTATCTCGTCACGCCGATCGGCGCCAACGGCGCCGTGAACACCGCGGTGCTCGAGCGGCTGACCAATGACGTCGTGCAGGCCGGTGTCCACGGCGTTACCGTGCTCGGTCTCAGCGGCGAGCCCATGTATCTCACGCAGGCGCAACGCCTCGATGCGGTCGAGGCAACGATCCGTGCCGCCGGCGGCTCGGTGCCGGTCGTCGCGGGAGTCGCGGCGTTCTCTACGCATGACGCCGTTGAGCAGGCGAAGCAGTTCGAACAGCTCGGCGCGGACGCGCTCGTCGTCATGCGACAGCAGTCGTTCGCTACTCCCGAAGCCGGCGTAGCCGAGTACTTCGCTTCGGTTGCGGCGGCCGTCTCGGTACCGATCGTCCTCTATACGAATCCGGCACTACTCGGCACCGATCTGAGCATCGATGCGCTGATCGAGCTCGCAACATTAGACAATGTCCGCTACGTCAAGGATGCGACATCGGATCCCGGGCGGATCCTCAGTCTCGTGAACCGGCTGGGTGACCGACTGGAGGTGTTTAGCGCGTCCGCGCACATCCCCCTAGTGGTGTTCCTGCTCGGTGGGGTCGGCTGGATGGCGGCGCCTGCCTGTGCGGTACCCGAGGCGGCCGTCGAGCTGTACCGGCGCTTTCGCGCTGGTGACCTGGACGGGGCGCTCGATCTCCAGAAGCGGATGTGGCCGATCAACGAGCTTTTCCGACGGCACCAACCGCCGGCGACGATTAAGGCCGCACTCGAGTTGCGCGGGTACGAGACCGGTCCCCCGATAGCGCCGCAACGTCCGCTGGAGCCGGCGGTGCGGAGAGATCTCGCGGCGGTCCTCGAGGCAATCGACGCTGCCGTCGGCGAGCTCCGCGCCACGCCCGCCTAATGGATGACGCCAGGGCCGTCGTCGCCGTCGGCTCACGGATCCTCGGAGCAGCCGGTCAAGCGGACTGGATTTGGGGACACGCGGCGCTTCGGGATGCGAACGGGCGCGGCGTCTGGATGAAAGCGGCCGACTACGGCTTCGAGGAGATCGTCGCCGACCGCGTGCTCCTCGTCGGCTGGGACGGAGAGGTGCTGGACGGCACTGGCCGGGCTCATCTCGAGTATCCGATCCACACAGAGGTGATGCGAGCCCAGAGCGGCGTCGGAGCGGTAGTGCATACGCACGCAGAGCACGCGGTCGCACTCGCGGCCGCCGGCGTCGAGCTCCGTCCTGTCTCTCACTCCGGAACTTGGTTCGTGCCCCCCGCGGTGCCACGCTTCGAGCTAACTGGCGACCTCATCACGACGCCGGAGTTGGGGCGCTCGGTTGCTGACGCGCTGAGCGACCACTGGGCGCTCTTCCTCGTCAACCATGGGCTCGTGGTGACCGGCCCGGACATCGAGACTGCAGTCGTGCGAGCAGTCATGCTCGAACACGCGTGCCGGCAGCAGCTTCTTGCGCTTGCCTTCGGGGGCACGCTCGCGTGGTCCTCCGACGAGGAGGCGTTGTCGAAGCGCGCGAAGCTCGCGAGCCCGCGGCACGTCCAGGCACTTTGGCGCTATTTCCAGCGTGGCCTCGATCGGCCCTAGCTCCTGTTCCGAGCGCGGCGGCCTCGTGTGCTCCGCGAGCATGCTCCCGCTCCCGGCGCGGCTCCCGTAGCTGTTCGTGTCCAGTAGCTAATGCATGCATCGAGTGCGGCAGCCACGACGGCTCGCATGCCCTCCAGATCCACACCTCGGTGCTCGCCTTTGCTGCCCGAAACCGGTCCTGGCAGCGGTCGCGACTCCCACCAGCTACAACTCCTGGACGCCACAGATCTGCGGTCGTCGGTGCGCCGTCGGCGGCGTGCCGTCGGCTCCCGGATCGACGTGTCGCGCGCGGTTCTCTACCCGTGCACGAATGCGGCGCGGACACACCCCGCCGGACGGCCCGTTTGGTCGTTGCGATCTTAGTCGGGCGCTGGTATGCTCGCGCCAACCAAACGATTGGTAGATCAATGTTCGAGCGAGGCTGCGTGACGATCGAGGCACCGCATGGGGAGCAGGTGTCGACGCGCTATCGGGCTCTCGCTGCATCGTGAGGGCTACCCCGGACGGCGGTCTGCTCGTTCGGGGTCGAGCGGGACTGGACAACGAACGAGGTGAAGGAGAGGTGGTAGTGGTGAAAGATGATTCTCGTAGGCGGATGGCCAGCAGTCGGCGATGGCTGAGGCTGGGGTTTGTGGGGTGTGGGGCGGCTGTTGCGTTGGCGGGCGGTCTGGCGGCCA
>Ga0182015_10006225_pt1 | contig 12070 bp, 10 predicted proteins | sample 712P3MmetaG_FD_120478 | JGI IMG/M metagenome (GOLD analysis project Ga0182015, IMG submission 120478) | Permafrost microbial communities from Stordalen Mire, Sweden - 712P3M metaG | ecosystem: Environmental > Terrestrial > Soil > Wetlands > Permafrost | place: Sweden: Stordalen | collected...
ATGGGAAGATAGGCGGTGATGATGATGCCTATGGCGTAAAAGACCGGGCGCTGCACTTCATGAGCGGCCTCACGAATCTGCTCGCTGGGGCTGGCGCTATCGCCGCGCCGGCGGCCAAGATGGCGGACGATGTTCTCCACCATCACCACGGTGCCGTCCACCACCATGCCGAAATCAAGTGCGCCCAGCGAAAGCAAGTTGGCGGGAATGTGACGCAGTTCGAGACAAATGGAAGCAAACAGCAGCGAGAACGGGATGGTAAGGGAAACGATCAGAGCACCGCGAGCATTCCCCAGGAAGAGAAAGAGGATGATCACCACCAGGACGATGCCCTCGGTCAGGTTATGCAGAACCGTGTGGGTGGTGTAGTGCAACAGATCGCTGCGGTCAAGGAAAGGAACGACCTTGACTCCCGTGGGCAGGATCTGATTATTGAGCTCATTGACCTTGGCGTGTATGCCGGCCAGGGTCGAATCGGAGTCGTCACCCTTCTGCAGCAGTACGATGCCTTCGACTACGTCGTCGTCATCGATCACTTTCCCATCCACACGGCGAATGGCCTTGCCAATCTGGCCCAGGCGGATTTTCGGCCCCTGCACAACAGTGGCAATATCCCTGACCCGCAGGGCGGTTCCATTGGAGGTCTTGAGCAGGGTCTGCTCAATGTCCTGGACGTTGCGATAGAGACCAACTTCGCGAACATTTACCTGCTGCTGCCCCTGCTCGATAAAGCTGCCGCCGGCGTTGGTGTTGTTGTTGGCCAGCTGCTGTTCGACCTGGCCAATGCTCAGCCCATAGGCGATGAGCTTGCTGGGATCGACGTGCACCTGGTATTCGCGCGTAATACCGCCAAAGCTTGCGACATCGACCACCCCGGGGACGGACTTGAACTGCTTCTCCATCGTCCAGTCTTCGATCGATTTCAGCTCCATGTTGTCGTACGCCGGATTGGTGCTGTGCAGGGTGTACCAGTAGATCTGCCCCACTGGGCTCCAGTCGGTGCCCATCACCGGCGTCAGGCCCGCAGGCAACGTGACCTGCGAAAGCCGTTCCAAAACCTTCTCCCGGTTCCAGTCATTGACCGAATCGTCGTCGAAGATCATCTTGACGTCGGAAAGACCGGCCAGCGAAAACGACCGCAGATGCTGCATGTGCGGGATACCGGCCATCTGGATTTCAATCGGTATCGTGACCTGCTGCTCAATTTCTTCGGCGGCGCGCCCAGGCCATTGCGTGATCACTTCGACGTAATTGTTGGCCACGTCCGGGTAAGCTTCGACCGGCAGATTGTGGAACGAGATGGCGCCCCAGATAAACAGCAGGATCGCCGCGGCCAGAACCATGAATCGATTGTTAAGCGCAAAATCAACCAGATTCCGGATCATTACTGCTCCACCGAATTCTGCAGCTCAAGCGCATTCGTCACCACCTGCTGGCCAACAGCGAGGCCGGATCTAATCTCCTGCTTTCCGTCACCGATCATGTCGCCGCCGACTACGCCAACGCGCCTGAACTTTCCATCGCCGGCCGGAACATAGACCCAGTCACGATCGTGCAGGTGGAGTATGGCGGAGGCCGGCACTGCTGGGTGCTGCTCCGGCCTGCGGCCGTGGAAAGTAGCCGTGGCAAACATGCCGATACGCATCAAGCGGTCAGGATTGGGCACTTGAATGCGGACTTTCGCCGTGCGAATAGAAGGGTCAAGGACGGCATCAATCTCGCCGATGGTGCCGGTGATCACGCGGTCGGGATACGCGTTGAGCCGAATCTCGGCCTTGTCGCCGACGTGGACCATGGGTAGGTCATTTTCATAGACATCGCAAATGACCCAGACCTGGGAGAGATCGGCGATGGTGAAGGCAGTGGAAGTGCCGGCGTAGGTGACGCCGGTGGCAGCGGCCGCGGTAACATTTTGCGCGATCACCACACCCGTTGCCGGCGAATAGACCTTGACCGTGAGGGAGGGGTGGTCTTTGTCGACGCCGAGAACGGCTAACTGCTGCTCCGCCGCCAGCAAATCGGCGTTTGCGTCCTGCTCGCCATCATCGGCGATTTCTACCTGGCTCTTGGCGATCGCTCCCTTATCGTAAAGAATTTTGGCTCGCTCGTCCTGCGTCCGCGCCAATCTCTCGTCGTTGACCGCTTTTAGATATGCATTGAAAGCGTTGGATATGTCGGTGCTCTGCACCTCCATGAGCAACTGGCCCTTCTTGACGAAAGCGCCGAGCTGAGTGTGAATCGCAACCACCCGGCCGGAGGCTATCGAAATGACCGGGATCTGGCGAGAAATATCCGGATTGACTGTCCCGGTCACGTTCAGCGTGGAGGTCGCTGCATATTCTGTGGCCTGGGCTATAGGAAAGCGGGATGGACGGTCGACGGTGATGAGGCTAACGCCCCCCTCACTCTCAACTTGCACGGGAGGGGGAGCCTGTGCTGCCGGATCATGCTTTTGGCCGCCACAACCGCTCAACATCCAAAAGCTAAGAACCGCTGCGGGGACAACGGTGTGCTTCATGAATAGACCTCACCAGCCAATGCAGGATTCCGATCTTTCCCGGGGCAAAGCTTTAGTAAACCGGTTCCCAGTTGCTGCTCCTCATCGAGCGTCGCGAGGTGTGGTTTCTTGTGACTAAGAAACCAACATGTTTGGCGCCGTGGACTACACCTGGGAAAACCTGACTAGCCGGCGGGAGCTGTTTGCATAGTGTTTTTGATAGTTGGACGGTGCATAGGGACAGAATCGGGGCACACACCATTCAGCGAAGCCTCGCGTTACTGATCGTCAGAACCATCCTTTGGCGGAAATTGGGAGTCCTCTGCAAGATAGAGTATCCCGGCCGGAATGCCTGCCGGCTGATTCGCGCCGGACGGGCGTTCGACAACGCCACTACCAGTTTCGATGTTACTTGAGGTCCGGGGCCACAAGCGGTTCGTTCAAGGTTATCTTTCGATTGAGAGTCTACCTGTTAAGTTGCAAACCCTACATAAAACTTTCGCGAAGATTTCATATGAACGAACGGGCGACCACACCGATCGTAACCGAGATAGATTTCCTGCGGCCAGATTGCCCCGCGCGTAATTTGCCGTGGAGGCTTATTTTGCATAAAGTCTTCCCGGCCCCCGGAGCACGCACTTGAATTTCCCAGGCATAGCGATGCTCGGCCGTAGAATGAGATGAGACTGAAGCGATCACAGGGAAGCCCAGAGATGCCATTTTTTTCCATGTTCATGTGGGGGAAGCGCCGGTCGTCGCTGCTGATCGCTGCGCTGATGATCGGCTTGATTGCGGTGTTCGATGCGCATACCACCGCCGAGATTCCACTGGGTTTTTTCTACCTCGCTCCCATGGTTGTGGTCGGCGCCTCCATGAACCGTTGGGAAATCGCCGCTGTGGCCAGCATCTGCGCCTGGTTGGCAGAGGCTTACGATGCGTTTCCCTGGGGCCCTAATACTGGTCTGCCGCGTGATCTGCTCTACTTCGCCGCCTTTTTCTCCATGGGCCTTTTCATGCACGAGGTGACGCGCAGCAGGAAGCTTTCCGCACGGCACATGCGGGAACTCGAGACTGAGATGACGGCGCGGAGGGATGCGGAGGAGCAACTGAAGGTGCTGGTGGATAGCAGCCCGGCGGCGATTATCACGACCAGTTCTAACGGCTGCGTGCTGCTCGCCAACGACGCAGCAGACCGCCTCTTCGGGCTTGAACGCGGCAAGCTTCCTGGCCGGCCGATCCGCGACTTCCTGCCGTCGCTGATCAATGTGCCCGCCCTGGATAGCAGCCGGCAGGCTTTTCGTACGGCCATGCAGTGTCGCGGACGCAAGGCAGACGGCGAGGTATTTCAGGCCGACGTCTGGTTTTCTACCTATGTGACCAGTGCCGGACCCCGACTGGCGGCGATGGTGTTGGATACATCGGAAGACCTGCGGATCCACGAGGAGTCGAGCTTTCATCAAATGCTGGCCAGCTCGCGGATCATGGTAGCTGCTGTTTCGCATGAAATTCGCAATGTATGCGGGGCCATCGCGCTGGTACATGAAAACCTGTCCCGCAGCGGAAAACTGACAGAAAATAAAGACTTTGAGACCCTGGGGACGCTGATTTTAGCGCTCGAACGCATTGCTGCTATGGACTTGCGGCAAAGCGCGAGCCAGGCTGGTCGGGTGGAGATTCCGCCCTTGCTCGACGAGCTGCGTATCGTCATCGAGTCTTCCCTGCGCGATCAGGGCATCACCAGCAGCTGGGAGATAGAGGACGATTTACCGCCGGTCTGGGCCGACCGCCAGAGTCTCATGCAGGTATTTCTCAACCTGACCAAGAATAGCGAGCGCGCCATGGAAGACCAGGAGCGGAAGGAGCTGAATGTGGTCGCGCGGAGTGAGGGGTTAGGGGTAGCGATTCGCTTTCGCGACACCGGAGGCGGGGTGGCTCACCCGGAGCGGTTGTTCCATCCCTTCCAGACGGAAGCCCATTCGACGGGCCTGGGTCTCTACCTTTCACGGGCTTTTATGCGCAGTTTCAAGGGTGACTTGCACTACGAGCCAGAGACCGGGGGCTCGACTTTTGTCGTACAGTTGTCAGCCGCCATGCGAGAGAGCAAGAATGATAACTATGAGCAGCAAGATTCACGTACTGCTGATCGACGATCACAGCCTGTTCCGGGAGAGCCTCAGCCGGCTTCTTCAGACAGAGCCTGACTTCGACATCGTGGGTACCTGTGCTTCAGCGAGCGAGGCACTGTCGTTGCCGGAGCTCAAGGATATTGACGTAGTTCTGCTGGATTACGATCTCGGCCACGAGCAGGGCACGCAATTTCTGGACCAGGCGCAGGCTCATGGTTTCGGCGGTCGCGTCTTGATGGTGACGGCCGGGATGAGCGATGCGGTGATGCTGCGTTCGCTCGAGAATGGTTCGCACGGAGTGTTTCTGAAGCACAGTCCTCCGAGCCGCCTGGTGGAGGCCATCAGAAAGGTGGTTGCCGGAGAGGTGTGGCTCGATCCTGCGGTGACCCGTTCCATCATCGCCGCGGCCACCGGCAATGCGGCAGCGCCCCGCCGCGCGCAAGGGTTGACACAGCGTGAGCAGGCAGTGCTGAAGGGAGTATTCGAAGGCCTTACGAATAAAGAAATCGGCGCCCATCTGGCTATCTCCGAAAGCTCCGTCAAGGCGGTGCTGCAGCAGCTTTTCGAGAAGACCGGAGTACGGACCCGCAGCCAACTGGTGCGTATTGCTTTGGAAAAGCACTCCCATGAGTGGTTGACGAACCCTACGTAGCCATGGATGCCGGCGGTCAGCTTTGGGACGCGATTGTGGTGGGAGCGGGACCGGCAGGCTGCGCGGCAGCTTATGATCTTGCCCTCGCTGGCCAATCTGTACTTCTCGTCGACAAGAGGGACTTTCCCCGAGACAAAGCCTGTGCCGGCGGTCTGACCATCAAAGCCGTCAAGGCACTGAGGTACTCTATTGAGCCGGTGGTGAGACAGGTCGTTCGACGTGTCCAGCTGGAGGGTGAAGGTTTGTCATCCTCACTGAAAAGCCGCGATCCCATCTGCGTGATGACGGTTCGGTCTGAGCTGGATGAATATTGCCTGGGCAAGACGATCGAGGCGGGCGCCCACTTCCGCAGGATTGGCACCCTGCAGCAGATTGCGCGCTGCAAGGATGCAGTGCAGCTGATCACGAACGGCGAAACCTATCGCGCCCGATTTCTGGTTGGCGCCGATGGGGCCAGTGGCCAGGTACGGCGCCTGTGCGCGGCGGGCTCCTGGTTTTCTCAGGGCTTTGCGCTTGAAGTCAAGACCGCGATGCCACGAGGAGAGGTCGATCTAACGTTTGATTTCGCCGCTGTCCCCGACGGGTACGCCTGGATTTTTCCCAAGGGAGACCATCTCAATGTGGGCGTTTATGCTCCATCGTCGGCCACCGGCCTGACACGGAACCGGCTTCTGAGCTACGTCACCCAGCGGGTGAAAACAGAAACGCTGGACCAGGTGATCGGGCAGTATCTGGGGATTGGGGCAGGGGGCTGCGAGACCGAATATGTTCAGCCGGAGATGCGGGATCGTGTTCTGCTGGTGGGAGACGCGGGTGGGTTTGTCGATCCCCTGACGGGCGAGGGGATTTACGGCGCGTTGGTCAGCGGCCAGGCGGCCGCGAGCGCGATCCTCTGCGAAAGGCGAGGCGAAGGCACTGCGGTCGAGGCCTTTGCCGGCTGCCTGAGCGGCTACCGCCAGACCCTGCGCTTTTCGTTGCGGGCGGCGTCGGCGTTCTATGCGAACCCTGCGCGCGGGTTTCGCGCCATGCGCCTGCCATTTGTGCGCCGGACTCTGGTCAAGACGTATACTCATGGGCTCAACATCAAGAGCTTATCCATGCGTATTGCACTGTCGCGGTGCTGATGAGCGAGGACACAGGGTCGACCAATCCGCTCATTGTGGACAGCTCTGACCCGCTACCCTGTGGTTACGTCATGGGTGTCCAGGGAGCATCGGTTACGGGGATCCCAGGTCTCAAAAGCGAGACCTGGGGCACCCTTCGCGTTTCCAGGGCTGAATCGATTTGGGGCGCCGGGGGCTGGGACCGTTACATGTCAGCGACGAAAGAAGCTGTAGAGGAGCACGGTAAGAACGACGCTGCTGATCAGGACGTAGACCTTGTCCTTCTGGACCGCAAAACTGTAGACGCAAAAAGCGACACGCATGATTGGGGTCGCGATCAGAAGCAGAATGCCTAGTCGGATGATGCTGCGACTGTCGAGGTGACGAATGCCTTCGAAGACCGGCGTCAGCCGGTCGGCGGGACTGGGAACTCCGTGAAAATGAAGATAATCCGGCCCTACTCCATGCGTCTGCCACAGATAGAGACTCCAACCGACGAGGACGACGAACGCAGCTATGCTGACGCCTGCCCGCAGCATGCGGCTGATGGCCATGTCCATCTTCAGATCAGCTTCGGAGGCCATCCGATCACAACCTTCCCGTGGCTCCGCTGTAGATCATTTCGACGCCCAGCGCGACAATGACCACCGCGAAGACCACCCTGAGGACGGGCACACGAATCCTGACCAGCAGGCGCGCGCCGAGCAGCGAGCCCGCCAACACTCCCAACGTCACTGGCGCCGCTAACCCGGGCGCGATATAGCCTCGGCCCAGATAAATACCGGCGCTGGCGGCAGCGGTTACGCCGATCATGAAATTGCTGGTAGTGGTGGACACTTTGAAGGGAAGCTTCATGGCGTGGTCCATAGCCAGGACCTTGACTGCTCCGGAGCCGATGCCAAGAAGGCCAGATAGAATTCCGGCAATGAACATGATGCCGAAACCGGCCGGAACATTTTGCGCGAGGTAGGCGACGCGGCCGTTATTTACCGGGTAGTCTCCACTCAGCTTCAGTTTCTCGGCGAGCGCATTGGGCGGATGAGGCGTCTCGTTGGGTGGCTCGCGGAAGGAACTCCAGGCGGAGAAGAGGAGGGTGACGCCAAAGATAATGCCGATAGCCGGAGTGGAAACGCGGGCTGCGAGATAGGCGCCTCCGACCGCGCCCAGGGTCGTGGCCACCTCGAGAAACATTCCGATCCGCACATTGGAAAAACCCTCCCGGACGTAGGCGACAGCGGCGCCGGAAGAGGTGGCGATCACGGAGATGAGTGACGCACCAATGGCGTAACGAAGGTCAACGTGGAAGAGGAGAGCGAGGGCGGGCACGATCACTACACCGCCGCCCAGTCCGGTGAGAGCGCCAAGCAGCCCGGCGAAGAAAGATGTGAGCAGGACTGCAGAGGAGAATTCGATCAAGAGACTGCGGTCCCACGATAGACCGAGACAGGCGGGATGACAACCTCTTTGCCGGCACTCAAGTTGAGGACCAGTTCATAGATGTTCATCATCTGGGCGTAGTTTCTCTCCGCCGTGTATTTGGTCTCATACTCCAAACGAACCTGTTCCCGCATCCGGGCGGTTTCATTGGGGTGGGTGCCGAACCAGCGCACGGCTTCCACCAGGCTTGTCGGGTTCCCAGCCTCAAAGTGGAGCCCGGTACGCTGGTGATCGACGATCGTCGACATGCTCCCCAGGTCACTTGCGATCACAGGCAGGCCGACGGCGAAGGCTTCGACGATGATCATGGGAAAGCCTTCGTACCACGTCGACGGCAATACAAGCACAGACGCATCTTTCATCCTGTGCAGGATTTCGGCGCGTGGCAACCACTTCAACCAGGTTACACTTTGCATCTCGCTGCAAGCCCTCTCGACCTCTGGCGCAAGCGGACCATCGCCGGCAATTTGCAGAGGGAGCTCGTTTCCAATTTCCCGCCACGCTTGAAGTAGTGTGCCGATGCCTTTTTCCGGGGTTAATCGTCCCACGAAAAGCGCGTACTTTCCCCTGCCCTCGCCGATCCCTGGATCGGCGGGCAGGTAATTAGGCTTAATCAGGATTTTCTCAGACGGGAAGCCGGCTTGGATAAATTTGTGGCGAGCAAACTCGGTGAGTGCGATATAGGCCGACACCGTCTTGCTCCAAGTCTGCTTATAGTTATGCGTGGCGAGCATCGCGGCTCCAGCAGCGGTCGCCAGCCTGCTGCCGCGGTAGCAAGCATGGACCACCCCGGGCCAAGGGACGCGCTTGCCTATACAGTCTTCACAAACGTGTCCGTCACGGAATAAGGTACCCGCGGGACAAAGCATGCGGAAATTGTGCAGGGTTTGTACAACCGGAATCCCGGCTGCATTGGCAGCATAATAGACGGCTGGAGAAATGACCGGGAACGTATTGTGGACGTGAACGACGTCCGGTCTTTCCCGCTGCATCAAGTCACGCAGTTCGCCATGAGTCTGCCTGTTCCAGATGGTATTGCCCAACAAAACCAGTGGGTTCTTGCCCTTCACCTGCTCGTTGCTGGTGTGGTACAGCAGTACTTTGTGCCCATGCGCGCGCAGCAGATCGGCCTCCTGGGCAAAGACCTGGTCTTCGCCTCCGGGCGTCTGGTACGAATTGTGCACAGAGAGAATGTTCATCTACATTAGGCCGTTTGCTTGTTGCGGAGGGCAAGGGTGACCATTTGCTTCCAGACACTCTGGGTAAGAAGCAGGTCGACGGCTCGCTGGAAGAGCGGCAGGGGAAGACGATTGGAGTATCGCCAAAACTGATCCATCTTGGAATTCGCCCGAAGTCCGTAGCGGCACAGATCATTGTAGGCCTGCGGCGTTGCCGGATCGTTATCCATTCGATGCCGAACGTAATTCATTTTGAGGTAGAACGGATTGCGGTTGATGGGGGGGAAGGACCGCGCGAGGGATTCATCTACGGTCTCCAGGTAGTGTTTCTGTTCCAGCCACAGCGAGTCCATGATCTTCAGCTCCCGCTCCAGGCGGCGCGGTGTGATGTGCATGGAGTTCTGGTCGTTCAGGCCGTGGAATCGCCACTGCGCCAAGGGCACGCTGACCGCACACAATTCAGTCATGAGCGGAGCCAGCCGGTGAATCATCTGCTCTGCATAGCCGGTGTATTGCACTGGAATGGGAAAAATGCGATCAGCGACTTCGCGGCGGAGGGCGAGGTTGGTTGTCGGCGGCAGACCCATCAAGATACCGGAGTTGTTATAGGTAGCCTGGGCGCAATTTCCCGAGGGAAGGTTGCTTAGCAAAGGGTAGATGCCACGTGCCCGCCCTTGGTTGTCCAGCAGGGTGACGCGATGGATCGCAAAACCGGCCTGCGGATGGGCCTGAAATGCGTTCACTACGGCTTCGATTTTACCGGGTAGAAATGTGTCGTCAGCATCGAGCAGGCAAATCACATCTCCCGAACAGCTGCGATAGGCGGCGTTGAGGTTAGCCGCCATGCCACCGTGGGAATTGCGCAGCAGCCTGATGCCAAGTCCGCGCTTTATATAAGACTCTACTACCTCACGCGAGTTGTCCTGGGAGCCGTCGTCGCTGACGATGATCTCCGCCGGTGCGTAGGTCTGCTGGAGCGCGCTGTCGATTGCCCTGCCAACGTAGGCTCCATAGTTGAAGCAGGTGATCAGTACGGAGACGGAGGGCTTGCGGTGAAGACTGTTCAGTGCGATGGGAACGAGCTTATTCAGTCCTTCGCTCGGGACTATTTCGTTCTCCGCCGCAGCTTCCACTGCCGCGCCGATCATTCCCCTGCACCCACGGTGATGGTTTGTACGGCCGGAATGCTCTGGTACGGAAGTACCTGGTGTCCATGAGAGCGCAGCACGGTCTCCTGGGCAAAGATCTGGCCCTCGCCTCCGGGCATCTGGTACGAATTGTGCACTAACGGAATCTTCATTGGGGTCAACCCATTTGCCTGCTACCGATGCCGCGGTTTCCTACCTGTTTCTATCGGTCACAGGCTGATCGGCTGCCTGCCGGCTGAGCGTGCGGCGGAGTGGATTGCCCGCGGCAGACTCGGCTTTTATACCGTGGTGAACACCTGGTACATCGTCTACCATGATTTCTCTCGCATTCAATTCCTCGGATGGGTCAGGCGTAGATAAAAGGCCCGCCACGCGTCGACAAAATGATCCTCAGAGCAAGCGGAAGCGGCCTGCCGGGCTCGTTGCCCCATGAGGTACCGTTCGTCCGCGCTCTGGCTAAGAATGCGTAGCAACCCGTCTCTGACCCCGGCAGCAGTGGTCTCAATCAGGAACCCGTTGTCTCCGTCCACTAGCAAATCTTCTACTCCATAGAGCTTGGACACGACAATCGGCAGCCCGGCCGCGGCCGCTTCGTAGGTAACTAAAGAAAACGTTTCGTACAACGACGGAAACACGAAAACGTCTGAGCTCCAGAGGTAAGGCCGGACATCGGACTGCATGCCAACGAATTTAACCCGGTCGCCAAGGCTAAGTTTCGCAGCCTGCTCGCGGTAGCGTGCGATCAGATCGGCTTCGCCGCCCACGACGATCAGTTTGACCTGCTCCATGCCGGCGGTGGCGAGCGCCTGCATGACAAGGGGCAATCCTTTGCGCTCGAACTGTCCCAGAGCGACAAACAGGCCGACTAGATCCTGGTCATCCATACCAAGGCTGCGACGAAAAGCCTGGCGATCGAACTCTGGCGGTTTTTGTAACCGTGCCAGATTGATGGGATTGGGCAGGACTGTCAGCTTGTCCTGGATATATGGGAACTCAGCCTGCAGCTCTCTTGCCAGGCCTTGAGATGGCACGACGACCTGTTTGGCTCGGGGATAGGTGAAGTTTTCCATCCAGGCGTGCAGCTGATGATCGATCCAGCGGAACGCGCCGCGCAAGCCCTTGGCGCCCGATTTGCTCCAATGATGCTTGAGGTACATGCCATGGCAAAAGTGAGCGTACAGGATGTTGCCGAAGGAGAGGTTGCTCTCGATCGCCTGGACGAGATCGGGCTTGGGGCCACCGCGCAGCCGGTAGAGCAAGTAACAGAGGGGGGCCATGAAGTGATAGACGATAAAGAGGAGTGCCAGCGGCCGCATCGGCGAAGGTACGCGGACGAACCGGATCTTTTCCGGACAGGGATTTTCGAACTCTACGGCGAAGACGGTAAAGTCGTGCTCTCCTGCGAGCGCGCGCAGCATGGCCAAATGACAGCTGCCGGCGGGATTATTGCGCGTGATTCTGTAGTCGTAAATAGCGATGCGCAACGGGGAGATTCCTCGAGCGAGACCTTGCACCTGCCTACCGCCAGAGGTGGCCCATGTCCCACATGTTGTTTGTTCGATAGGCATGCAGTAACCGGGCATACCCTTCATATCGCCCGCCGTAGCCGAAACTTAAGGGACGGGCGTAGTCGAAATTCTGGAGCTTCAGAAAATGCTGGATCCGGAAATTTCCGGCACTCAGTTCCATAAAAGATCGCGTATGCGTATCCCTTAATAAGGGGGCCGCATGAAGTTCCGTTTTGGAGGAAGCTTCGCAGGGGAGCGGATTAACAGGCTGCGGAAAAATTCGGGACCGGGCAGGAAAGACGTACCTCAGGGGCTAAAGCCCGACGTATTCTCAATCATTTACGGCACGACTAAAGTCGTGCCCTGATACAAAACCGAGTTTTTCCGCAGCCTGTAAAGCCCTCATCGGCGACGGCGTGAA